>Ga0182745_1000107_pt1 | contig 115710 bp, 82 predicted proteins | sample eDN3rd30CKraftBY_FD_128523 | JGI IMG/M metagenome (GOLD analysis project Ga0182745, IMG submission 128523) | Enriched backyard soil microbial communities from Emeryville, California, USA - eDNA 3rd pass 30_C Kraft BY (version 2) (version 2) | ecosystem: Environmental > Terrestrial > Soil >...
ATCATCATCAAAGCAAGAACCCGTCTTGGAAACGTAATCTGATCATTCTCCTTCAATCTCCCCCTGAATCACAACCCGATGAATTCACACAAGACATTCAAACAAATAACTTTGCGCCTTGGCGCCTTTGCGTGAGGTCTTCTCTCTCTCTTCTCTCGGGGAATGTCCACACGCTCTAGTGTTGCGTCAGCATTCAAAATGAGGGTGGAAGAATCGAAACGGGAGCGGCCAACGAGCCGCGAAACATGTGAGACAACCCGAAGTTTGAAGCCTGACAAGGCACTGGATTGAATCTGAGAACATATCTCAGACGAAAAGGGACTCCGATGACGACTGGGTGTCAATTGAACGGATTTTTGATGTTCGAACCTTGTTCCAGTCGAAGACTTGCATCAATCCCCCTAATATAGAGCCTGCAACATCAAGCTCATCCACCTTACTCAACACGAGTTTTACTGAATAAAGAGAGAAGAATCATGAAGGGGAGCGCACGCGTTATCGACGCATTGAACGCCGGTTTGACGATTGAGTTGACCGCGATCAATCAATACTTCGTTCAGGCGAAAATGTGCAAAGCCTGGGGATTGAATCGACTGGCCAAACATCACTACGGAGAATCCATCGAGGAAATGAAGCATGCTGAAATGCTCATTGACCGGATCATCTTTCTGGAAGGAGTTCCCGAAATCGCCCGTTATGACGTGATTCGCGTTGGCGCCGATGTCAAAGAACAACTGGAAAATGCCCTCGCTCTCGAATTGAACGCCACCAAAACGTACAACGAAGGAGCAGTGCTGGCCAGAGAAGACAAAGACGCCGCCAGTCGCCAGATCATGGAGCAGATTGTGAAAGAGTCGGAAGACAGTATCGACTGGATCGAAGCCCAGCTCGATATGATCAAGATGATGGGAATTCAGAACTACCTGTTGTCCCAGGTCGGAGAAGAAGACGCTTCAGGACACTGATTGAAATCTGAAGAACTAAAAATAAAAGAACCAGGGATCAAATTGTTTGGTCCCTGGTTCTTTTGATTTGATTCTCAGAGCCGCGAACAAAACCTCTCAAACGATGAATATTTCCTTTCCGCGAGCGGATCGGTGTCAGTTTTGTCAGGGGTTCTTATTTCTTTACGTTTCTTCGCATCTCTTCTTTTGATCGATGACGTTCTGAATACGGCGGCGGCAGGCCATGCATCCCCCACCGGCACCACACGCTTTACGAACATCCTGAACGGTGTCCGCACCCATCAATGTGACCAGGTCGGTAACAGTGGACTGTCTCACCTTGAAACAGTGGCACAGAACAGGATCAGCGGCGACAACGATTTGAGCCATGGCAACAAGAAATATTCGAGGAGAATGTTTCGGCGGGATGACCTTCGGGGATCTCACGGCAGGCTGAAAACATGAGACTGAGTCTCATTAGTCGTTTGATTTTATCGGTCTGAGTTGCTCTGGGTCAATCATTTTTTTAGATCATTTCCCATTTATTTTTACGAGACGCCCGCCTCTCGGATTCAGGGCAGGTTTTATCTGCAACCTGTTATTTTCAAATTAGTTACACTCTTCCGAGTGGGGCTTTCTGTGGGAAGGGGACTGCTTGACAAGGGGTTGTCCCCCGGCTAAAACCGAATTCCAACGTCTTGCAGGGTCAAGGGTTACCAAGAGAGTGCAGGCAATGGATGGCTCCTGCGGGTTGATGTGAGACCACCCCACATCGGAAATCTGTGCAAAACTGGTCCCCTTCAGATCTGACTCTCTGTTGCATCAAATCTGAAATTCCAGCTGGATTCTCAGATGGAGCAACAGAGTCGCAAGCGGATCACGATAGCGCATTAACATCAAGTGTTCACCGTTCTGCCACGCGGCGAGCAGCGTTTCATCAATCGAAACGCACGCTGCGTGGGCACCCGGTAGAGCAATCTGCTCTAGCGACAGAGATTTCGGACAACGCGAGTATCCAACCTGACAAGACACCATTGGCCTGAGGCTCTGCCTCGCCATGAACTTTTTCCGCAGAAAAGATTCCGGTCACATGGCAAAGAAAAAGTCCACAAAAGCGACTGCCCAGGCCCGTGCTCAACGGAAACAGAATCCGGCTGCGGCTCCGAAAACCGTCACTCGCAAACGCCCCAGTGCCGCCCCTGCCGATCGCCTGAAAGTGATTGATAAGCAACTGGTGCAGCTCTTGAAGGACCGGGTGCGATTCACTGTCGCACATCTGCAATCACTCGAAGATCGGCGCGACTTGTGGTTCGATCCCAATGTCGAGGCCCAACTCTGGGAGGAGCTGGAACAGGTCAATCAGGGAGAACTCGCAAAGGAGGTATTGCGTGGCGTCTTCCGTGAAGTTTTGTGTGCGGCACGAATCAAAGTGAAGTCTGTTCGCGTCGCCTATCTGGGCCCTCCGTTCAGCTTCACTCACCTGGCCGCATTGGAGAAATTCGGCAAAACAGCCGATCTGGTGCCGGTCAACTCGATTGCTTCCGTCTTTGAAGAAGTGAACAAGGGACACGCCGAATTCGGTATCGTCCCTATTGAGAACAGCACCGACGGCCGCATCGTCGACACCCTCGACATGTTTACCCGACTTCCCCTGCGCATCTGCGGGGAAGTGCAGATCTCGGTTCACCATAACCTCCTCTCACGGTCTCCCCGCAGCGAGATCACCGAGATTTACAGCAAGCCGCAGGCGTTGTCTCAATGCCGGGACTGGCTTGCCCGAAACATGCCGCAAGCGAAAATTTATGACGTGACCAGCACGTCCACCGCAGCGGCATTAGCGCAGACAAAGCCGGGAGCGGCCGCCATAGCGAGTCGTCAGGCTGCCGTGCAGTACAGCCTGAACATCGTCGCTGAGACCATTGAAGACAATGCCCACAATGTGACCCGGTTCGCGATCATCGGCGATCATGATACCAATCAGACGGGAAGGGACCGCACCGCGCTCCTGTTGCAGATCCCGCACTCTCCCGGTTCGCTGACCGATGCACTGACCGCCTTCAAGAACAACAAAATCAACCTGACATGGATTGAATCGTTCCCGCTTCGTGGGCCGGAATCAGGCTACCTGTTCTTTCTCGACTTTGAAGGGCACATTAAAGAGCCTCGGATCAAGAAAGCTCTGCAACTGCTGGAGAAGAAAGCGGTTCGCATGGAAGTTCTCGGGTCTTATCCCCGCAGCGAAGCAATCGTCTAACCCGGATATTCTTAGTAGGATGGGTCAAAGTCGCACATCGTGATGGTGGGTCGTCGCCAACGGCCGATTGTGCTTGCGGCGGTTTGTGTTCACTGGAAGTTGATCCCGCGACTGAAGCCCCACCGCACCATCAGTCGGCTCGACCCACCCTACAAAGTGTGAATCATCCAGGCTAACGGATCACACTCCGCGAACATTTTGTGCGATCACTCTGTTACGGGAATCGCGTCCGTTCGTTTGCCGCAGGTGCGTCGGTAATCACCGGGGGTCTGCCCCACCGTTCGCTTAAAGAAATAATTCAGGTATTCCAGATGCGGAAACCCTGTCAGCTTCGCGATCTGCTTCAGGGGCAATTCCGTCTCATTGAGCAGTTGCATGACCCGTTGCAACTGAACCTTTCGGATTTCAGCGTGCGGTGTCCGTCCGATTTCTTTGCGAAACTTCTGCTCCAGCTGTGAGCGGGAAATGGGAATCTGTCGCAGGATGTCTTCGACCCGAATTCCCTGACAGGCATGTTCGCGAATATAACGGACCGCATCAGAGATGAGCGGATCGTCAATTGCCAGAGTGTCTGTCGACAAACGGGCAATTGCACCAACGGGCGGAACCAGCGTCTCCATCACAGTGGTCGCCTTGCCGATCATCAACTGACTCAGCATCTCCGCAGCGAGTCCACCCACAGCCCGTGCGTTGGGAGCGATAGAGGACAATGGAGGATCGCTTAATCGGCACATCACTTCATCATTGTCGACCCCGATGACCGCGACTTCATCAGGGATCCTCAAATTCAGGTGTCGGCAACATTCCAGAACCTGTTGCCCGCGTACGTCATTACAGGCCGCGATTCCCAACGGCCGGGGAAGTTGACGCAGCCAGCGAGCAAGTCGTTCCTGTTCGGTGCTCCATTTCAATGACTTCGGCCCGATCCAGGAGGATTGATAGACCGCACATTCGACTCCCCGATTTTCCACGCTCTGGCGAAATCCCTGCAGTCGACGTTGAGCCCAGAGTTCCCCGGAAAATCCACAGAATGCAAGTTGACGGAATCCTCGCTCCATCAGGTGTTCCGCAGCCACAACACCGATGGCATGATCGTCTGAACGGATACGGGGAACACCGAAGTGCTTGTCCCGGTCATTCAGGTCGATCAGCGGAATGCCTGCCTCCCGGACGGAATCGACAAACCGGGCTGACGTAGTGCGGGCGATCATGCCGTCCCAGTTCTGCTGCAGCAACCATGCCGGTGGTTCTGCCGTCAGATCGCGCTGTTCGACATAGATTGACCAAGGGTTGTGTATCCGCACATAGTCCGCAACCCCCATCAGGATTTCGCGGCCATAGATCAAGGCCGTTTCGACCAGCAACGCCACACGCGGACGAGACGGCAATTCAGGCATCACACCTTCCGCTTCATTGAGATTGGTCACACTGTCCCATGATGGTGACAGCAATTCATCGGGAACAACATATCATAATGGGAATAAGAACGGTATTGAAATGCACCGGTCCCTTCAACACATGTTTTGTTCTTGAAAAAGTAAGGGCACAATAAATAAAGGCCGCCATGCTGGACCTGCATGGCGGCCTTCGACCTGAGTTGTGCCACCCAGACGGTTGGCACGTGCTACGAAACGTTGAGCAAATTGCTCCTCAACCTGCATCATTCGCTATCTGGAATTCCCAGGAACTGTTCCTGCTCTTCCTGGATAATGATGCGCGGGGTGACCATCATCATCAAGCTGGTGGTTTCACGACCGACACCAGTGTTCTTGAACAAGCGGCTGATGTATGGAATCTTGTTGAGGATCGGAACCCCGGCCATGTTACGCCCTTCGCGAAGTGATTTCACACCTCCGAGGAGAACCGTTCCACCATCCGGGACACTGACAACTGTGGAGACCGTGACGACTGCGACAACAGGCTGCTGGACAGTCACCGTACCAGCGGCACTGGCTCCAGTTCCTCCACCGCCGATTCCTCCACCAGTCCCACCGCCACCGATTCCACCGCCAATTCCGCCTCCACCACCACCGATTCCACCGCCGCCAGTTCCACCACCGCCACCGGTTCCGGAGCCTGCTGACAGGTAGGAGAAGGTGAAGACGTCGGTCACGTTCTGGAACAAGGGGAGAACACTCAGGCGAACATAACGTCGGTCTGCCGAGACGATTGCCTGGACCGTCAAGGAGGTTCCGTCACCAATCACACTGATCTCAGGCTGGTATCCAATATTGAAGGCACTGGCCACTGGTGTCAGCGACATGACGAACGGTCGTTGTGTCATGCTCATGACGGAACCAATCTGGCCGTTGAACAGTGTCACTTTCGGAGCGAACATCACGTTGGATCGTCGATCACCTTGAGCGGCTCGAACGAACATGAAGGCTTCAATGTCACTCAGAATCGCCATTCCGAAGGAGATCCCTGCGTTTGGATCGAATCCACCGAAGGCCGGAGCCGCCAGATCGAATGATCCTTGTCGGAACGGAACATCCAGGGTCGGGCTGAAGGTCTGGTTGTTGTTCAACAAGCCGACGACAGTTCGTGATGGCCATCGATCTCGATCCTGCATGTTCAGGGTTGGGCCTTGACCGAAGGGAGCCATTCCCGCTGCTCCGGACGATCCACTGCTTCCACCGCTTCCGCCGCTGGTGCTGGTGCCTCCGGTTACACCGCCGAAGACCGGGTCAACACTTCCGAAGGGACGCATTGGGGAGAAGTCGTTGTTAACGCCAGGGCTGCCAATGGTGTCGTTGATGTTGAAGTCGAAGTCGATTCCGATCTGCTCGAAGAACTGATCGCTGACGGTGATGAAGCGAACTTCAATCGTCACCTGCAGGTCTTGCAGACGTCGCAACTGATCAAGCAGATCGGCTACTTCCTGGTGAACCTGCTGAGTCTGACGAATGACCAGACTCATCGTGCTCTCGTGATTGTTGATCGAACCGGCCCCGGTCACTTCCTGCCAGCTTTCTGGCGAGACGGTTGTCTGGATCAGTTCTGTCAGGGCACTGAAGCCATGATTGGTCGCGTTCGGTCCGTTCAGTGATCGAACCGGTTCGCCGGAAAGTGCATTCAGTGAAGGATTGAATCCTCCGCCTGGCATGGCGGCAATCTGTGCAAAGCCGTCCTGTCCTGGCGTGGCTCCAACGCTTTGCAGTCCTCTTGGAATGACCAGATTTGGAGTTTCACCGCCGTATCCGCTTCCTGAAGTCAGTCGGGAAGAGGGGGTGTTCATGCTGACCGGAACAATCAGGTCGGCGACCTGATACACAACGGTTTCCAATCCTCCTTGTTTCCGCATCCGGCTGGTCACGTTCAAAACTTCGTTCTGAATCGTGTATCCCAGATTGAGTGGATCGAGGATCAGGTTCAAGGCACTCTTCAGTTGAATCCCGTCGACGTTGATACTGATCGGGGTACTGGAAGTGACCGCTTCTTCCGTCAGGCCGGTTTCGTCGACCATGACGTTGATTCCCTGAGTGTCTGCGATGTACTTCAGAACTTCCGACAGCGGAGCGTTGTTAAAGTGCAGTGAGACCGGCTGACTCAGGCTGCGACGAACCCGCATTTCTGCTTCGGTATGCTCACGGGCATCAGCTGGGCGTTTCCCGCGGGTTTTAACGATGTCTGCCCAGTTTTCCGGGTAAGCAATCGGCTTGTCGTCACGGGCCACTGGATTGATGGCCGCTTCTTCAACCGCATGCAGCTGTTCCCAGAAGGCTTCTTCCTTGCCGGCAATCATCTTCTGATTGCGGTCATTCCGCATGGCGTACAGGGATTTCAGTCCCATGGTGACAGTCACCGGATTCTCGGAGTCGAGAGCGGCAGCCTGTTTCGCAATGGCATTGGCTTCAGCGAACCGCTTCTGCTCCATCAGTTCGTTGAACTTCTGAACCAGGTTGGCCAGTTCCTGTTCCACACGGACACGGGTTTGAATTTCTCGTTCGATGAGGTCTTTGGTTTCAGCATTCTTCCGTTCCAGTGCGATGACTGGAGCCTGTTGATTCAGGTACGATTCGATGGAACTGCGGGAACTCTTCACCCAGGTGGTCAGGGACGCGGTCTGTTCTGCATTCAGGTCAGATGCCTGAATGGTTTCCAGAGTCTGGTCGAGCAGGGCAATCGCCTGCTCTGGTTGTTTGTCTCGCAGTTTTTCTGCACGGAAGATGGCGTTCAGACATTCCGTGCGAACCTTGTCGAACTGAATCGAACGTTGTTCCGCAACAGCATCCAGTCGTTCAGTCGAAGCGACTTCGCTGCTGGCTGTTTGAATGGTACGACGACGTGGATTCAACTCACGCAGTTTGTCCTGAAGCTGCTGCTGACGATAGCTGTCGAGCCGTTCGCCAGAGTGATAGGCTTGCAGGAATGATTCATAAGCAGCATCGCGATCGCCATTCCGGAGGAACTGAACTCCCTGATCGAACAGATCCTGAGCCGAACCACCTGCGGAGTTGACGAGACTGCGATCCCGCATTCCCGCTCCACTTCCCATGGCAGTGGTGACTGGGGACTGCTCTGCGGCAAAGTCGACAGCGTTGGAAGCTGGGGAAACAGCATTCCGTTCTACAGGATTTCGAGCGACATTCCGTTCGAACAGCGGTTCAGCCTGATCCGCAGCTTCTGTTCGATTCATCGCGACAGACGCTGCAGGGCGTGAAGCGACTTCGACTTCGCTGAGAAGTCGTTCCGGGCTGTCTTCGAACAGATCATAGGTCACATTGAAACTGGCGGCCTGCATGGCTTTCAGTCGGGCGTCATCAGTTCGTCCTGCTTTGAGGTCTTCACGAGCGGCCTGAAGCAATCTGCCTGACTGTGATTTCAGGGATTCACGTGATTCGGCCAGATGAGCAGGAGCTTCGTTTGCAGCAGGCATTCCTGCTGGTGTGGAACGTGGAGCGGCGTTGTTCCGTGAGGCGATCAGACGATTCAGATCTTCACGAACCACGTCCGGGTTGTCTTCAAACAGACCGAAGGCGACGTCGAAGGAATCGGCTTGTTCCACCAGTTTCTGTGCGGAACCCAGGTCTCCGTTCCGCATCGCTTCACGAGCCTGATGCAAAGCGGCGGTGGCCTGATCTTTCAGTTTCTGCTGACCAGCCATTACGGCCGGAGCAGGACGGCTCAAAGGAGACTCATCACTCTTGGCCATGGCTGCAGGAGCAGCGTCAAAGGGAGACAAACCTGCTGGCTGATTGGACTGGGACTGTACGACCTGTTCTGTTCGTTGTTCAGTGGTCGTTCGTGTCTGCAGTAAGCGAACTTCCTGCAGGACCAGATCCGGGCGATCGTCGAACAGAGCGAACGAAGCGTTCAGATTCTGGGCTTCCGTGGCTTTGGCCTGTGCGACATCCCATTGACCGGCACTCATGGCACTGCGAGCCTGCGTCAGCAGTTCCAGTGCTGCGGTACGTGTCTGCTGGGCATCGTTCTTGTCGGCATTCATCCCGCCAGCGGCAGGTGCCGAAGTGATGACCTGTTTGTTGGTCTGTCGTGCGAGTTCCGCAAGGAGCAATTCCGGATTTTCTTCCAGAAGTCCCCAGGCAACGTCCTTCCGTTGTGCCTGAATGGCCAGCTCACGGGCTTCATTGAAGTGCCCTTGTGAGTACGCATGTCGGGCATCGGACATCAGTTGAACAGCCTCTTCCTTGGCGCTCATCTGAGCCGAGGGGCGGGCGGACTGTTGCGAACGAATCTGGGGAACCGCTGCTTCCGATTTGCTGGTCATATTCGCCAGCATTTCGGAAGGACCTTCCCGTCGAGCGGGTTGGTTTCGTGCCAGTTCTGCCAGCAGATGATCCGGACGAAGATCGAAGACGTTATAAGTCACGTCAAACGTGCCTGCCTGTTCGATCTTGGCTCGAGCCGAGTCAAACTGACCGGCGGCGATTTCCATTTCGGCGTCACGCAACAGCTTCTGAACCTGCTCACGCTGAGCAGCCATGTCGCTGTTGGAAGCCTTTTGAGCGGATGTCAGTTCGACACCGCTTTTTTCCGGAGCTTTCGGTGCTCCGGCCAGTGATGATTCCGCGACGGCACGGATTTCAGCCACCATGCGTTGTGGAGAGAGTTCGCCGGGGCCGAATTCAATGTTGTATTGCTTGGCGATAGCGGCGGCGCGAGCGGTCAGTCGCAATGCTTCATCGCGTTGTCCCTGATCGAGCCGGGTTTTGGCCTGACGCAGGTGGTCGACCACTCGCCGACGGTTCACATCGTCAGGAGAACTGGTCGGGTCTGATGTCACCGGCTGGAATCCCTGTCGCGGAACGGCCGCGAAAGGATCGTTTCCTTTCGGTGTGACATCTTGTGCAAAGGTCTGAGCACCGAGCCATAAGCCCGTGCTGAGCAGACCTCCATACATCAGCTTTTCGCAGGTTCGGAACATCGTCGGCCCCTCCTTGAGGCTCTGACCAGGCTGATCCAGTCTCTTTCGATTTCTCGCCATGACTCGGTTTGCCGCTAGGAATTGATGGGGAGGAAAGGTGCAACCGAGCAGGCTGTTGGAGAACGTTCCGAAGAACCACTCCAATGGCTCAGCCATTCTGGATCGCGCCTTGTGAAATGAACGTCAGTTGATTGAAACAGAAGGGAATCGAGAATCGGTGTGACCGCATTGAATCGTCAGTGCCGTTCTCACGGTCTGGCAATTCAATGCGTTCGCACGTCTCTCACAGGTGGGAACACCATTACGAACCTGACCGCGTTCCCGGTGTTTCGGGATGGAGAGGACCTCCATTGTTCCACGGTCAGGCCGATTCGTTATGCTGAATAATTCAGAAAATCAAACAGGGTCAAGAGGTCCCTCAGGATTTTCCTGACTCGATCTGAATTTCCCGCTTCTTCCGGCGAGTGTTGCCGAAATCAGCGGGGTTCAGCGGAATTTTGTCTCGTTGCTTTTCTTGTCTTCAGGCTTGTCTTCGGTGTCGAACATGGTTTCGATGACGGCGGTCTCCATGACCTCTTTCATCACCTCTTTCACACGTCCTTCACGCCATTCTTCAATAATCTGCATGCGGATCTCTTCCTGAACCTCTTCGAGCGGCTGATGCCCTGCCTCGCGACGTTCAAGAACTTTGACGATCTGCATTCCAGTAAACGATTTGATCGGCTTGCTGATTTTTCCCGGCTTCAGGGTTTCCAGTTCCTTGCGAACTTCCGCAATGGCGATACTGGCGGGCTGGGTCCAGTCCCAGTGTCCCCCGGAGTTTTTCAAAGGGCCGTCTGAATATTTCTTGACGGCATCATCAAACGACATTCCCTGTTTGATCGCCTGCAACGCTTCTGCAATCTGCTCTTCCGCCTGCTCTGGAGTCCGGGAAGAACCCGTCGAAATCTGAAGCTGTTGCCATTTCACCTGAGTCGGCTGGGCGTACTTGTCGATCTGTTTGCGATAGACCGCCAACAGTTCGGCCCGACTCGGTTTGGGTTCTTCACCAATCTTGGTTCGAACGAACTGTGAGGCCATTTGCTGATCGGAATAAATTCGCCGCATCGTCTCCAGTGAAGTCCCCTGATCCTGCAGAAGGACTTCCAGCTCTGTGGTGGAGGTGACTTCGAATTTAATCTTCAGGCTTTCGACAACATCCTTTTCGAAGTAGGAATCGATCTGTTTATTCACGTCGTCCAGTTGCTCTTTTTTCAGACGGGACCGGACGGCCTGGGCCAACAGGTTCTGTTCGACCATCCGGTCGAGATCCCGGCGAATCAGCATCTCCTGAGCTTTGCGGAGGTACTTCCCTTTTTCAGCTTCCGTCAGTTTTTTCTGTTTGACGGCCACTTCAAGCTGGGCTTCGTACTCGCGCATTTTTGCGCCGTACTGCTCCAGCACATCACTGGCCAGCAGCGGCCGTCCATTCACCCGGGCAATGACGGCGGTATCGGCTAACGGCGACTCAGCATCAAACGATGCGGAGACCAGTTGAATTTTGGAATCCGACGGGGTTTCCGCAGTCTGGGCAAGTGCTTTTTCCTGAACTTCACGAACAGCGCTGCTGATTCGCGGCGGCGGCGGGCCCAGTACCGGATTCGCCACATTGTAACTTTTACCAGCGCAGCCACTCACCATCGCGAGCATCAACAGGAGATGGCGGTGGTGCTTGGGCATGGTTTTCGGGCTGACTTACGAATGGTGATTTCGTCGGAACACTCTGACTCAGAACAGGTTCCGTTTCATTGAACCGGTTCGTTTCGACGAAATTGGAGGCGATTTCCCCCAATCTTCAGGGAATCAGGCCGCTTTCTTACCCCCAGATGCCGAATTAACGCAACACGGATTTCAGAAAGTTGACCAGTTTTGCGCCGATCATGCCGCTTTTGGGGAGCAGAAGGTACGAATTCCGCCGGTCGACGATTCGTAGGTCAATTCCCTGACGTCCAGCCAGGTCGTGAATCCGCTGATCGTCGGTGTAACTGAGGACGGCAAACCGCTCCTCTTCCAGCCGGATCGCGTCAATTCCCCAGCGATACGCCAGCAGTTCCAGTTCTTTCAGAGAAAGGAACCGGATCGCCTCTTTCGGCAGCGGACCGAAACGGTCGCGGAGTTCTTCCGTCGCTTCTTCCAGTTCCGCCAGCGTGCAGACTGTGGACAACTTGCGGTAGACGTCAATTTTCTGCTTCCCGGGAGGAATATAAGACCCGGGAAGATAGGCCGTCACAGGGAGATCGATGTTAACGTGCGGGCTCTCTCTCGGCGGCATCGCCTTGAGTCGTCGAACGGCATTCTCCAGCAACTGGCAATAGAGTTCATACCCGACGGTGGCGATATGCCCGCTCTGTTCGGTTCCGAGAATGTTGCCGGCCCCTCGGATCTCGAGATCGCGCATCGAGATTTTGAACCCGGCTCCCAGTTCACTGAACTCTTCGATCGCTTTGAGCCGTCTGGCGGCCACTCCACTCAACGAGCGGTTCTCTCCAACCAGCAGATAGCAGTAAGCACGATGTTTATCCCGCCCGACCCGTCCTCGTAATTGATGCAGTTCGGCGAGACCGTAAATCTCGGCCTGATCGATGAACATGGTGTTCGCCGTCGGGATATCGAGACCACTTTCAATGATCGTCGTCGCCACGAGGATATCCACCTTCCCACTGACAAACTTGATCATGCTCTCTTCGAGTGCATCCGGATGCATCTGTCCGTGAGCGATCGCAATGCGGGCTTCCGGGACAATCTGTTGCAGTCGTTCCGCCACCTGTTCAATGTCGTAGACCCGGTTATGAACGAAGTAAACCTGTCCACTTCGGTTGAACTCCCGCATGATCGCACTGCGAATGAGATCCGCATCCCAACGGGCAATGCGTGTTTCGACCGGCAATCGCTCCTGCGGCGGAGTGGTGAGATTCGAAATGTCACGAATCCCCAGCAGCGACAGGTGCAATGTTCTGGGAATCGGCGTTGCACTCAGAGTCAATACGTCGACATTCAAACGAAGCTGTTTCAGCAGTTCCTTGGTCCCGACACCGAACCGCTGTTCTTCATCGACGACGAGCAATCCCAGGTTCCGAAACCTGACATCCTGAGAGACCAGACGATGGGTTCCGATGACAATGTCGACTCCCCCGGCTTCCAGCTTCTCCAGTGTTTTTCGCTGTTCCGACTTTGAATTGAACCGGGAAAGAGACGCGATTTGAATGGGGAATTCCGCCATTCGCTGACTAAAAGAACGGTAATGCTGTTCCGCAAGAACGGTCGTCGGGACGAGTACAGCCACCTGTCGACCCGCGTCGACGACTTTGAAGGCCGCCCGCATGGCGACTTCTGTTTTTCCGAAACCGACATCCCCGCAGATCAGGCGATCCATCGGTCGGGCCTGAATCAGATCCTGTTTGCAGTCGTCGATGGCGTGCATCTGATCCGGGGTTTCGACGAATGGAAACGAGGCATCAAACTCCTGTTGCCATTTGCTGTCGGGTGGACAGGAGAGTCCGGTCTGCAAGGTCCGTTTTGCCTGCAGTTTGAGCATGTCGGCCGCCATGTCGGCGATCGCTTCAGACACCTTCTTCTTGCTCTTGGCCCAACTCGTTCCTCCCACTTTCGCGAGCTTGGGAGAGGACTGCGTCGCGCCGATATATTTTTGAATGAGATGAATCAGTGTCACCGGCACGAAGATCCGCACGCCATCACGGAACTCAATGACCAGATGTTCCTCGGAGACTCCTTCTCGTTCGACCAGTTGAATTCCCTGAAATCGCCCGACGCCGTGGGTCAGGTGAACAACGAGATCCCCTTCATTCAGTTCCAGAAAACTGTCGATCGCCCGACCGGTAGCACGGTTCCCCGTCTTCTTGAGCGGTTGCCGGACATTGGCCCGATTGAAGAGTTCATGGTCGCTGATCACCACAACTTTGGCGGAGATGAGTCGATAACCTCGGGTGACCGTTCCCAGGCAGAGCTTCATCTTTTGCTCCAATGCCGGGTCGGCCTCACGGATCAACTCTGTCAGGCGTTCCAGTTCTCCCACGTTATGGCAGGCGATCAAGACCTGTTCGTCACGAAGAAGAACACTCGCCAGTTCCTGAATGACTTCCGTCTTGGGACCAGTAAACCGTTCGATGGATTCAATCTGAAGATGGGCCGTGGTATCGAAGCTGCCGGAGTTCAACGCCGCGACACTGACCGAAGGAAACGACGTACATCGGGCGAGTGTCGATTCCACGCCAAACAACCCTCGCGGATTGTCGAGACGTTGCAAGAATCGTTTCCCTTCATCCACAACATCCCGCAATTCTGTGAGTGCGACCCAGCTTCCTGATGGCAGCGAATCGAGAAAGTTGGCCTCATCGGCGTCGCTTGCTTTGGCATTCTCCCCCGGAGCAACAGCGGTGACTTCCACTTCTTTCAGATCGGAGACTTTGCGTTGTGTTTCCGTGCTGAAATAACGAAGCGATTCGATTTCATCTCCGAACAACTCCATTCGAATCGGATCAATGGCATCGGGAGGAAAGAGATCGATGATCCCCCCATGCACACAGAACTCACCAGGGCGTTCAATGGCGGAAACCCGTTCAAAGCCCCGTTCCACCAGCCAACGGAGCAGTTCTTCCGAATCGACGGACTCGCCGATCTTGAGTCTTCGGGTTCCTGACTGACGCAGTTCTTTTGCCGGGACCGGTTGCAGCAACGCCGGAAATGACGTGACGATCACCTTCGGCGGCGATGCGGATTCCAGTCGTTGCAGAACTCGAAGACGGGTCCCGAAAACCGCATCTTTGACGGAGCGTTCTTTCGGAAGTGTTTCCCATGCCGGAAAGACCACCGGAGGAGTGGGGAGCAAAGATGCCAGATCAGCGGCGAAGTCTTCGACATCGCTGATTCTCGGCAAGACCACCAGCAGGGGATGGTCGGTTTCCTGAGCGACAGCAGCCGTGACAAGAGCGCACGAAGATCCCCACGCGCCGTCGATCGTCCCGCTCGAGCCCTTTCGCAGGGCCGCGATCACCGATCGGTACGATTCCACGCCGCGAATCGTTTCAACCAGTTCCGAGAGTGCCCGGAGTTTGTCTGCTGATACAGAAGACATCGGAGCCGAGAGATTAGCAGATTCATTCCCGGTTCACAGCCAAACGCTGGGGTGGGAATCAAGGCTTTTGCTGGTTTTAAAATGAGCCCGTTTCCGGGAGGGGAAGCTCCTGCTGAGCCGCAAAAATGTGCACGCTTTTCCTTTGCTTGCGGCTCAGCAGGAGCTTCCTCCTCCCGGAAATTAGGATCGTCCTGAAAATAACCTTCCGGGTCGCCCGGCCAGAATTGGCCGGGTCGCGCAGCGACAAGACGCCTGCCCCTCAGCTTGCAATTCCACAGAAGATCTCATTCTCTGATTCGGAGACCGAGAGACCATTCACAGTCATTGGGAAATCGGGATCCTGAGGGAAGAGGTTCTTGTGCCTACGGCACCCGGCCAATTCTGGCCGGGCCACCCAGGCTTGCCAACAGCTTTTAAAATTGGACAGTTATTTCCAGGACGATCCTAAGCGGGCTACCTGGGCTCGCATGAGGACTCATGCGAACAGCCAGGGAAGTTTTGCGGTCGACTGAAAGAGTTCCTGACTGATATGTGGAGCCACCGCAACACGGGGAACGTTCAATTGATCCACTTTCCCCGGCAATGCGAATCCGCCGGAAAAGCTGAACGCCCAGCGGTAACCTGCCTCATGCAGTAGTTGTTGAGTCTGTTCCGTAAAGGAATCCGGCTGACCAACGGGATAGCTGAACGCTGTAATGGGATGCCCCAGCATGCTTTCAATGCGGGATTTTGAGCCAAAGATTTCTTCCCGTTGCTCTTCTGTCGAACTCTGAGACAGAACGGGGTGAGAGATAGTGTGTCCCCCAATGTCCATTCCCGACTGATCCATTTCCCGAATCATTTCCCAGGACATCCATTGATCCCGGGCCAGATCCTGCGAAGCGCGTCCGGAACCGGTGTGGTGTGCCAGAGCATTGAGAAATGTTTCCGACTGATCTGTGGAAAGTGTTTTATAAATACTGAGCAATCGGCAAATGGCCTCTTCCCGCTCCATTGATGAAGACAACGGAATCAGCTCTGGCACCAGACGGGACGGATAGAGCCACTTGGCTGTGGCGGAACGAACCATCCAGGCAATCTCGTCCCACCAGGCAATCGTTCCGGCATCCAGAAAGCCACTGGTGAGAAAGAAGGTCGCCGGAGCGGAATGTTGCTTGAGAATCGGAAACGCGAATTCGTAGTTGTCACGATATCCGTCATCAAAGGTGATCATCACCGCCCGCTGACGATGCCGCATGACATCATCCAGATCGTCGACCCGAACAATGTCGAAGCCCTTTTTCAGAAACGAAACCTGCCGGTCGAATTCCTCCTGCGAGGCGCTGTAAATCGCCCGATCGAACAGAGATGTACTTCCATCGCCGACTCGGTGATAATTGAATACGAGGAGCCCGTTCCAACGCCCGACGGTATTGGAAATCATCGACCCGATTCCGGTTCGTTCGAGTGTCGACGCTAGAAATTCCCGTTTGTACATCGCAAGCCTGATGATGATGAGCCCAAAGGACGGTTTCAGAGCAAGGGTTCAATTCTGCTGTCGCCAAACATGACAATTCTTCTTAAGGTTGGCTCGAAACCGTGAGGGAGGCCCCAATGAATCCGCCTCCTCCCCCTAGACTGAGTCACATCAGACGGAATATTGACAATGACAACGGTTCTGCTGAATTTTGCAATTTCCCGCCAGTGCCGGTTGTTTCAAATTTTCCGGGGAATGGTGTTCTGTCTTTCGGTGATGGGGGGAGTCTTTCCCAGTCATTGTTCAGTTGCGATGGGAGCGGATGTCGCCACGAAGCGACTGGAATTGCTCCATAAACGTTATGAAGACCGTCGGGCCTCGTATTCGCAGGCAATGCTGACACTGGCCGACGAATGCGAATCGAAGAGCTTTCTGACCGACGCCGAGCGAATTCGCGCCCGTGCCCAGTCTGTCGGCGAAGAACGAATCAACCTCGACACCTTGCCGGAAGAGGTGTCCCCCCCATTGTCACTGTCACTTCCTGACGAAGAACGGGCATGGCGGGCCAAGTTGCAGAAAATTGAACGGGATTACGCCGTCGATCTCTACAAAATCGCCCGCGATGCCCTCCGTCTGGGACACCCCACTCTCACCTGGCAACTGGTGCGGGAAGTGGCGTTTCACGATCCCGACAACGCCAGCGCCCGATCGATGCTGGGATACGTTCAGGACAAAGGACGCTGGACGACTCCGTTCCTGAAACGAATGTCAGTCAAAGGCTTTGTCGATCATCCTCGATTCGGGTGGATCGATTCCAAACAGGTCGCCCGATATGAGAAGGGAGAACGTTTTTTCAATGGTCAGTGGATGAGTGCTGAGAAAGAGGCCGCACTCAGATCCGACTTCAATAACGCGTGGGAAATTGGAACGGAACATTTTCTGGTTCGAACCAATCTCGGACTCGAACAGGGAGTGGAATTGTCACGTCAGCTGGAGGTGTACCAGAAGTTCTTCATGCTGGAATACGCGCCGTTCTTCAACTCCCGTCAGCAGATTGAAAAGCTGCTCGATATCGGAGCGCGCCCTCAGTGGAATGAATCTGGACGATATCGTGTCAGCTTCTATCGCAACCGGGACGAATTTGTTGCCGCGCTGAGATCACGCATGCCCGGGATCGAGAAGGCCAACGGGCTCTACATGCCACGCGATAAAACCGCGTATTTTTTCAGCGAATCAGAAGCCGCACAGGCCGCCGAGCGTCAGGAAACAATGTATCACGAAGTGACGCACCAGTTGTTAGGAGAGAGTCGACCGGGAATCTTTGATGTGGGTGAACACTCCGACTTCTGGGCGGTCGAAGGCTTCCCCTGTTACATGGAATCATTCGTCCCCGGCGAACAGGGAGGAGACGTCGGTGACCCTCGACATATCCGTATCTTCTGGGCGAGACGAAAAATCATTGAAGAGAACGAATATCGCCCGATGCGCGAGTTCATGAAACTGGGACGCACTCAGTTTCCGTTACAGGCAGAAGCTTACAATCAGTCTGCGGCGATGGTTCACTTCTTCCTCAATGCAGAAGAAGGCCGGTATCGTGACGCCTTCATTCATTTCCTGACCGTGGTTTACGATCCAGGCAAAACCCGAAAGCCGACGCTCGAAGACATCATCGGCGTCCCCTACGAAGCACTCGATCGCCAGTTCCTCGACTACCTGAAAACCCTCCCGTCCGATCCGCCTCCCGGATTGGAGATCGTCCCGTTCACCAGCGGGATGTAGGCATTGGTATGATGTCTGGAGTTCCCAGGCAACTGCCCTGAAAGGGCTTTATAACACAGCCCAGGGTTCCTCACGGAGTGAGCGTACCCTGGGTTGATGGAGACCTCGTTCGGGACAACCCCGAAGGGATTGTACAATCCGACTCGCTTGTGCCACCCCTTCAGGGTGGGATTGTCAGTACAGCGCTCTTCCCCCCAGGGTGCGCTCACTTCGTGATCGACCCTGGGCTCTGTTGTCAAAACCCCTTCGGGGTAAGAACGGTCGGAGCATCCATGAGAATGGTGAGAGCTGTCTGTCAAAAAATGTAGGTTAAGACAAGCCCCACTTGGCCGGGTCACCCGGGAAGCTGTTTCGAAACTGGTCCGCAAAAGGCTCACGCCATCGTCGGATCGACCACGTCTTCCTGAAGTGAATACAAAAGGTGTTCTCCCATTTTGCTTCCGCATTTGGGACACTTCGCCTTGGCGATTCCCTTGGGAGACTTCCCTCCCAGATTCTCCTTTTTGCGTCCCGCTTCGCTGACGGTGATTCGGCAGGAACCGCACTGGTAGCCCGCCACTTCCAGCTTGACGGCCGGGTCGGCCTGATAGAGTTCCACGTCCAGCAGCGACTTGATCGGAGTGTCGTTGTAGTGACACTTCAGGGAATCAAAGCGAGGTTCTCGTGGCAAACCCAGGTCGGCGTCTAAATCGCTGATCTGATAGAACTCTTCAATCGCCTCACGGAATTTCCAGAACTCGGTAATGCCGAACGACAGATAGACCGGATGTGTCAGCTTGTCATTCAGTGGAAGTTGAATCGCCACCCGATTCGTTCCGAACACCGGAATTCCATGGAAGATATTGGTTGCCCGATCGGCGGCGGGTTGGACCACTTTCAGTTGTTGCAGCAACTCTTCCGAACTGAACTGATAACTCTCGCCGACGGGGAGTTCGTCGAGTGATTTCTTCTCGTTGAGATGGGCGATCAATTCCGCACGAACGTCCTCTTTCTTCCCTCCCCCTTTGGAAAAGAGTCCCCCCCCTTTCTTCCCTTTGGAAAGAGAGGCGACCAGGAACAGGTCGTTGCTGAACCCGAGGTCCACTTCGGTAAACTCTTTCGCCAGACTGTCCGCCTTGAGTTTCAGTTTTTCAGGATCAACCACATGCAGACGAAGATCAGTCAGCCAACGACGGAAGTCATCCGATTTCGGAACATCGGCCGATTTCTCTCCGGTCCCGGTGGTTGCTTCGGCTTTCGATTGTTTAAAGATGGGAGGATCAACCGGCACGATAAACGGCGCCTGACATCGTGGACATTTCCCCGTCATTCCCCGATGGCTTTCCTTCACCTCAATTTTGCAGCCGTAAGGGCAGAAAATAACCAGTCCACCACCAGCAGTCCGCATTCCCCCTTGAACCCGGCGTCCTTTCTGACGCTTTCGAGCCTCACGTTCTTCCAGCTTCGCAATCTCCAGAAGAGCATCTCCCCCGGTCGCTATGGAATGGGCGACACCATCTTCCGGGGCCTCACGAAGTTTTTTGGCTTTCTCGGAAGAGGAGGCCGACGGTACTGCCTCTGAAGAACTCTTTTCCGCTTCTGGCGATTTGCCGGCGTCTGATTGATCAACTGAAGAATCGGATTCTTCCACAACAACAGGATCTGCCACAATCCGGATGATGTCGTTGTCTTCAACTGGAATTGACTTCGGGGACTCCACTGGTCGGGCCAGCGGAGTTTTCAACTGAAACCCTTCCCCTTCGTCGTCCGAGTCGTCATCCCCGGTCGCTCCTTCCGCCGCATCACTGAAGATGACCGGTCGGGACGTGTTCTGCATTGCGAGATATCGCTGTTCCAGTTCCGCATCCATGAATCCGCCGCAATTCCAGCAGCGCAAGGAATTGACACGAACCATTTCCCCACAATCCGGGCAAGCGGTTTCTTTAACAGTCGCCTCAGCCATGAATTCAACCTTGCGTGAACAAGAACGAGAGAAAAGAAAGGAGGAAGGTCTGCGCGAGCGACAGGCCACGATCTCCGAAACGAATTCACTCACAAGTGACTGCAATCAGCGCAAACCACCTGCGAAACGTGATTTCGAATCGAATGCGAACAATTTTTGAACAATAACTGATGAACATAAATCATCCCGTGACAGCCGACAGATGGCAAGCGTCCTTTGCAGGGAGCCGGGGGATTTGTCTGTTCAAATGGGAGGGAATTTCGATTGAACCGGTCGTTTTGTCGGAAATTTATTGTGTGACGCCTGAGGAACCGTGGTCGCATCGGTTTCGAAAGCGTATCCTCATGTTCGATCACTGATGGGAATTTCCGGGTCAGATTGCATCCTTGATCGTTACCATCACGATTTGCGATATGGCGTTCAGTCGTAACGCATTCTGCAGACAGAAGTTTTGAAATCGACGGGAGTCAGAATATGTGGAAACGAGTATCGTGGGGAACCTGCCTGCTGGCTTGCATGGGAGTCGCATTCGGCTGGATCTTGTCACCAGGGACGGTCACGGCAGTCGAAGCGGCTGAGCCGGTCAAGCCGATTAAGGTACTTCTGGTTCTGGGAGGATGCTGCCATGACTACGAAGTCCAGAAAGATTTGCTCGCAGACGGCCTGAAGGCTCGGGCTCATGTCGACGTGACAATTGCCTACGATCCTGACCGGACGACCAAGCACTTGAACCCCATCTACGAAAACCCGGAATGGGCCAAAGGATACGACGTTGTCATTCACAATGAATGTACTGCAGACGTCAAAGATCTGGCGGTGATCGAGCGGATTCTGGAACCGCATCGCAACGGATTACCCGCCGTGCACCTGCACTGTGCGATGCATTCATTCCGTAGCGAAGGCTTCCCTGGAGTCACCCCGTGGTTTGAGTTCACGGGTCTGCAAACCACCGGACACGGCCCACAGCGCCCCATCGAGATCAAGTTTGTGGCCGAAGACCATCCGATCACAGCCGGAATGACCGGTTGGGAAACACTGAACGAAGAACTCTACAACAACAGTGCCGGAAAACTGCTCGACACCGCGACCGTTCTTGCTCGAGGCGTTCAGGTTGTGAAGAACAAGGAAGGGGTCGAAACAACCGCCGACAACGTCCTCATCTGGACCAACGTTTACAACGAGAAATCCAAAGTGTTCGCGACAACACTCGGACACAACAACGCCACCGTTGCCGATCCCCGATATCTGGATCTGGTCACCCGCGGACTACTCTGGTCCTGCGGAAAACTGAACGACACCTACCTGAAAACCCCGAAAGCGGCAGCCGCAGAGTAGTGATTGTTCTCAGGTGAATGCCCAAACTGGGTGCCATGATCGCGTCAGCAGAGTGAGCATGAAGGGACGTTCCATCTGAATTCGGCATGCTCATGCTGCTGACGCGACATGAGCATCACCTCCCGACACTACAACCTGCTTAGAAATCCTAAATCCACCGAATTGCTTGTCGTCTTAATGAATTTTTGAAAGTGATTGTAGCGGTTGTAGGGCAGGCATTGCCTGCCTTCCCGTTTGCATCGTCATGCGGTGCATGACCTACCGGAACTGGCGGAATTCCGCCTGTGGTTCTTGTTTTACCTTCAAAGATGATCAACCGATGCATCTGGTTCTGTCGAAATCCGTTACGAACGGCGACGCGCGATCCGCTTTCGGTACTCGCTTGGACTCAGGCCAATGACTCGCTTGAATACAGCCGTCAAATATTCTGGATATTCGAATCCAGAATGATACGCAATTTCTTTGAGCGGAAGATTCGTTTCCCTCAAGAGTGTCTGCACCTGCTTGATTCGTTCCTGTTGAATTTGATCTCGCAATGTGCAGTTAAGTGCCTTGCGAAAACGCCGTTCCAAAGTGCTGCGGGAGAGGCGAGTAACGGCGACGACATCCTCCACCGAGATTCCATCACAGGCATGCTGTCGAATATAACCAACCGCAACAGCAACCTGTTCATCAGTGACCGCGGCAAAATCAGTCGATTGGCGTGTTGCGACTCCTACAGGTGGAATCTTACAAAAGGTCGGAGGAATCACGTTGCCATCCATCAGGGCATGTAGCAGCGCAGCGGCTTCGTAACCTGCCTGACGACCATTCAGGATGATGCTCGACATTTGCGGTTCGCCCAATTCGCAGTACAACTCATCATTGTTGACTCCAATGACTGCCACGTCAGTGGGTATCTGCCGTCCAAATTCACGGCATAACTGCAACAAGTATTGGCCGACCGCATCGGTCGCCGCCATAATTGCGGTGGGGCGAGGAAGTGATTGCAGCCACGTCTTCAATGCATCCCGTTCCCGATCCCATTCCTCCATCGCCCGCGATTGAAGGAAAAAGCTTCGGCATTCAAATCCGGCTGCTAGTGTCATTTTTTTGAAACTGGCTTCTCGCTGTTCAGACCAGGAGATTTCTGCAAGACCGAGAAACCCGAAGTTTGTAAATCCTCGTTCAAGCAGATGTTGCGCTGCCAGTCGACCGATCGCTTCACAGTCCGCCACGACACTGACAAATTCGGGAACGAATCCCAGACTGCACATATTGACCAAGGGTCGGTTTAAGCTTCGCACACGTCTGGCCACGCTTTTCGACTCCACTCTCGCGATGACACCATCACACTTCGCAGCATACTGCCAAACGTTTGCAAACTGGCTGCGGCCATGCTCCGGAACATGCACGACCCAATCGTTGCGTTGACGGGCAAAGTCGAAAACTCCAGTGACAACCTCCCGCCCGTAGCGATTCGACGTTTCGACGAGCAGCGACACTTGTCGCCGGGGAGTCGCGTGAATCATCGTGGTCAGTTCTTCTGAGTGGTCTTCCCGTACTTGCGTGCGGCAATTTTATAGGTGAATACTCGAAACTTTCATGGAACACCTGCCATGTCGCATGTTAACGTCCAGTTTCATCAGCGCCAGAGTTTTTCACCCCATATCCTCATCAAGTATTCACCAAGTTCACACTGGATGCAAGCTTGCCGCAAATTGCGGTTAAAGGAATTTTCCTGGTCGTATGATCACGTTTTACGTGCCGTCTTTCCGTGCTGTTTTTTTATTCCAGAACGTTATCTTGAGGAGTCCGTATGGCTTTCACCGCTCATTGGACATCGGCTTGTCGTCTTTTACATCACCAGAGAAATCGTGCATTCACGCTGATCGAGTTGCTGGTGGTCATCGCCATCATCGCCATTCTGGTTGCGTTACTGCTTCCGGCTGTTCAGCAGGCACGAGAAGCTGCTCGACGCTCCACATGCAAGAATAAGCTGAAGCAACTTGCACTGGCACTCCATAACTATCACGACACGCATTCCGTCTTTCCGCCTGGAGGAGTCTCAAGAATCGCCATTGGCAATATCTGCAGCAGCAGTTATGCCGTCGCCAATCATAGGGCGCCCTGGACCGTGCAGATCCTCCCGTTTCTCGAGCAGACCGCCCTCTACGAATCATTTGAATTCGAACAGAACTTCATGGGGGCGAGCAACAACACTGTTACGTCATCCGGAAACAGGAATGGATTCGCACGGCAAAACCCGAATTATCAATGCCCGACGGACCCCAATTCGCGAGAGGGGATTAACAATAATAACTATCTGGGTATTCAAGGAGGAAAAGAAGAGGGAATTCCACCCATCTGCGAGGCCAACAGCGGGCAACGTGTCTTTTACAATAATGGAATTCTGTACCATAACTCAAACACCCGCATGCGGGATATTACAGACGGTACATCGAATACGTCTCTGATCGGTGAGTCGAAGTATGTCCTGACTCCCACTGGGAGATCAGATCGCATTCACTTGAGCTGGGCATCTGCAAATCAGATCGAGGGAACAACCGCCAGTCGGCCTGGAACCCTTGCAGCGGCAGTAGAAGGAATCAATTCGATCCCCGGTGATGGCGGCAGCATCGATACACTGAATATCTATACAAGGACATTCGGAAGTTTTCATACCGGTGGATGTCACGTTGCACTGGCGGACGGATCTGTCAGATTCGTGAGTGAGAATATCAACCTGGAGACTTATCGTGCTCTCGCCCGAAAAGGATCAGGGCAAGTTCTGGGAGAACTGTAATGTTACCCCAATCAAGTAATAAAAAGGTTGATATTGACCTGTGGCCACATGCTCACGTGGAGAACAATTCGAGTCGTCTTTTAAGCCGGTACCTGATCGTCTTCAAACTAGTCTGTCTGATGCTGGCGTTATCGGCCTGCGGTGATTCCAATCGTTTAAAACGCTATGAAGTCTCTGGCACTGTTCTACTGGACGGGCGTCCGGCTCCACTGGGGGAGATCAGTTTTTCTCCGGATGCCAGTCAAGGTAATTCCGGTCCCGGTTCCGTTGCCAGGATCGTTGACGGAAAGTATCGAACCCAACCCGGCAAGGGAATTGTTGGCGGCCCTTATCGGGTACGAACGGTAGTCTATGATGGCGTTGCGACGGACCAGTCGATGGATGGCACCCCGTTGACATCTTCTGGATACGAGGAGAACGTCGTGTTTGCCAAGTCAGCCACTTTTCACGACGTGAGCGTCCCTCGAGCTTTTCTGGTGAAAGTTCCTTGACCGACCCAAGGTGACGAGGTGGCTGGGCGTTCGAGGCACGAAGCTTGAGGTCTGATTTATAAAATAAGCTTCCTGGCCCCAGTGGTTGTAGGGCAGGCATTGCCTGCCTTCCCGTTTGCATCGTCATGCGGTGCATGACCTACCGGAATTAATTGCCATTCGATTCCGCTCTTCTCAGATGCTTGTCAAAGAATTCCAGAACAACAGGACGCAAATCACGCTGTTTAGGCTGGAGATGGAAGGTGTGTGGAGCGCCCGGGATAATCATTAGTTCATTCACGACGCCTGCCGCCGTTAAGGCCTTGGCAAAAGTGATCGAATCCTGAACGGGGACGGTCTTATCGGCGGTTCCATGCAGTATGAGAACAGGGGGATCCTTCGCGTCCAGATGAGACAACGGGCTGATTTGCCTGGTGAGGTCAGCCGCGGACGGGTTCCGTGGATCAATCAATTTCCCGATCGCTCTGGGAGAATCGGCCATTGGTCCATAAAGGTCGACGACGGCCTGAACCTGGCACGAATGTTCGCCATAAGGTCCTGAAGGATTGAGGCCTGATTCAGGACCTGTGACGCCGACCATCGCCGCCAGGTGTCCTCCGGCTGATCCTCCAATAACGCCGATATGATCGGTATCGATCTGCAGCCTTTCCGCATTTGCCCGTAACCAGCGTACGGCCGTTTTGCAGTCGTATAAATTCTGAGGCCAGATCCGGGGACCGACTTCAGGTTGAAGCAGATAATCGATGCTCAGACAAACATACCCCCGCTGGGCAAGTGTCGTTCCGATATTGATTTCCCGGGCCGCATCACGCGTGCCTTTGATCCAGCCACCACCGTGAATAATAACGATCCCCGGCCGCATTTCTCCCGGGGAAACGGTGGGGGGCAGATAGAGATCCGCCTTCTCCGCCCGATCCGGACCAAGGTAAGCAATTCCCTTTTCTATTGTCACCTGATCCGCTCCCGACACTCTGACAGGAGACGAAAGCGATGCGAAGATTGCGGTGCACAAAATCAGCGAGCGGAAGATCATGAGATTCTTTTCGTAAGAAGATTCAGGATAGTGGAAAGATCAATGTCATTCCTTCAGATGGAAATCGAATTTGCCCCCTTTCTGGGGGACATCAACCATGAGCCCGGACGTGGAGGTGTCAGCGTACTTTTCCGGTACGGCGCGCACGCCATTGGGAGATGAATCGTCCGAGTCGGGCCAGATCTTCCAGGCGACCACTCCCACTCGATATTTCCCGGGAGGGACTCCGTATCCCACTTCGGAATTGCCGATCACGTACTGCCCATCCCTGATCAGGCCGCCAAAGGAATCCCGAGGTTCTTCGGCGGGGACGAAGCTTACAGTGCCATCCTTGAGTGGAGTTCCCTGATACGAAATCTCCCCCTTGACCGGCGCGAGCCCGACATCCCGTCCCAGGCCACAACCGAGACAGAACGCCAGCGCGCAGACCTGAGGAATTCGATCAAATCTCATGGCCATCCTGATTTCGATGTTCATGGGCTTCAGTATTCGCCAGAGACTTTATTGTCGCTTTTGTCTCCGAGGTAACACCAGGTCTCATAGTTGATGTTGCTATTGACGAATCGAACTGCTCCATCGGCCAGCAGCATGTGGACTCCCCCGATATGATGACTGCTGAAACCGCTGTTGACGGTCCATCTCTGGGAGTTTCCGGGCTCCATCGTGGGACTGTTCGGCTTTTTCTGCACGGTGGCCCCTGGAATGTACGGATCCCACGCCTGCCCCCCGGCGTTCAGTATGTCGGCATTCCGCTCTCCCATCAGAAACGTGTTGCTCGTCCCGTCCGTGACATGTTTCAGACTGATCCTGGTGACGCCGGCGAGTGCGAAAATGCCCGGGATTTGTGCTGCCGTGTACTTATGAGAACCATCGTGCCAGTGTACGGGGCCTCCCGTGGGAATAGCTGGTTCGTTGTGACAAAATGTGGCTCCCGTCGGGCAATCCTGATTGGCGGTATACGAACTCGACGGGGTGACGGCACTGGCTGTGCCGGCGCAGACCGGATAGTGCAACGGTTGCAACGGATAGTCCACAGGGTCGCCGCCACCCCAGCGGAAGCCATATTGACCAGGGTACGTACTACTTGGAGCGGACGTGAAGCCGTTAGCATTCGGATTAGTCGGACAGGTCATGACGGGGAAAAACCGGGCTCTCAGCAGTGCCAGGTTCGCACTGGAGTGGCCACTGATACTGAAGTTCAAGGAATGATACAGCGGGGCCTGTTCCAGGTAGGGGAGCAGAAACGCATTAAAAGTCCACATGCGCGTGGTCCCGGGCAAGCTGTGCGTACTGGTGTACGGGAACACTCCCGTCGTCTCGTGATAGTTGTGCATGGCCAACCCGAATTGCTTGAGGTTGTTCCGGCACTGGCTCCGGCGGGCCGATTCGCGGGCTTGCTGCACCGCAGGCAGCAGCAGGGCGACCAGGATGGCGATAATCGCGATCACCACGAGCAGTTCAATCAGTGTAAATGCCCGCCGGATCAGGGGCAGATCCTGCCTCGAATGGGACATGACTTTTCCTTTCAGAAATGACGACGGAACCAATATCACGAGAAGGATTTCAGATTCGTTGCGGGAGTTATCAGCCGTTAACGGGGAAACTGATCAGGGATCCATGTGAATTACCCCGGAATCCAAAGACCGCGAAATGATTTCAAAAATGCCAAAACTCGGAAAACGAGGAAATGTCAGCTCCATGGACCCGCCGGCTGGTTGATATCACCAATAGTAGATGCGAAATTGGGAAGTGCGACCCTTAAACGTTTTTCGGGAAATTGGGTTCATGTCGGGCGAAGGACGGGCAAGTTTATCTGACAGGATCGGGCTGAACCCGATAAAGAATTCCGAATCTGGTTTGACATCAATAGTTTACGCTGAATCGAGGAGAGGGATTCACGGTTAATGCAGCGTAAGCAACCCAGCCAGGCTCTCTCTTCCACCTCTCTTGTGACAGGGTCGAAGGGTTAAACTCGGGGGCCATGCTGCCGCGCATACATGACCCGCTGTTCAGCCCCTTCACACACGCTTCTCCATATGCATTGACGAGTTGCCGCTCGTGCTCATCGGCAAGTTCTGCCGGAAGAGACAGCACACCGTACAGATCGCGTCAGGACGGATGGATGCTGTTGTTTCGTTTGTCGAATCAGGGATAACTTTCGACAGTGGGAATTCGCAGCATCCTTTTAAGACAACCGCGATGAGCTGTATTGTGATGACAAAACAGATTGCTTTGTTAATCGCCTGTGCTTTGACGAATGGTTGTGGAACACTTCTTCATCATTCTCACGTCGTACCCAAGGTTCCCGCAGAAGAGATTGCGTCTCTTCCGGCAGGGGCTTATATCGGAGTCTGCCGAGAATTGTCCCCGGAAACGAGACAACTCATTAACGGAACGGTTCTTCAGTCTGGTCCGGAAGGAATTGTCTTGATGAACTGCAACTGTATGACCCAGCGCACGACCATAACTCCCGGACTCTCCAGAGTGCCTTACATCAAACGGTATTTCACCAGCACCGGCGTCGGCAAAGAACTTGTTCCAGTCCTGTGGATTCCCAGTGCCGAAATCGAATCGACAATGATCGTTGAGCCTGCTTCTGGAAATGAGACACCACCGCAGCTCAACATCGACCTCTCACATGGATTCGTGGCGGAAAGAAGGGGGATTGACTACGATTTTTCAATTGAGGACGTTAAGAATTCTCCTACGCCATGAATTGAGTGGTTATAGTAAGTAGGGTGGGTCAAGGTCGAAAAGCAACAGAAATGAGATGAAATCGTTCGGGGTGATTTGGGGATCGGCAGGAACTCACGAAAACCTCGACCGCCGACCCACCGCACGGGGAGGTGGGTCGGCGGTCGGAACAACTTGTGAAATTCTGCCTGCCCCTTTGAAGAAAGGGATTCAAGCCAGATCGCTCATCCAAATTTGCCGACCTTGACCCACCCTACATCATTAAATCCACCGAACTGCTTGTCGTCTTAATGAATTTCTGAAAGTAGCATTGATGCTGTGACGATAGCGGTTGGGGATGGAAATGGTCGCGGCATTCAACAAACTGTCCATTTTTGAGCCGATTCCTTCAAGTCCTATCAGTTGGCAATGGAGATTCTCTATGTGTCATGCAGCACAAGCCTGGTTAAAAAAGTTTCTCTTTTCTAACGTCATTGTGATCTCCATGGTTCATGGGGGAATAGGAATTGTATTCGCACAATCTCCGGAGAACTCCAATAAAGTCGATGAGTTATTATTCGAGTCTTTTGTCAGCGGCCGCCAGACGTTGATTTCCGGTGAATTTACTGCAATTGAGACCAATCGAGAACGTGTCGGATTTCGTGATGAAATTGCCAAATCAACTCTGTATGGCGCTTTTGACAATTTGCAGGGAACGTATCGATTTGATCGAACTGAAATTGTTGAGACATTTCACATTGAAGATGGTCAGCTAGAGCGTAAAGCGGATATAGAAAATCTCCTGAAAGGAATTGTTGGGCAGGAGAAATTCACAACAAAGATCATTGTTGAACCGAAGAAAGCCACCAAGTGGAGTAGTTCAAATCTCCATGAAATCCTCATCGCGGGAAGCGTTCAGGATCTCTCCGTACCGAAGCCATTCGATATAAGAATTGTCGGGATTTCAACGACGGGCGATCTGGCAACTGATTACACTTTCGATGAATTGACGGAGATCTTTAGAAAGCAAAAGCCGCACGCTGAGAAAGCAGCAATTGGTCTCGACATGCTCAAGTGGACGTTTTCAAATGGTTCATTATCGAGAACCGTAAAATTTGATCCGTCCCTCGACTTTGCACCAACAGAGATGGTGATTGCCAATGTGTACAATAAAGACGGGGCGTTAACTACTCGGCCTTTTCTAAAGATTGTAACAACCTGGGAAGAAAAAGAGGGGGTATATGTTCCCAAGACCTGTATTCATTACGATTTGTCAATGGACACCGAAAGAATAATATATGAAGTTAATTTTCAATGGAATATTGTAAATGGAGCCTTACCTTCAGGTGTGTTTTCTCCTGAGGGCCTTGGCATGGAGAGCTTTGCCAGCGTAATTGATACGCGTTCTGGTTCTCGTGTTGTAGTCGACCGAATATTTTCGGGTGCAAAGAATTAGCCTAAATGCAACCCAAAGGCTCTGAATCGCACAGTGGTTGTAGGGCAGGCATAGCCTGCCTTCCCGTTTGCATCGTCATGCGGTGCATGACTACCGAAACTGGAGCCACGAGCGTCCAAACACAAAGATGACAAGTACCGCGTTCAGCCACCGCATGTTGAGTTGATTGCTCAAGTTCAACATCGTTACGAACTCAAAGCCGATCCGGTCAGGCGTAACTGACTGCGGACCTGGATGTGGATCTTTCGCAGGGCATCGGCATCGGAAAGAATCATCCGTCGAGCCTCTCGCGGAACGGCGGATGTTCCTTCTCGTTCGATCAGTTCCTGAATCGCTCGCACCTGATCCGGTGGTGCCGGAACGTTTGACTCCGTGGCATGCAGGATATTTCGGTGCAGAGCATGGAATGACGGGTCGATCAGCACGGTATCGAACAGTTTCTCTCTTGCCGGATCGCCATTGTCCCGTCGTCGGGCGGCAAGTGCCTGCTGTTGTAGATACAGAATCTGTGGAGCAGCGATCTCCTCGGGAATCAGGAGTAATCCCTGTTGAGCCAGGCGCTGTCCGAGCCTCACACTTCCCAGTGTCATGGCGAGTGGGACGGCCAGAATCAACCCGAACATCACCGGCAGAAACCAGATCAGCAGATTGGGAGTAAAGTAACTAATTGCCAGCGCAGCGGCGGTTCCCCCCAGCATGTGAGGACCGTACACAATCAGAGCTTCTCCCAGTGTGATATCTTCTTCACCGCGATTCTGGGCGCTCCAGGTGACCTTTTGTCCGAGGAATGTCGAGAGAACGAAACGGGTGTGAAACACCATCATGATCGGCGCCACCGCGATGGAGATCAGTGTCTCAAACAGAGCACTCCCCACAACGTTGTCCCAGCCCCCGAATTCCTGAAGTCGCTTCGGCTGTTTGATCAGGGCGATCACACTGAAAAACTTCGGCAGCAGCAACAGCAGCATTGTGATTCCGAAGATGATCGACGCATCGATCATCCAGACTGGATTTCCTGGTGGCCGATCTCCGTCGAGCCACATTGCCACGGCACTGAGCAACATGAATGTGAGCCACAGCGGAGCCGACACGTACGCCATGGCTCCCATTGTCAAATGCAACCGGCTGATCGGGCGAAATCCTTCACTGAAAATCAGTCTGATATGCTGCATGTTCCCCTGACACCAGCGCTGATCCCGTTTCGCGAAATCGAGCAACGTTGTCGGGCACTCTTCGTAGCTCCCTCCAAGATCATGAGCGAGACGTACCTTCCAGCCAGCCCGTGCCATCAGCGCGGCTTCAACGAAGTCGTGACTGAGAATCTCCCCTCCCAATGGAGCTTTTCCGGGAAGAACGGGAAGTCCACAGTGTTGTGTGAACGGCTCGACACGAATAATCGCGTTATGTCCCCAGTAATTACTGTCGAACTGCGCCCAGCTGCAAAACCCCTGAATCAGGATGTCGCTGTAAAGTCGGGAGGCAAACTGTTGCAGACGGGCGAATAACGACAGCCGATTGACGGGAGCGGGAGGAACCTGCAGGATTCCGAGTTTGGGGTCGGCATCCATGCGTCGCACCATCTCGACGAGGGTTTCCCCTTCCATCACGCTGTCGGCATCCAACACGATCATGTATTCGTACTGCGATCCCCAGCGGCAACAGAAATCAGCAATGTTGCCTGCTTTTCGACTTTGATTCCGTGGACGACGGCGATAGAAGACGCGCGGTCGCGGTCCACTTTCGGCGACCAGTCGCGCCCAGGCCCGTTCTTCTTCCAGCCAGATATCCGGATCCGTGGTGTCGCTGAGGATAAAGAAATCAAACGTACCTGCTTTTCCCGTCGCCTGCACCGACTGCAGCATCGCCTCCACACCAGAGAAAACGCTGGTGGGGGATTCATTGTAAATGGGCATCAGCACCGCGGTTGACGAAAGCGGTCGAGGTTCCTGTGGCGACTCCGAAGAGTCGGACTCTTCCTGAGGATTCCGTCCAAAGAGAACCAGCCAGAGTCCCCAGGTTGCCGTCCAGAATGAGAAGGCGATCCAGGAAAAAAGGAGCGTGAAAATCGGCAGCAACAGGTACTCTGCCCAATTGATTCCATCGACGGAAAGCAGATTGACGAACAGTCCCAGGACGGCCAGCGTACTGACAACCGTCAGAGCCAGGAGCATCCATCGAACCATTCGGTATCGAGGAGTTTCCTCTCCTCCAGGTTGACTGACCGCAGTCCAACGAAACATGAAAAGACCTTAAAAGTAACGAGCGAATTCTCTCATTTCTTCGCCGGGAAATTTCGTCACCACAACGACGCGAAGAGCGTAAAGGGAATCAAAGCAGCCGGGAGGGCGAAGCTCCTGCTGAGCCGCAAACGAACGCTTTCCATGGTTGCGGCTCAGCGGGAGCCTCGCCCTCCCGATCACATCCTATCTTGAAATCAACAAGAACTTTGAGTTTCCAAACGACCCTAACTCATTCGCGTTCGACGAAGCAGCCATCCCTGAAAGCGCCCGCAAAGTTCCATCCAGAAACAGCCACGAAACAAGGAACACAAGCGCGTGCTGGGCTGCGCCAGCATCTCACGATGTTGTGGGTGCGGAATGATCGGCGCGACCGATTGTTCCAGAACCTGAAGGAGTCGGGCCGGGGGACGATCACGGTGACGGATCGCATCCGGAAATTCCTGCAGCAGTCGCGCCACATGCGGGACGACAGAACGATTGTTTTTCCCTTCATGCGTCAGGCTCCGACTGGAACTGGCAGCCATTCCGGCAATCGCTTCCTCCACTTCATTCATTGTCAGCAGGATCGCCGTCGCGCAGAGATGCCGGAGCGAAATTGTGCCGTACTTCTGTTGCGTGACAACTTCAGCCTGTTCGACAATGCGACGGCTCTCGACGGCGATGACGTCGGGATCGCGCAAGCCCCAGTCTCGAAGATATTCCGCCACTAAATACCGCGCCTGAACACTTCCGGGATGCGAACTGGGAAGTGTCAATTTTGTCGCGGGGAGTGGCTCCCGATGCCCGGCTTTTTTTACAGGAACCGTGTCAATCATTGTATCGACTCCTTCTCATCCGCCTTGATTTTCCATGGCGGAAGCGAAACTCCCGGAGGAGTGAGTGGGCATAAATAGGCCCAGGTTTCGGTCAGCTCCTGTTCTCCGGACTTGAGCGTAACCGTTAATTCAACAGGCCCCTCGCCTGTTGGTTTGACTTCCAGTCTGGCGGTCCAGAGACCGCTCTCCTTCTGATGACATTCGATCTTCGGCACAGCCCCTCGAATGGAAACGACTTGCGGCACCGGTGGAGCATCAGGATGGACCTGTGCAAGATTGGGACCATTGAAGTCAATTTCCACGAGAATTGTTTCAGCGTCAGGTCGGGTGACCCGGTGTGCAACCGCTTTGGATGCGTGATGTTCCGAGCGATCTCCTAGAAAAAACGACAATCGATAATTGAAATTCACAGGGGTTCCAATTTCCACTGGCTTCTCCGGAACCCACCAGGCGGCGATATTGTCGATCCCTTCGTGAGGGGCTGGCAATTCCAGCAGTTCGATCGCTCCCGGTCCCCATTCAGACCGTGGCTCAATCCAGACGCTTGGTCGCTGGTGATAAAGTGCTTCATCATCCAGGTAATGAACCGGGTTCGTATCCCGCTGAATTAAACCGAATCCACGAATTCGATTCTGCTTCAAATGCACCAGTGATGGATAATGCTGCTGCCCCAAGGCTCTCCAGAACCATTTTCCATCCGAAGTTTGTACCTGAAGACCATCCGAGTCATGAACTTCCGGACGATGATCCCCTTTCGCCCCGGGGAGAGCATCTCCCCAAAGCCACATACTGCTCAAAGGAGCAATGCCGACCTTCTTCGGAACTTGTCGAAAGTACAAGGTTTGACGCACATCGATTTCCGTTTTTTCAATTGCCGGAGTCATCGTCAGCTCGTACGCACCAACAACGCTGGGACTATCCATCAACGCATAGGCACACAGCGAAGTGTCTCCAGTGGCCGGTTTCTCGATCCAGTACTCTCGAAAGACCGGAAATTCTTCCGGTTCCGGAAGTCCGCAATTGATGGCTAATCCACGGGCAGAGGTGCCCAGAATGGTGTTGGAAGCCCGGGCTCGAAAATAGCTGGCGCCGACGAAGCTGAAGATTTCACTGAACTGTTCCTCGCCGGGGAAGCGTCCCTGTGCGCGAAATCCGGCAAATCCCAGATCGTCCGGAATCTTCCATTTTGCTGCGGTTCCCAGGTAGTGAAAATACGTCTTTGAGAACGGAACCGGAACGACATTTCCCCCTTCGATGAGGTTGATTTTTACATCGTCAACGGCCACATAACCTTTGTGATAAAAGCCGACCCGAAACGGAGAAGGATCTTCTTTCCAGAGTTCTTTTCCGTCGATAAACCCGATCTGCCTGAAGAGGTCGTAGTTGATATTCTTCAGGTCCGGAGGCAATTCCGGTTGTGGGGTATACGCCCGTTTCGACAAAGTGCAGGCGGCTTCCTGTAATTGCTGATAGGAAGAGATTCGCTCAGGAACCAGTTCGCTTGCGATCACATTCGAAGCTGGCAATGCGATCGCCGTGACCACGAATGCCAACGCGAACGTCAGACATCGCGCTGCGATTCCGTTCAGGCAAGCAAGATTCAGATTGTCCGTAGTGTCAACGACGCGCGGAATGCGAGTACAAGTTGAGCGCAGAATTGTTGTGATATGCATAGGGGAAATGGCAAACACGAAAACGTATCAACTCCGAAACATCCAAATTGCTTCGGCCGAGTGACTGAATCTTTCGATCGCCTTGAATTGCGAGTTGTTGGTCAGAACGGAGTTGTTACACCGAATGCAACAACAATGGACCTTCGCACGCAATTCAGAGCACTGACGTTGTATTCAATGTCCTTGAAGTCGCTTTGACACGTAGGCAGCTTTCATGCCACGAGAGAAAAAAGCGGAGCTACCCCCCGGAAAACAAGATCCAGATGACACTCACGCAATAACGTCCAGATTACAAAGCATAGAATCGCAGTCAAGCAAGACTTTCTCACCTTGGCATCAATTCTACCGGAAATTCACCTTCGACAGAGAGTTTTCAGAATTTAAGGAATTCTAAGAAAATCAGGAAATCAACAGGTGATCATTTGTTATTAAGTGTATAACCCGTCAAACATCTGTAAGGCACCTTAAAAGGAACTCCGGGCATCCTGCAACACTTGAACGTGATTCATTACCGGATTTTGCCGAAAAAAACACGCACCCCTGCCACCCGATCAGGGCCCGTTAGGAAATTTCCTTACTGGCCTGGTCATTCACATGAAGTGTTCATTGTTCTGCCACGCGGTGAACAGTAATTTCATCAGTCGAAAACGCTCGCTGCGCAAGCACGCGGGAGAGCAATTTACTCTAATGAGAGTTTCCATTTCCTCCTGAAGGAGGGGCGGCGATAAAACGGTAGCCGCTTTCCCCCAGCGTTGACTCAAGTTCCTGCTTCAATTCCGGTCTCGCGGAAACGGTGATCGGAGTGCTCAGAAACGCTCGCAAACGCCGACCGATGAGAGCCAATTCTCCCGTCTCCACAGACTCACTGGAAGGAGACTTGACTTCTTCCACGGTTTCCGCCACGACGACAATGGGAGTCTTCCCTGGGTATCGTGTGAGAATATCCCGGATCCGTTTCATGTCCTCTTCGGAGTGATAGCCTCGTTTCAAAATCACCGCGATCTGCTTCGTGAATTCCTTCTCGGCGTCACTCATTGTGAGAAGTCGATTCACGATAACGTTCGGCTCGCGACCACGTGAATCGATGCGTCCCTTCACGAGAACCACATTATCGGCAACGACTTTTTCGCCGGCATTGGCAAAATCGTCCGGCCACATGATGCAGCGAACGACTCCGGCCGAATCTTCGAGATCGAAGTTCACATACTTGCTGTTGCCGTTTCGGGACGGATTTTTGGTCGTCGCTTTCTTGATGGACGTAATCATCCCCCCCAGCAGCACCTCCTTGCCATCTCCCAGATCACGGAGATCCTTGGTCGTCTGCTGAGTCATGGCTTCAATCTGATCAGCATATTGCGTCAACGGATGAGACGTCAGGTAAAACCCGAAGACTTCTTTCTCGTAGGCCAGTTGTTGACTTTGCGGCCAGTCATCCGCAGGCGGAATCATGGCGGCTCCCGAATCCCCGTCTGATTTTGCATCCGGTTCCGGCTCTCCGAAGAGAGATTTCTGACCACGCGCCTTGTCTTTCTGGCGAGAGACCGCGGCCTGAACGGCACGATCGATGACCATCGAATGCTGGGCGCGGGACGGTCCAAAACGATCCAATGCTCCCGCTTTGACCAATGTTTCGACAACCGATTTCGTCAGCAGCTTCGGGTCGACCCGTTCACACAGATCAAAGATATCCTTGAACTTTCCATTGGCATTCCGCTCAGCAACCAGGGCTTCAACAGCAGTCAGACCGACTCCTTTGATGGCTCCCAATCCAAAGGAAACGCGACGTTTGACGTCCTCTTTGGCGTTTTCTTCAATGATAATGCTGAATTCGACGTCGCTGATGTTCACATCCGGCGGCACGATTTCAATTCCCATCCGGCGGGCGTCATCAGTGTGCTCGAAGATTCGTTCGCTCGACTCCATTCCACACGAGAGCAACGCCGCCATGAATTCTTCGGGATAATGTGCTTTCAGGTAAGCTGTCTGGTAAGCAATGGCCCCGTATGCGGTCGAGTGCGATTTATTGAACCCGTACCCGGCGAACTTTTCAATGAGATCCCAGATTCCCTGCGACTGCTCTTTGGGCATCCCGTGCGTCTGGGCTCCTGCAACAAACTGTTCACGATATCCCGCCATGATCTCCAGGTTTTTCTTGGAGATCGCTTTAATACACTTGTAGGAACTGGCCAGTTCGATTCCCCCCAGTCGGTTGAGAATCCGCATGACCTGTTCCTGATACACCATCACGCCGTACGTTTCATCGAGAACGCCGTCGACAATCGGGTGAACCTTGGGAATCGGCTCCCGACCATGCTTGACGTTCACGTACGTCATGACCATCCCCCCTTCAAGAGGACCCGGTCGATAGAGGGCCGACGTCGCGATGATGTCGGCGAACTTGTCCGGCTTCATCTTGGTCAGCAGATCGCGCATCCCTCCTGATTCAAGCTGGAAGATCCCTTTCGTCTCTCCCCGCTGCAGCAGCGCGAATGTTTCCTTGTCATCCAATGGAAGATCTTTGGGAATGATCTCAATCCCGCGATGCTTGCGGACGTTGATCACCGCTTTGTCGAGAATCGACAGGTTGCGGAGTCCGAGGAAGTCCATCTTCAGCAGACCCGCTTTTTCCACGTCGGTCCACTGGGTCAGAACGTCCTCTTTCCCGGTGATCTTCTGCAGCGGGATGTATTCGTCGAGAGGACGGTCGGCGATCACCACTCCGGCCGCGTGAGTTCCCGCTGATTTCGCGAGTCCTTCCAGCGCCATGGCGTAGTTGATCAGTTCCTTGACCTGCGGATCTCCCTCATACGCTTCATTCAACTCCGGACTCTCTTTCAGAGCATCCTTGAGTTTGATGTTGAGCGTGTCGGGAATCATCTTGGCCACTTCGTCCACTCGTTTGAGCGGAATGGAGAGAGCCCGGGCAACGTCACGGATGGCCGCTTTGGCCTTGAGCGTACCGAACGTTCCGATCTGGGCGACGTTGGCGTGTCCGTATTTTTCCTTCACATAGTTGATGACCCATTCCCGCCGATCTCGGCAGAAATCCATATCGATATCCGGCGCCTCGGTCCGGCTCGGGTCAAGGAACCGCTCAAACAGTAGGTCGTATTCAATTGGGCAGATGTCGGAAATTCCGAGCAGATAGGCCACAATCGCCCCACAAGCCGAGCCTCTCGCCGTACAGGGAATTCCTTTGTCTCGGGCAAATCGGGCAAAATCCCAGACGATCAGGAAGTAACTCGAGTACCCCATCCGTTCGATGATGCCCAGTTCAAACTCAAGCCGGTCGATGAACTTCTGTTCGGGGTTATCACCGTAGCGCCACTTCAATCCGTCGTAGGCGACTTCCCGCAGATACTGGACATCCGATTTCGGCGGCGGTGGAGTGAAGACCGGGAAGTGACGGGTTTTCAGATCGAGTTCAATATTGCAGCGATCAGCAATTTCCTGAGATCGCGCGACCGCCTCGGCATGCTTCGGAAACGCCGCATACATCTGCTCCGGCGACCGGATGAACAACTGGTCGGTGCCGATCTTCATCCGCTTTTCGTCGCTGCGGAATGATTTCGTATTCACGCACAACAAGACGTCGTGCATGTCCGCATCGTCCTGGCAGAGGTAGTGCGCGTCGTTCGTGGCGACGAGGGGCAATCCCATTCTATTGGCGACATCAATCGTTGCTTCCGCACACGACTGCTGAATCTCGACACCCCCGTCCTGAATTTCAAGATAGAACCGATCGCCGAAGACTTTCATGTACCAGTCGATCAGTTGCCGGGCTTTATCTTTCTCGTCCGCCAGCAACGCACGTGACAACTCACTGGACGCACATCCGGAAAGGCAGATGATTCCTTCGTTGTGTGCTTCGAGAATCTCTTTGTCGATTCGGGGCTTGTAGTAAAACCCTTCCAGAAACGCTTTTGAGGAGAGTTTTGTCAGATTCCGGAATCCGGTCTGATTCATCGCCAGCAATGTGAGATGAAACGCCGCTTCCTTGAGTCGGCTGGCGCTGCGATCGGTCCGGCTGCCGGGGGCGATGTAAGCTTCGTACCCGAGAATCGGATTGACCCCCTCTTTCTTGCAGACCTGATAGAACTCCAGCGACCCGTACAGGTTGCCGTGATCGGTAATCGCACAGGAGTTCATTCCCAGATTCTTGACCTGTTTGATCAGATCAGGAACCCGATTGGCTCCATCAAGCAGGGAATAATGGGTATGACAATGCAGATGTGCAAATGGGGGAGTAGACATCGCTCTCCGTGGGGGCACGATAGTCAGGATGGGAGACGGAAAACAGAACAACAAGAACAGTGGCACCCGGCGATGCTGTTGCTGTGGAACAATTGAAAGCGGAGTCTAACAGGTTCGCCAAAAGGAATCAGCCCTCTGAAAAACGAGAGACAGCGCCGGGTGCAGTCACCATTTGAGGATCGGGGAAAGGACAATTGATGATCTGTTTCGAGCAAGACAACCAAGACTCATTGTCACATGCTGATGCCAGCATATTTCATTGACAGTATGAAAAGACGAGTGATAAAATCAATGGGGCTATATTCGAAGCCATTCATGAAATAATTCTGTCGAGCATTTCTCTTCCCGTCTTGTGAGTTTCTGATACACGGAGACAATAATGCCCCCATTCCCTCGTGAGTTTTCCAGATTAAAGTCCAGCCGAGTTACTGCTTCCAAGAGATTCATTCAGAGGCGGGGGTTCACCTTGATTGAGCTTCTGGTGGTGATTGCAATCATCGCCATTCTGGTGGCCCTTCTGCTTCCCGCTGTTCAGCAGGCCCGTGAAGCTGCTCGTCGGTCGCAGTGCAAAAACAATCTGAAACAGTTAGGTCTCGCGCTTCATAACTATGTGGATGTCCATAACGTTTTCCCGCCTGGATACGTTCTTCAGTTTCCGGCACATCCAACGACTCAGGCGAATTACGAGACTCATTTGGCTGATGGCAATTACAACTCTGCCTGGGGATGGGGAGCGTACATCCTGCCGATGATGGAGCAGGCCGCACTGTATCAGACCGTGAGCGTGGGAACGGTTCGGCCGAGGCAGGCTTTAACCAATGCCACGAGACTTCAGGCAATGCAACAACCATTGGCCGCCTTCCGATGCCCTTCGGATACGGCGCCAGGCTTGAATATCTCCAAAGTGGTCGACAACGGTGGAACGGCCCGCGCAAGCGCGACTTCAAATTATATTGGATGCAACACAAGCAAGCAGTGGCACACCACTGAAGGAGCATGGGTGAATGGGGTTGGCGCGAATGATCTGAGTCAATGGGGGACACCGCCATCGACCATCAGCGGTCCAGACGGAATTTTCTGGAGAAATTCCAGTGTCAGAATGAGAGACATCACCGACGGAACCAGCAACACTCTTCTCGTTGGGGAGCGTGCCTGGGAACTGTCCAACCCTGCCGGAACTGCTTTTCCCTGTGCAGCAGGAAACGTCTATGGAACATTGGCTGCAAACGAGCAGTCAAATGTCCATGGATGCCTCGGATCGACGGCGGGGCCGATCAACTTCCAGAATTCCAACTGCAACAAAGGGTTCTCAAGTCGCCACACGGGAGGAGCCCATTTTGTGATGGCCGATGGCAGCGTCCATTTCATTTCCGAAAATATCGATCATCGCCCCAGTTTTCCGGTCAGAACCAATTCATCGCTGATCCATGCGATCGACAGTACGTTGGAAAGACTGATGGCTCGTAATGACGGGCAAGTCGTGGGAGAGTTCTAGCACAGTCTGCTCTACCAGGTGCCCACCCGTGTCGAATATCAGACAGGCGCGGTGTTCGAACAGAAAAAACGCTGACTTCCGCGTGGCGTGGACGGGGAAGTTATTTCGCAAGTTGCGCTAAAACTGAGACTGTACTCGTTACGAATGGACCCTGTATCGATGAGAGAGTTTCGTTTTCAAATGGGATTGCTGGCAGTACTGGGACTTCTTTGGGGATGTGGTTCCAGTTCCGGTGATACTCCGGCTCTCGGAACCGTCACTGGGACAGTCACCGTCGACGGAAAGCCTTTCGAAAGCCTCGCGGTCAATTTCACACCAGTGGAGGGAGGACGTCCGTCGTTCGGGATTACCGACAGTAATGGCCAGTACAAACTGGTTTACAGCACCACATCATTTGGCGCAAAAACCGGAAAGCACCTTGTCACGATCGCCTACCACTCCGGGGCAGATCCCAACGACCCGAAAGCCGAGATGTCGGCATCGGAGGGAAATCTCCCCAAAGGGTATTCCAGCATCGAGAAAGAAGCCGAGGTTAAGCCAGGAAAGAATGTCATCGACCTGGCTTATCCGTAGCACTCACTGACCGATCACCCCACCAGTCCGCGGCGTTTCAGTTCCGACACGACGTCACGAACAACCTGGGCCACGTCGGGCTGGCTGCCGGAACTGCTCATGGAAACCGACTGCGATTTCACGAATCCCCGTTCGATCAGTTTGACCCGGAGTGATTCCCGGATTTCGTTCAGTTCGGACTTCTGTTTGTCGGAAAGTGGTTGACGCCCGACTCCCATGGAGAACCCGCGGAATTCCACGGCCGCGCGGAATCCTTCCGGGAACTCGGTCTTGAAGATCATGCTGTCGAACAGATTCATCAGGTCGTACTGAATCTCCCGGGCGGCATCAATCCGACCGGAAATCGTCGCTTCATACAGACCGCGAGTCACTTCCGGAACGACGCCACTGGTCGCGTTTGTTCCCCCGTCGCATCCAATCAACAGCATCGGCATCAGCGCTGCGTCCCAACCGGTGAGGAAGCTGAATTCCGGGCGGTTCGGGCGAACGGCCTGAATCATTCGCATCATGTGCGGAACGTCGCCGGAGGAATCCTTGATAGCGATGATTTTTTCACATTCTTCGCTCAGACGCTGCACAGTCGGAACATCGATCGGGCTGGCGAACATCGGGATGTTGTAAAGAGTGACGTCAATCGGCGTGTTCCGGCCAATTTCCCGAAAATAGGCATAAACTCCCTCAGGTCCCAGTTTGTAGTAGTAAGGAGCCACAATCGCGACGGCGCGAACCCCTAACCCGGCGTAGTATTCACATGCGGCCAGCGTTTCACGGACGTTGGCTTCGGCGGCACCGGCAAGAATGGGGACTCGTCCCCGGGTCTGGTCGGCGATGATGTTCACGATCCGGCGACGTTCTTCCACCGAGAAGCGGGTGAATTCCCCCGTACTTCCGTTGGGATACAACCCGTGAACCCCCCGTTCAATCAGCCAGTCAATATACCGTCGAAGTTCGGATTCATTGATTTCTCCCCGATGGTCGAAAGGGACCAGATTCGGAGTGAAAATCCCCTGAAGACGACGTGAATCAGTGGTGGGCATAATCATCGCGAGGAAAATCCTGTATGCCGGTCAACTTTGCGGATCGGCAAAAATGGTCGATTTGTGAAGGATTCGTAAACTCCGACTGTCGAATTCTCGACAGGACGATAGAATGACGGCAGATTTAGTGGTGTGACCACTTTGTCTTACTCGTGTCCAACGTGGTCCGCACGGTTGTTGCCGTGCTCCTGCCATTTTTCGCACCAGTAAACTCAAGATGGACGCAACACGAGTCACTTACGAGAAACTCGAAGCTTTTCAGATCTTACCCGTTCGGTAAAATCGGCAAGCTTGGTAGATTCTTGCAAGTAGCTGAGTGGAAATTCCACTCACTCCCCTGATATGAATCGGTTTTCCCGATTCTCACCATGCAAGAGTCAGACATCCCTTTGCCATCGCGGCGTATTGGAGTTGCGGTCGTGTCGGTTGAATCGATTCCGTTGTCTGTGCAGAACCTGGCTTTTGCCGAAGAACTATACGCCCGCTACCTGGAGCACCCAGGCAGTGTCCCTGCGGAGTGGCGTCAATATTTCGACGGCATGAAAAACGGAGAGACACAGTTCTCCTCCGGGTGGACACCAGACAGTCCATTTCCTCCCCACAGTATCTTTGATCCTCCTTCTTCCCGACCTGCGGCCGTGGCGACTCCCAAGCCGATGGCTGCGGCGATTGCCGAGAAAACGCTCGACTCAGCGGCGGCTCAGGAACGGATTGATCAGCTCATCCGGAATTATCGGGTTCGAGGTCACATTCTCGCGGCCATCGATCCGCTAGGAAAACAACGTCCGAGCCCACCGGAACTCGATCCGACGTTCTACGGATTTGACGAAGCCGATCTCGATCGTGAACTTCCGAATTCCTGGGGAGTGAGCGAGGGGGGAGAAACCCGTACACTTCGAGGAATTCTCGACTGGCTCAAACAGACCTACTGCCGGTCCATCGGTGCACAGTTCATGCACATCGACAGCTTGCAGGTTCGCCTGTGGCTGGCACAGCGGATGGAAGAAACCGCCAACCGCATTCACCTGGCCCGTCAGGACCAGCTCCGTATTCTGAAACGATTGGCCGATGCCGTCGTTTTCGAAGAGTTTCTCGCCCGTAAGTTCGTGGGAGCCAAGAGTTTCTCGCTGGAAGGGGCAGAAAGTCTCATCCCGCTGCTCGACATGGCGATCGACAAACTGGGGAACGAGGGAACTCAGGAAATTGTCATCGGAATGGCGCACCGGGGACGATTGAACGTTCTCGCCAACATCATGGGGAAAAGTCCCCGTGCCATTTTCCGTGAATTCGACGACGCCGATTCCGAGCACTATCACGGCGGCGGAGACGTCAAGTATCATCTGGGATACAGTTGGGACTGGATCACGTCTCAGGAGAATAAAGTTCACCTCTCCCTGTGCTTCAACCCGTCGCATCTGGAGTTTGTGAATACTGTCGCCATGGGACGCACCCGGGCGAAGATGGATCATTATCAGGACGTTCGCCATGATCACGGCGCGACTCTGCTGATTCACGGAGACGCCGCGTTCGCCGGGGAAGGGATCATTCAGGAAACTCTGAACCTGAGCGAACTGGAAGGGTACTCTGTCGGCGGAACGATTCACGTCATCGTGAACAACCAGATCGGGTTTACCACTTCTCCGGAAGAAGCACGCTCCACGGCCTACGCCACCGACATCGCCAAGATGCTGCAGATTCCGATCTTCCATGTGAATGGAGAAGATCCGGAAGCAGTGGCTCAGGTCTTGCATCTGGCCCTGGACTTCCGAAAACGGTTCCAGCGCGATGCCGTCATCGACATGTATTGCTACCGTCGTCGTGGACACAACGAAGGGGACGAACCGGCATTCACACAACCGGTGATGTACCGGGAAATCCGGCAACGTCCCAACGTCTACGCCGGTTACCTGGAACGACTGGAAAGCCTCGGAGAGGTGACCCGGGACGAGGCTGAGAAACTGGTGGAAGAACGTCGCCAGAAACTGGAAAACGAACTGACCGAAGCCCGCCGCGACAACTACATCCGTTGTGTCGACAACTGGGGGGGGGTCTGGCAGGGATATTATGGGGGATCGGTCACTCATGCGGACCACCCCGAAACCGGATTGCCGATTGAGCAACTCGGTTCCACACTCACCGCACTGACGCAAACACCGACGGGATTTGAACCTCATCCGAAGGCACAGCGCATTCTCGAACAACGCCGTGCCATGGCAGAAGGGAAAGAGTCGCTCGACTGGGGAGCGGCAGAAGCTCTGGCATTCGCATCCGTGGTTCAGGAAGGGTTTCCGCTCCGCATGACCGGACAGGACGTGCGACGCGGAACGTTCAGCCATCGTCACGCCTTCCTGTATGACGTCAACAACGGACAGGCATTCAATACACTGACCAATGTCACCGACAATCCCGGGAAGATCAGCATCTACAACAGTACGTTGTCGGAAGCGGGTGTGCTGGGTTTTGAGTACGGCTATAGTCTGGATTGCCCGCAGGGTCTCGTGATCTGGGAAGCCCAGTTTGGAGATTTCTGTAACGCCGCTCAGGTGATCATCGATCAGTTCATCACCAGTGCGGAAGATAAGTGGAACCGGCTCTCCGGCATCACGATGCTGCTGCCGCACGGGTTCGAAGGACAAGGCCCGGAACACTCCAGCGCCCGGCTCGAACGATTCCTGATGCTCTCTGCGGAAGACAACATGCAGGTGGTCCAGCCGACGACTCCGGCACAGATCTTCCACCTGTTGCGTCGCCAGACACTGCGGAAGTGGAAGAAGCCGCTGGTCGTAATGACTCCCAAAAGTCTACTACGGCACAAAGAATGTGTTTCGACTCTGGAAGAACTCTCTCAGGGACAATTCCAGCGGTTCATCCCGGACTCGGAATTCCAGGATTTCCGTGACGTCAAGAAGGTCCTGATGTGTTCCGGAAAAATCTATTACGACCTGATTGCCCGTCGTCGTGAAGGGGAATATCAGGGAGTGATGATTGTCCGTGTCGAAGAATTGTATCCGTTCCCTTCCCGTTCTCTAAAGAAATTCTTTGCCGATCTGGACGACTCGACGCCATTCGTCTGGGTGCAGGACGAACCTTCGAACATGGGGGCCTGGCCTTACATTCGCGCCCGCTTCGGAGACCGGTTCCTGAGACGGTTCGCAATCACTCGAGTCAGCCGCGACCGTAGTGCCAGCCCAGCCACGGGGTCTTCGAAAGCTCACAAACGTGAGCAGGAAAAGATTCTCAAAGAAGCCTTCCAGAATGTGACTTCAACGCAAACCATCAGTATTCCACCGGAAATTGTCCCGGCCGGAACCTGATCGAGTTGATGCGGTAAGTCAAATTCAAACTGAAAATGGGTGGTTGACAATACCAATGTCAATCACCCATTCTTTTTTGTGCTATGATGTTCTCGCGATGATTCCTTGCACAACACATCCCAACGCTTCTGCTTGTTTTAAATGGGCAGATTCCGGGAGGGCGAAGCTCCTGCTGAGCCGCATGGAAAGTGACGCGATCTCTCTGGTTGCGGCTCGGCAGGAGCCTCGCCCTCCCAGATCATTTTCAACAAAGTGAAAGTCTTGTAACACCTCCTCATCTGTATTGTTCCTTGGCTGCTGATTCAGGAGAATTGATGAATACGGTCAAAACTCGCTGGGCTCTCGCTGGAGTCGTGTTCTCATTTGCGATGGGTTTTCTGCAAACAGAATCAATCTCTTACGCTGAAACACCGGCGACAGGGAAGCATCTTCGCAACATCCCCTATCGTGCCGATGATGGAACGCTGGATGCAGCGGCACGCGAGCGGTGTCAGGTTGACCTCTTCATCCCGGCCGGAATGACAGGCTTCCCAACAGTTGTCTGGTTTCATGGCGGCGGCTTAACGGGAGGAAACCGGGAGATTCCCCAAGCGATGATGAATCAGGGAGTCGGCATCGTCTCGGCCAGTTATCGACTGGCTCCGAAAGTTCCGGTCACGACCTGTCTTGAAGATGCGGCCGCAGCCGCCGCCTGGACGATTCAGCATATCCATGAGTACGGAGGTTCCCCAGACAAGGTGTTTCTGGCTGGAAACTCAGCGGGCGGATATCAGGTGTTGATGCTGGGACTCGACCACAAATGGCTCGCCGCTCATGACCTGTCACCCGACCGGTTTGCCGGAATCGTATCCGTCTCCGGTCAGGCGATCACTCATATGGCTGCCCGGGCGGAACAGAAAATTCCACCGAAACAGCCCCTGATTGATGAACTGGCCCCGTTATATCATGTTCGTAAAGACGTTCCGCCTCTTTTATTAATCACCGGAGACCGGGAGCTGGAAATTTATGGTCGTTATGATGAAAACGCCTATCTGGCCAGAATGTTCAAGATCATGGGGAATCCAGATGTGAAGCTGATCGAAATTCCGGGGACCAATCACGGAACGATGTTTCCTCCGGCGATTCCGCATCTGTTCTCATTCGTCAAAGCCCAAACCGGGTCTCCCTGAAAAACATCGGAGGAGAGACTCACGCAAAGGCGCCAAGGCGCAAAGAGATCAATACCAAACTGTTCTCTGTGATCCTCACGTTTTGGACAATATGGATCCTTCAAAAACGACGAATGAGGAGCAATCGCATTCCCTGAGAAACGTCAGTGAGTGATGAATTGTCAAACCTTTTGATCTGAAATCTCCTCCCGGTATCCTGAAGTGAGTCGCAATGAATTCACACAAAGTCCGAAATAAAAACTCTTTGCGCCTTAGCGCCTTTGCGTGATCATTCTCTTCTCCGTTCTGTTTTACAAAAGTGCGAAAGTCAAACTCACGGCATGTCCTCTTCTGATCCAGTCGATTCCAACTTCTCAAACCCCAGTCGGTATCTTGTCGGAATTGATCTGGGGACGACGAATTCGGCTGTCTGTTATATCGACACCGACTCGGACGATCGCCGTGTTGTCACCTTTTCCATTCCGCAGTTGATCGCTCCGGGAGAAGTGGAACCGCGGGAAACGCTTCCCAGTTTCAGTTATCTCCCTGCCGAGAATGAATTCCCATCCGGTTCGCTGACGATGCCCTGGGATTCGGATGAAACGGAACGCGATTCCAAAGGGAACCCGCGACAGGTGGTTGGGGTCTTTGCTCGAGAGCAGGGGAAACTGGTCCCCGGTCGGGTTGTGGAATCGGCCAAGTCCTGGCTCTGTCATGCCGGAGTGGATCGCACGTCGGCGTTACTTCCCTGGCGAGGATCGGAAGATGTTCCCAGACGCTCGCCGGTTGAGGTGAGTGCGGCGTATCTGTCACAGATGCGAAGTGCCTGGAATCAGGCTCATCCGCAGCATCCGCTCGAACAGCAGGAAATCGTCATCACAATCCCGGCCTCCTTCGATGAAGTGGCACGGGAACTGACAATTGACGCCGCCAAACGGGCGGGAATCCCTCGTGTCGTTCTGATCGAAGAGCCACAGGCCGCGTTCTATTCCTGGCTGCATGAACATTCCGATCGCTGGCAGGAACTGGTGCGACCGGGACAGAACATTCTGGTTTGCGATATCGGCGGAGGAACAACCGACTTCACTTTGATTCGTGTGAAAGAACACGCGACGGAACTGGTGCAGTTTCATCGGGTCGCGGTCGGTGATCACCTGATCCTGGGGGGAGACAATCTCGACCTGGCACTGGCCCATCATCTCGAGCCCCGTTTTTCGAATGGAGGACAACTCGAAGCACGACAATGGGGAAGTCTTGTTCGTGTCTGCCGACAGGTGAAAGAGACGCTCCTTTCCTCCAATCCGCCGGAGACCGCAACCGCAACCATTCATGGTACCGGTTCGCGACTGATTGGAGGGTCAAAAAGTGTCGAAGTGACACGCGATGAAATCCTTACGCTGCTGTTGGAAGGATTCTTTCCCAAAGTGGCGCTGGCAGAACGTCCACGTAAACAGAGTTCAGGATTTCAGGAATTCGGATTGCCCTATGCTGCCGATCCAGCAATGACCAGACATTTGGCTGCGTTTCTTCAGAATCATCTCTCCGCCAGCAATATTGCCGCCGGAGAGTCGACTCGTCCTGACATCATTCTTTTCAACGGGGGTGCGTTCCTATCCCCGAAAATACAAGAACGGATTCTCGAAGTTGTTCAAAGCTGGTACTCCGGAGACGACGCAACGTGGACTCCGATTGTTCTTGAGAATCAGCGACACGATCTCGCGGTCGCCCGGGGAGCGGCTTACTACGGACTCGTCCGTCGTGGAGAAGGAATCCGCATCGCCGCCGGACTGCCGAGAACCTATTACATCGGAGTTGCCGCAGGTACAGAAGACTCTGATGAACAGGCAGAAATGCACGCACTCTGCCTGATGCCCGCTGGGACCGAACCGGGAACAACAGTCCGGCTTCCTGATCATGTTTTCTCGCTGGCGGTGGCCACGCCGGTCGAGTTTCCGCTGTTTCATTCCAGTCTCAGGCTGAATGATCCTCCCGGGGCACTGGTTCCGGTCGAGCGGGAACAACTCACTCCCCTCCCTCCAATTCGTACAGTCTTGCGATCCGGTCGAGACAAGCAGGCGTCCACGCTGGCTGTTCGTCTTCATGCCCGACTGACCGAAATCGGGACCCTTCAGGTGTGGTGTGCTGAAGAGAATGGCTCACGCACATGGCAACTCCAGTTCGATATCCGATCCGCCACACAAACCGATCTCGAAGGCCACACCGGAACCGGGGAAGCGGCCGGAGTTCTCGAAGAGTCTGTCATTGATCAGGTGCGCGTTCTGCTGGACGACACATTTTCTCCACAGGCAACACAACGTCCCGGCGGGTTACCCAAACGGATTTCAGAACAACTGGAACTGAGCCGTGATGCATGGCCACCTGCCCTGTTGCGACAGATCTGGGAACTGCTGATCGATCGGGAAGTCGGACGAAACAAAAGTGTTGACCACGAAGCCCGCTGGTTGAATCTTCTTGGATTTTCCTTGCGTCCTGGTTATGGTCTGGCACTGGATGACTGGCGTGTTGCCGAAACATGGAAGCAGCTTCGCGGACGCCTTGTTCACCCCGGCACGGCAACGATGAATGAATGGTGGATTCTCTGGCGTCGACTCTCCGGCGGATTGACCGGTGGTCAGCAACAGGCGCTCGCGAATCCGTTAATGACCTCACTGCGGGACGAACAACGCCGTAGCCGTGTTGCGAAAGGGAAGAAGAAAGCTCCCCCTGCGGCAGATACCTCGGAATCATGGAGAATGCTGGGATCACTCGAACGCCTGCCCGCCGCATGGAAGAAAGAACTGGGAGAGATGGCGATCACTCTGCTCTCCAGCGGTGATTCCTCAAAAATCACCCCGGCACTTTTGTGGGCTCTGGGCCGACTTGGTGCCAGGCAACCGTTGTATGGTCCTTTGAATGATGTGCTGGAAGCCAGTGTTGTGACGGGCTGGCTGCGATCGTTGCTGCAGGAACGCAATCCGACATCACAACATTTTCTGGCAGTGATGCAACTTGCCCGACGGACCGGCGACCGATATCGCGATCTTCCGGATGAAGACCGGCAACGCTGTGCGAAATGGCTGCACACCCATTCCGCACCAGAGTCATTCATCACGCTTGTTCGAGAAGGGGGGGAGTTGGCCAGTGAAACAACCGCTCTGGTCTTCGGCGAATCACTCCCGGTCGGTCTGCGATTAAGGTCATGACCAGACCTACGGTCGCTGGAGCGCGAAGGGATTTTCTATTCAGTTGAGTAGGTCAGGCATTGCCTGACACCAACGGCGATCCGGGGTCGCCAACCGGCAAATGGCGTCATGCGGTGCATGACCTACTGGCACTTCCGTCCTTTCCGTGGTTCCTCTGAATGATTCGGGCTCGCGCAACTTGGGACTCTGCTGTTGAACCGGTTGCATGAATCGCCAGCGGATCCCGCTACGCGATTCTGGTGAAACCGTTTTCTTCCTCTGTGCCTTCAGGAACGCGCATGTTTTCGATCCTCCGGGACCGCTTCGCCACTTTTCGTATTCGGACCCGTTATCAGAGATTGATTCAGGAACGATTGCTGACTTTGGCGGAGTCCCCGCAATCAGTTGATGAGGAAACCGGAAGCTGGCAACTCGTCGGAGGGGGGAAAAGTGCCCCTCCGGAATCGCTGCGAACATCCATTCGCGATCGGGCACGTCGTGCGGTCCGGGAAAATCCTCACGCTTCAAATATTCTGCGGTTGTTAACGGCCTATGTCACCGGCCCGGGGCTGCATCTGAATCATCAGCCGATCGTACTGACCGATGAAGTTCCGCCGGGCGCGGAAGTTCTGGGAGTAATGGCGGATCAAATCTGGAAGGAATTTCTGGGCCGGAACCAGCAGCACTATTCCTTTCAGGAACATGCCCGACGGACCTGGCGGGATGGAGAATGCTTCCTGCGTCGATTTTCCACTTTCGCCGGATTGGAACTTCGTTTCATCGATCCTGAATGGATCGCTGCGAGTCCCGATGCTCCTGAATCGCAAGGAATTCTTACTGCCAGAGACGACGTGGAATGTCCCATCGCTTACCTGCTGCGATCCGGTTCGGAAACGTCGGCTCCCATCGAACGTGTCCCTGCGGGGGAAATGCTGCAGACCCGTTTCGGAGTCGATTCCAACGAAAAACGGGGAATTTCGTTATTTGCGCCGATTCTGGATGCGCTGGATTGCTATGAACGCTGGATGGAAACGGAACTGCTGGCCAGAAAACTGCAGTCATCAATCGTTCTCTGGCGGAAGATTCAGGGCTCTTCCCAGTTGTCGGATGGTCTTGCGGAGAGTGCATCGACCGGGGGAGCGGCTGGAGGAGGACGACGCGAACGGTTCAGTCCCGGCACGATTCTGACCACCAATCACGGAACCGATATCCAGTTTCTACAACCCAACACAAATTTTGGGGACGCCGCTCCTCTGGGAAGGATGATGTTGCTGGGAATTGCCGCTGGAGCCGGATTACCGGAGTTCATGCTGACCGCGGATGCATCAAACGCAAACTTCTCTTCCACAATGATCGCCGAAGGACCGGCCGTTAAATATTTTCAGAATGAGCAGCAATTCTTTGCCCGCGAATTCAACCGCATCTGGCGATGGGTCATGCAGGACGCCATCGATCGGGGCCAACTGCCTGACAACTTCTTTGAGAGGATGCACCTCTCATGGTCCTTCCCTTCTCTAGTGAATCGGGATCGGGCAAAAGAGCGTCTGGCGGATGTCCGCCTGATTCAGGCAGGAGTCCTCTCAAGAGCGGAAGTCGGACGGCGGGACGGCGTTCAACCAGAAGTGATGCAGGCCGAGCGCCAGAAGGAATTCGAGCGAGTCTCCAATGACGGAGAATCTCCTGCGACGAAAAGCTGACGCATTGCCAGTGTCGCTCTGAAAATCTGCTTCACTGAAACGTGGCCTCTTACGGCTGCATGGCCCCGATTGCGAGCAATCGGGGCCATGGTTTTTGCTTGTTTCAAGATGGCCCATTTTCGGGAAAGCGAAAGCCCTGACTACGGGAGGCCGGTCCTGCGTAATGTCTCTCTATCTTCGGAAGAGATGTCCGGCGGTTTCGTTGATGATCTGCAGCATCGTCGAGTGCAAAAAACCGTTGGAAGCCAGCAGGCTCGTTTTTGCCAGAGGGAGTTCTCCCCCGGTTGCCGTTGTGCAGCGACCGCCCGCTTCTTCAACGAGTAATCGCCCGGCGGCGAAATCCCATGGGGCCAGTTGATACTCAAAAAATGCCCCGTACATTCCTCGCGCCACATGTGCCAGATCGAGAGAGGCGGTTCCGAATCGACGGACTCCATGAATGCCGGTTTTGAAGAGTTTGTGAATCGTGGCCAGCGTGGCTTCCATCATTTCGCCACGGTCGTAGTAAAAGCCGAGTCCCACCAGACTGTCCGACAGTGACGTCTGCTGGCCGACGATCAGACGGGTGTCGTTATACCACGCCCCGGCTCCTCGCGCGGAGACATACCAGTCGTTTCTCGCGGGGTTATAAACGACTCCGCATTGAGTCCGGCCGTTTCGGATATATGCAATCGAGACGGCAAAATGGGGAATGCCGTGCGCGTAGTTTGTCGTGCCGTCGAGCGGATCGATGATCCAGAGATGCTCGGGAATCTCTTTGCCGACGAGTTCCGTCAACGACTCTTCCGCGAGAAAGACATGGTCCGGAAAGACTTCCTGAATGGTGCTGAGGATCGCGGTCTCGGACGACAGATCCGCCTCGGAGACGAGATCACTCTTTCCCTTTTCGCGAACAACAATTCCTTTATCCAGCCAGTCCAACAGGATATCTCCTCCCTGTTGAGCCGCGAGAACAGCGAGCGTTAATTCTGGTGAATGTTCTTCCAGAGACATTTGCAATAACCTTGAGACATAAGCCACCCGCACTTCAAAAAATTAAACGAGACTGGCCCATGATGGATGTGCATAACAATAACTGGATTTGACTTTCTTGACCGAACACAGGTGTGAACAAGAACTTCAAAGGCCAGATGGCCCAATCCGAGTATCATTCCGGAAATGTCGGTGTCACGACGATATCGAGTGCTCTTCGCATCTCTCACATATTCTATACCGTGCGTCGTCGGACTTTCCGGATCGTAGAGGGTTTCTGCGGTCCCCCTCCCCCGAGGAAATCACAAAACCTGGCATTTGCTGACCACTTTAGAGGATTGCGGATTCCCAGGCGCGCAATCTGATCAATCATGTGGCTGTGCAGCGCGCATTTCAACATCCAATGCTGGTGCCGCGTGCCATTTTACGGCCATCTGATTTGTGGATCATACGCTTTAATCAATCTTCTGAAGCGACAACCACCGTTCGCAATCGAGTGCGGCCATACATCCGGAACCGGCCGCAGTGATCGCCTGTCGATAATTGTCATCTGCAACATCACCGGCAGCGAAAACACCTTCAACACTGGTGTTCGTACGAAACGGAACGGTCCATTTCAGGTAGCCTTTGGAATTCATCTCCAATTGCCCCTTCAGGAATTCCGTATTGGGAGTATGTCCGATCGCGGCGAAATACCCGGTCACAGCCAGTTCTTCCGTCTGGCTCTCATCATTGATGCTTCGGATTCGAACTCCGGTCACACCTTGTTCGTCAGTTCCCAACACTTCGTCGATCACCGAGTTCCATTTCACCTGAATTTTCGGATTATTCAAGGCCCGTTCTGCCATAACGCGGCTGGCACGGAATTCATCACGGCGATGGATGATGTACACCGTGGAACCGAATTTGGACAGGTAATCAGACTCCTCCATCGCCGTATCACCGCCCCCGACAACAACTAACGGTTGATCACGAAACCGGGGAAGTGCTCCGTCGCACACGGCACAGGCGGAAACCCCCATGTTTTTGAATCGCTTTTCCGAGTCCAGTCCCAGGTAGTTGGCACGCGCTCCGGTGGCGACGATGACGGAATGTGCTTCCAGTTCTGCCCCTCCGGAGGTCGTCAATTTGAACGGCCGCGATGAAAAATCGACCTTCACGACGTCTTCCATCAGGGTCCGTGTTCCGAAGTTCACGGCCTGCTGACGAATCAGTTCCATCAATTCCGGACCGCTGACCCCGTGTTTCTGATGGGGGGACATCATCTGACGCCGTTCTTTCGGCAAGGCGTTTTCGAGATAGTGAGAAAGGTCACCGGAGGGAAATCCCGGGTAGTTTTCCACTTCTGTGGTAATGGCCAGCTGTCCCAGAGGAGGTCGGCCGAGATCCCAGTTTTCCTGGGTCATTTCCCCTTCGATCACCAGCGGTTCGAGACTGGCACGAGCAGCGTAAATGGCAGCGGACCATCCGGCGGGACCGGATCCAATAATGATCACTCGTTCTGCCATGTGTTGTCTCCTCTGTGAATCGTTCAACCGGTGCGGTTTGCTGTCAAAAGAGCCGCAGACAAAACTCTCAAACAATGAGAATTCCCTTTCCATGAATGGATCAGGGGAAGTTTTGCTCGCGCTTCGTAATTCCTCACTCTCGAATCAGTTCTGACTTGAATGTCGAATGGTTCGGAATGTGTCAGAACGATATCGCAGGCGTCGCTGACTGGCAAATGGAGATCGCCAGAAAGAGTTCAAAACGAGCCGGCAGAGGGCATCGGCGAGTGCTGGACAGTTGAATTTACTGTTGACTTTACAGTGGACTTTGGAGCGGCCGCCTGGCTGATCCAGCCTGATTCCGGCATGACAGGTCGCAATTCATGACCGCACCGTGCGACCGTCAGACGACTCGATTCCGGAACCTGTGCCAGCAGGTTGATCAATTCCGAGAACGCGATCAGACTTTCCAGGCTCTGGCGTTTCTGGTCTGCTTCAAACCAGCTCTCAGGAGGGGATTGCAACTCCAGAGTCAGTCCGGCGATCTCCCGATCCACTCTCTGAGCAGCATCGAGCGAACGGGTTTCCGACGGGACAAGGAGCGTGCTCCAGGCACAACTGACTCGTACTGTCAGCTCTGCAAAGGAAACGGTATCCATGTCCAGTTGCTTCAGCGCGAGTGCCACCTGTTGATCGGTCTGCCAATGCGCTGCCAGTCGCTGAGGGGCCAGTGCAGTCTGAATCGTGTGTCGCAATCGGGCAATCTGTTCTGGAAGATCCCGTCCTGGACGAAGTTCCGGGAGTTCTGCAGGAGCGAATGTCGGGGACTTCCCGTCTGGCATCTGACGAAGGATGTGCAGAAAAAGGGAAACCTCGTCCAAGGTCAGCGGCATCGAGACAATGCTCGTCACCTCAACCGATTCAGACACCGCAGCATGTTTGACTGGAATCAGTGCGGATTCTGTCCCCTGTTCCTGACCAGTCCCACACCCCGAAACCGCCATCGCCAGCAGAACTGAACCGGCAAGTCGCGAGATCAGAGGTGGAGAGGGGAAAGCCATGGGAAGGATTCATTCAAGAATGTGTGGCCACCGATGAAGAAAAGGGGGAAATTCAAAAGGAAAAAATTCAAAACAAATTTGAAATTCAAAATTCGAAACCGTACGAATTTTTCCGTATCCTCTGCGATCAGTTCCGATCTTTTGAATTTCTGATTTTGAATTTGTTTTGAATTTCCTGCTTCGAATTTTGAATTTTTCGAAACAGGAAATCCGTTCAGTGATTTTACCCGGTCAAGAGAAAGGCCGTGAGCTCCCTTAGTAGGTCCAGTCAAACGCAAAGCTGAACTGATTGGCCCACCAATCCGACCGGTTTCTCTTGATCTCCGGGTAAAGCGGGTAGCCTTGCCAGTTGATCGATTCGGTCGGTCGTGACACTTCACCGACCCAGGAAATTGTATAACCAACGCGGAAGGTGGCATTTTCGAACAGGGTCATTTTGCGGACAACCGGAATGGCACTGAGCAGATCCATGTCAGCGAAGATCGACTGCTGGAACATCGGTGAAACGTGAGCCGAATTGGACCTCTGGTTGAACTCGGACTGATTATTGGGATCCAGCATTCTGGAACCGGGATTCCCGTTGAATCGAGTGTCAAGCAAGGGGTCGCCGATGTTGTCACCGTACAGATGAATTTCTTCGCTGTTCACCGCCAGTCCGAGGTTGGATTCTCCCCAGACTTTAAATCCGCTTCGAGACCCACCAAGATCAAACCTCAAGCCGATTTCTGGTCCGGCGATATGCGATTGGATCATGTTGTTCAAGGTGGCAGTGTACTGACTGTAGAGTGGGGTCAACGTTGTCGAGATCGGTCGGCCAGTGTACGTGGTCGTCGTTCCCGTTCCGGTCGAAGTCGTTAAGCCGGTGATATTGTAATTGAACCCGCTGTCGATCCCTCGGAAACTGAAGCCTTCTCCGATGTACTGGTATCGAAGTCCCCATAACGGTCGCAGTTTGAAACTGTCGGTACTGTAGAACGGTTGCTGGTAGATATTGACGTTGGCTCCTGCGGCCTCTGTCGTCGCGCGAACACTGTAGAGAACGTCATATTTCGCAGTGGAACCCAGACCGAAGCCTGACAGTCCGACTTCACCGTTATACAGTGGAACCACACCGTTGGATGGAGTCAGGTTCTGCCCTCCCAGATAGCTGGTGAGTGCCTGATCGACACGATACCCGCCGATGAATTCATCACCCCGTGAGAATGATGAAGTGGCTTCACCTCCCCACCATGCCGTGGCCACAACTCCCGTCCCGTCTTCATTGAAGAAGCCCAGGTTTCCTTTGATCCCGGCGGTCGTCCCCGGGTCCCCGAGAACACTTGTATTCCGGACTGGAAAGGCTTTGGGGTCCATGAAGACATAGTTTCCAGCCGTCGTACTGAGTGCCGGATAGGGGAAGATATTCTGGCTCACCATATAGAAGCCGTTGACGTTGGGAGTCGACGTGGGGACTTGTGGGAAAAGCCCTGCATAGCCAGGAACAGGCTGACCGACAGGAACACCGAGTCCCCCCATCACACTTGGAGGAGCGTACGGAGAACCGAAGTTGGCGTTCCCGGCGTCCTTGTAAATAATGGCGAGGGCCTCGATCGATCCCACGAAGGTCCGCTGCTTGTACTGGGTTTCGCGGAACCAGAGCCCACGTTCATTCTTGGTTTGTTCCATTCCCACATTACCCGGGTAAAACGGGCTGATTTGTGGCCATGGCTGGAAATTCTCCGGAGTCCCGGGGGGATACATCATATTGGGATCGGCATAGCCTCCCGCGGCCGGTCCTTGCGCCCCCGGATATCCGTAGTTTCCCCCGGGGGCATAGAAATCCCCACCAGAGAAATCCGGTGTTTGTCCAGGCAGCGGCGATTGAAAAGCCAGCAGCATCACTGCGCCCGCCACAGCTGTCATCCAGGGCTGAATCCGCATCAGTACGTCCTTGACTGGCTTGCCGGTGACATCTCTGTCACGGGCGGTCAACATATAAGGAATCGAAAATTCCTGATCGCTCTATCTTCCTGACCACTCACTCCTGAATGGTCAACAAATCTGGCCCACTCCCTGCGTGTGATGCGACACAACGCGGACACGAGGGAACGGTCCTGCAGGGAGTTATCGGATTGCAGACCAGTCAAACTGTACCGATTATGTGAGTCGTGCCATGTTTTCCTGCCGTAGCAGTTTTGCGGCGAATTCCGCCTTTGCTGAAAGTAGAGCCGCTTTTCAGGTTCCATCGGCAGAAACGACGGCCTCCCCCATTCAAAGCAGGCAGTTTCCGCCGAACGGCAAGCCATTCACATGATCCAGTTTCCTCAGGATGGCTGGCTGGTTACGATGGAGCAGATATTGTGAGTACAACCGGAACTCGAATGATTCATGGCAGGATGAGTCAAAGTCGCACAATGTGTTGGTGGGGCGTCGCCAACGACGTTTGATCCCAGTCTTCTCCATCTGAATAAGAGGATTCACTTGGCAGCCGAACGTAAAGACTTTGACGACTTCCTGGAGAAGTTCAAAAAGCACCGTGACCTGATGATGGATGAACTCCACAAGGTGGTCATCGGGCAGGATGCCGTAATCGAACAGATTCTCGCGGCCATTTTTACCGGTGGGCACTGCCTGCTGGTCGGGGTTCCGGGGCTGGCGAAGACGTTGCTTGTCAGCACCATTGCTAGAATTCTGGATGTGGAATTCAAACGGATTCAGTTCACCCCCGACCTGATGCCCTCCGACATCACAGGGACGAACGTGCTCGAAGAAACGGAGTCCGGTCGTCGTGAGTTCCGTTTTGTACAGGGACCGGTCTTTACGAATATTCTTCTGGCAGACGAAATCAACCGGACCCCGCCCAAAACACAAGCGGCTCTCCTGCAGGCGATGCAGGAACGTGAGGTCAGTGCCGGGCAGACGACCTATCAGCTCCCAGACCCGTTCTTCGTCATTGCCACCCAGAACCCGATTGAACAGGAAGGAACCTATCCACTTCCCGAAGCACAGCTCGACCGGTTCATGTTCAATGTTCTGGTCGATTACCCGAACCTGGAAGAAGAAGAGCAGATTCTGCTGGCCACCACTCGGGGAGAGCGCCCGGAGGTTCGAAAAGTCCTCAGTGCCAAATCGATTCAATATCTTCAGAAACAGATCAACCAGATCGAAATCGCCCCGTTTATCATTACGTATGTCGCCAGACTCGTACGGGCGACCCGTCCCAAAGATTCCGGGTCACCGAAGTTTGTACGCGAACTGATCGACTGGGGAGCAGGTCCGCGAGCCGGGCAATATCTGATCCATGGAGCCAGAGCGATGGCGGCAATGGACGGACGGCCCACGATTTCTTTCGACGATGTCCGCCGTGTCGCGATTCCCGTCCTGCGACACCGTATCTCTCCGAATTTTCAGGCCCAGGCCGAAGGATTCGACACCGACGGCATCATCAAACGCCTGTTGGAAGAGGTTCCGGAACCGGCGATTCCGAAGTATCAGTCTTGAAATCTGCTCCCGACAGCCGTAGTGAAGGGCTTTTTCTTGTTTGAAGATGGCCAGTCTTCGGGAGGGCGAAGCTCCTGCTGAGCCGCATGAAAGATGACGTTTTCCATGGCTTGCGGCTCGGCAGGAGCCTCGCCCGGATGATTCACACTTGTAGGGTGGGTCGAGCCAACATGATGGTGTGGTGGATCTTCAGTCGCAGGATTCACTTCCAAAGAACACAGACCGCCGCAAGCACAATCGGCCGTTGGCGACGACCCACCTTCACGTTGCGAGACTTTGACCCACTCTACCATGAATAATCCGGGCTCGCCCTCCCAGGTGATTTTCAATAAAGCGAACAGCCATGAGGCCAACTTCTCTAAAATTTAGGGAATTTACGAAGTTCAAATTGGCTAGGCAGTGTCTGCATTGCTGTCGCCCCTTGGGACAGAACAGCGTAACCACATTTATTTTAATCGGTTACGAAAACAGCACCGTTCATTGCAAGCAGTTTAGGGGCCTTGGGAACACACATTGACCGAATTCGAAAGATAGATACAATCGGCGCAGTTGGGTAATTTGGTAATCTCCGCATGGTCGGAAACCCTCACAGTTTTGGTGAATTCTTCACGGACGAAGTCAACCGAAGCGAATTGACAACTCGTGCTATGTCACTGTCCTGTCCCGGTGAGTTGAGCACCTCGCGAGCGGCCTAATCAGTCGCAGACGATGCGAGACAACCCGGTTCGAGATCATGATACGGCACTCGGGACGCCGTGAGTGCTCGGTCTGAACAGGGCGATTTTCCAAGATCGCAATCATTCAGACTGGAAGGGAGAATTGGAGCACGATGAAGACGGTCTTTACGACGGGAGAAGCAGCGAAAATCTGCAAAGTCAGCCAGCAGACAATCATTCGCTGTTTTGATTCAGGACAGTTAAAAGGATTTCGGGTTCCTGGTTCGCGATTTCGTCGCATTCCCCGCGATGTCCTCTATAAATTTATGAAGGACAACGGAATTCCCACAGACGCTCTGGAAAGTGGGAAGCGCAAGGCACTCGTCGTGGATGACGATCGTGATCTTGTGGAATTGCTGCGAGATTCACTGGAAGCGGACGGGCGTTTCGAAGTCCGTTCGGCGAACAACGGATTTGATGCCGGGATGATGGTGAAGGAATATCGTCCGGATGTCATCATTCTCGACGTCATGCTCCCGGATATCAACGGGAAAGAAGTCTGCCAGCGGGTGCGGAGCGATCCGTCTCTGGACGACGTCAAAATTCTCTGTATTTCCGGGATGGTGGAAGCCGACCGGATTCAGGAACTCCGGGATGCCGGAGCGAACGACTTCCTGCAGAAGCCGTTCGAAGTAGAAACCCTGATCCAGCGTGCCTGCCACATGCTGGATATCGAAGTCGCCGCTTGAAGCCGAAGTGGTGTGACCACTTTGTCTTTACTGGTGTCCGAACGTGGTCCGCACGGTCGTTGCCGTGCTTGTAACCAGTTCTATACCGGTCAAGCCAATAAACAGGCAACACGTGGTTTCCATCAATCATGTAGCCGTCCAGCCGGTCGTTTTCCTGATCATCAGGTGAGCGAACTGGACGACTGCATGAACGTTGGATCGCTCTCGTGCAGGGCATACATGCAATGGGCGTTTCTGTTTCATTCGGCATGTTCATGCTGCTGACGCGACATGAGCATGGCACCCCATGCGAAGTTTCCAATCGATATCCAGTCCTCTGGGCATGTCCAACTGTAGTACTGACGATGACGCCGTACGCTGGCTGTCTCAATGCCCTCCCTGGCTCGGCTCGTTCGAGATGGCGGAGTTGATCCTCAATTCTCTGGGAACGGCTGTTTCTGAGGCAAGCGCCGGATGGGCCTGGATCGATCCCGCAACCGGAACGGCCTCTCTGACCCTGAAATCTTTCACACTGAAATCGCCGGATCAGCCGTTTCTCCATCAGCAGCACTCACAGTTCTCTGAAAACACCGAAAAGCATCTGTTGGCGACCGTGGCAAAGCAGGTTCCCGAACTGGAATGGCGTTGCTGCCATCCGGTTCCTCTGGACGAGTCTCGTCCAATTCTGCTGGGGCTTTCCAGTGAGAGGTGGGACTCGTTTCTCGCCAGCCCCAATGGTCGTTTATTGTTCACTCTTGGTTCTCAGGTGTTTGAATGGGGACTCGAGTTTCAGCGGCGCCTGCATCTGGAAAAGCTGGCTTCTCTCGCCGAATATGCCGCCGGAGCCGGCCATGAGATCAATAATCCCCTGGGAAGCATCATCGGGCGAGCCTCTCAATTACTGAAAGGGGAACCCGACCCGGAACGTCGCCGAACTCTGGAAAACATTGGAGCCCAGGCATACCGCATCCGGGATATGATCGGCGACACCATGCTTTTTGCCCGCCCGCCCGCTCCGGTGCCGGTGGAAATCGATCCGGTCGCAGCCATTCATGAGGTTCTCTCCAGATTCTCGGAACCCTGTCTGCGTCAGCAAATCAGCGTGAATGTCACGTCGTCAGGCGCGTTCCTCGTTCCGTTCGATCCACATCAGTTTGCCATTGTGATCTCAGAACTGCTGCGTAACTCGCTCCACGCTCTCCCCAATGGAAGGCAAATCCACATTCAACTCGAATCCGCCCCGCAGAATGGCCGGGATGGACTCCGAATTGATTTTACGGATAACGGTCCAGGGCTGACGGAAGAGCAGGTCCGCCATTGTTTCGATCCTTTTTTTTCTGGTCGGCAGGCCGGTCGGGGGCTCGGATTCGGTTTATCGAAATGCTGGCAGATTCTGCGACAGCATCAGGGAGGGATTGAACTTCTCTCTTCCACCGCAGAATCGACCACATTCCGACTCTGGATTCCGATACAAAACGGAAATGATTCCGATGAATCGGCCAGCAAGGGTGAGGGAACTTGACCGGTTTTCGACAACGCCTCTATACTCTTCAGGCTTCCCATACGGAATTTTCCCCATAATGGGTAATTCAATTGTGTTTGAGAACCTCTGACAAAACTGCCCCCGATCCGCTCGCGGAAAGGAAATTCTCATGGTTTGAGAGGTTTTGTTCGCGGCTCTGAAATACTGTATCTGGATCGCTGTATTTGAAATGCCCTGTTCCACTCGGTGGAGCAGGCTGACTGATATCATCTCGCAGTTCACCGTAAAGACAAATCGAACCCGGGAAAGGGTGCCTGGCTGAGAGCAGAACGCTCAGGGCCGCAGGCTGTGATGGATTTATGACAGGGACCCCCGAATCACCAAACGATAACGATCACTTTCATCAGACACCGCAACCGAACGAGTTGGGCAAAGCTCTCAACAAAGGTCTGGCGAAAGCAGAGCCGTACTATCACCTCATTCTGGCGGTCGTCGTTGCTGCCGTTGTGGTCACCGGCGGTTACGTCCTCTGGATGCGAAGTGCGGAAGCTCAGAAAAAACTGGGTTGGGACGAATTCGCTCTGTGTCGCGCCCCGGATGATTATCTGGCAGTCGCAGACAAGTATCCCAATCTGCCGGTGGGGCAATGGTCCCGTCTGCATGCGGCCCGTCAGTTTCTCGGGGAAGGTCTCGGGCAATCCCTGACCAATCGTGAAGCCAGTGACGAACGACTGAACAAGGCGAAATCGTCTTACGAGTCGATTCTCAAACAAAAGGTGAAACCGGAACTGCGAGAAGAAGCCCTGTACGGACTGGCGACAACACTGGAAGCCCTTTCCGACGGCGATCCGAAGGAAGCGATCAAAGCTTATGAACAGCTTTTGAATGATTACCCGGAATCTCAACATCGCCTCTGGGCCAGAGAACGGGTTGACGCTCTGAAGACCAGTAACGCCGAAACCTTTTACGCCTGGTTCCGGAAGCAGAACCCGAAACCGGCCGATCGTCCTTCTCCATTGGACATCCCGTCCAATCCTCCAGAAGACGTTTTCAAAGAACTTCAATTGCCAGCCGGGAGTGAGTCGTCCCAGACCAGCACTCCTCCTGCGGGAGAAATGAAGATCGAGCTTCCGAAACCCGATGGAGACGCTCCCAAGAGTTTCCCTGAGGGGGAAGAGAAAGCCAACATGCCCGCCCCTTCTGAACAGAAGAAGCCATTGGAAGTTCCTGCTGAGCAAGAAAAGCCGATGACGGAAAAGGCTCCAGAAAAACCGGCAGAGAAAGCGCCAGAAACAAAGAAGCCGGAAGCAGAAAAAGCAGACGCTCCGAAACCGGAATCCAATCCAGACGCCACCCCACCCAAAGGGGACGCGGAAGAGTAACAGCGGATTCATACTTCCTCTGGCTCCTGAATCCTGATCTCTGAATCCTGTCCCCTCCTCTTCCTTTCTGTCAATCTGAGCATCAACGGGATTTCGTTCTCATGAGTGACGAACTCTCGTCGGATGTTCAAATGATTACAGTAGAAGCCAGGGGACATGGCTGGCGGGTGGATCATTATCTCACCCGGATTTTCCCCAATCACAGCCGCGCTCTGTTTCAAAGGGCCATTGAGCAGCAGGCGGTGCTGGTCAACGGTTTGTCGGTGAAGGCCAGCCGTCGACTTCGGGTGAACGATCGCATTTCGGTCACCCTTCCGGAAGAAGCCGACAGCGCGATTGCTGCCGAAGATTTGCCGATTGAAGTCATCTACGAAGATGATGCCATCGCCGTGATCAACAAACCGGCGAATATGGTCACGCATCCCGGTAAGGCGAACTACACCGGAACTCTCGCCGCCGCGGTGCAGTTTCACTTTGACACTCTCAGTGATATCGCCGGACAGCTTCGCCCGGGAATCGTACATCGACTCGACCGCGACACCACCGGCGTCATTCTCATTGCCAAAGACAATCAGGTCCACAACCGATTGACGAAGCAGTTCGAGCAACGGACTGTCAAGAAGGAATATCGCGCCATTGTTCGCGGTGAGTTCGACCGGGACTCGGACTACATCCGCACCCATCTCAAAGTGCATCCGAAAGCACATGAGAAGATGATCGTCTGTGCTCCAGAAGAGAAATCACGGGAAGCGGTCACATTGTTCCGTGTTCTCACCCGATTCCGAGGATTTACAGAAGTTCAACTCCTGCCGGAAACCGGACGAACACATCAACTTCGGGTGCATATGCAGCATCTGAAACACCCGATCATTGCGGACCGCTTGTACGCCGGACACGATCGCCTGCTGTTGTCGGAGTTGACGGGAACTCCCGGAGCTGCCGATGAAGAACCACTCATTTCGCGACAGGCGTTACATGCCTATCGTCTTGAACTGCGACACCCGGTGACGGACGCCATTATGCAATTCGAGGCCCCGCTTCCGGTTGATATTCAGCAGACACTTGAAGCTCTGCATACCCATCGCTCTTTGTAGAACCGGCAAAGCCCGAATCAATCAGAGGAACCACGAAAAGGACGGAAGAGACGGAATTGATCAGGAGCACTGATATCACATCAAAAACAGACCGTCTCTCCAGAAACCGGTCAGATTTTCTCGTAACTGACCTGAGACAAAATCTTTCCGTTATTTCCGTCTTTTCCGTGGTGAATCATCCGGGCTATCCACCAATCGAATACATTGCCCGATCAGGCTGAACGAAGTCCGGAGAGTTGATGTGGTGACCGGCCCATTTCTGGTGAATGGACTGTCGAATCGCTCCTGCGATTTCGTCATCGCCTGCCCCGCCTCGCAGGAGTGAGCGAAGATCGGTTTCTTCCAGACTGAACAGACAATTCCGTAGTTTTCCGTCGGCGGTCAGGCGAAACCGGTTGCAGCGGTCACAAAATGGTTCGCTGACAGAAGGAATAAACCCGATCCGTCCAATGCCGTCCGCAAACTGATAATCGGTCGACGGAAGATCTCGACGGGGCTCTTTGACCGGAATCAACGGCATCAATTCCCGAGAGAGAATCTCGCGGATTTCACTGGCAAACAGAACCTTCTCTCTCTCCCACTGACAGTCTGCGTCCAGCGGCATATATTCGATAAAGCGGACTTCACATCCAGTCGAGCGAGCGAATTCACCAAAGGGAAGAACCTGAGATTCAGTTAATCCCCGAATCGAAACCGCGTTCACTTTAATCGGATCGAACCCGACTCGTTGTGCTGCTGCAATGCCAGCCAGAACACGATCATACTCATCCCGACGGGTGATCTGATGAAACAAGGAGGAAGACAACGCATCCAGACTGATGTTAATACGACGAACACCGGCGTCATGCAGCGGTTGTGCGAACTCTTCCAGAAGGATCCCGTTCGTGGTCAGACCCAGGTCTCGCAGTCCTGCGATTCCGGACAGGCCTTTCGCCAGCTCCGGCAGCCCTCGTCTCACCAGCGGTTCCCCTCCGGTGAGACGAATCCTGTCAACGCCCAGTAGTGTCACCGCAATCCGGGCGACACGTTCAATTTCATCAAACGACAAAAGCTCGCGCTTGTCCATGAAGAGAACATGATCCGCAGGCATGCAGTAGAAGCAACGGATATTGCAGCGATCGGTCACACTGATCCGCAGGTTCGTGTGCACCCGGCCGAACGTATCCAGAAGTGGCAACGGCTCTTTCATTGGGTCATTTCGAACTTTTCACCTTGCTGACTTCGGGAGCATCGGCCAGTTGCGACAGCCGATCCCACGAATACAGACCGGTCGCATGACCATCGCTCCACTGAAACTTGATGGCATAGTTCCCGCTGAACTCGACCGACACGGGTTGAATCTCTTCTGGAACACTCTCCGGATTCAGCGTTCGTTCTCCGGTGAATTCATTGACACAGGCCGCACAGGGACATTCCTGTCGCAGAAGACGAAAGGGATACCGGCAAACCACCCCCTGTTCCCAGACAATTTCCAGCACTCCTTCGGCACGAATTGCCTTAATGTGCACGGGGGCATCCATCATATCGACGTTTCCTGTTTGATGTGATTTTACGATTTCTCTTGATTGTCCTCCATGAGACCGGCGAATTTCAATCATGCATTCCCCTGTCAATGGCCGATTCCGAATAGAGGTGGTTTTGCAATCTTCGTGTTGGATGTCGCAAAACCGATCAGGATATCGAAAAACACAACAAAATACGCAGTTCGCGGCAAATAGAGAAACCTTTCACACGCAAGGATTTCACTGTTTGTCTTTGTGAGAAGAGGAACGATTGACCCCGGGTAATGATCCCGGTAGGGTCATCATTGTTCAATTGCAGTCATTTCGTCAGCCGATCCCGATGGCAACAAACGGACAGGATGACGGAACCTGTCTGAAGCGGCCTCCTGCAAGAGCCAGGCAGCGGTTCTTCAGATCGGGGCAAGGTGATTATCGGGTCAGTTTGCATCGCGTCTATTTTTGCCAGAGCAATTTGCAAAAGGACTTATTCGCTCACGCCACGCGGCGAACAGCATTTTTCTGTTCGAGAACCGCGTAGCGCGGGCCTATGGTAAGGCAAACGGCTCTAAATCCCATCAACGACAAACAGCAACGGAAGGATCCGTTCGGCTTCAGGTGTCACTGGTCGCGACTCATTCCGCGTCAGTCACGTGTCGGTCGGTTTCTCCCAGGCATTGATTCCATCTGATGTACCGACGCCTCGGACAACTTGTCACCAGATTCCCCATCCCGTGGATGGTGGTTTGGATTCTGTTCGCAATCATTGCGATTCTCAACGCTCCTCCTCATGAGGCGGTCTGGCAAGACGGGGAGATGAATTTCTTCCCGCCAGAGTCTCCCAGCGTCCGGGCCGTCAACACCTTCCGAGAAACCTTCCAGCCTTCGATAAAGGAACAGGGAGAACGGGATTCGGTTGGCGTTTCCGTCCAGCAGGATCCGCTGGGAAGCAACGTCGTTATTGTGCTGCAACGGGAAGACCGCCCTTCCGGTTTGACCGAAGAGGATGGCGAATTCATCGGACATGTTCTGTTCGACAAACTTCAGGAACTGCAACGAACCACACCCAAAGGGTATCAGTGGTCTGAAGAACTGGAAAAAGAACTGACGGTCGAGCTACCGGTCGAGCAGCAGGTGATCAAATCCATCACCACAATGGCTGACGAACGAGTCGGACCGCTGTTGACCAGTCGTGATCAGAAGGCGACTCTCGTCATTCTGGAACTGAAAACCGAGTTCCTGGAACGGCAGAATCGTCTCGTGGTCGGCCGGATCGAACATCTGGTCGATTCCCCTGAGATTCAGGAACAGCGCCCGCTGGGGCTCTCCATGGCCTTAAGCGGTTCCGCAACGGTCGGTCGAGACATGCTACGGGCCGAGCAGCAAAGTGCCAGCCGAACCGAACAATTCACCAAACTGCTGGTCATCACGCTCTTGCTGTTGATCTACCGCGCTCCACTGCTGGCACTGGTGCCGCTGGTGACAGTGGGGATCTCCGTTGAACTTTCCAAAGCCCTGCTGCGCATCATGGCCGGTTGGGAATGGATCGGCCTGTTCACCGGACTGGACGTCTATGTCACAGTCGTCGTCTACGGGGCCGGGGTCGATTACTGTCTGTTCCTGATTGCCCGGTACAAAGAAGAACTGGACCACGGACTCACCAATCGGGAAGCGTTATCTCTCTCGATCGAAAAAGTGGGGGCCGCGCTGGCCACGAGTGCCGGAACAAGCATCGTCGGGATCGGGATGATGGGCTTTTCCGAGTTCGGAAAATTCCGTCAGGCGGGATTCGCGATTTCCTTCGGACTCGCCGTCGTCCTCTGCTTCGCGCTGACATTCACTCCCTCCATGCTGCTCATGTTCGGACGCTGGGCCTTCTGGCCGGATGTCCGTTCCAATGAAGCGGGAAAACGGACGGGCTGGCTGCCATCTTCAACATTGTGGAACAAGCTGAACGAATTTCGCCTGCAATGGATCTGGGAATCCATCGCCAAGGTATTGCGGCGATCTCCCGGCTTCATCTTCGTTGCCACCGTCCTGCTGATGATGCCGCTGGCGTTCACAGGCATGTTGTGTCAGGACAACCTCAGTTACGGACTGTTAACTGATCTACCACAGGACGAGCCGAGTGTCGTCGGAGCCAAGGTCGTTCAGAAACACTACCCCTCCGGAATCACCGGGCCGCATACGATCTTCGTTGAGTTCCCCAAGGAGGTCCTCAACGATGTCTTCGATGGAGACGATCTCTCTCGGGCACGAACCGCTGAAAAACTGAGTGAAGTCATCACGAAGAATCTGACCGCCGAAGATGAACGGATGGAGGAAGAGAAGACTGCGGAGACTTTGCCGTCGCAATTACCGCTAGGGATTGAAGATGTCCGCAGCCAGTACCAGCCACTCGGCAACAACAAGAAAGCCAACGAATATCTGGACAGCCTGCCGTTTAGAATGCAGGGAGCCAAAAGAACATTCGCTCATCGAACCTATACCGGATTACATGGAGACCTCGCCGGTCAGGTCATGCGATTTGACGTCATTCTGTCGGAAGATCCGTTTTCACGCAGTTCGATCCAATCGCTGAATCGGCTGGAAGAGTCGGTCCGCAATTCGATCTTCTTCCCCATCGATTCTGAGATTCCACTAGCAAAGCAACAAAAGCTCCGGGAATCGGCCGACATCTATTCTCTCGGAACGACAGCCGCAATTCGTGACCTGAAGACCGTCACCGATCACGACCGGATGCTGATCGATATTCTTGTCACGGTTTCAGTCTATCTGGTGATTGTCGCCCTGCTGCGCCAGCCGGAAATCTGTGCCTATCTCATTGTGAGTGTTGTCTTCAGTTATCTCGTGACTCTGGGAGCGACATTCATCTTCTTCTATCTTCGCGATCCAGCAGGCTTCAACGGAATCGACTGGAAGGTTCCGGTCTACCTGTTCACGATCCTGATTGCGATCGGGGAGGATTACAACATCCTCTTGATGGCGCGTGTGACGGAAGAACAGGAAAAGCATGGCAATGTTGACGGCGTGTTGGCCGCACTCACGAAAACCGGTGGCATCATCTCCAGTTGCGGGGTGATCATGGCCGGAACGTTCTTTACGCTGATGTCCGGCTCGCTGCTGGGAATGGTTCAGATGGGATTCGCTCTCGGCTTCGGGGTGTTGCTCGACACCTTTATCGTGAGACCGATTCTGGTTCCTTCGTACCTGATTCTCCTTTACAGCGGTCGGTTCGGTCGGTTCGGACGCTTCCTTGGGGCTCCGCCGGAAACCTATCAGCGTGAAGTCGCAGAACCGGAGTTGATTGCCGAGTCAGTGCGAACGTAACGCGGGACCACTCTGTCCAAATCATTTCTGGAGACACTCTATCGTGCGACCAGAGGGGCATAACCGATGTCCACTTTTCGTCGCCAGGGATGACAGCGAAACTCTTGAAGAAGCCGCAGTACATGCGATCCTGTTCCTCGGGGGAATGAACCTTTACTGTGAAAGAGTTCGTCCAGTCCGGGATTCAGTTCAAACCGTCCGCCGGGGGTGCAGACCAGTCCCATGCTCCAGTTGGGAAATGCCCGTTCTTCGATGATCTCACGCGATAACACCTGCAGACACTTGTGTCGGGGATCAGTGACAATTCTCTCGAATGTGGCCTCCACGGCCTCTTCCGGACCTTCCAGTACCTGCAGAAATGCATTGGAATGAACAACCAGAATTCCCGTGATATCGACAATCTGGTTCTGCACCCGCGATGTCATCAGCAGCCGGGAAAGCCCTGCATTTGAAAAGGGAACTGTGGCCAGACTTTTGTAAATGATCTGTAACATGGCTGTGAGCCTGAGCCAGTTGCGTGCATCATCCGGGGCATAATGCAGGGTAATGCTTGATAGTTAAGGGAAATCACTCCCGACACCTGAACACTACGATGCAATTCGGAAACAAGTCTGAGGAAGTTAAGAAATCTTCACAGATTTCTGGCAGTCTCTGGTTCGAACACCACACTCCTGACAGTTGTCTCCTCTCTGTCTTATACTGGTGAGGTCAGGTTTTGTGACTTCTCTCTCGACAGATGGTGGCCGATCGCATGTTCTCCCGGCGTAATATTACTCTGGCCATCCTGATTGTTTTGCCCCTGCTGACCTATCTGGGACTGGGAGCCTATGCTCTCTGGCAAACCGGCTGGTTCGCCTGGACCTTCTGGATTCTTCCGGTCTTCTGGCTCATCACCTGGCTGGTGGCGACACTCTGGCCGGCTTCGAACTCCACGACAATCAAAGAGGAATTGCCGGAACCGGGTCACTTCACCCCCCGTGATACTCAGGCCATGGAGATTGTTCGACGCTATCAGGAACAGATCAACGCGCTCACGCCGAAAGATTTGACCAACCCGGAATTCTACCTGACTCAGACATTGCAACTCTCCCGGGAGATCGCCACACACTATCACCCGAAGGCCAATGATCCGATTGATTCCCTTACCGTACCGGAAGTCCTCGCTGCGGCGAGACTGGCGATCGACGACATGGAACGCTGGATGCTGGAATCGGTTCCCGGCAGTCGGATGGTCACCATTCGTCAATGGAAATGGCTACAGCATGCTCCCCGGTGGATCAAACGGGCTCAGGACATCACCTGGCTGGCGAGCATCTTTGTGAATCCCGCCAACGTGCTGAAATACGTCACTTCCAGCATGACACTGAGACCGGTGACCGAGGAACTACAAACGGAATTTCTGGTAGCGGTCTACCTGCGCTACATCCGACAGGTGGGATTTTATCTCGTCGAAATGAACAGCGGACGCCTCAACGGGGGGGCCGATGTGTATCGACAAAATTTCGGCTCCCCGGAACAGCAAAATAGTGCTTCCGCACAGACCACACAGTCTCGTCTCAAACCGGAATCGGTGACGGTGGCCATTATTGGTCAGGTGAAAGCCGGAAAGTCGAGTCTGGTGAATACTCTGATTGGAGAACAGGTCGCCAAGTCTGATGTTCTTCCAGAAACGCGCCAGGTCACCCGGTATCGATTAGAAGTTCCGAACACTGATGTCTTCCTGACACTGCTCGACACCCCCGGCTATGCCGATGCCGGAGCCACTGCAGAACAGATTCGGGAAGTGAAACAGGCGGCCCGCGATGCCGACATTCTGTTACTCGTCATGGCCGCCAACACTCCGGCCCGAGCGGTGGATCGTGCGGTGATGGATGAACTTCAAAAATGGAGAAACAGCCACCCGGAACTCCGCCCCGCCCCGATTGTGATCTGCCTGACACACATCGACCTGCTCAGCCCGATGATGGAATGGAAGCCCCCTTACGACTGGAGAAATGCCGGTTCCGAGAAAGAGACATCGAAGAAAGCGAAAAGCATTCTGGAAGCGGTGGAACATGTTCGTTCTTTGTTTTCCGATGTGGCCATCGACGTGGTTCCCGTCTGCACGGACACCCAGCGCGGCCGCTCTTCACAGGTGATCGAGGAACTTCTCCCCGTGCTGGTGAACTCCTTGCCCGACGGCAAAATGGCCGCACTTTTGCGAGCCTACCACCAGTACCTGAACAAAGACCGCTTCCGCACGATCCTGAAACAACTCGGAAGCAGCGGAAAGCAACTCGTGAAAACCTGGGTCGACGAACGCCTCTCCACATTCTTTACGGATTCGTCTTCGAAGGACCAGAGAGAAAAGCAACAGTAGCTGTTGGAGACTTCGTGATTCAACAGAAAATTTCTGCCGGACGACATCGCCGATTTGTTATGCTTTCAGATTGAATTGCTTCCAGATCCAAAAGTCTGATGCCAAAACAGGGGCCGCTCAATGCGATGGAAACTGACGCTCGCGATTGTGACATTGATGACAAATGTTGTTGCTGTCGGAGACATCTGTGTTGCTCAGGATGCGCACAAACTGACGCAGCTTGGTGGGGAAATGTCTCGGGAAGACGCTGTCTCGCTCGAAGAGCACGTTAAAGAGAATCCTCACAACAGCGTCTCACGCACAAAGCTCTTGGGTTACTACTTCATCAAAGGACGCCAGGACGCGAATGCCAAGTCGGCAAAGCGTGACCATGTTCTCTGGCTGATTGAAAATGACCCCGATGCAGAGGTACTGAGATTACCTGAAGGCCACCTTAATAAAATCCTGGAATCGGAAGGCTACGAACGAGCCAAGCAAGCATGGCTCCGAGCCGTGGACCGTTCACCAGAAAATCTCTCTGTTCTCCAAAATGCCTCCAGTTTTTTTCTGATACATGATCCTCAGATCGCTGAAGAGCTTCTGTTGAAAGGGAAAGCACTCGATGCAAACAACCTCCAATTATCCCAATCTTTAGGGCAGATCTATTCGCTTCAGTTATTGCGACTTCCAGCAGGGACAGAAAAGACGGCAATTGCGGAGAAGGCATTTCGCCAGTATGAACAGGCATATAACGCCTCTGAGGGGGAGGAAAGAGATGCACTCTTGGCCTACCTGGCAAAAACAGCATTTGCTGCCAACTTGATTGACGAAGCCCGGATGTATGCCAACAAGATGCTCGAAAACGACACCCGGGGATGGAACCATGGCAATCGAGTTCACCATGGCAACCTCATACTTGGCCGAATCGCATTGGCGGCCGGAGATATTGAGGAAGCGAAGTCGCGGCTGATCCTTGCTGGAAAGACCGGTGGTTCTCCGCAATTGAATTCGTTCGGCCCCAACATGCAGTTGGCCAAAGAACTGCTCGAACGAGGCGAAACAGATGCCGTTCTGGAGTATTTCGACCTCTGCAAAAAGTTCTGGAAATCCCCCCATCAAAAACTGGAGCAGTGGACTGAGGATGTGAAGGCAAAACGCATCCCAGAATTTGGGGGCAATCTGAATTATTGATCTGATGTCGGGAACCATTCGCAGCTTGATCTGCCAATTCCGGGTGTCGACTGATTTTCCAAGGCTGATGATTTCACAGAGAGTCTATCCGGAAATGTCGGTGTCACAGCGATATCGAGTGCTCATTGCACCGCCTGCAGACTACATGCTGTGCGTCGTCGGACTTTCCGGATAGTTTCAGAGAGTGATCTCAATGTCCAGATACATCCGACAACCCGGCAGGACAGAGCAGTCCCACGATTACGAATCACTGTCAAACGGGCGTTTACATGAGCGAGCCCGAAAGAAATCGGCAATCTGGCTTTTCTGTATTTGCCCCTGTGCGGTGTTCAAAACCAGATCAATGAGTTGCTGGTCATCCACATTCAAAGAGTAATCATTGATCTCAAGAAAGATCAGTGCCGCTTCCAGTCCGATCCTTTTATTGCCATCGATGAAGGGATGGTTTTGAACGAGATGGAACAGGTAGGCAGCCGCCATTTCGAACAGGTCTTTGTGAAGGTACTGACCGTCAAATTCTGCACAAGGTTGAGCCAGGGCAGATTCGAGAAGGCTTTTATCTCGTAGACCGTCTGTTCCTCCGTAGGATTGAATCTGCTCGTGGTGTGAATCCAGTATGTCCTGAAGGGTGAGGAATTCCACCATTCGAATTTACTCCGCGAGTTTCTTGAAGACCTTCTTGTAGCGGGCGTTTACTTTCTTTCTCGCCGCACGAACCTTCCCGGTGCGCTGATCCGACGCGATCGGGGCAATGGTCATCGTGCGGCCATCCGTGGAAAGTTCCAGTGGTTGTTCCGGATCAATCTTCAACAATTCCAAGATCGGCTTGTCGATGACCAGCGCCCAGCTATTGCCATGTTTGACGAGATTTTTGATCACAGAAACGCCCCCCAACACTCGACCTGACGTATTAACGATGTATCAACATTATGGCACCATCACTGCTGGCAGACAAGGCTTTTCCGTGAGTCTGATGACCATACATCGGGTCTCGACCGAGCTGACATGAATTAGGAACTGGGAATGATTTGTTTCCCGGAATTTGGAAGAGAGAGGAGCTAGGAATTAGGAGGTAGGATTTAGGAAGAGGCGAATATCAGTTCCTAACGCCTAATTCCTATCTCCTAACTCCTCTCAGGGAAACTATTGTTTCCCAGTCCCTTACCTTCGAACGCCGGCCGGCTACTGTAAATCCGGCCCGGCAATCAGTGGAGTAATATCCACATTCAGAGACGTCGCCAGTTCCAGAAGCTGACGCCAGGTTTCTGGAGGAATGTCGACACCGGTTTTCAGTCGGGTTTCCTTGTTACGACGTTCAACTTCTCCGGGGAGCAGAATTTCGTTCACGCCGGGGAGACGGGGGCAGCCTTTGATCGATTCGATGTAACAACTCATCCATCGATCATAATCTTCACGCGGAAGGAACCGTTCCACTTCGAGCAATTGAATCCACACACCATTCGCACCACGAGGGAGATCGGTGCGACAAACTCCGCTGTTCGACAGAATTCCACACAAAACATCAATCATCACCGACAGTCCGAAGCCTTTGTGTCCCATGAGGGCTCCTCCCAATGGGAGAATCGACCCGAACGGTTTGTCGTAGTAGGCATTCGGATCACAGGACGGCTTTCCGTGTCCATCGATGATCAATCCCTCCTGAATCATTTCCCCTTTCTGCTTGGAGACCCGTAGTTTTCCTTCTGCCGTGGCACTGGTGGTCATATCCAGAACGATGGCGTCGTTTCCGGCCGGTGCGGCAATACTGATCGGGTTGGTTCCAAGCCGTCGTTCAATCCCCCCGAATGGGGCGACTCCTCCCGGTCCCGGAGCGTTCACTGCCATCAAAGCCACCAGTCCATTCAGGGCGGCTTCGTGGGTATAGGCTCCCAGTCGCCCGATATGGTTGCAGTTCCGGATCAGAACGGTAGCGGTTCCGTTCTCTTTGGCCTTGGCGATTCCCCGAATCAGAGCGGTGCGGGTGGTCACCTGTCCGAAGTTGAAATGTCCGTCGATCACGGCGAATGTCGGGCCTTCGTCGACGATCTCGGTCGGTGCTCCCGGTTTGGCGTAGCCGTCACGAATGAATTCAACGTACTGAACCAGACGCATGACTCCATGGCTGTCGTGTCCGACGATATTGGCATCCGCCAGTTCCCGGGCGACCGTAATGGCGTCTTCTTCAGAAACTCCGGCTCCCGTCAGAATGAGGCGTCCCAGTTCCAGCAGCTGCGTATGTGGAAGCGTCGGCATGATGTTCTTTCGTCATTCGGTAGGATTTATCAACCAGACATCGCACGAAGCGATCGGATCAATTGTTCTTGAAGCAAATGTTGTATCGTTTTGCCCCCCGTTCGGTCGAGAATGAGCCGCAAGAATCGGCAGATCACGACTGATCAACCACAATAAATCAGCAGTAGTTGATTCCAAAAATGATAGAACGGAACGAAATCTGGACCTGATTTGGAAGGTCGGGTAAAACCCGGGTGGAAGAAACCGAATCAAAACGTGTGGTTTTACTCGGATGATCAAGATTCCTGAATGTCCTGATTCCCACTGGTGTCCAGTGTCCGCGAAGCTGTTGCGATCAGTCTAACCGGCAGGAAAAGTGAATGAAGTTCAGGTTTCACGTTGTCTGTAGCCGATTTCAGGTCTACTATTGAAAGCTCGCCTGATGAGTACGCAGTTTGCTCCTCATGTCGGTCATGGGGATGACCTGAAACTGCGGCGCGACAATTCAAAGACGGAGTTTTCACACGTCGGAGGGATTGGTAAACAACGTGCCTGACCAAGTCGAAGTGCTGGTGTTCGGCGTTGAACCGTCAACAGTTTCCCCTGTCATCGACGGTCTGAAGGATCGGTGCAGACTCACTGCCGCCGACTCACTTGGCGAAGCTCTGGAACGCCTCAAGGGAGAATCTCCCCCAGGCTTTTGTCTGGTCGGGAACCATGCCGGAGGAACCGGACTCATTCTGGAAGCGACCGGGTTGCTTGACCGCTTCCCGGAAGCAGTTGTTCTCCTGAACGATCGGGAAGAAATCCTCTGGGCCAATGCCCTGGCGAGTCAGGTTCTGACGATTCCGCCACAGAACGGAAAAATCCCCCGATTCTTCGATGCCTGGCCGGGGGCCGAAATTATTGGACAATGTTTCTGCCCGATCAACACAGTCCTGGCAACAGGGACTCAGGCGAAAACTCGCGTCCGGGTGAACGACAAAACGTTCTATGATGTCACCGTAAGCCCGGTCACCAGTCGAGTAAATACCGGCCAGCAACTTCTGCTCGCCACATTGCGGGACAACTCGGAAGAAATTCTACAGCAGCAGAAACTCAACGCGATCTACAAGGCCGGTCTTGATCTGGGAGACCTGCAACCGGAAGAAGTCCTCGAACTTTCCACGCACGACCGCATCGAACTGCTGAAATCGAAACTCCGCTATTACACTCAGGAACTGCTGGAGTTTGAAACGGTCGAAGTTCGTATCATCGATCAGGCGACCAATATTCTTCGCCCGCTCCTTTCGCTCGGGATGGATGCCACAGCCGAGCATCGGGAATTGCGAGTCAGTGCTGAAGGAAACGGCGTCACCGGATTTGTCGCCGCAACGGGTCGAAGTTATCTCTGTGAAAATACCGTTGACGATCCGCTCTATCTCGTCGGAGCAACCGGAGCCCGCAGTTCCCTGACGGTCCCCCTGATTCGACATGATCAGGTGCTAGGAACATTCAACGTCGAAAGCTTTAAACCCGGGGCATTCTCCCAGACCGATCTTCAGTTCCTTGAACTGTTCTGCCGTGAAGTGGCCGTCGCTCTGAACACGCTGGACCTGTTGATGGCCGAGAAGGCAACAACAGTCGAAGCGAACACAAAACGAGTGCTGTGTGATGTCGCCGACCCCGTTGACGACATTCTCAACGACACAACGTGGCTGTTCGAAAAATATGGAGAACAGAACCCGCAAGTTCATGAACGCCTGACAAATATCCTGAAATACACCCAGGGGATTCGGGAATTGATCCGTCAGGCCGGGAATTCCATCTATACGGAATCCGGGGCTCCGGTTCTGCGGAAGTCGACTCACCCGAATCTTGTCGGAAAACGAGTTCTTGTCGTGGATAAAGACCGCGACATTCGGCACAGCGGTCACGAGATTCTGGAACGTTTCGACGTGATTGTTGAAACCGCGCGGGATGGCGAACAAGCCCTGCGAATGGCACGAACGTTCCACTACGACGCCGTGATCTGCGACATCAAACCGGCCGACATGAAGGGCTCGGAGCTGTATCAAAAACTCCGTGAAACCCTTGAGAACACACCGGTGATCCTCATGACCGGATTCGGCTACGACGGGGAACACACACTTGTTCGAGCCCGCCAGATGGGATTGAAAACGGTGCTGTATAAGCCGTTCATTCTCAATCAGTTGCTCAAAGCACTGGAAGACGCCGTCACCTCTGCCCAGTAATCGTCTTCTCGGACCGTGAACTCCGGGAAGGCGAAGCTCCTGCTGAGCCGAATAAAAAATCACTCGATCATCTGAGAGTGTGGCTCTACAGGAGCGTGTCCCTCCCTGAATCCAAATGAGATAATGATGACAGTACCCGCGTCCTCCTTCTTTCCTGTTTCAGACTGGCAGCAGGCGCGACAAGATGCCAGCAACAGATCTGTAATTGCGTTGGGGACACCCGAATCACAGACGTATCATCAACAGGCAGAATCTCTCGCCAGTCAGGCCGACTCCGAAGCGGCGATTGTCATCGTTCCTCTGGGGGTAGCGGGTGAAGTCCTTTGGAATGGGGTCCCCAAAGAGATCGCCAGTATTGTCGCAGTAGTTCGGCCAGAAGCATTGGTCTTTTGTCGATTGTCAAAACTGACTTCTGAGACTGATCGAACGCTCTGGGACATCGTGTCCGATCCTACAACGCGCGTGGCAGTCACACCGATGATACCGCTCCCCTTTCTGAATGAAGGGTTGCCGAAGCTCGCTCCGCATTCCCGATCACTTTCCAAGGTGTTGGCCGGGAAGATTGATGCCATCGGTGATGACTCTCATCACGGAATTGCCCTGCGTGCCGGGTTGGCATTGATTCATGACGATCTCGATCGCAGTCATGAATTCGCCCAGTCGATTGAAGGAGTCGGATTGCTGCATCTGGGAGACTGCTGGCATGCAATCATGCATCGTCGCGAGCCGGATTACTCCAATTCGAAGTACTGGTTTCGACGGGTCGGAACGCATCCTGTTGCCGCAGAACTTTCCAAGTTCACCAATCCGATCTTGAATAACAACAGCAGTCAGGATTCTTCCTGGAAGAGAATTGCGAAGAACGGAAACTGGGGCACGATGGCCTTCGTCGATCTCTGTGAACAGGCGGCGCGTGACGAGAAGAGTTCGCTGGGAATCGCCGCCCGACAGATTCAATGGCTGGAAATGCTGCTGCTGTTGAGATTGTGCTCACAACAATTGCAGTGATTGCCTCCACTGCTCAAGAAGCCTGTCCCGGATGCCAGAGGGGGATTGAAATCCTTCTCCGCTCAGGGGAGAAGGAGAATTCTGGGACGGGAACCGAGGCAGAACCAGCTCTTATCCGCGGTCATTAACCGTTCGTCCAAGAGCAACGTCAAAGGCACTGACGGCGGGGACCAGCATGGCGAGCGTCGTTCCTCCGTAAGCTCCGAGAATCGATAAACAGACCGCCGGAGAATCTCCCAGCAGAAAGCTGACGACCGCATAAAACGTGGCGAACGGCAGTGCTGCGGCTGCGATCTTCAATGCTTGTGACGGGTTCTGATGCGTTAATGACGTTCCCAGTGCCAGACTTCCTCCCAGAATGAACACAAGGAATGGAAGGAGTTGCAGGATGAAACTGGTGCGTGCTTCCACGATCAGCATCATGCAGATGAAAATCCCGACGAACAGGAAGAACATCGTTCCCAGACTGTTGAGAATCGCCGCGCGAGAGGCCTGAAACGAGAACCCGGAATGGAGTCCCAGCACCGCAGAGAAAATGACCAGTGCCAGATAAGTCAGGACGATGACCAGCAGCGAACCGGCGGAAAGCCCCCCTCGCAACCAATTCAGAAAGACCATCAGCAACGGAATCGCAATCAATTCTTTGGTGTTGAATAACACTCCCCAGAGTTTGCCATACACAAACTCACTCGGGGTAATCTCGGTGACGAGCAGCAGTTCCAGCGTCTGGCCGTCCCGTTCCGATGTGAGTGACGTCACGGACTGGGCGTTGACCAGAATCAGCGTGGCAAGTGAAAGCAGCACAAAAACCAGACCCGATCCGGAAATCGCCCCGAACACCATGGGAGCATCTTCCGGCAACTGACTCAACCACAACACGCAAAACGCGGCGAAGATGACATACGCGACTTTGATCAGTCCCACTTTGCGACCATATGCCTGCGTGCAGATTTCACGCCACAGAATGGGTTGGCTCCAGACCGGCCGAACCTGAGTTCTGACCGTTGTGGGCGCTTTGTTTTCATCGGTGGCGGGAGTCTCGTCCGCTTGAATGTACATGGCCCGCGATGGATTCCAGACCCGAACCATCACACAAGTGAAGATCCACATTCCAATGGCGAGAATTCCCAATGCCTGAACCGTTCCCCAGGCTTGAACATGGGGAGCCCCTAAGCTCGTATCCAGTGTTAATGGATGCAGAATGGCGTGCAACGCCCGAAACGGATCACACGCCCCCGCAATTCGTCCCATTACTGAATAAGGCCCTGCGATTCCGGCAAGGGTTTCCGTCAGTCCAATGAACAGTCCGGCTCCGAGAATGGTGATGGCGAGAATCTGAAAGGTCTTCTCCCGCCAGTAAGCGACCAGCGTTCCCCATGCCGAGGCAGTCAGGCAGGTCAGCAGACACAGGATTTCCACCCAGAGAATTTGCGAAAGTGTGATTCCCCCCAGCATCCGCAGACAACAGAGCACCGGCAGAGAGACAACCAACAGGGCAATCACCGGAAGGACACTGGCCAGCGACTTTCCAATCACCAGTTCATACGCCCGAAGATCGGTCATCAACAGGAGAATGAGAGTGCGACGGTCCTTCTCCTGAGCGACGTTTCCGGCGGAAAGAAGCAACGAGGCCCCCAGAACCAGAGCCATCTGGAACAGACAGATCACGCCGAAAATAGAGGTTCCAAAATGGGCGATGTCCCCCAGGCTCCGCATTGGGGAGAGTCCGGCCGCCGTCTGGGCTCCGGTGTAAATCAGCACGCACAGCATCGCGACATATCCCGCCCGTAACCCGAAATGTCGGGGATGACGAGGAAGAGTCAGCAGGTCTCGCAGAAGTAAAGGACCACCAATCAACAGACCGACTCCCCAGAAGCAACGAGAGTTTGACGCAATGAAAATGAGGGCAGAGTGAGTATGACAAAGAGATTTTCTGCGAGCAAACCCCTCCGACCAAGGTCAACACAATACCGTCTCTTTTGGCCTCAGGAACGTTCATCTGGAGGATTCCCCGGATTTTTCCGGAAAATTTCCCCGAATTCTGGCAGAGTCGGCAACGAAACTATGCGTTTCTTGAAAGCTGTGAGGAGGCTCCGTACATTAATCTGTAATCAACCGGGGTTTGAAGCCCCAGACCGATGCCGGAGATTTGCAGGAGGATTCGACTCTCGTTCTTCATCTCTTCATGAAATTCCGTTATCACGTTGTGTCTCACGTTAATTCAGATGTGTGGCACTCCATTATTTTCGATTTGCATTTTTCACTGATTTCAATTCAACGTATGCGGTCCACTTGCTGTAAGAAGAACGACAGCAGGCTGACGAATCGAACCAGAAGGGGGACTCGAAACCGTGGCCGATAATGTCATCGAAATTCGTAACCTGTCCAAGATTTACCGCGATTTCTGGGGACGCCCCAAAGTCAAAGCCCTGAATTCACTCAGTCTGGAAGTGAAGCGGGGAGAAATTTTCGGATTACTGGGACCAAACGGGTCAGGAAAAACAACAACCCTGAAACTCCTGTTGGGTCTGCTGTTCCCGACAGAAGGAACCGTCAGCATCCTCGGACGCCCGGCTCACGATGTCGAAAAGAACGAACGTATCGGGTATCTGCCCGAAGAATCGTATCTTTACCGCTTTCTGAATGCGGATGAAACGCTCGATTTCTACGGACGACTGTTCAAGATGTCCGCCACTGAACGGAAAAAGCGGACAGATGCTCTGATTCAACAAGTGGGACTTCAGGGAGCTCGCCGCCGCCAGCTGAAAGAGTATTCCAAAGGGATGACCCGCCGAATCGGACTGGCTCAAGCCCTGATCAATGACCCGGAACTGGTTCTTCTCGACGAACCGACAAGCGGACTCGATCCGCTCGGAACCCGGGACATGAAAGACATGATCATCAACCTGAGAAATCAGGGGAAAACAGTGGTCATGAGCAGCCACTTGCTGGCGGACGTTCAGGACGTTTGCGACCGAATTGCCATTCTGTATCGCGGCGAACTGAAGGTCATCGGCAGCGTTCAGGAACTGCTGGAGTCCCGGGAAGAAACCCAGTTGCTTACCAGCGAACTGAGCCCAGACGTCATCAAGGAAGTGGAACAGGTTCTCGGACGCAATGGCGCCAGCCTGAAGAAAGTCTCGCATCCCACGTCGACACTGGAAGACTTGTTCTTGCGAACGGTTGCAGAAAGTGAGGCCCGTCCCGGACGCCGATTCGAACCGGGAGAACGCCCCTCGAATGAGAAGTCGTAACGGCACAGGTTCTGTCCGATCTGTTTGTGCTGTGAGAAACCGTTCGTGAGATGAATCCACTTTTGAGGTTGACCAATGGTCGTCGAAGTAAATCCATTTGATTTGACATTGGGGATTGTCTACTGGCTGCTGGTGATGGTCGCCATTGTGGTCGTCGGCCTGATTGTCGGACTGGTCGCGTCATTGGCGGCCTACGGCTCCTCTGGCCCTCGACGGATGGCACTGACAATCCAGCGCGGTGTCCGTGACCTGACATTCCTCTCCCCGCGTCGCATCATGGCGGTTGCCACGCTGACCTTTAAAGAGGCACAGCGTCGCAAAGCCTTTATGATCGGCTTGCTGTTCTTAGCATTATTTATGTTCGGCGGCTGGTTCCTTGGAGGAGCCGGATCCGACCGTGCCGCAAAGCCATACGTGATCTTTGTGATGACCTCGATGAGCTTCCTGCTGATCGTGATGTCATTATTGGTTTCCTGCTGGGGTATCCCGGCAGATATCAAGGCCCGATCATTACACACCGTCGTCACAAAACCGGTTCGCCGTAGCGAAATCGTGATTGGACGAATGCTGGGATACATCGGTGTACTATCACTGGTTCTGGCCGTAACCTCCGCTTTTGGATACTTCTGGATCTGGCAGAAAGTTCCCGCCTCCGCACAGAACCAACTGATTGCCCGTGTTCCACTCTATGCCAACGAAGTCCAGTTTCTGGATCGAACAGGGACATTGAGCAATACCGGATTAAACGTCGGTGACATCTGGGACTATCGCAGCTTTATTGAAGGGGGAACAAACTCCCGCGCGATCTGGAAGTTCAACAATCTCGATGTTGCCAGTCTGAAACGGGACGGTAAATTGCGTCTGGAGCAGTCGTTCGAAGCGTTTCGAACCTACAAAGGGGATATTAATCAACAGCTTCGCTATACGCTGTCGTTATATAACCCCACGACGAAGCTAAGAGTTCCGGTCGGAACGTATCAGGTTCAGGAACACTCTGCCGATGCCCAGAAAACAACCGTAGAGATTCCCGCAGAATTAATCTATCGGGACAGCTACGACCTGGATTCACCTGAAAAGAAAGTTCAGGTCTTCGACGAGCTGTTTGATAACGGTTCATTAACCGTGGAAGTCGGGGCACTGGAGTCCCAGCAATATATCGGGGTGTCTCACCACGATATGTTTATCCGCCTTCCTGACCGGACGTTTCTGGCAACTTATGTCAAAGCGAGTCTGGGACTGTGGTTGTTACTGGTGTTGATTGTCATCATCGGAACCACGAGCAGTTGTTTCGTGAAAGGCCCGGTCGCCACGATTCTCACCGGCAGCCTGATTTTTGTCGGCTTCGTCTTCCGGGGCCGAATTGACACCGTTCTGAGAGACCTCGCGGCAAATAGTGCCCCGATTGGGGGAGGCTCATTTGAGTCGTTGTATCGACTCGCAACTCAGATGAACGCTGTCAGTCCGCTGCCGGAAAACATTGGGACGGATGTGATCAAAACGCTGGATCAAGGAGTTTTCGGGATGTTAAGGGTGGTCAACGCCCTCATTCCTGATCTTCAATACTTCAATACCAGTGAATATCCGGCAAACGGATTCGATGTCCCCTGGGCAGGAATGTTACTTCCCAGCCTGGTGATTACTATTGGTTTTCTGATTCCACTGATTATTCTTGGTTACTTCAGTCTGCAGTTAAGGGAGCTTGAACACAAATGAACCAGCTCACTGTTCGACAACGAAAAATTCTTTACTCCTGTACAGCCGTTGTACTGGTGATTCCCATCATCTTTCTTGGAGCTCCGGCAGGGGGTGCGAACAAGGGATTCCTGGCGCAGTCCCGGGAGAAGAACGATCTGGGAGAAGCCAGTCTGGGGGATGTCGATCCCACCAGCGCCACAATGAATCTCGTTCTTCTTGGAATGAGAGGAGTCGCGGCCAGTGTTCTCTGGAGCAAAGCCGACGAGTACAAAGACAAGAAAAACTTCACTCAGCTTCGTGAAACGGTCGAGTCGATCATCCTGCTGCAGCCCCACTTCAAAACAGTGTGGCGGTTTCAGGCATGGAATCTGGCGTACAATGTCTCGAATGAATGTGACGCTGTCGCAGATCGTTATTACTGGGTGAAAGAAGGAGCGAAGTTCCTGAAACGGGGCGTCGCACGAAATAAACTCGTTCCCGAGCTTTACTTCGACATGGGAACCTTCGTTGGCAATAAATTAGGAAATGCCGACGAGAAGGAAACCTATCGAAAATTCTTCCTTGTCGATCCCGATACAGAACGCTGGGATGGCGGACCAGATGAAGAGATTAATCCCAAAGGAGTCGATCATTATCTGGTCGCCCGGGACTGGTACTTTGATGCTAACAAGACATTAGAAACCAAAGGTGTCGAACAGCACGTCATGGACTTGTCGTTGTTCCTCGCTTATCCCTATCGGTCCCTGATTTCTTATGCTCAGGTCACCCAGAAGGATGGGGTTCAGGCCGATCTGGATTCCATGACTCCGGAACAGGTGACAGCCGCTTATCAGGAATGGGCCAACAACGTTCGTTCGATCTGGGATCAGGCCTTTGATGAATGGACGAATACCTACGGGCGTATGAAATTCATGTCGGCCGGGTTCGGAATGCTGGTCCTCGAAAATGACGAGGCTGGACTGAAAGAACTTGAAGAACTGGGCAAAGCGGAAAATGTCTCCTTCGAACAGAAGCGAGACTGGCAAGACCGGTATCGAAAGATGACTTCCTATCCTTACTGGAAGTTGCACTGCGATATCGAAAAACGAGAGAGCATGACTCAGGCCCGATATCATCTGGCTGAAGGACGACGGCTCTATCGTGAAGTTCAGGATTTCGACGGTGCCCGGGCAAATCTGCAGAATGGTTTAGCTCTGCTGGCTCAGGTCATCCAGGAATATCAGGTCAGTGCTCAGGAGAATCTGGTTGTTTCAGACGAAGAGGAAACCATCGAAGAAGCGCTGAAGGCCATTATCATCTGGCGTCACGTCATGGAACTTCTCGGCCAACCGATTCCAGAGGTTTATCCACTGCATCAGCTTTGGGAAATTCCTGAGTTGCAGGATAAACGGCAGGACTTAATGCTTCGATTCCAGCAGTGGAATGGAACATTGTAAGGCCGATTCCGGCATCCACCGTGAACTTCACCGTACGTTCGGGTTCCCTGAACGTACGGTGTTTTTATTTGATGCAGTTAACATGGCTTGTTCAGCGTAACGTTATGGCTTTCATCACGGAGAAGTCAGGAATTCATCGGTGGATCATCCGGTTAATGATTGATTTGATGGAGCTGAAAAATCACAATGAAGTGACAATCAACACCTTCAGCTCAATACTCCCTTTCCGGAATCGTTATCAAAATGTCCTCCTCTATCCGGATTTATGATTCCTTTAGTAATACCGCAGCGGTGATTGCCCCTGAACTCGGCTTTAACTGCATTTCATTTACAACGGAGATGAAGGGGACGCCTGTCGAAGTGATCGACGCTCCCGAAGATGTTCTGAATGGACAGTATCGTCCCAGTGGATTCGGGATTCCGATCCTGTTTCCGTTTCCGAATCGCATTCGAGAAGGACGGTTTACCTGGGAAGAGCGTCACTATGAAATTCCGCTTGCACCCAATCATCCGAATGCCATTCATGGATTCTGCTATGATCGTCCGTGGCGCGTGATCGATCAGACCGAAGATTCCGTCACTGGCCGTTTTCAACTCTCCGTTGACGACCCGGAACGCCGTCATTGCTGGCCCGCTGATTTTATCTTCGATGTTCGTTATCGCGTGGCTGAAAGCCGATTGGAATGTCAGTTCCGTATTACGAACTGTGACGAAAAGCCGCTTCCCTGGGGCTTAGGGACACATGCTTACTTCCGTCTTCCCCTCGGGCCGGAAAGTGATGCATACCAGTGTGAACTCAGCGTGCCAGTCAGTGAACAATGGGAACTGAACGACTTCCTGCCGACCGGACGTCGTCTCCCGGTGGAAAACAACAATCCATTACGAACCGGGGCCTCATTTGGAGAAATCAAGTTTGATGATGTCTTCACTGGCTGGCAGTCCGATGGGGGAACTGTTCGCAGTTCCATTCTTGATCCGAAGGCGGGAGTGCAGTTGATGCAGATTTGCGATTCCCAGTACTTTCGCGAAGCTGTCGTTTATACTCCTCCGGGACGTAATGCTGTTTGTATTGAACCGTATAGCTGTGTGACGGATGCTATTAATCTGCATTCGAAAGATATTAACACCGGTCTGCAGGTCCTTCCTCCAGGGCAGGTCGTGCAGACATGGATCGCCCTTCAAGTCAGTCCGATCCTGGCGTAGAGGGACTTGCAAGATGTGCCACTGCTCTGCGAGCAGTGCGAAAGTACGAGTGAGTTTCCATCAGAACAGATTAAAGCAGGGAAGACCTTGAAGAAGGACGGTTTGCCTTACGTTTACACTGCTCACAGAGCAGTGGCACACGGGTTTCAATGGATTCAATATGCAGCGATTCATGACGGCTCAACAGTTTATTGAAGACCGGAGCGAATTGCCGGATGCCGGGCAATGGGCGGAACTGGTGCGCGGGGTTCCGATTTCGCTGCCACCTCCCGACGCGGAGCATGGCACGGTCGTTCTCAATCTCTCCAAAGCTCTTTCGGAATACGTTCACCGGACGCTGCATGGTTACGCGTGCTTCGATCTGGGACTTCATGTCGAGCGGCAACCTGACACGATTCTGTTTCCGGCCGTCAGCTACTTCACTCAGGGAGACCGGTTCGCCGAATCCGACAAGGAAGCCACCGACACCGTGCCAGGTCTTGTGGTTGAACTCCTTACAACCAATGAACGTCGACGCAACATCAACGAACGGGTTGGAGTTTACCTTCGACACGGAGTCAGACATCTCTGGCTCATTGATCCTGAACAGCAAACCGTTCACGTCATCCGTCCCGGGGCTTCGTCATCACAACGATTGAATGTCGATGACACTCTTATCGGGGACTCGACACTTCCTGAATTCAAGATGGAAGTCCATCGACTGTTCGCACTCCCGGACTGGGCGCAATAATCGGTGACAGCAACAGGTGACAGCCGTTTACTCGACCCTCACCGATGCCGAAGGGGTTTGAACCGGTAGCCGATTCCACGAATCGTTTCGACCTGATCAGCCCGATCAAGCAGTTTCTTACGAAGAGCCCGAACGTGTACATCAATGGTTCGCTCCATGGAATTCGCGTCTTCCCCGCGACAACAGTCGAGTAATTCGTTTCGACTGAATGTCCGTCCTGGCTGACGGGCGAGAGTCCATAACAATCGAAACTCGGTCGGAGTCAACGGCAGTTCGGCACCGTCAAGTTTCACCATATGCTGCGTCCGGTCGATTTCAATTCCGTCGATGGAAAGTGATTCCCGTTCTTCGTCGTCCCCGGGGGGACGCCGCAACAAGGCTTTCACCCGCTCCACCAGCGGCTTCACTCGAAATGGCTTGGAAACGTAATCATCCGCTCCCATGTTGAAGCCGAGGACTTCATCCAGTTCGTCGTCTTTGGCCGTCAGGATCAGAATACGAACGTTCTTGGTGCGTGCGTCGCTTCGCAGTTGCCGGCAGATCTGTAATCCGTCCGGAGGAGGGATCATCAGGTCGAGAACAACCACATCGGGAACCTGGTTCTGGATCCGTTGCAATGCTTCGCGTCCGTTAGACGCGGTGGTGACGTCAAAGTTCTCTTTATGAAAATTGTATTGCAGCGCGTCCAGAATCGTCGGTTCGTCTTCGACGATCAGAATTCTCGGCTTGCTCATGAGATCGACCGTGCCTCTTTTTCGAACTTTCGGGCATGGCGGATAATGCGACCTTCAACAAGATAGACCACATCTTCCGCAATATTCGTAGCGTGATCACCAACACGTTCCACCTGCCGGACCGCGGAAAACAGATGCAACAAAGCATCCAACTGATCCGGCGACTGGTGCATGGCTTCGATTAATTGTTCAATGACACCGCGATTCATCTGATCAATCTCGGCGTCTTCTTCACAGACTTTCAGGGCGACTTCACTATTCAGGTCGACATAGGCATCGATGCTGCGACGCAGCATATTGACGACCCGTTCCGACATCTCTTTGAGTTGTTCAGGAATAACAACCTGTGGTGAGTTCAATAACCCGCTGGCCCGTTCGGCAATGTTCACCGCCAGATCGGCCACTCGTTCGAGTTCTCCGGCCACTTTCATGACTGTTGTAATGCGACGCAGATCAATAGCGACCGGTTGATACAGCGCGAGGATCTTCAGACAGGCATCTTCGATCCGCACATCCCAGCGGTCGATTTCCGTATCGTCTTTGATCAGGCGGAGTGTCTTTTCATGCTCCGGATTCGCGAGCAGATTCACCGCACGATGAATCATGTCCTCTACACGGGAACACATCGATAACAGGTCACGATGCAGTTCCGAAAGGTCGAGTTGCATATGGACTGACACGAAACAACTCCATCAACTTGAAGTGGCCGAAAGCAAGGAGTCCGACACATTGCGAAATGCGTTATGTCGATATCTATATGAATATTCGAACGGACGATTCTAACCGAATCGCCCAGTGATATAATCTTGAGTCTGCTTCTCTTTCGGGTTCGTAAAGATCTGTTCGGTGTCACCGATTTCGATCATCACCCCCTTTAAGAAGAAGGCCGTAAAGTCGCTGACGCGCGCGGCCTGCTGCATATTATGTGTCACGATGACGATGGTATATTTTTCTTTCAGCTCGAAAATCAGGTCTTCAATTCGAGCGGTGCTGGCAGGATCCAGCGCACTGGCCGGTTCGTCCATTAACAGAACTTCCGGGTCCGTTGCTAATGCCCGGGCGATACATAATCGTTGCTGTTGTCCGCCTGATAATGCCATGGCGGAATCATGTAACCGGTTCTGGACTTCCTTCCACAATGCAGCCCGCTGCAGCGATGTTTCCACAATATGAGCGGTCTTCTCACGATCGCGCAGTCCGCCGATGCGTGGTCCATAAGCCACGTTGTCGAAAATCGATTTTGGAAAAGGAGTCGACTTCTGGAAGACCATTCCCACCTGTTTCCGCAGTGCGACCACATCCACTTCTGGAGCATAAATGTTCTGATCTTCCAGAAGAATTTCCCCGGAATGTCGAGTCCCTTCGATGATGTCGTTCATCCGGTTCAAGGTTCGCAGAAACGTACTCTTTCCGCAGCCGCTGGGGCCAATCAATGCAGTAACAGACCGTTCCGGGATGACCATCGAAATATCGAACAGAGCCTGACTGTCTCCATAATAGAAACAAAGTGACCGGGACTCGATTTTGGACCGGCGCGTTTCCTTCGTCGTCTCTCCGTTATTAGCGGGACGTTTCACAAGTCCGGAAAATGAGGATGCGGTATTAGGCATGAACGAGTGCTTATTCTGATTGAAAAATAAGAGAGTGAGAGAAGAAAGAAGCTGCTTTCAATCCTCAGTCTGCTTTTTCTACCATCGCATGTGTTTGCTGTATCGGTTCCGAATCAAAATCGCCAGACCGTTCAATAACAATAAGATTGCTAACAGAACAACGATCCCGGCTGCGGCGACATACTTGAATTCTTCTTTTGACTGGCGGACCCAGTTAAAAATCTGAATCGGCATCACCGTAAAGGTATCAAACGGTGCTTTAATCAATCCTTCAGGATGCTGCATCACATCGGAGACGCTATCTAAATTCCCCGGCGCGAAGTAGACGAACGTCATGGCTCCGAGCATCACGAGCGGGGCGGTTTCGCCGATCGCCCGCGAGACGGCCAGAATGATTCCGGTCATAATCCCCGGGACAGCGGCAGGGAGAATCTGGAAGCGAATGGTTTGCCATTTTGTCGCTCCCAGCGCAAGTGACGCATGTCTCAGTGATGAAGGAATTGCTCTTAACGCTTCCTGAGAGGCAATGATAATGACCGGAAGGACTAACAGGCTTAATGTTAATGCTCCCGAGATCACAACACGGCCAAATGGAAGCGGAATTAAATACGTTTGAAAATGCTCTGACCAGAAGAACCCTTCAAAAACCCAACCGGTCCATTGAGCAATCCAGCCTTGGGGACCAAATGCTCCAAACATCCGGACGAAGACAGTCAGCCCCAGGATTCCGTAGACGATCGATGGAACCCCGGCCAGATTGGAAAGATTCAATCGAATGAACCGGTTCAGCCAGTTGTCAGCGGCATATTCTTCCAGATAGATCGCGGCTCCGACTCCTACTGGAACCGCGAAGAGAATCGTCAGGATGATGACCCAGCCGGTTCCCAGAATTCCGGAAAGCATTCCGGCTTTCGCGGGGGATCGGGCAGAGTCGAAATTGGAAAGGAACTGCCAGTCGAGCCAGCCAACAGCATTCTTCGTCACTGAAATCAACAAGACTAACAACACTGCGACACTGACCCAGATCGCTGCGCGACACGTCCAGAAGAACAATCTGTTCTCGGCCTTTCCAGCTTCTTTTCCGAGTCGATTGACCGGTGAAGTGGCAGGGGATTCCTGAACAGCAGGAGGCGGGGCGTCAGTCATTGATACACCTCCCGGAAGCGGCTCATCCACCACTGCGAAAGGACATTCATGGCCAGTGTCATGAAGAACAATGTTAAACCGACCGCATACAGACTTTTGTATTCAATGGAACCAGCAGGAGTGTCACCGAGGCTGATGTTGACCATGAACGCTGTCATGGTTTGAATGCTTTTTAAAGGATTCAGCGTCATCACCGGACTTTGTCCGGCAGCAATGACCACGGCCATCGTTTCGCCGATCGCCCGGGAAATGGCAAGCAGGAATGAGGCCACAATTCCAGAGGTTGCTGCGGGAACGACGATTCTCACGCAGACGTCATATTTCGTCGATCCCAAGGCATACCCTGCTTCACGCAAGCTGCGGGGAACCGCTCGGAGTGCATCCTCACTGAGCGAACAGACCATCGGCACAATCATGATCCCGACAACCAGTCCCGCACTCAATGCATTGAATCCATCGACATCGAATCCAAGTAATCCCTGAAAGAAGGGACGGATCAGATAAGGAGTGATAAACTCGAGGGCAAAGTAACCGTAAACAACAGTTGGAATCCCGGCGAGAACTTCCAGAAACGGCTTCACGGTGCTGCGGATGCGGGGAGTCGCATACTCACTGAGATAAATGGCTCCCAGAATTCCCAATGGCATTCCGGTGAGTGCCGCGATCGCCGCGACGAGAATGGTTCCGCACAACAGCGGCAACACCCCGAAGTGCTGATCGGCAAACTGAGGAGACCACTTCGTCGATCCGAAGAATTCCCAGACCGAAACTTCCTGAAAGAATGCTTTCCCACCCGTCAACGAGAAGACCGATTCAGAAAACATCACGAGGATGATTCCGAAAGTCGTGGCAATCGAGACCAGTGCACATCCGAAAAGGAGAGATTCAATAATCCCTTCCCGGAGACGTGCTGTGGTGTATTTTCGACGCAGGGACAATGGTCACCCGACATTCAAGGAATGGTTACAATTCACGGTGACGCTTCATTGTCACAGTGACGATCACATGTGACTGGCGCGAAGCGTGAAGACAAATCAGGGAGCGACTGCCAGGGCTTTCAGCTTCTGCTGATTCTCAATGTAATAAGCATAGCCGAAATAACCCAGTGCATACTTGTCTCCGGTGACTCCGGTGACCAGAAAGTTGTCGTCGGCACTTTGCTGATAGTCGGAACGGGATGCCCCTTTTCCGCCGCAAATCTCTTCTGTGAAGTATTCAAATGTCCCTGAATCGGTGTCCGGGCCGAACAGCTTGATGTCAGCGTCGGGAAAGGTGGGATTCAGGTCCGACCATTTCTTGATTTCACTTTTTGGATTCCAGAGTTTATTCAGGTCCGCCACAGTGATTCCAGCGATCCAGTCTGCCGCAGGGTTCACAACAATCGTGATGCCGTCCAGACAGATTTCCAGTTCGAGGTATTCAATTCCCGCTTCTTTGCAGAGTTCGATCTCCGATTCCTTGATGTGACGGGACGCATCGCAGATGGCAATTTCTCCGTGACAGAATTTCTTGAATCCTCCCCCTGTTCCGGAGGTTCCCACTGGAACACGAACGGAGCGGTGCTTTCGAGAGAACTCTTCGGCCATGGCAGTCGAGACAGGCGCCACGGTACTTGAGCCGTCGACGATCAGTTCCCCATGAAGTTCTTTCACTTCAGGGGCACCTGCCTCCTTGATGGCCGCTTCGAGTTTGTCTCGCTGTTCCTTGAGTCGGGCCTGATCCATTGAGATGTATCCCGTTTCAGGAATCAGAACAGCAGCTTCGTCACTGAAGTAATATCGCAGAAAGGCCACCGCTTCCGGCTTCTTCAGAGCGGCCTTGTTCACATACAGAAACAAGGGACGTGACAGGGGACGATACGTTCCGCTCTGAATGGTTTCGACCGAGGCATGGATCGCCCCTTCCGGCAGAATTCCCTTCACTTCCCGGGAAGCTGCTGCCTGCTGATTCTTTTCTTCAGATTTTGATTTCGCGTCACAACCTGCGATGATGAGGCAGGCCAGTCCGAAGATCATACCGATGCTGGAACGCATCATGAATTCCCTTAATATTGAAACGGTTTCATGCCACCGGAATCCCATCGAATTGAACTCATGCAATCGATGGAGGTCACTCTCGAATATCTTTCACCCAAGGTAACGAGTTTTGTTAAGATGCCAATCTTCATACTGTTAAGAGATTGTTAAGATGCCAAAACTTCCAGAATTTCCCGGCACTATCGCCACTCCGGTTATTTCGATTCAGCCGTAAAGTATTTCTGCGTAAACTATTGCACTGCAGGAAAGATCGCTATTGAGGCGTTCGCAGCTTCCTGAGACACTTCCGCGTCATCCGATTTTTCTCCCCTTATCTGCCCGGTGCAGTGTCGTGACCGCGGTTCGTATTCTGTTTCTGTTCTCGATCTGTTCCCTTTTCAGTTGCTCACATACTGGCTGGGGAGTGTCGAGGACTGCGCAGGCTCCGGCGACGAATCCGTTGCTGGTCGCGACTCAGGATCAGGAACTGGTCTGGGAACGGGCGGTGGATGTGCTGCACGATTACCAGTTTGAAATCGGTCGGGAGAATCGGGTCGGTCGCACGATTGAAACCCTTCCCAAGGTGGGCTCTGGACTGCTCGAACCCTGGCATAAGGATTCCGTCGGCTTTACTGAACGACTCGAAAGTTCATTGCAGTCGATTCGCCGCATTGTCGTGTTGAGCTTACAGCCGGACGATGCCGGTCGAGGATATCTTGTCAGCGTCACGGCCCATAAGGAAATCGAACATCTGACCGGCGTCGCAGCCAACTCCCCCGGGGCGGCGACCTTCTCTGAAAATACCCCATTGATTCGTGACTTGAATCAGGTAGTGGGACAGTCGTCTCCTTCACAATGGGTTCCTCTGGGACGGGACTTTGTTCTGGAACAGGCGATTCTGAATCGTCTACGCGACGTCTATTCCTGGTGAGATGGAAACTGTCGAGTGTCAACGGGTTCCAGTCGCCCCCTCCCTACTGTACATTAATACCGTACCGGATTGAGGTGTTGCGGTCGTGACTGATGATGAACAGGATCGAACGAATCAATCCGGGCAGAGAATCCATTATCTCGAATCATCCAGAGGAACCACGGAAGGAACGGAAAACGCGGAAAGGTAAGGGGCGAGACAGGGATGTGGTGAAAACAGACTATTGTTCTATTGAATCACCAAATTTTTCCGCATCCCTTTAATTTCTTACTGATTCCGTCTTTTCCGTGGTGAAACTTCTCTTCGTTCTTGTCATGAAGCGGGCGGACGGGCATGCTGGCGAAACTGTTGACGTATTCTCTCTTCGGGATTGATGCTCACTCTGTGGAAGCGGAGGTGGATATCTCCCCGGCGGCGATGCCGAAAACAATTCTGGTCGGTCTGGCGGAAGCGGCCGTCAAAGAGAGTGTTCATCGAATTGAACGGGCTCTCGCCAACAGCGGCTACCATCGCCCCATCGATCGGATCGTGATCAATCTTTCTCCTGCCGACTTGCCGAAAGAAGCGGCCTCGTTCGATCTCCCGATTGCACTGGGAATTCTCGCCGCCAGCTCGCAACTGGAATCGGATTCCTTTCCGTATTACTCCGCTGTTGGGGAACTGGCACTCGACGGAACGGTTCGTCCTGTAAAGGGGATTCTTTCCATGACGCTGCAAGCCAGGGCAGACGGCAGAAAAGGAGTTGTCGTTCCCCTCGCCAATGCCAAGGAAGCGGCGGTCGTCGACGGCATCGAAGTCATCCCGGTCGGAACACTCGCCGAAGCCGTGGGGTTCTTCACGGGACAACTCCCGATTGATCCCATGCCCTTCAGCTGGGACGAAGCGGTGCGGGAGTTCGGAACCTATTCGATCGACTATTCCGACGTCAAAGGTCAAGAGATGGCCAAACGGGCCGTGACTGTGGCGGCTGCCGGAAGACACCATTTATTGATGATCGGTTCGCCTGGTACTGGGAAAACATTACTGGCCCAGCGGATTGGGACCATTCTTCCGCAACTCGAACCGGAAGAGAGTCTGGAGACGACCCGAATTTACAGTGCCGTCGGACGATTGACCAGCGGCCAGTCGCTCATGCTCACCCGACCGTTTCGTTCGCCACATCATACCATCAGTGAAGCGGGACTCGTGGGAGGGGGAAGCACTCCGGCGCCAGGAGAAATCAGTCTCGCACACCATGGCATTCTGTTTCTTGACGAACTGCCGGAGTTCAACCGTCGTACGCTGGAAGTGATGCGTCAACCGCTCGAAGAGAACAAGGTCACCATCTCGCGCGCCATCGGCAGCATGACCTTTCCCGCCAACCTGATGATGGTGGCGGCAATGAATCCCTGTCCGTGCGGATTTCGAGGAGATCCCAAACGGAACTGCAATTGTTCTCCAATGCATATCGAACGTTACCTGGCCAAGCTGAGTGGTCCGTTACTTGACCGCATCGATATTCATATCGAAGTCCCGGCCGTGCCGTTTCGGGAGTTATCGAACAATAAACCGGGAACCGACAGCGAAACGATTCGTGAGAAAGTGATTCGCGCCCGGGCGATTCAACGGGAACGATTTCAAGGTCAACCGACCAATCTGAACGGAACAATGTCTCCCCGACAGATTCGTCATTACTGCAAGTTGAATGGCGATGCGGAATCGTTGTTGAAGACCGCCATGGAGGAAATGGGCCTTTCTGCGCGAGCCCATGACAAGATTCTCAGAGTCAGTCGAACCATCGCCGATCTGGACGGCGCCAGCACAATCGACGTCCCGCATCTGACCGAAGCCATTAACTACAGGGCACTGGACCGGACCTACTGGTCACGGTGACGAATTGTGAAATCTCCATCTGCGACCTTAAAGACTGGAAATCAAATCTTTGACTTTCTCTTCAATCAAATCACGCACTCCAAGAAATTCATCGAATGTCATGTTTTTCGGGTCGGGTATTTGCCAATCAATTCGTCGTTTGGCATGAACCAGAGGGCATTCGTCGCCACAGCCCATCGTGACAGCCACTTCCACTTCTTTTCCGTTGAAGTCCTGCAATCCCTTTGACTCATGTGTGGTCAGGTCATAGCCAATCTCTTTCATGGCTTCGATGGCCTTGGGGTTGACGCGGCCTGATGGTCTGGACCCGGCACTGTGAGCTTCAACATGACCACCACTATGAATTCTCGCGAATGCCTCTGCCATCTGGCTTCGATTCGAATTTTCAACACAGACAAACAGAATTTGTTTCATTGTTTTCTCACTCGAACTTACAAACCGACTTACCCGTCTCCGCTGCGCGGGCACACGGTAGAGCAAACGGCTCTAGCAGCACGCGGGACCAGTACACGAAGTCAACAGGTCAAACTGAACACCGCAAAGATCAGGTGCAAGACATGCTGTATGTTTGGTTCCCAAGTGCAAAACAAGTCCTGATGGGGTTACTTCTCCATCTATGACCGGATATTGTGAAATCACGCCATTGTCATACTCCGCTTCCACAGGCAATGCTGTTGTGCTGAACAATCCTGCCCCCTTCTGAATGATTTTGGCGAACCTGATCGTGTCCAGACGATGACCGACATCGTTTGCAACCCAGACTTGCAGGACACAGCTTTCTGTATTGCGGACAGTTCCGCCGCAATCAATGAAGTCCTTTTGCACTCGTCCAACTTCAGTCACATGGAAATGAGCTGGTACATATGAGCGGTCTGGCAGCATGAAATGGACTGTTACATCTGGATTCGCTGCCAAGATCGTTATGAGATCTCCGAGATTCATCATTCATTTCCTTCGATCAGAGACCTCTTCCATCAGACACAATGCCTGGTCCAGTAATGAGCGAACACACAAGTCAACAACACGATAGAAAATGTTGTTGCCCTCTCTTCGTGAAGCCAAAATTCCCAAATCGGAAAGACGTTGAAGTTGATTGGAAACAGCCTGGGGTTTCATTCCAACTGATGCAGCAAGGTCAGTCACACAAAGTTCATCAGCCCGCACCAGAGCATGAAGCAGCCTCAACCGAGTGTCATTTGCCAGCACCTTAAAAACCGCAGCTAAACCCCCTGCCTCTATTGGCGAAAGCAACAGGCGGTCCTTCAAGTTTGGCTTGTCACAACAAAACGAAATGTCTGCGGTTCTGTTTCTCACGCGTTCTCCTAAATCACACTATTACACTATGCTGTGTAATAGTGTTAGTCAAGCTGGAGGAACAAAAAAGCTCCTGGTTCACCACCAAGAGCTTGAGGGGCAGGTTGGGTTACTTCTGAGAAGGTTCCCTATCGTCATTGAGTGAACGCAAAGGAAGTTTTCCTGAAGGCTTCGTGCGGTTGCTGTTTCGTTGGGTGGACACGATTGCGAGAACTCTGGGCCATCGGGGTGTTGAACCGTTCAAGACGTTCCGCATTCTGAGTCGATGATTTTCCGGTACGCTTGTTGTAGTCTTCGTGTGATGGGGCCCGGTTTTCCTGTTCCTACCGGGACGCCATCCACTTTCACAATCGGCAACACTTCCGTACTGGTTCCGGTCAAAAAAATCTCATCCACTGTCGGCAGCGAAGTCTGACTGATACGTTCTTCGATCACTGGAATCTGCTCGGACTCGGCCATTTTCAGAATCAGTCGACGGGTGATTCCGGGGAGCAAACCCGGTCCCAACGGAGACGTCAGAATCGCTCCCTCTTTTACGCCGAACAGACTCGTGTGTGTCCCTTCGACAAGTGTTCCGTCGGTGTCGACGAAGACCGCTTCATCGGCTCCGGCCTCGCGAGCCTGTTCGGCTCCCATACAGTTCGCCAGCAGGTTGACGCTTTTCATGTCACAGCGTTTCCAACGAATGTCGTCAATCAGAATGATCGATCCCCCGTCAATCCGTTGCCGGGAATACGGGTCTCGAAACTCCTGCGCGTAGATCAATTCATTCGGACTGGGCGCCGGAATCGGGAACGCATGAGTTCGTGGAGCTTCCCCTCGCGTGACATGAATATAGATGGTGGCCTCTTGCAATCCATTCTGCGAGAGACTGTGCGTCAACAGGGAACGGATCCGTTCGGCAAGTCGATGGATGTCGACGGGCAATGCCATTTTCCGGAAGTTGCTGGCAAGTCGGTCAAGATGATCCTGAAAGAGAAACGGAACTCCGCGATAGACTCGAATCACCTCGTAAACGGCGTCGCCAAACAGGAAGCTGCGATCCAGAACGGAGACCCGAACTTCGGACAAGGGCATCTCTGTTCCGTTCCAGTTCGCTAGAATCTTTTCCGCAGGGATCGACATGATCAGGACGCCAGAGAGAAGAGGAATCGTCGTAGACAAATCGCCGTCATATCCCGGCGAGCATCGATCGTCAACATCCGCAAGATGGTTCTCGAATTCAAGGCGACTATCTTGCGGATATCGAGCAGGGTTTTCGCTTTATTGAAGACACCCGGGAGGGCGAGGCTCCCGCCGAGCCGCAAACCATGGAAAGCGTTCTTTTGCTTGCGGCTCAGCAGGAGCTTCGCCCTCCCGGAATTTCCACATTCTGAAACACGGAAAAGATGCCGGTGTCGAGTGATGTTTTCCTGTTTTTTCAGACTCGTTTGAAATCGTTGGATTCTGTCTCGAAACAGAATGGAAATTGCTATGCTGAAGAGAGAAGGAATATTGAACTGGTTCAATGAATGAGGAGACATTCCCATGCGGCTCGCAATTGCCAGTGACCATGCCGGGTTCGATTACAAGGAACGAATCAAACTCTACCTGATTGAAACCGGACATCACGTCCATGATTTTGGAACGCACTCCGACGCCTCATGTGATTATCCCGTACTCATCCGTCCCGCCGCCGAAGCCGTTGCCTCCGGAGAATATGATCGTGGAATTGTGCTCGGAGGAAGCGGAAACGGGGAAGCCATCGTTGCAAACCGTGTTCCCGGCATTCGCTGTGCTTTGTGCTGGAACGTGGAGACAGCCCGACTAGGGCGCGAACATAACAATGCAAACATGATTTCCATCGGCCAGCGTATGGTCGATTTCGATGAAGCGATGGAGATTGTCCAGACCTGGCTGGAGACCCCGTTCTCCGCCGGACGTCATCTGCGGCGCATTCGGCAGATTGACCGACATCTTGAAGCCAACGACGCGGTCGACTTCAGTCAGGAAAGTCCTTTTCAGCAACGAACCCAGTTTGTCGATGAAGGACGTTACATCTGTGATTCGTGCCGGGAAGATTTTCATTTTCCCGTCGATATCTCCGAAGGACGCACTCAGGAACTGGTCGAGAAGTGTCCTGTCTGCTGGCACGAAAACGTCATCTATGTTTCCGTTGATTCAAACGGACAGGTCATCGTGAGCGGAGATCAACATACAACAGGATAACAACGGGGTAACAGGTTGTTTCACGTTTGTTCACAAGAGATGTCCTGGAGGAAAAGAAGGACATGAGTGAACAGCACTGATCTTTCTACAAGTTGCGACTTTGAATTGATGAGAGGTAAAAGAGTTGTCTGTTTGCGCGCTTCTTCCATAGGTGAGCCGGCAATGGACTGAAGATGGAAGAACTCTTGAATTCCTTCTCCTTTCAGGAGGACGAACCCATCTGAACTGGTGTATGCTGAGGCACAGTCAGAATGACTGAGGCCGAATGTCTGAGAAATGGGGTGTTGAAAGAGAATCCCAGTTTTTCGGAATTCTGTTTCCTTCCGTTTTTCCCCTGCCTGATGGTGTATCACTCATGTCCGAAACGACTCGCCGAACTTTTCTCAAATATTCCGCCGGAATGACTCTGGGAGCCATCGCCGCAACACAGGGGATTACTCCCGCCGTGGCTGCTGCCAACGATCGGACTCATGAAAACAAAGGACGCATTTACAAGTCCAACAAAGGGGGCTTCATCGGCAAAGATGAAGAGTCGGCCATCAAGGTGATGGAGGAATACAAGCGTCTGGGATTTGACGGAATCGAAACACAAAGCCCCGGGTTGAACGTGGAAGCGGTGAACGCCGCCCGATTGAAGCTCAACTACCCAATTCATGGTGTCGTCGACCAGATCCACTGGAATCAACGCCTTTCATCACCGGACGCCGCTGTACGTGAAGCAGGCGTTCAGGGCTTGTTGACCGCGATTCGTGATTCCAAGACGATCGGCGGCAGTTCCGTTCTGCTTGTTCCCGGAAAAGTCACCGGCGCTGACGAAACGCATGACGATGTCTGGAAGCGGTCGATTGTCGAAATTCGCAAAGTGCTGCCGCTCGCTTCTGAACTCGGAATTCCGGTGTTGATCGAAAACGTCTGGAACGGGTTCTGTGAAACTCCGGAGCAGATGCGTGACTATATTGATGAAATCGACAGCCCCTGGGTCGGCGTGTACTTCGATATCGGCAACGTCCGCAAATTCGGCAAGCCGGAAGAATGGATCGCCCTGCTCGGTAAGCGAATTGTGAAGCTGGACGTGAAAGACTGGGGTGTGAAAAACGGGTTCTGTCGTCTCGGAGAAGGGGACGTGGACTGGCCGGCAGTTCGGGCCGCGCTGAAACAGATCGGCTACACCGGTTGGGCGACCCGCGAAGGTCCGGACAAATCTCTGGAAGATACCGCGGAACTCATGAACAAACTGCTTGATCTGTAATCCGGATCACACGGAGAAGAGACAGAGGAACCACGGAAAGGACGGAAGAGACGGAAATCAAGCAGATTCGGTCAGTCGTGGGCCTGTGGTCGCAGGTGTCATACGTGATGTGAATCCGCTTCACAATCTGATTTTTGTTCGATTTTTGCCCTTTTCGTGGGAATCTCCCTGACTCATACACGGAAGATTTTGAATTTCGCTGATCCTCTGAAGTGCCGGTCTGATTTGAGCACATCCGTTAATCTCCCTTCTTCTGTTCCGTGTTTTCCGTTCCTTCCGTGATTCCACTGAAATTTTTCCTGGCTCTGCCATTGTGTCAGTAGAGATATTTTCACAACTCCAGTCTGGTAAAGTGTCGGTCTCTTGCGATACGCTGGGAGACTGCGCCCGATTTCAGGGCCATTCGTTCGTGCGAAACATCCCGCATTGAGCATCACAGGTCTCACATTGGATCAATGATGTCTTTGGCTGCGGGATGAAAATCCTTGTTTGATTTGGTCGAGTTTGCGTTTGCAGGGAGGCAATTGGTGTCTCTGACACAGCTTCTTGAAAGTAAGTTTCGCGGTGATATCCGTTTTCGAGGTCAGGCCTATCTGCAGGCAGATCGCGTTTCCATTGCGCGTGTGACTGCGGATGATCTGCATGCGGTCGTTCGTGATGGAGTGGAGTATCAAACCCACCTGAGCCGTCAGGATGGGGATCTGCGCATGTATTGTTCGTGCGTGGGAGAAGGGCAGACGCGCGATCCTGCCTGCAAACATCTGTGGGCCACCGTGCTCGCAGTGGACGCAGGATCGTACCTGACAGGTGTCGCCAAGGCAGGAGCCGTCCCGCCGTTCGTCTCGGAAACACGGTATTCCCCGCTGGATCTGGCCTCGTGGGATGAGGATGATCTGGAAGGAGACCTGTTCTTCCCCAGTGAATCGAAATCGACGGCCGCAGCCGCCACCGGAAGCGCCAAAGCGGCTCCTCCCCGACAACAGACGCGGGAATGGGAAACCAAACTGCGCGAACTGCGAAACCAGATGCCGGCATCCACACGGCCGGGAGCATCAGCCGAATCGCGCGAGCGGGAAATTTTCTACGAAGTCGATCTTCTGGAGAGCCGCAAGTCGCAACAACTGGTCGTTCAGACTTCTCAACGACAACGCCGCAGTAACGGACAATGGGGCAAACTGAAACCACTCAAAGTCCGACCGGGACAACTGGAAGATGTCGATCACGCCGACGATCGTCGTATTCTCGCATTCCTTGGGGGAGGAACGCCGGAACGAACCGGGTGGATGGCTCAACAGGCCGAGTTCCAGACATCTGTCTATCGTTATCGCGTACCGTTCGAACTTTGCACACTTATTCTGCCGTTAATGGCCGGGTCCAAACGACTCCGATTTCTGGACGACTCGGAAGCAGAAATGCCGCCACTGGTCTGGAATGAGTCGGAAGCCTGGCAACTCTGTCTCTGCCTGGAACAACTCGAAGACCAGAGTTGGCAGCTGCGCGGGGAAGTCCGAAGTGGAGATCAAAAACTTCGTATCGAAAAATGTGATCTGCTGCTCCCCGGCGGACTGGTTGTTCACAACAATAAAATTTCACGACTGGAAGATTTCGGAGCATTCGACTGGATCCCCATGCTCCTCGGGGAACAGAAGTTCACAGCCAAAGTGAATGAGGAACAAGACCTCGTCGACTGGCTGCTGGATATGCCGGTGCTGCCGCAGTTGGATCTGCCAAAATCACTGCAATTGCAGGAAGTCCGACCGGTTCCGGAACCGCGTCTGATTTTCCGCTCTCCCTCCAAACGTGGCTGGAAACACGAACGAATTCACGCCAATGTCGAATTCGATTACGAAGGAACCTCCGTTCGAGGATCCAACGTTCAATGGGCGGTTGTTCAGCGGGACCTGGGGCGCTGCCTGTTGCGAGATCAGCAGCGGGAACCAGCATTCTGGTTACAGTTGGATGAACTCGGATTCCGTCGACTCGTCGATCATCGCCAGGCGGTTCATGATGTCGACATCGGAGTCGGAGAACTGGGGCGTGCGGTTCGCAAGCTCGTTGATCAGGGCTGGCAAGTGCATGCCGATGGGAAAGAAGTCCGTCAACCTGCTTCAGTCAAGTTCAATGTTCGTTCGGATATCGACTGGTTTGAACTGACTGCAGATGTGGATTTCGATGGTCAGAAAGCCAACTTCCCGGAACTGCTGGCCGCATTGTCGCGGGGAGATCAGACGATCCGCCTCGACGACGGGTCACTGGGAATCCTGCCTGAAGAATGGTTGCAGCAATACGGCATTCTGGCGGGACTCGGCAACGTCAGTGAAGAGGGTCTCAAGTTTTCGACGTCACAACTCGGACTGGTCGACGCCTTGCTGTCGGCTCAGGAGTTTGTCGATTTCGATGCCCGATATCTGGAAGTTCGGGCCAAACTGGCGTCGTTTGACGGCATCGAACCGCGTGAAGAACCCAAAGACTTCAAGGGAGAACTCCGTCCCTACCAGCGGGAAGGTCTTGGCTGGCTCCACTTCCTGCAGGATTATGGCTTCGGTGGCTGTCTCGCGGACGACATGGGTCTGGGAAAAACGGTACAGATGCTCGCGCTTCTTCAGGAACGCAAGCAATCCCGTGGACGCCATCTGCCGTCACTGGTCGTCGTTCCGAAGTCGCTGATGTTCAACTGGGTCCAGGAGAAGATCAAGTTCGCTCCGGCACTGTCACATGTGGAGTATACCGGCCCGGAACGAGTGGCTCTGCGTGAACAGATTCCGACGTCCGATCTGATCCTGACGACCTACGGAACACTCCGTCGCGACATCATGGAACTGAAGGACCAGGAATTCGATTACGCCGTATTGGACGAAGCCCAAACCATCAAGAATGCGGCCTCACAAGCGGCAAAGGCGTCTCGTCTGTTGCGGGCTCATAACCGGATTGCCCTGTCAGGTACGCCCATCGAAAACCATCTCGGTGACTTGTGGTCGATCTTCGAGTTCCTGAACCCCGGGATGCTCGGACGAAGCTCTGCCTTCAAGGTTCTGGCGACGGAAGGTTCTAACGAACAGTCGCGAAAAACGATCGCCTCAGGCGTCCGTCCTTTTGTTCTGCGTCGAACCAAAGGACAAGTGGCCAGAGAGTTGCCGGATAAATTTGAAGAGACCATTTACTGCCAGATGGGAGAACGTCAGCAGCAGCTCTACAACGAAATGCGGGACTACTACCGCGATTCGCTGCTCGGACTCGTCAAAAAGCAGGGAATGGGAAAAACGAGAATGCACGTTCTCGAAGCTCTGCTTCGGTTACGGCAGGCCGCGTGCCATCCCGCGCTGCTGGATAAAGGGAGCGACGAAGATGAATATGCGAAGCTCGATGTCCTTTGTCCGCAACTGGAAGAACTGATCAAGGAAGGACACAAGTCCCTCGTCTTCTCTCAGTTCACCAGCATGCTGTCCATCGTCAAGAAGCAACTGGATCGCCGGGGGATCACGTATGCTTACCTCGACGGTCAGACGCGAAAACGGAAACAGGTGGTCGACCAGTTCCAGAACGACCCGGATACGACCGTCTTCCTGATTTCACTGAAAGCCGGGGGACTCGGTTTGAACCTGACCGAAGCGGAATACGTCTTCCTGCTGGACCCCTGGTGGAATCCAGCGGTCGAAGCTCAGGCCATCGACCGGGCGCACCGGGTCGGACAGACGAAACAGGTGTTTGCCTACCGTCTCATCTGTCGCGACACCGTGGAAGAAAAGATTCTCGAACTGCAAAAGCAGAAACGGGAACTGGCCGACGCGATCCTCGAGTCGGAAGGGACCCCTCTGGGAGAACTGACGACAGATGATCTGGAACTGCTCTTGTCCTGATCGCGTAATATAGTGCCGCGAACAAAACGTCTCATACGATGAGAATTCCCTTTCCGCGAGCGGATCGGGACAAGTTTTGTTAGGGCTTCTTAATTTTTCCCTCATGAATTCTGTCGCCAAACTCTGCCGGGAGCCACCAGTAATCTGGTGGCTCCCGTGCCATACAGTGGCGCATCATTCATCAGGACGCTTCGGCCTGCTGCCGGATTTTTTGGGGTCAATGACGCGAGTGCCACAAAAATGGCGGTTCTGGCCAAAGATTGGCACTTCAAGTGGCTCCTGTTCCAGTCCCCTGGAGCCGCGAATATAGGAAAAATAGGAAAGCAGTTCCGCATTTACCCTCTTTTCTAGTTTCCGACGACGTGAAATACAGCGATCTGTCCGATTTCGCTTCAATTTGCTGCCGATAGGTGTGGGGACGAGGACGCTCCGAGAATTTCGCTGCCTCTTCGTGTGAAATTGAGTGGTGACTGTGTGGGTATGGCACGAATGTCATTGTCGTGACTGCAGCCCATTCACCATCCCTGAATGGGCAGAGACGGGATGAAGCAATCTGCTCTGAGACGGAACACCTTCGGAACCAGGGAGAGGGCATTCCACCGAAAATTTCGAATTCGCATCACAATGCCTTTCAAGAATTCGGTCTCCCTCGCGTGTCGTTGTCTTTCATTACAGATCGGGTCAAGGATGACAAGTTTAACATTGCACCAGTTCACTCGTTTCATACGGGGCTATCGTGTCGGCCTCTTTTCCGCCTGTCTGACGGCGACGCTCATCACCAATCATTCCGACGTGGCACATGCCGACGGTCCGGAGTTGAGAAAAAAGGTCAATGAACTCGTTGAGGAAGTCATCTCCTCGGAGCTGGAGTTCAAGGTCACCAAACGTCGCTCCAAGGTTCTGCGAATGAAGCAGGACATCTTCCGGGCAGCGGTTGCGGATCCCAGTATTCTGGAATTCGTCGCATTCGGCTCCCGTGAAATTGAAATCATCGGGAAAGAAACCGGAAGCACCTCGGTCACATTGTGGCTGGGTGACCAGGACAATCCCCGACTTCTCAGTCTGCTGGTGACCGTTGTCAAAGATGATGCCGTTGATGATCAACGACGCCTGGAATATGGCGAACTGGCAGGCATGGTAAACGAACTGTTTCCGAACAGCCGGATCCAGTTGTTCCCGATCGCAGATAAGCTGATCGTCCGCGGTCAGGCCCGGGATGAGCAGGAAGCAGTCGAGATCATGTCGATCATCCGCGAAAATTCCCAGCAACTGGCCGGAGGAATGGGAGGGGGCATGGGGATGAATCCCGTGGGTGCCAGTGGAATGGCCGCTCAACCCTTTCCGGACGGTTCGACGCTCCCCACCAGCAACATCATCAACATGCTGAAAATCCCCGGGGAAAAGCAGGTGATGCTGAAGGTTCGTATCGCTGAACTCAAACGTTCCGCATTTCGGGAGATGGGAGCCGATTTCAGCTTCGATATCAAAGAATTCATGTTCTCTTCGATGCTGGGAGCAGGGGGGAATGTGCTGGCTTCGGGAACATTCAATGATGGCAGCTTTGATCTTGTGCTCAGAGCCATGATGACCAACGGAACAGCCAAGATTCTGGCTGAGCCGAACCTGGTCACCTTGAGCGGTCAGACGGCCACGTTCCTCGCAGGGGGAGAATTCGCCGTACCAACCGTCGTGGGAGTGGGAGGAGCCCAGGCAGCCACCACTTCATTCAAAGGCTTCGGGACCCAGCTGACCTTCACCCCAACCGTTCTGGATAAGGATCGAATCCGTCTGGTTGTGAATCCTTCGTTCAGTACGCTGAACGCCGCGAATTCAGTGCAGGGAATTTTCGGGATCGATACCCGAACGGCCATGACCACCGTCGATCTGCGTGAAGGTCAGGTTCTGGCGATTGCCGGATTGCTGCAGGAGCAGCAACGTGGTGAGAATGCCCGTATCCCATTCATTGGTGATATTCCCGGGTTAAACATTCTGACCTCGAACAAAACCATCAGCCGAGACGAAACTGAACTGCTGATTCTCGTCACTCCCGAACTGGTTCACCCATTGGAACCGGAACAGGCGCCTTCCATTCTGCCGGGCATGGAAGTCACGGAACCGAATGACTACGACTTCTTTGTCTACGGGGACATCGAGGGTCGCAATAACTGCCATCATCGAAGCACCGTCTGGCCACTCTTCAAGAGCCGGATGAAACGCTGTGGAAACGGATCCTACGAAGCAGAAACGATCCATGCATCACAGAACTATTACGTCAATGGGTCGTTTGGCTACTCAAATTGATCGGTGTTTCGTCTCTCTGGTCTCTGTTATGACTCGATGCACTTATTGCGACCGCGAAAGACTGCGGTGAATACATAAAGGGCTCTCTCCATGACAATGCACTTCAATAAACCGGCCGTTGTGACACTCGCCTCGCTGATGCTTGGCAATGCCGTCGGCTGCTCGCATTATGATAAATGTGCCGGGATGGGAGACATTACTCCCAAACCGATCGGAACAATCAGCGACGAAGTCTGGAAGCAGCAGGAATCCAATGCCGAAGCCTCTGACTTTGTTGTCTATGAGCATGAGTGGAGCGGAAACTCCACCGATCTCAACGACGCTGGAATTGAACACGTCAAACAGATTGCCGTGCGATCCGCAGATGTTCCGTTTCCGATTATCATCGAACGGAGCAGCATGAGCGCCAGGGAAGGGACCAAGTATGGTTTCCCGGTTCACAACGATGAATCTCTCGATCTTCAGCGACGTGAACTGATTGTCAGTGCACTGGCTCAACTGGGCGTTCAGGACGCAGACCAGCGGGTGGTCGTGGCTCCCGCCCTGACACCGGGCTTCCAGTCCTTCGAAGGAGAACGGGCCTACGGAATGGGCTTCGGCGGCCGGGGAGGAATGGGAGGTGGATTTGGAGGCATGGGGGGCATGGGAATGGGCGGAGGCATGGGAATGGGCGGATTTTAGACCGGATCCAGAAATGAGTTACCTGTGTGGGTACGCTCTAATCTGAATCGTTTTCATTCCGTTTGATTCCTTCCTGATGTCCTGCAAGAAGAGGATAATATGACTTCCCATCAATTCTGCATGACCCTGTTCGGTGCCTGTCTGATGATGTTGACATCAGGAGGATGTGCCCAGATGCGTGGAGTGGCCACAAAGGTCAATCCCGCTGCCGCGAACCAGCAGCGGGAAACCCGGCTCAGTTTCGCAAAAGCACATGAACAGGAAGGAAACCTGACCAAAGCGGAAGACGCGTTGCGTCAGATTCTCGAAAGTTATCCCAAAGATTCTGAGACAAAGCACCGTCTGGGAGTCATTCTTGTCCGTCGTGGAAAGACAGAAGAAGGCTTGCAGCATCTGGAAGAAGCGGTGGCCGCGCAACCCAAAAATCTCTCCATGCGAAATGATCTGGGATATGCCTATCTGACTCAGGGAGAGCTCGAAAAAGCAGAAACTGAGTTCCGTGAAGCACTCGAAATTTCTCCCAAAAACACCCAGTCTCTGAACAATCTGGCACTCGCCGCCGGCTATCAGGGACGCACACAGGAAGCCTACACTTTGTTTCGGGGTTCAATGACCGAGGCGGAGGCAATGGCAAACCTGGGGTTCATTCATTCACAGCGAGGAGAGGTTGATCTTGCGATTCAGCGTTACAGCCAGGCCCTCTCCTATGATCCGACATTGCGGAATGCTGCCGATGGAATGATCCAGATTTCCACCATGAAACATCAGGTGATCGCCGCACGTCAGGGACAAAAGGGGGAAGCAGTTCAGGTGAGCCATCAGGAACCGGAACCTCATGTTCTGGCAAACAGTGTTCCGACGAACAGCAAAGTTCAGCAGACAAGCTGGTACGAGACGGATAAAGCAGAATAACCCCCTTTCGAAGATCTTTTCTTACGATAAAGGAATCAGGATTTATGGAATTCGGGGGGGATTCCTAATTCCTGACTCCTGTTATCTCAACGTGATAGCTTCCTTCATTATTATGAAGGTCATCCCCGTGATCATTTATTCGCAGCCAGAGTTCGCTTGATTTGGAAGCAGTGATTGTCGCTCCGGAACCGACCGGAGTGACCTCGAGTTGGATTTCGGTTTCCTCATCAACTGCAGATGCTAACGGAAGCCAAGCTGCCAGGAGTGTCCCTACGGGAAACCCTCCGGCGTAATCTAATGAGATTCCTTGCGGCTCACTGACCCAGGGAACGGTTCCCGGTTTCAGTTGCACCTGACCGGTGGCCTGAATGCTGACGCTCTTTCCTCCATCGACATGCAGGCCGGTCGATTGCCAGCCTTGTCGACTCGCCACTTCGATGGTCACTGTCTCACCATTGGACCATGAACGGGAAGGGCGTGACAGAAATGCATTTGCAGGGATATCAAAACCATAATCCAGACGTCGGGCAAACTCTCCCCATTCTGCAGCCAGCAATCGCCGATCCGGTTCGAAGAGTTCTTCCATCAGACGCTGAAATGCCGAGTATTCCATATTCTGACCAAGCTGGCGGAAGCGATCCTGATAACGAGGATGCCGGTCCAGGAACGAACAGACGGCCCAACTCCATGAGTAAGGAACTGGTCGCGGCTGAATGAACTGATCGTTGGTCATCGCTCCAATCTGGGGCAGGCTGAGTGTGCGTCGATAGAAGTTTTCCTGTCTGATCAGTTCGATGCGGCCCCATTCTGGAACCTGTTCGGGAGCAATAGGCATGATTCCGAAGGTAATGCGGCCCCGATCATCGATGGAATGCGTTGCAAAGTATTCCGCCATCCCTTCGAGATACCATAACGGAGGCAAGACCGACGGCAGCGTCGTCATGAAGGCATGGGTCGCTTCATGAAAGAACAGGTGTCTTCGGTAATAGTCTCCGGACTGTTCAAGCATCCAGAATTCACGTCCAATCTGACGTCCGAAACGGGTGAGCATCACCCCTTCCGGTTGCATTCCAGCTGCTGCGAATCGTTCCTGATCCTGCATCAGATAGCAGGTCATCTGAAAATCGGAACCGTCCCGCGCTGGGGGAAGTTCACCGAAGTAAGCTTCCCAGGCCGGCATGATCTGATTGATCAGCGGAGGCAATGTTCTGGCGATCTGCGGATCGATATCGGTGTACAGAATGAGATGGCGTGAGGTGTATTTCTGGATTCCCAGTGACGCCGCCCGTGCATCATCCCGCAACGGACGCCGGTCATCAGGACGATAGACCGGAGCTGCACGAAACGCCGGTTCCGCTCCTTCTACACAAGCCGGTCCCCTGCCATTGATGAAGACGATTATCAACACGAATTTCATCAGCAATGTGATGACGTGTTCTCTACGAATAGAACGACGGGATTGTGAATTCATCATTCAAGGACAATCATTTGACCGCCGTTTCTGGCCGATTCCGAACAGGCGTCGAGAACAATTTGAGTTTTCAACGCAATCTCCCCCCAAGCCGGAGCCACTTCTCCTCGGAGTACGAGATTCGCGAAGTTACGAACCATATTCGTTTCCTGTGAGGTCGGGTGATTGTTGCTGTTTTCCGGAAGAGTGACACGGCGTTCCGTATGCACCATATCAAACTGACAGCCGGAGATCTGGAAATCATTTTTGACCAGATCGAATCCCACTTCATTCCCGAAAAACGGCAACACAAAGTCGTTCATCACCAGCGCCCCTTTGGTGCCGCTGATGGTAAACGTCTGCTGCTGATCACAGAGAAACGAACAATAGAACCCGGCAGAGACATTGTTCGGGAATCGGAGTTCCGCCGTCAATTCCAATGGAACTCCCGGCCCTCCGTCGGGATTCGCCTGTTCTGTCAGCGTTCTCGCAGTCACCTCGACTGGAAGCTGACCGTTCATCGTCCAGAGAGCCATTCGAATACTGTACCAGCCGAGATCTCCCAGCGAGCCATGTGGTTCGAGTCCGCTTTTTGCCCGGATGTCGTTTTTCAGGAAATCCTCTTCAGCCAGAAAGCTGAAGTGCGACGACATCCTGCGAATGGTGCCGATCTGAGAGGGATCGTCCAGAACACGACGAATCTCCGGAAGCCGTTGCGAGTGCATGAACATCACGCCGTCCATGAACTGAACGTTGTTTTCCCGGCATGCCTGAAGCATTTCTCTCAGTTCAGCGGCATTCCGTGCGCAGGGCTTTTCACTGAGAATGTGCTTGCCTGCCTGAGCCGCTTTAATAATCCATTCGCGACGCAAACCGGTCGGCAGCGGAACGTAAACGGCATCAATGTCGTCCCGTGCCAGAAGTTCCTCATAAGTCGTCCCGTGAGGCGGTTCCGAGAACGGACACTCCTGTTGACGTTCCTGAACATAGGCTTCAGCACGAGCGACATCACGACTGGCGACAGCGACCAGAACGCCGTTTCCGGAGTTCCGAATGGCCTGCCAGTTTTTCCTGGCAATGGTCGCTGTCCCGAGAATTCCCCAACGACAAATCTGTTTAGACATGCTGAAACCGTTTCGAATGGATGAGAATAAATCTCAACCTGATTACGAAACTGCAGGCGTCCGGTCAAGTCTATTGGGACAGTAGTTTCAACTCGATCGGTTTCATCCCCTTGGTGACTTCAACTTCCAGACCGGAACGATTGATGTCATTGTACTTTTCTGGAATCAGGCTTTTAGGTCGCTGAAGCTTGTCCTCCAGTCCAGCGGGAGCCTGTTCTTCTGACAACACTCGCACTTGATACTTGCCGATGACAGCACCTGCCGCCGAGGCGGTGGTGACCATTTCAAAATGACCGTTCTTGATGGCCCCGGTGGCTGACCACCCTGTGTTGGGATCAACTGGCTCGAACCCCACAACTCCGTGTGACAGGGGAAGCCCATCCAGTGTCACAAGCCCACTGCAGGAGATCCGGTTCGCGATGGGGGGCGTACCGTCACCACACCCTACTACGACCATCAGCATCATGGCAACCAGTACTTGACAGGATTTCGTCATTGGAGTTGTTCTATCATGAGTAGAGAATCGGGAGAAAAGTCTCAGGGGAAACGTGCATACAGAGCGATTCCACCCCTCGTTTCTTTTCCCTCGTTTTAGACCGGTTCGGTCTATCATGTGGCCGCGCAGCGCGGTGTTCGAACAGGAAAAACGCTGACATCCGCGTGGCGTGGACGGGTAAATTATTTTGCAAGTTCCTCTAGTACCCGGCAACGACATTTCCATCGCTGATCGTGGCAAGATAGTTGTAGGTTGGGAAATGGATATTGTTGCTAATAAAACGGACGGTACCATCACCCAATAAGAAATGAGCCCCTCCCGTGTGATGGCTGCTGGCTCCCAGATTCACTTCGAAAGCATATGGCCTGGCCGAGCCGTTATCGGATTTTGTCGGATCGAGATTCGGACTGTTGATTTTCATGCTCGTCGTCAGGCAATAAAATTGCCAAGAAAATAATCCACCACCGTTATACAACTCTCCGCGGCGTTCTCCGAGCAGGATGGTGTTGCTGGCCCCGTCGGTGAGATCCCGCATCTTTCGAGAGACTACCCCGGCGCTGAATACCCCGGAAGTAAGAGCGGGGTTGTCTGTCGGCATGACTCTGTTAAGAGGAAGGCAGTAGCTTCCGGTACCCGCAGAGCAGTCCACGATACCGGCCGTAAATGGAAAGAGAGTCGCTGCCCCCGCACTCGGTGCATAACACATAGGAGACGCATTATAGGTGCCGCTTCTCCCCTGCCACGGAAGATCCCCGACGGCTCTGGTGCGACTTGAATACGGATTACTGGGGCAAGCCTGAAAGGAGAAGATACGATTATTGATCAGAGACAAATTCGTGGGAGCGGCCCCGGAATTATCCATGATGTTCCTGTTGAAATTGATCGCATTATACAGAGGGGCCTGATCGATATATGGAAAAATCAATTCAATCCAGGTATGGCAAACGCTACCGGCGCTGGGAGGAGACTCGAAGATATAGAAGGTGGCGTCGCCGATGTTTCCAGTGACATTGTACTGCTGTCCGGATAACGCATAGGGGAACCGCGAGACTGTATCGTGATAGTTGTGGAGAGCCAGCCCCAACTGTTTGAGATTGTTCTTGCATTGCGACCGACGTGCCGCCTCGCGGGCCTGTTGAACAGCAGGAAGCAGCAGAGCCACAAGAATCGCAATGATGGCAATCACAACGAGTAATTCAATCAGCGTAAAACCCGTTCGGCGCGATGAAATTGTTCTTCGTTTTGATAGTGCGATCTCTTCACAGGAGAGGAATGATCCTGCTGGGTCATGCAGCTTGATGCAAGAATTGGTCATAGAGATCCCCGTGAGTGGCTGCCAAAATACTGAAAAATAACGAAGCACAAGTGTCAGGCAGGTGCCTGCGGCGCAAAGCGATTTGCTTGCGAAATCCAGAAATAGAGGACGTGGAGTCTCAACTTGAGCGAGAGCTTTAAGATTCCATGAGGAATCATAAATAGTCGTTGACCTGAATTGCTAATAATTTTTGAGAAATAATTTGCAATGGTAGAGTAGATAAAAGTAACACTCATCCGGACATCATTCAGGTCTTCCAATGTCGTGTGATCTCTCTTGTTCTTCCATGGAGTTCCTGAATTGCGATAGACTGACGATTTGAAACTTTTGGATTCCGCTTCTCTCAAATTGAACCTGTCAATCACCCATGACTTCTTCGACCCAAGGCATTCCCCCCGACTCTGAACAGGTTGCCGAACGTTTCGTTGCGCTGTGCAATGTGATTGCCCGATTGCGGTCGCCGGAAGGGTGTCCCTGGGATCGTGAACAGACGATGAAGACCATCAAGCCGTTCACGCTGGAAGAAACTTACGAACTTCTTGAAGCGATCGACTCTGATGACAACGAAGACATTCAGGAGGAACTGGGAGACGTTCTTCTGCAAGTGGTGCTCGATTCTCAAATCGCCGCAGACGAAGGACGTTTCTCGATCGTTCAAGTGCTGGAGGGGATCACCAACAAGATGATTTCCCGTCATCCCCACGTCTTCGGGGATGCTGTTGCTCATACCGCCGCCGAAGTACGGAAACACTGGGAACAGGCCAAGAACAAGGAAAAGAAACGAGAGTCCATTTTTGATGGAATTCCTGCCGATCTTCCTGCACTCGCCCGCGCGGCCCGCATTACCAAGAAGGCCGCCGCTGTTGGATACGACTTTCCTCAAAGAGAAATGCTGTTCGACAAGTTTCGCGAAGAAGTCACCGAGTTCCTGCAGGAACTTTATCCGGACGGGAGCTATCCCAACGTTCCGGCCCATGTGGACATGGATCCCATTCCTGATACCCCCATCAACGATCCCGCTTTATTGGACCGGATCGAAGGGGAACTTGGAGACATTCTGTTTGTCGTCGCGAACGTCTGCCGTCGCTGGGGTGTGAATCCGGAAGAGGCACTGCGACGTTCCAACGCCAAGTTCAGTTCCCGATTTCAGTCGATCGAACGAGGTCTCGCAGCACAAGGCCGCACACCCGCAGAGGCGACACTGGCCGAAATGGAAGTCCTCTACCAGCAGAGAAAACAGGAAGAAAGAAGTGATCAGGGGTCAGGATTCAGAGGTCAGAATATTTGATAGTCTGGAAGTCCGGGGAAGAACTCAGCATACTCTGTGCTGGATTTCATTCCAATCGCCTGAAGAATGCAGAGGAAGCACGGAAAGGAATTGATAAGCTGACAACAGCGAATCCCCTTAAATAACCCATTGTTTTTTCATTTCCGTATCTTCCGTCTTTTCCGTGGTAAATTATCCCCCCCTCAGTTTATTTTGTCGACGACAGGATGTTTGAGATATGCTTGCATGGCGCCTTGCCATTTCCGCCATTCTGATTCCGTCGCTAATCGCGATTTTTTATCTCGATGCCAAGGCCGGAGAGGCGGCTCCCTGGCTGCTGGTACTGATTGAACTATTCGCATTACGGGGAGTCTGGGAACTTTCCGAACTGATTCGTCCACGACTTCCGCAACTTAATCTTCCAGTAATGATGGTCTGTGTTGTCGCCGTCGTCCTGGGGGGATGGTGGCCTCATCTTCGACCGGACCCTCCGAGTTATCTGGATCTCACTCCGTTCGCATTGGCGCTCTGTTTCTCGCTGATGCTGCTGTGCATTGTGGAAGCCCGACGTTTTACCCGCCCGGGAACCAGCTGGGAACTTTTGGGAGTGGAGCTGTTTATTGTCTGCTTCCTCGGATTGTTACTGACCATGACCGCACAATTGCGCTGGGTCGCCGGGGCGGAAGCCGGTTATCTCGCGATCGGTTCTCTCGTCCTCTGCACGAAGGGGGCCGATGTCGGAGCGTATTTTGCCGGCAAGAAATTCGGGCGGAACAAGCTGGCTCCCGTTCTCAGTCCCGGAAAAACCTGGGAAGGTGTGATCGGAGCCGTTGCGGGAGCCGCTCTGTGTGGATGGCTCTGGCTGACGTTTGCGACACCCTGGTTCATCCCGGGTGCCACCGGACCGGCCTGGTATTATTCACTCCTTTACGGGGCTCTGCTGAGTCTGGCGGGAATGGCAGGGGATTTGTGTGAATCGTTGTTGAAACGGGATGTCGACAGAAAAGACTCGGCGGCACTCTTCCCCGGTTTTGGTGGAATGCTCGACATCCTCGACAGCGTCCTGTTTGCCGGCCCGGCAGCACTCCTCGCCTGGAAAGTCCTTCCGCTGGCCACGTGGATTCCGTAGAATCGTCTGAACGCGGTACGAACGGTCCAAGTCCAACTATTACTGGACAATACACGCAAATCGAGGAACCGAGATGGGACGAACTCTGTTCATCACCACGATTCTAGCTGGAATCGGCTTGAGTGCTCTGGCTCAGTTTGCTCCTCCGACCAGACCTGTTCCGATCCAACGTGCTCAACAATCCAGTCCGTTTATGAGATCACGCCCCACTCCGGCTGTGATCATGGATCGTAACGGAGTTCCTGACTGGGAAGTGGACAAAGACTTTCCGAGCGATGTCTTCACCTTTGTCCGCATCCTCTACAACCCGTATGGAGGAGGAAACGGAACCTGGCGAGTCGACTGGCCAGACAGTGACCTCAATTTCTCCTTTCGACTCCAGCAATTGACCGCATTGAAGGTCAATCCGAATCCCATCATTCTGGAACTGACCGACGAACGACTCTTTGACTACCCCTTCATTTATTTCGTCGAGCCGGGTGGCGGAGGAGGAGGACGTGGAGGGGGTTTAAACTTCTCTCCCGAAGAGGCCACGATCCTGCGAAACTACCTTCTGCAGGGAGGTTTCGCCATGTTCGATGATTTCTGGGGAGAAGGAGAATGGCACGTCTTTGCGGAAGCAATGCGACGGGTTTTTCCCGACCGGGAACCTCAGGAACTCCCTCTCGATCATCCCATTTTTCACATTGTCTACGACTTACAGGAAAAGCCGCAGGTTCCATCGATTGAATACGGGCGCCGGGGACTCTCCTACGAACGACCAGATGCTCAAGAAGTCCATTACCGAGCCTACTTCGATGACAACGGCCGCATCATGGCGCTCGCCTGTCACAACACCGATCTGGGGGACGGCTGGGAACGGGAAGGAGAAGACGAAACCTATTTTCGTGAATACTCGGAAAAGCGAGCCTATCCGATGGGAATCAATATCCTTTTCTATGCGATGACCCATTGACAAGAAATGCCTTAAATTACCGCATAGTCATAGAATTTGCGTAAATTAATTGCACGAAATCTCTTTTCTTCGATCCATATCGGAAATTTCATCAATTCACAGATTCCACTCTCCTTGAAATATTAAAGACTGTCTATAATACTGGCACCATTGCTCTCTTCGCTCGCAAAATTCATGGCGCCCGGGAATGCTGAAACCAAATCAGATTGATACCCCTCCATTCGACGGGTTTATTGGCGGCAGCCATGTGATGCGGGAATTGTTCCAGCACATCCGCAAAATTGCCAACAGTTCGGCGACCGTTTTGCTTCTTGGAGAAACGGGGTCCGGAAAAGAACTGGTCGCTCATTCCGTTCATGCATTGAGTCCCCGGGCCACCGGTCCATTTGTTCGCGTGAACTGCGGTGCGTTGAGTGAAAGTCTTCTGGAAAGTGAACTCTTTGGACACGTCAAAGGGGCATTTACAAACGCCATTGAGAACCGTACCGGACGATTCGAAGCCGCGCACGGGGGAACCATCTTTCTTGATGAAATCAACTCGGTCAATCACACGTTGCAGGTGAAGCTGTTACGGGTTCTTCAGGAACATCAGTTCGAACGGGTGGGGGATACCAGAACGATCAGCGTCGATTGCCGAATCATCGCGGCCACGAATCGCGATCTGGCAGAGATGGTGGATGACGGCGACTTCCGTGAAGACCTTTATTACCGACTAAACGTTCTCCCGATTTACGTTCCCCCGTTGCGTGACCGAAAGGACGATGTCCCTGAACTGGTTTCGTTCTTTGTGGAACGCTATGCCAAAGAAAACAAGCGACCCATCCTAAGTGTTGTTCCGGAAGCCTTGTCGTTTCTTCAGAATTACCTCTGGCCGGGGAATGTCCGCGAACTTCAGAACTACATCGAAAGAGCCATCGTTCTGGCCGACGGCGATGAACTCACTTCCGACTTACTTCCCTCACACGTCCGTGGAGAAGCGCCCAGACGACTCGGCCGTATCGATCGCAATGAACTGCAATCACTCTGCGCGGAACTGGTCGAGCGCGGACTGAGTGAAGTCGCCGAAGATGGCAAATGTCATGAACAGGTGATGGGACTTGTGGAACGGGAATTGATTCTGCAGGTCTTGCGAAGCTGTCAGGGAACCCAGACTAAAACGGCCACCCGACTGGGAATCAACAGAAACACTCTCCACAAGAAAATTGAAGATTACAAGTTAGAAGGGGAAGCAAAGTAGAGAGACGCAATTCCATTGGGTGGCCTCTCCTCGTTCCCAAGCTCCGGCTTGGGAACGCACTCGCCCAGAAGCTCTGCTTCATGATTCATATCAAAATCAACCTCACTCACGAGTCTCCGCCAGTTTAGATCAAGAAAGACAGAAACAGGCCGTTGAATGGCCAAGCAGAGCTTCTTGGTGAGTGCGTTTCCAAGCTGGACAGGATTTTGCACGAATTGGCGTAAGTTCAAATTTTCCAGGAGCGTTTGAGTGCATTGAGGATCAGTTTGGCCTGCACCCAGCGATGGACACGGCGATGGGTTCTGACCCAGGGGGGCAA
>Ga0182745_1000108_pt1 | contig 115050 bp, 82 predicted proteins | sample eDN3rd30CKraftBY_FD_128523 | JGI IMG/M metagenome (GOLD analysis project Ga0182745, IMG submission 128523) | Enriched backyard soil microbial communities from Emeryville, California, USA - eDNA 3rd pass 30_C Kraft BY (version 2) (version 2) | ecosystem: Environmental > Terrestrial > Soil >...
GACGACCGCTCCGCCGGTCGTTCTGGTTATTGCGACCAGCAACTTTTGGACGCTGCACAACTGCTTATCCGGCATTTCCCGCCAAGCTCCGATCGACGGAGCGATCGGCGACGCAAGGTGGACAACCGCTCCGCCGGTCGTACCGGTCATTGCAGCAAGCAGCTTGAGACGCTGCGCAACGAATCGCCAGCACGGCTCACAGGACTCCGATCAACGGAGCGATCAGCGATCCTGAGGCAATTAGCCCTGCGCTGCGATAACTGGCTAGAATGGCAACAGCCGCCATTTGCCGCCACAATCCAAATCTACTAAGCGAGTGTTCGGCCTGTGAGCAGTCGCTGCGCGAGCTGGAGACGACGCCCGATTCGCTGCTGCAACCGCTGCGAGACAACGCCGCGGCCGCCCCCGACCATCCTGTCGGCGAGGATCTGGGGGCCTATGAGTTGCTCCGCCCGCTGGCCCGCGGCGGCATGGGCGCGGTCTATGTGGCCCGGCATCGGCAACTGAACCGCAACGTAGCGATCAAGTTGCTGCCGGCGCCGTCCGCCGAAAACCCTGATGCGCTCGCTCGCTTTCGCCGTGAAGTCCGGGCTACCGGTCGGCTGAGTCATCCTTCAATCGTCGCGGCGACCGATGCGGGTTCTCAGCAAGGCACGCATTATCTGGTGATGGAGCTGGTCGAGGGGATGGACCTGAGCCGGCTGGCGCGGCACGTGGGTGAACTGCCGGTGGCGGATGCCTGTGAACTGGCGCGACAAACGGCGCTAGGACTCTCTTATGCTCACGCTCAAGGCGTCGTGCACCGCGACATCAAGCCGTCCAACCTGATGCACTACGCGATCCACGCTGCTGCCAGCGAGATTCTCAGCAGCCGGATTGAGAACGATCCGCCAGAGGCACAGTCGTGAAGCGTGCGGCAGCACGGAAGATGCAATTCGGCAACATGCGATCAGCCGGCACGCGTTAGCGTCCGGTTCTCACGAACCCTGAGCCGAACAATGGCGAGCGATTTGATCAAAAGATTGAGTTTAGCCCGCTTAGCCTGCGGTTCGTAAGATCTTCTCCATCTTGCGTCCTTTGGCCAGTTCGTCGACCAACTTGTCCAAGTAGCGGACCCGCTGCGTCAAGGGATTTTCAATCTGTTCCACGCGGTAGCCGCAGATCACACCGGTGATCAGGTGCGTGTTGGGGTTCAGCGTGGCCTGTTGAAAGAATTGCTCGAACGTCACGCCGCTGTCGATGTGTTGCTGAATGGCGGGCTCGTCAAAGCCGGTCAGCCAGGTGATTACCTGATGCAATTCCTCTTTAGTCCGACCCTTCTTTTCGACCTTGGCAACGTAGAGCGGGTAGATTGCGGCGAAGGTCATCGATGCCATTCGCTCATCATGGTTACTGGTACGATTCATAGGAGAACGCCGGTTTGCAATGCGGTTGATGCCAAATGGGCTTCCAATCAGCCACCTTACTTTACTTCTGCGTGGAGCTTTAGCCGGAGCGTCTTAACTACCTTCAAGACTATGTCGAGGCGAGGGCTGCGTTCTCCTCAAAGAGCCTTATACAGGCTCTCGCAGGAAAGACAATCGCCGCCCTCAGGATTCGATTGTCAGGCCGTCATTCACGGTAGCTGTTCCGATCATCCAGGTGCCGACCAGCATGAACAGCACGCCCGAGGCCAGGAACACGTAGTCCCAAATCGACAGGCCGAGGCGTTGGACGACGTGATGCACATGCAAGATGTGATGGTCGACGACACCTTCGACGAGGTTAAACAGCCCCCATCCCGCGACCATCGCGCCGAGCAGAATTCGCCCTGACCAATTCACCTTTGGCCGGCGCGCAGCGCGGAACAGCAGCCACACTCCGATCGCCGTCATCGTCCATGTCAGTGTATGAAACAGACCATCCCACACCATGTTGATTTCCAGGTTGGCGACCGTAGTGGGCGGTCGGCGGGCAGTGAGCATGCTGTGGAGTTGGAAGATCTGGTGAAACAGAATGCCGTCTACGAACCCGCCCATGCCACCGCCGAGCACTAGACCCGAGGATATCAACGGCCGGTCTTCCGAACGAAATCTCATCGCTTATTCCTGAAGTTCGGCAGGCCGAAGTGAACGATTGAAATGACGCTTGCGACGATCACAAACGGCGCCGCAACGGCGGCGAGCGTCGTCGGCGTGAAGTCATCGACGAGGCCGGCGCGCACCTCCACCGCCTGCGACGAGTCGCAAAACGGACAAGCTCGCCCTGCCGCCGGGCTTAACGCTCCCAGCAATACAACAAGCCTTAAAAAACCGATCGCTCGAGCAGCCATGGGGGCCACGCGGAGCAAACCGCAGACCGATCTGCTCCTCGCTCTTGGTGGCTGACAACCGCGACGAAATCCTGCAAGATTTCCGCCGGTCAGCATCACCGCCAGGGACGCACACGTTACAGTTTCACCCGGTCCAGCTGCCCGGCGATGGGTTTGAAGCCAGCCGTCTCGGTATCCGTTGCGGCAACCAGTCCGCTATAATGCGGCATGACGTCGCCTACATCGCAGTGGTCGCGGATGCCGCCGCCTCACCAACTCGCTCACTCCAACCTTTGAGGATACCCGCTCGTGAGTTCTCCACGTTTCAATCGCCGGTCTTTCTTGGCCTCGACCGCGGTCGGTGTGTCGGCTGCCGCTGTCGGCGGCCGTGCGTTTGCTGCTGCTAATGACGAGGTGCGGGTCGCGGTACTCGGCGCCGGTTGGCGGGGCGGGGAAATGGCCAAAGCGTTTTCCGCCGCCAAAGGGGCACGGTTGGTGGCGATCGCTGATCCCGATTCCGCGCGCGCCGAAAAGCTGGCCGGCGAGTACAAAGCTCAGCCGCTGACCGACCTCCGCCGGGTGCTCGACAACCAGGACATCGACGCAGTGGTGATCACCACGCCGAACCACTGGCACTGCCTGGCGGCGCTGTGGGCGCTGGACGCCGGCAAGGACATCTACGTTGAAAAACCGCTGTCGCACACGCAGTGGGAAGGCCGGCAACTGGTCAATGCCGCCAAACGCTCCGACCGGATCGTGCAGATCGGCACGCAGCAGCGCAGCGATCCGTTGCAAGCTCAGGCCAAGAAGTTCCTGCATGAGGAGCGTGGACTGGGCGCGATCCGCTTTGTGCAGGCCAATCGGCTTGGGCCGCGGGCGACGATCGGCCGGCGCAGCACGCCGCTGACGGTTCCCGAAACGGTCGATTACGACCTGTGGTTGGGCCCCGCGCAAGATGTGCCAATCATGCGCAACGAGTTCCACTACGACTGGCACTGGGACTTCAACACCGGCAGCGGTGAGATGGGGAACTGGGGCGTGCATATCCTCGACGATGTCCGCAATGTGGTTTACCAGGACCAGGTGCTGACGCCGACGCGGATCGTCGCTGCTGGCGGTCGTGTCGGCTGGAATGATGCTGGCGAAACGCCGAACGTGCACTACGCGTTGTTTGAAACCGAGATGTTCCCGACGCTGATCGCGCTGAGCAACCTGCCCAAGGCACCGAATGAGAAAGGGGCTTGGCAGGCGCGCGGCAGCATGCCGGTCAACGGGCCGGGCAGCGGCTATGTCGTCGCCTGCGAAGGTGGCTACTACCTCGGCGAACGCGGCAAGGGGCGAGCGGTCGACTTGAAAGGCAAGACGATTCGCGAGTTCAAAGGCGGCAACATGGTGGCGTTGCACGTCCAGAACTTCATCGACGCGGTTCGCGCTCGCGATGCGAAGTCGCTCAACGCGCCGGTCGAAATGGGACACCACAGCACCGGGTGGTGCAACCTTGCCAACGTCGCCGTCCAGTGCGGTGCTGCGTACGACCGCCAGCAGTTGGTGTCAGCATCGTCGCTGCAAGCCTGGCCGGAGTTGATCGAGGCGATGGAGCGTCAACTGCAGCCCTTCGGCGCCAAGGTTTCCGATTTGGTCAGCAGCCCGATTCTGCAGCACGATCCGCAGAGCGAGCAGTTCGTCGGCACAGGGGCCGAAGCGGCCAATCGTTTCCTTCGCCGCGAGTACCGCGGCAAGTACGTCGTGAACGAAGTCGCTTAACGAACTCGCTGGCAACCGCCGCAGCGGCGAATCGGCCGCTGCGGTCACTATTCCTGAGCGACCGCAGCGGTGGGGGCGGGTTCCGAAGCAGGCGCGGACTCGTCCTCAGGCGTTGGTGCGGGGGCCGGTGCGGGCTTGGGAGCTTTCTCTGCCGCCAGCACCGCTTCCTCGATTTCACGCAGCAGCCCAGGGCTGATGTTCTTGACCAGCATCTCGCGAGTCTGGGCGAACATTCGGTCGATCCGTGCCTGTTCAGCGGCGTTGCGGCCCTTGAGCTGAGTCAGTTTCCGGCCCATGTCGGCTGCGATTTTTTCGTAAGTCGGCTCTTCACGGAGCGCTTCCAGCAGTTCTTTTGCTTCGTTGAGCTGGCCTTTTTCCAATCGTGCGCGGATCCGGGCAGCAAACAATTGGCGGATCGCGACCAAATCGACGATCGCGTTTTGTGTCCCGCGGATGTAGGCTTCGGCCCGCAGCCGCTGGTCGTCACCGACGAGGTCAGCGATTTCCAGTTCGGTTTGGCCGGGGACGACCGGCAAGCGGGCGAGCACGGCACCGCCGTTTTTCACATACAGCAGCCGCAGCACCGTGTCGGTTTTTTCGATGCGGATCCGTCCGTCCCAGTCGGTGCGGCCGACGAACGTCATCTCCGGCGAATCGAGTTGACGCTCGTAGAGTTCGTAGCCGACCAGCGGCGCACTCGGGTCACGCTGGGCGTGGAGCCGAATGACCGTATGCTCTCCGAACGGCCGCACACGGGCGGCGGTGCGGAAGGTGCGTTTGTTTTGTCGCCCCTGCAAGCCGCCGGCCTTGCCTGCGTGGTAGTCCATTTTCAGGCTGCTGCCGTTGACTTCTTTAACCAGCAGGTAAGCCCAACTGAGCGGTCCGATCCCGATCGGGTCACCGTTGCGATCGTTCCGGCGGATCATCGGCACGAGGTAGTCTCCGACGCGAAACGCTGCCGGGCTGTCTTCGTCGGTGATCAAGCCCGCAGCGCGGACTCGTCCCTGCGCCGATCGCTGACCCGCATCCTCAATTCGGACCAGCGGCGAAAACACTTCGGTCACCGCTTGGCCAACGGTGCTGGCAAGCTGCGCCGGGAAGCCGACTTGCAGGCGGTGGACGGTCGAGAACTCACGCATCAAACAGTCCAGTTCCACGACGGATACCGTCCACGGCAGCCGTTCGGTCGCGACGTGGACGATAAACAATTTATCGCTGCGCTCGATCGTTTCGCTGACCAATTGATCGATCGGCAGCGAAATGATTTTGGCTTCGGGCTCTTTGAGTTTGGTCGCCATGCCGCGGTTGAGCAGCACCGCTTCGACCTGCGGATCCTGCCACCGCTGGGCGACGGCCAACGCGTCGCCTGCGATCGGCACCAGCGTTTTCGCGGCTCCGTTGAGGTCTTCATCGCCGGTCGCTCTTCCGCGGCCAACCGCGTCGGCAATTCGGTCAGCGGTCGAAAAGCATTGCTTGACGTAGGTGCCGATGTCGCCAGCGAAGCGGATCCGCGGGGCCTCGGGATGATTGCGTTTGACAGCGATCACCGGATCAGCCGACGTGATCGCGTCATAGCTCAACGCGCCCAGGTCACGGCTAGCAGCCGAGCGCACCGAAACCGGCGCGTCTGCAATCGACACCCGCCAGAGCGCCGCGAACTGACGATCGAGGTACGCCTGCAGCGGTGCTGCTAAGTGATCCGCGGTCACGCGGACATCGTCGCTGGCGATCCACACCTGCACGCGGTAGGGCCAAAAATCCCAGGGCGGCTCAATTTCTTCTTCCGGCTCGTCGAGATAAGCCGGGTTGAAGGAGCGGGAACGGGTCGGCCCGAAATCGGGCTGCTCTGCGACAGACGCCGCCTCGGCTGCCGCGGCCGGTGCGTCAGGAACCGGAGGTGTCTGCGCAGCCGCAACCGACGCGGACAAGATCGCGAGCAGGCTCAGGACGATTACCGCGGCGCAGCGACCTGCGAAGTTCACCTGACAGGAAGGGTTCAGAGAATCGTTCATCAAAAGTTCAGCCGCCAGCGTTCGACGTTTTGATAGAGTGAAACGATGTCGCTGCCGATGCCGGTCACGTCGCGGCGGTAGGCGAACGAGTCGACGACTTGCCACAGCGGGATGATCGGCAATTCCGCATTGACCGTCGCATGCAGTTCGTGCAGGCGTTCGCGGACATCGCGCCAGTTGTTGGCCGCTTCGACTTGTCGCAGCCCCAGCCCCACCAGTTGGTCCTGGCTCTTGGCCAGTCCCGCCGGACCGAGTACCCGCCGGGCGTCGATGGTCGGTTCCCAGACTGCGGCGGTGACATACACCAGATCCGCGGTACCTTCCTCGGGACGCGAGCGGCCCGGTGGCAGCGTGACAACTTCGACTTGCAGGCCGATCATTTCCCACTGGCTTTTGATCGCTTCGCAGGCGACGCGTGATAGGTCGTCATCGGGTGTCGCCAGCCGAATCGGCTCCAGCGTCGGCGGTTGCTCCTTGCGGCGTTCGGCGGTCGCTTCGAACTGCTTCTTCGCCAGCACGATCAGCAGGTTGGCCAGTTGTGGCTGGTAATCTCGCGCCACGATCTGCTCGTTGTAAGCGTAGGCCAAGGGGTCGTTCGGCTGGACGCCAGCGGGGAACGGGCCGGAGATCACGCGGCATCCAGGCGTCGACTCATTCTGTAGCAGTTCGCCATTGAGGATGTCTTCGCGGTTGGTGGCGTAGACCAGTGCCCGGCGGAAATTACGGTCGGCCAAGTAGGCATGATCGGAACAGGGAACGAGCATGTGCACCGTCGGCAGCGGGAAGTTTTCCACCTTGATGATGTCCCGATATTTGGGATCGCGCAAGTAGTTGGCTTCGCTGGGCAAAATATGATCGATCACATCGATGTCGCCCCGCAGCAAGCTGGCAACCGCTTCGGCTGCGGTCGGCATCTTCAGCTCGACAATTTCCCGTGGCTGAGTCGGCGTGGCCGGTTCGCCGGTCAGTTGAAAGCGGACTTCGCCTTCGGCCTCCAGTGAGCGGCGGTACACACCGGTCGGCTCGCCAGGTGACAATCCCAGCATCTCGCCATCGATGCGAATTTGCAGCAGGCTCTGCGGCAACACATGCGGCCGCTGGAGTTGGCAGGAGACCTGTTGAGGGCCATGCAGGGCGATGGTACCGAGCGTTGCCGCCCAGGGCGGGTTGAAGCCCTCGACGCCGGAGCGAGCACGGCTGGCGATCAGGTCGGCGAGCACCTGTGATGTAAAACCATCCAGCGGCGGACGCATCTTTTGGGGCCGCAGCGTGAGGTCGTACTCCAGCCGATCCGGTGATTGCTGCGCATCGCCCAAGATGAAATCGTACTCACCACCCTCGGGTCCGGTCCCGCGCATTTCGAACAGCGTGCGATAGACCAGTCGGCCGGCGCGGCGCGCCGCCCAATTATCGATTTGCGTCGGATCCAGTTCGGTCGCCTCCTGCAGCACGCCGACACGCACCAGCGGATGCGCGCGGGCGATCTCGCGGAGCAATTCCCGGCCGCCTTCAATGCTCGGATAGAGGTACAGGCTATCGAGCGCCGCCTGCCGCGCGGTCCGCCAGTCTGCTTTCTCAACTGCCTGCCGCGCTTCCCGCAGTCGCCGCTGGGCCATGCTGAGAAACTCGGCGTCCCATTTCTGGATCGAAGCAACTTCGTTGTTGGGATAGTCCTGGCGCAGTCGCGCGAGCAGTTGCTGAGCATTGTCGAGCTGATTTTGATCGACCATCCGCTGGATCAGACGGTCGGTGACTTGGCTGATGACGCCGAACACCACCGCGGGCCGGTAGGTCGGATCAAAGCGGCGAAGTTCCTCGAGCATCGCCAAGGTCGGCTCGAGTTCACCGGCGCGAAATCGCCGCGCCGCATCTTTGATCAAAAACTCGCTGCGCAGCGCCTGCAGGCCTGGCAGATGCGTGTAATCCCTCAACAGGATCGCCAGAAACGGATAGGCTCCGGCAAAATCACCCTTGTCTATCCGCGCCCGCGTTTCACGCTCCAGACGCTGTTCCCACAGTTCGACCCGATCGATGTCTGACCACTTGGCAGTGAATCGTTTCCCATCCAGGCCGATGACGGAAAACGACAGGCTGCCGCTGGGGTTGCTGGGCACTTGGCGATTGGGCAGCGGTAATAGCGGCGTCTTCACCCAGCCACCACCGGACTCTGCGGTGAAAAAGATCAGGTCGTAGGGATCGACCTGCAACATCAACAGCCCTTCTTCCTCCGGCGTTCCGGAAGTCGCATAGCTGGCGGTCTGCGCGTGGGCTGTTGGCGGAGCAAACCCGCACAGGAACTGGACGGCGATGCCCAGCATGACGGCGCGGCCAACCGCGCTGCTCGACCGATTTAATGATCTTGAGTTCATGCTCACAACTCATCCACCGATGAGGGGACTTCGGTGATGTAGACGATGCCTTCGTGGCCCGGAACGAGCAGGCGGTTGCCCACCGGCAGCGGCGGAGCGCTGAGCGGTTGGTTGAGCTGCGTCGTGCCGAGCAGGCTGCCATCAGACTTGCTGATCGCGGCCAGCCAGCCCGGTTGATGGCCGGAAACAATGATTGCATTAGCGGTTTCCGCCACGCCCTCGACCAGTTTGCCAGCGGGCAGTTGCAGCGCGAATTGCGGCTCACCGGCGACGTCAAAGCCGCGGAGCTGACCATCGTCGGTCTGCAACAGGATGCGATCGGCTGCGGAGTAAGGCCCCCAGGTGACGCGGCCATCGAGCAGCCGTTTCGATTGCTCCTCCAGCGATCCGCTGTGGAACGAAACCAGAAAGTCGGCTGACGGACCGGCCGTGGTGGCGAACATCGCTTCGCCAGCGATCGCGGTTGGCCCCAACAGCGGTTGCTCCAGGTCGACCGAAGCGAGCTCGCGCACTTGGTCGCCCACCCGTAATCGATAGAGTTTTTTGCGATCGTCAGCAATCAGCACCTGATCGGGATCCGCTGGCAAAGCGACCGGAGCGGACCAGCGAACCGGCTGATTCGGTTGGCTCGGCGGCTGGAACGGGCTGCCGAGTTGGCCGCCGGTTTGGTACCGCATCAACACGATCCGGCCGGAATCAAGCGGTAGCAAGAAGCCTTGTCCGGCGATCAGCCCCTTGCCCGCTGCTCGGCCGTCAGGCAGCGAGAGTGTGATCAGGCGGAGCTTTTCGCGGCTCCGCGTCGGATTGTAGACGCACAACTGGTTGCCGGTTTCTTGATTGAGCAGCACGGCGCTGGAGCCATCGATCCGTACCGGATGTTCAAACCGCATCGCGACGCCATTGCCGCCTGGGTTTTCGATCGGACCGGAGGTCGTCCCCGCGGCGAGCGCTGCAGCATCGAGTTCAAACAGCGCCGCCTGCGTATTGATCACGTGGAACGACTTGCCGCCGGGCGCCGGAGCAAGCATCGCCACGGGAACGCCAATGTCGTTTTGCCAGAGGGTTTGTCCGGTCTTGGGATCCGCTGCCGTGACCCGCACACCCGAGGTGCCGCGGAGCAGGCGGGCGTGGAAGATCGCTTCGTCAAACGCTTGCGGTTTGCCGATGAACGAATCGCCTTCATGGATCACCCAGTCGCGAGCCACGCGTCCGGTGCTGACCTGCAACTCGTAGCGGCCGATCCGTGTGCCGCTGACCCAGATCTGGTTCTTGCCGACGGCCATCTGGGCATTGGTCGCCGAGTCATAGGAAGCGACCTGCTGGGCGACCATGGAAACCTGTTCCGTGGTCGCGGCCGTCGGTTCGATGTCGAACACCGCGATCTGCGCGCGGTCGGTCAAGACGACCAGGCGACGGCCGTCAACCAGGATCGGATCAACCGTCACGTTGCCATCCAAGCGAAACGGCGGTTGGGCGACCTGCAGACCGGTCCCGGAAGCATCGCACTTGAGCACGTGCATGCGAGCAAAGTCGGCACCGGCGTTCTCGAAGACGAACACGTGCCCGGTGTCGCCGCCCTGCAGCGAGACCGGCGGAACGGCAACCGTGCCAGCAGCATGTCCCAGATAAAAACTTTCCAGACATTTGCCGTTGCGGCCGTCGAGGACGTAGACGTTGCTGTGGTTGCCCGGCAGGTAGAGTTTGCCGGCGCGATCATTGATGCCGGGACTCAGGTCCACCGACTGTGGGATCAACGTGGCCCAGCGTGCATCGCCGGTTTCCGCATCGAGCGCCAGCACGCGGCCCGACTGTGTCGATAGATAAATGTCGTCCCGATGGGTCACCGGCTGGCTGAACGGCTCGCCGATCGAAGCCCGCCACCGTACCGCCCCCGACGCGCCCTCGCTCCGCTGGACCTCCAGTGCGTCCGCATCGCTGAGCAGCACTCCGGCGCGGCCGCTCGGGTCGATCGAAACGGGAGCATGACTTTGGCCGTAACCGACATAACGCCGCCACAGCAGCTTGCCGTCGCTGGCGGCGAAAGCCAACACCGAGCCGTGGGCGCGGACGTAAATCACTTCATCGGACAACCCGGGGACTGTCGAGCCGGTAAGGTTGGTCAGCACCACGTGCTCAATGGCGTCGGTTGCCAGCGGCGAGGTGTCGATCGTCGGCAGGTTGGTGGAGGTCGTCACCAGCGTTTGTTGGATCTCACTGGCCGATTGCACGAGCGTCATCAGCCGCGGATCGTGGCGCAGCTCGGGGTATTCGCGGAGCAGCGCCATGCGCGTGTCGTAGGCGTCCTTCGTCTTTTTCGCCTTCAGCGCTGCGTCCATACTTGCCACCGATTCGTCCAGCCGCAGGTTACGGTTGATATCGCGTTGGACGCGGGCGCGCGATTCGTTGATCCCCAGCAACTTGGACGACAGCGCTTGGCGGGCCGAGGCGGTGACATACAGCGGGTTCTCCGTCAGGCGAATCTGGCGATCCAGTTCGCCCAGCAGCCGCTGCTTTTCCGCTGTTTCCGGTGAACTGGCGGCCGCTCGGGCGACGTTGTCGGCGATGTCGACCAACAACGCGGCGAGGTTATTGCGCTCCTCGTCCAGGGCCGCTTCGTGCTCGATCTTGGGCAGCAACTCCTCGGCGGCATCGACCCCGCGGACCGGGTCGGTGTACTGCGCAAACTGGTAGAGTTGCGACAGCGTCAGCCGCGTGCGAGCGTGCGATGAATGTTGGTGGTTTTGGCCAAAGCTGGCGAGAAAGGCCGAATATTCCTTTTCCGCGGCGGCAAAGTTTTGCTGGTGATAGATGCCATTGGCGTGAGCGAAGCGTTCGTCCGCGTCACCCTTGCTGAGCACGAAGTACAGCAGTCCGCCGAGCAGCGACAACAGGATGACGATGCCGGCGACGCCGTAGATCTTGAACGAGTCCCAGACGCTCTTGGTCTTGTCGCGTTGTTTCTTGTTCTTGTTGACTTTGCGGACTCGCGGCGCGGCGGCGACGGCACCCTCCAGATCGCTATCGACCGGCTCGGCATAGACTTCAGCGGGGCCATCGATCGGCTCGGCCTCGGCCCAGATCTCATCCGCTTCCTGGGCGGCTTGCGCAACGGGTTCGGCGTCAGCCAGCTCGAGATCTTCGACCGGCTCCGCTGCAACGATGTCGGTCTCAGGCGGGTATTCGTCGCTCCGCAGTTCGCCGATCAACTTGGTGGCCTGGAACCGCGTCAACTGGCCGTTTTCGACCAGCAACTGAGCGATCTTTTCAGGCGTGACCCGAGCGCCGCTTTGCGAGAGTTGTTCTCGCAGCGCTTCGATGATTTCTTGATCGAGCAGACCGAGTCGTTCGAGTCGATCGAGGAGATCGTTTGCCAGCATGGATTCGATAGGGGGTGAAACGATGAAGAGCTAGATTGGTTCGGTGGATGAGTCGGAAATCGGTGGCCGTCAATCGCCAGTGGACCGGCGAAAATCAACAATCACTCAAAGCCGTCGACTTGAGTGACCTTAATTTCGCTGTACCCGCAGATCGTTCCGGCATCCATGCAGTCGACCAGGTAGCGGAGCTGGGTGTCTTCGTGGACTTCGATCGCCAGTTGCACTGCGCCCGCTCCTACGCTGCCGATCGCCTCGCGCAGCGCGGCGGTCAGATTTTGCTTGCCCGGTGTCTCCCGTTCCCAGTCCGGGGCGAGCACCAGGAACGAGCCGTATTCGTCGATCTGGACGGTCACCATGTCGACCTCTTCCACTTCCTCCTGCACAGTGCTGCTCGGCGCATCGGTCTGCTGACGAGGCATTTCGATCGACTTTTGCAAACTGAATGACGCGGTGACCATGAAGAAGATCAGCAACAGGAACGTGACATCGACCATCGGGGTCATGTCCAGTTCATCGTCTTTACGCTTGGCGCGAGCCGGTAGATCGTCATCATCCGACTCGGGCAGCAGCGCCGGCGGCAAATCAGGCAGATCCGTCGGGCTGTGGTATCCCGGCGCGTTGAACACCGGATCGGAGGCGAACACGATCGGCGGCGGTGTGTCGCCCTGGTCGCCGACCTCCTCCACGTCGGCACCAGTGACCTGGTTCAGGCCCGAATCCGCTCCACTGGCCAGCGGCAGATCGCTTTCGCTGACCGCAGCGGGCGGAGCAGGTTCCGAGGTTGGGACGGGCACTGCGACGACCGCATCGCAGCCCCGGCAGCGAACGCTGCGGCCAGCCAAGCGGGTGTTAACCCGGTGTGTGCTACCGCACTGAGGGCAGACGACTTCGATCGACAGCTTCGTCACGGTCTGACTACTCCTCTTTGACCGCGATGAAGGTGTTTTCCAGGCTTTCAAACGCATCGCCGATGATGGTCTGGATGCGGGTGACTTCGGAGACGCGGACATCCTCGTCGCCCAGAATCATCACCTGGTTCTTACCCTGATCGAGTTGGTCGGTGACGTACTGCACGATTTCGCTCGTCTGCAATTCTTCATCGGTGCTGAACTCTTTGCCAGCGATATCGCGGACGATGGCTGATTCAGCGGAGCCACGTGAGATGAAAATCACCGCGGAGTCCTTGGCCGAGACGCTCAGCCCATTGGTTGCCGGCGGAATCCGTCCGGTCTGGGTCGGGTCCATCTTGGAGGCGACCACAAAGAAAATCAGCAGCAAAAAGGTGATGTCGATCATCGGCGTGATGTCAACCTCCTCGTCTTCCTTGCGGCCGGGGGAGAGCCGTACCGGATCGTCATCGCTGTCGTCGTCAAAGGTGGGATTCATCAGACAGAACTCCTAGCCAGCGGGTAAGGCCAGCGAGCGGGATTGGTCAAATGTACAGCCGGTGGGCAGCGGTTCGGCAAGACAAGCAGGGGAAGAGCCAAATCGGCCAGCGGGGGAGGGCAGAGCGACTAGAACGACTGGCGGTACGCTCCCACCGGCTCCGCCTTGTTTCCAGCGCTCAGCGAATTGCCGCCGCTGCCAGCAGTAGGTACCGAGCGTGCTAAGCCGATTTTGAACGCTTCAAAGAACCGGGTCAGCCCCGCCCCGACCAAATCTTCCATCTTGCTGATGCGAATGTTCACCATCGCCACCAGCAGCATCAGCGGGATGGCGATCGCTAAGCCACAGGCGGTGGTGATCAGTGCCACCTGAATGTCTCCGGCCAGCGCGGATGGTTCCACCGACTCGGCGGTTGCCAAGGTTTTGAACGCCCCCATCATGCCGAACACCGTGCCGAATAGCCCGAGCATCGGAGCGGTCTTGATGCAGGTGCTGACCCAACTCAGCCGGTATTCCAAGTCGCTCAGCACGTCGCGTTGAAACCGGTCGAGCATCACTTGCCGCGCCCGCTTGTAGCCGAGTTCACGATTGGTGATGGCCAGTTCGATCATTTGGGGAATGGCGCGGACGTCGCCTTCAACGTATTCCGCCGCACCCTCGAAATCGCCCGCGGTGATCATTTCTTCAACGTCATCGAGAAACTCGTCCTGGGCATCTTCATTTTTAAACCGCTTCTGCGCCACGCGCGACAACACGATCACGATGCAGTAGATCCCCCACAGAGCGACCGCTGCCAGCGCGCCATAGGTACCGTTGGAAATGATGTCATAGAGAGAAACAGCGAGCAGCATGAGGAGGTTCTGTATCGAGTAGCGGAAGAGTGACGGCGGGCCTATGACCAAAACGATTATGATTGGACTTTGTACCGCAGAGCGCTCTATCGTACCGCAAAACCCAAAAAGAAGGAGTCAAAAGATTCACCGGCGGCGAATTTGGCGGCTCGGACGGTTACAGCTTGGTCCAGCAGGGCTCGGATCGCCAGCCTGGCCGACCGTTCCGCCGCTCGAACTCAGCCTGCCAGAACTCCAATCGCAAAGGTGGTCGACCGCTCCGCCGGTCGAATGGCTCCTATCTGCTGGCTTGCTCCGATCGCGGAGCGATCGGCGACAGTGTGGTCGACCGCTCCGCCGGTCGAACCCAACCTGCAGAATTCCGATCGGCGACAGACGGCCACACGGCGCCCGCTACTTTGGCTTGCGATACCGCTGATCGACGACTTCAAACGCATACCCGCTGCCCTGACTACGGGATTCAAAAATCGTTTTCTGGATTTCGGTCACGCTCGGGTGGCCGTTCTTGGTGGCGTACTCCAGTTCCACGTGCGCCAGCATGTTTTCCAGCTCTGGCTCGATGAACTTCATCATCTCCCGGCCGGCCCCGATGTTCACTCCGGCTTTTTGCAGCAGTTGACGATCGTACTGGTACAGCGGACTCGACCGGTCGACCCACATGAAATACAGCCGTTTTTCGTCGCCGCTGGCACCGCGGCGAACTTTCGGCGCTCCCGCCAAGCCCGACACGTAATCCACGCCCTGCACCCCGCCGCCCAACGCCCCGAGTTCGATTTTATAGAAATCGAGCTGCTGGGCGTAACCGTCGATCTTCTTGGCCGAGAATTTCAATTCCCAGCGCTGATGCCGCGGGATGATGTCTTCGCCTTCGCCCTCGGGCCCCGGTGGACGGCTGTCGCCCTTGCCGGTTGGCTGCGTCGACACGGCATCGATCGCAGCGACGGAGCTGACTGCATCGGTGACGGCGGTCAGCGTTTCCTGAATCGTGGGTTCAGCTAAATCGACGATCTCGTCAGCCCCGGGGGGTTCGAAATCGCGCTCGGTCCCCTCGGCATTTTCGCCCCGGCCCGCCGCATTCTCGACGATCGGCGGGAACGGTCGCGGGCCGAACGAAATCCGGCTGGTCAACCAGACGATGAACAGCATCAGCACAAACACGCCGATGAACCACAGCAGCGCCATCAGAAACGCGGAGACCACGTCGAACTTCGAGGTCCGCAGCATTTCACGCTCCTGCAACCGCTTGAGCACCCGGTCGCTCAGCGGCTGTTCAGCAGGACCCGGCTGATCCGCCGGTCCATCAGGACGTTTTGCAGGAGGATTATCAAGCGTCGCCGACATGGGGCACAGTCCGATCAGAAGCCGCGAGGAGACGAGGAGAGCAGGACAGCGAAGGGGAACTCCATTCTCCCATCCCGGTCACCGTTTGTGAACCTTGGCAGCGTCAGCTTAATCAAATTAACGCCAACGTGGTCGATCGCTCCGCCGGTCGAACCTCGGCGGGGCTCTCTCCGACCGGCGGAGCGGTCGGCGACTTTGGCGATCAGCAGCGCCGAAAGCACAGGTTTTTCATCGTTTCTCCCTTGTTAACGCTGCTCTCACACGGAGCGCTAGCAGGATTCTCAAGAGTTTCTCTGTGAACCGATTGACAGTCATGGGCGTCGGTCTTTAATATCCCCACTGTGTTGGCCAGACGCTCGCGTCCGGCCCGCAGGTCGGTTAGGTAGCTCAGTTGGTAGAGCACTGCACTGAAAATGCAGGTGTCGCCGGTTCGATCCCGGCCCTGACCACTTTCACCAAACGCCTGGCAGTTGCCAGGCGTTTTTCGTTTCTACAACGTGGATTAACGCCGATGGCGGCGGTGGAGAGGCAAAGGGCTGGCACTGGGTTTTGGCTGGCAAGGGATCGGGTTACGATAGCGTCACGGTAGATAGCCGGGCCCCCTGGCTTGCGCACGTTGATCGGTCGGTCTGGTACATCGCCCGGCAGAGGCCGCGATAGCTACCGCTCGCCCAACACCTCCCTGCTCCGCTTTGCAAAGAATCGCCCATGATGCGTCGATGGCCTGTCCCTTCACGGCTTGCTGGGCAGACGTATCGCCTGGCGCTGCTGGTGGCGACATTTCCGCTGTTGGTTGCTGTTAGCTCCTTTGGATTGGCGTCCTCGGGCAACTTCAGCTCGCCGGGTTCCGAGTTGGCGGCCATCACGCTGCTCGCGCAAGTCGATCCAGCGGCCGCCAGTGTCGAGCCGCTTTCTGTCCAGCAGGACGCTGGTGAGCCGAGTGAATTGCCGCCGTGGATCCAGCAGATCGACGCAAAGTTTGGTGGTGTGGTCTGGGTCCTGGAAAAGGTTATCTTCTTTGACTTCTTCTCCGAATATTACCTGCCGGTCAAAATCCCGTTCGTCGTGGTGTGGCTTTTCGGCGGGGCGGTATTCCTGACGATCCGGATGCGGTTCATCAACTTTCGCGCGTTCCGGCACGCGATGCGACTGACCAAAGGTGATTACGACGACGCCTCGGAGCCCGGCGACGTCTCCCATTTTCAAGCCCTGGCCGCGGCGCTGTCGGCAACCGTTGGGCTGGGGAATATCGCTGGCGTGGCGATCGCGATTCGCAGCGGTGGTCCAGGAGCGGCGTTCTGGATTTTGGTCGTCGGCTTGCTCGGCATGACCTCCAAGTTCGCCGAATGCACCTTGGCGCAGATTTACCGCACGAAGGACGACTCGGGAAAAGTCCTCGGCGGACCGATGCGATACCTGCGCGTCGGGTTGGCCGAGCGGGGCTTTCCCACACTCGGCCGCTTGCTTGCCATCGTGTTCATGTTGCTTTGCATCGGAGCGAGCTTTGGCGGCGGCAACGCGTTTCAGATCGGTCAGTCGCTCGACACGATTCGCGGTCAATTTGAAGTGCTCGACGATCGCCCTTGGATCTATGGCTTGGTGATGGCGTTTACAGTCGGGCTGGTGATCATCGGCGGGATCCGCAGCATCGGCGCTGTGGCATCGAAAATCGTGCCATTTATGTGTGGGGCGTATGTGCTGGCAGCGCTGTACATCCTCGGCACTCATATCTCGGAAATCCCTGCGGCGATGGTCACGATCGTCACCGAAGCGTTCAACCCGACCGCGATCCAAGGTGGATTTCTGGGGGTGATGGTGATCGGGATCCAGCGGGCGGTGTTCAGCAATGAAGCCGGCATCGGTTCAGCGGCGATCGTGCACTCGGCCGCGAAAACCGATGAGCCGGTCAGCGAAGGGATTGTGGCGCTGCTTGAGCCGTTCATCGATACCGTGCTGGTCTGCAGCATGACAGCGCTAGTGGTCGTTATCACCGGTGCTTATGCGGCCCCGGAACTGGCGGGGATTGCCAACGATGAAGGCGCTAAGGTGACCCTGCATGCGTTTGTCACCGGTGGTTACGACTGGTTCGCCTACGTGTTGTACATCTCGGTGGTGCTGTTCGCCTTCTCGACCTGCATCAGTTGGTCGTATTACGGCGAACGCTGTTGGGCGCAGTTGTTCGGCGCCTCGACTTCGCTGATCTACAAGCTGCTGTTTCTCGGCTTCACGTTCCTTGGTTCGATCGTCACCCGGGGTAATATCCTGACCTTCAGCGACCTGATGTTGCTGGGGATGGCGTTACCGAACCTGCTGGGCGTGTTCCTGCTCAGCGGGATCGTCAAACGCCGCCTCGATGATTACTGGGACCGCTATCGAGCGGGCGAAATCGTGCCCACGCGAGAGCATGCCGTACGCGAGCTTGACGAAGTGACATGAGCCAAAAGCTTTGTATCCTAAACGTTGTCGGCTTGACCCCGAGCCTGCTGGCCCATGCGCCGCGGATCGCGTCGCTCGGTACCGCCTCGCCGTTTCGCAGCCCGCTGCCGGCGGTCACCTCTACCAGTCAAGCGACGATGCTGACGGGGCTGGAGCCGCGCGAGCATGGGATCGTGGGCAACGGGTGGTATTACCGGGACACCCAGGAAATTCGTTTCTGGCAGCAGGCCAATTCGCTGATCCAGGGCGAGCCGTTTTATCACGATGTCGAAACGGCCAAGATGTTTTGGTGGTTCAATCAATCGGCTCCGGTCCGCTGGAGTGCGACGCCCAAGCCGCATTACGGCAGCGACGGGTCAAAAGTCTTCGACATCATCGATCGCACCGGCTGCGATCTGCAGACGCGGCTGGGCCCGTTCCCGTTCTTCAGCTTCTGGGGGCCCGGCGCGGGGCTGCCGAGCACGCGCTGGATTGCCGATGCCACAGCGCTGGTGCTCCGTGACAACCGGCCGGAGCTGACGCTCGTCTACCTGCCGCACCTCGATTACGACTACCAGCGTTATCCGGACCAGGATCCGGAGCGGGTGGCCGAAGTCGATGCCTGCGCCGCGACGGTGATCGATGCGGCCGAGGCGATTGGGGCCCGCTGTGTGGTCGTCTCGGAATACGGCTTGGTACCGGTTTCACGCCCGGTGCACGTCAACCGCGTGCTCCGTGAGAGCGGATGGTTGACGGTCCGCGACGGACCGTTTGGCGAGATGCTGATGCCGGGCGAGTCACAGGCGTTCGCCGTCGCCGATCATCAACTGGCGCACGTCTACGTGGCTGATCCCAGGTTGATCGACGCCGTTCGCCAGCGCCTGGCCCATGTGCCGGGAATCGCTCATGTGGTGCCGCCAGCGGAACTGGGACTCGATCATCCGCGCAGCGGCGAACTGATCGCGCTGGCTGAGCCCGATGCCTGGTTCACCTACTATTACTGGCTCGATGACCGGCGGGCTCCCGATTTTGCTCGCGGAGTGGAGATTCACCGCAAGCCGGGATACGATCCCTGCGAGCTGTTCATGACCAGCAAGTTCCGCGCGATGCGGCGGCTGATGCAGAAGAAACTGGGTTTCCGTTACCGCATGGATGTGATTCCGCTCGAGCCGTCGCTTGTTCGCGGCAGTCACGGGCTGCGCGGGCCGGCGGAGCATGGGCCGGTGATCGTCGGCCCGGATCCGCCGGACGACATGCTGCACTTCAAGAGCTACGTCCGCGGGCTGCTCGGCCGCTAACGGCTGGCGACGAGGATTTGGCCGACGATCAGCCAGATGCAGGTGAAGGCGATTCCGAGGGCAGCGTGAAGGGTGTCGACCGGCATGATCATGGCCTGAATTGAAGGGACAGTGCGTGCGACGCGGCCCGGTCCCTGGCCAAATCTTGATTACTGCGGCATCAACGAGAGCACTGAGCCGTCCGTGCGTTTCCTGGGCATTCCCGCAGGAGCCGCACTGACTCGGTGATCGATTGATCGGCCGATGTAATCGCGGTCGATCGCGGAGGATCGACGCTCGGCCGGCACATCCCATCCAGACGTGCCGCCGTAGATTGGTATCGACGGGCGGCTCACCGCAATTTGGAAAAAAAGCTGGAGCCTGGCGCAGGCTGCTCAATCGCTAGAGTTTCTCACCGCCGCGCCAGCACTGAATATCGAGCTGGCGCCGGAGAACGCGTCAGCGCTGGATATCGTATTCGGCGATTTTGCGGTACGCGGTGGCGCGGCTGAAGCCCAGCAGTTCCGCGGCTTCGGGCACGTTGCCGCCGGTGCGGTCCAGCGCCAGCGTGATCAAACGTCGTTCCCAGTGGTCGACACGCAGCGTGTCGATCTGATCCAACCCGGCATCATGCAGCCCTAGATCCGATGGCAGGATCTCCGGTCCATCGGCCATCACCACCGCGCTGTCGATCACGTTTCGCAGTTGCCGCACATTTCCCGGCCAGGCGTAGCGCTGCATGCGCTCGCGAGCGGCGGCAGAAATCTGCAACTGGGGGCGATGGTGTTCGATCCGGAAATGTTGGAAGAAGTGATCGATCAGCCGGTTCAGGTCGTCTTCACGATCGCGCAGCGGCGGCACCAGTAACTCGAACACGCTCAAGCGGTAGAACAAATCTTCGCGAAATCGCTTCTCGCGAACAAACTCCGCCAGATCGCGATTCGTGGCGGCGATCACACGCACGTCGACGAACACCTGCTGCGTCCCGCCGACCGGCAAGAATGGATGGCCTTCGAGGATCCGCAGCAGCTTCGCTTGGGCTTCCAGGGTCAGTTCGCCAACTTCGTCGAGAAACAAACTGCCGGTGTGCGCCTGCTGAAACCAGCCGGTGTGATCGGAATCGGCTCCGGTGAACGAGCCCTTCTTGTGGCCGAACAATTGGCTCTCGACCAGATCGCGCGAGATGGCGGCGCAGTTGACGGCCAGCATCGGCCGGTCACGGCGAGGGCTCGCTTGATGGATCGCATGTGCGACCAATTCTTTGCCGACACCGCTTTCGCCGCGGATCAATACTGAGCCATTCGCTCGCCCGATGCGAACGATCTTTTCCTTCAGCCGGCGGATCGGCGCGCTGTCGCCGACGATTTCGCCCGAATCGGCATGTCGCGCGGCGCTGCGGCGTTGGGCAGCTTTGAGGTTGCCGCGTTCTTGGGCGCGGCGAATCGCGGCGCCGAGCAACCGGCCGGCGGCAGCGGCGAGTTCGAAATCGTTGGATGTGAACTGGTTGTTGCGGTGGTACAGGTGCAGCACGCCGACGACGGTCCCGCCGCTGGACAGCGGGATCCAGATCGCATCGGACCAATCCTTGTTCAGATTCTCCGAACTGCCCGAGACGCTGAACCAGATCGCCTCGCCATCACGCAGCACCCGCCGGGCCAGTCGCTGGCCGATCTTCATCGTCGGCATCGTTTCCTGCGGGACGAACTTCTGTGGCGTCAGCCGGCCGTCGCCCGAGTCGACCGAAAAACCGACGACATCGGCATCGGTCCGCCCATGCAGCAGCTCGATCGCCAACTGGATCACCTCATCGACCTGGTCGCTTTGCAGCAGGTTGATGCTGAGCTGATACATGTCCAGCAGCCGGCCGACGAAGGCGTTGTCGCGGAGCGCTTCGAGCGAGGACAATCCCGAATCAAGATCGAGCGGTGAACTGATCGGGCGGTCGAGAATCAGCGTCTGCGAGTTCGGATCGTTGGGTTCCTCGGCAGTCGCCTCGACGAGTTGAATCTCGCTGCTGCCGACGATGAACCCGCTGCCGTTGAGCAGCATCGCGTGGTCGGTTTTCTGGCCGTTGACCAGGGTGCCGTTGCGGCTGCCGGTATCGCGCAGTTGCCAGTGGCCATCCTCGAAATAGAGGACCGCGTGAAACCGGCTGCTGATCGGGTCGGTGAGCTTGATTTCGCAGCTATCACCGCGACCAATATGCATCGGGCGGCTCGGATCAAGCGGAAATTGCCGTCCCGACTCCGGCCCCGAACGGACCAAGAGATACGTCACTATCGATCCTTACGCTGTCGATTGCTGGGGGCTGTCTGTTGCTCAAGGACAGAAGGAAATAAGATAGCCCGCATGATAGCGAAACATTGCTCCCATCGTCACCAACCCCCCAATGTAGGCGCCGCATGAGCCTGTCCGAGCACATTGTTTGGCATCCGACGACGGTCACGCGGCAGCAGCGCCAGCGACGACTCGGCCAGCAGGGCACCGTCGTTTGGTTCACCGGGCTGAGCGGGTGTGGCAAGAGCACGATCGCCAACGAGCTGGAACATTTGCTGCAGCAGCGTGGGGCTGCGACGATGCTGTTGGACGGAGACAATGTCCGCCACGGTTTGTGTGCCCCGCCGCAGCGATTGGTCACCGAGTACGGCGAGCCGCTGGCTGAGCGGTTTGGCCTGGGGTTCGCCCCGGAAGACCGGCAGGAAAATATTCGCCGCATCGCCGCCGTGGGCGAGCTATTTGTCTCCGCCGGATTGATCACGATCACGGCCTTCGTCAGCCCGTACCGCGGCGATCGCCAGCGGGCTCGGCAACAGATTGAGCAGGCCGGCGCGGCGGGCGATTTTGTCGAAGTGTTTGTCGATACGCCGCTGGAGATCTGCGAACGCCGCGACCCGAAGGGGCTGTACAAAAAGGCCCGCGCTGGGGAAATCAAACATTTTACAGGGATCAGCGATCCGTACGAGTCACCCGACAAACCGGAAGTGCATCTGCTCGGTGGCCAATCCCGCAGCCCGAGCGAATTGGCCGCGGATGTCATCGCTTATCTCGCAGCACAAGGTCGGCTGGCGATCGGCTCGGACCAACGACTCTGAGGAGCCTCTGGGTGGCACGTCCCTGCTGGGTGGCACGTCCCTGAGGAACGAAGGGCGTGCTGGGAAGAACTGCATGGTAAGAGGTTAGCGCCGATTAGTCGCAGCGGCGGTGGCGAGCTCGAACGAACCTTCGATGTCGTCGGGAAAGATCGTCCAGACCGGCACGCGGCGCGTCATCTCTTCGGTGACCTTTTTGATCGCCGCCTCGATCTTTTGCTCTTTGAGTTTCTCGCGAATCTCGTCCTGCATCTCGCTGATCGGCTTGATTCCTGCGGGTTTGCGCTCCAGCACGCGGACGATGTGCATCCCGACTTCATCCTCGATCACTTCGCTCATCACCCCCAGCGGCAGTGAATAGATTTCATCTTCCAGCTTGGTCGAGGCGAGCGAGCCACGGGTGGTCCAGTCGTGCACGCCGCCGCGGGCCGCGAACGGCTCTTGCGACTTGGCCCGGGCGACCGCCTGCATGCTGCCGCCAAAGTAGGCTTCGCGTCCCATCTCGTTGATCGCCTGCAGCGCCGCATCGCGACCGCCGCAGCGTTCGAACGTCGCGGTGAGCTGTTCCCAGCGCGCTTGCGCCTTGACCTGATACTGGTCCAAGTTGTCTTCATAGTAGTTGCGAACTTCGATCATCGTGACCTCCGGGTCTTTGGGGATCACGTCGCTGCGGTACAAGTGCGCCAGCATCTGATCGATGAAGTCCATCTTGGTCGACTCGTATGAGCTGCCCTGCTCGCGCAGCTTTTGGTCGACTTCGGAAACGGTATGAACGCCGAATTTCTTGAACTGCCGTGGCAACTCGGTTTCATGGAACATTTGCAGCGCTTTGGCTTGCAACTGCTTTTCGGCACCGAGCCGTTTGTCGGCAGCTTGGGTGCCGACCTGCGACAGCAAGAACGATTCGCGGAGGATTTTGAGCTGAATCGTTTGGTTTAAGAGTGACCGAAAGATCACGCTGCGGATGTAGCGGATTTCCGTTTCGCTCGGTGGCTGAGGCGATTTAGCGGAAATCTCTCTGACTCGCGCGTCGATCCGTGGCAGCAGGTCGCCCGCCAGGATGAACGATTGGCCGACAACCGCGACGACCGATGCCGGGTCCTCAGGAATCGGCGTTGCCAGCGCCTGGCGGATTTGCTCCGGCGAAGGCCCTTGCGCCGCCGCTCCGCGGGCCGCACCGAGCAGGGCGATGACCAGCAAAATCAGGCGAGCGAGCAGAAAGGGCGCAAATGGCATCACAGGTCCGGCATCCCGACACGATGGCAACACACCCGGTGCCGCAGCGCCCGCAACCGCAGACACGCTTACCGAGCAAAATCCGTTGCTGCCTACATAGGTCGAAACAAACGGTCGCCGCAAGGTGAATTGGTCCCCGTCCCAGATCGGCCGAGCCGGCCGGCAGACCGCCGGCCAAGCGACCGCGAAAATCACCCTCGCTGGCTCAGTTGGTGTTCAGCAGGGCGTCGTTAACGTGTAGGTTAGCCAGAGAGAATATGATGCCTGTGGGGTACTGTGGAATCATTACATCATGGATGCGGCTGAGGTGATTCGTCGGATGCATGCACATCGTGCATGGGCCAATCGGAAGTTGCTGGCAGCATGCGATCCGCTCAGCGACGCGCAGTTGCGGCAACCGCAAGCGATCGGCCAAGGCTCGCTCTGGCGTTCGCTGGTGCACCTGTACGCTGCCGAATACGTCTGGCTCGAGGCGCTGCTGGGCGACGAGGAGCCGCTGTTGCCTGGCGATCTGCCTGGGAAGCTGCCCGGAAATCAGCTCGGTCAGGGCGGCCTTGCCTCCTATGCAGAGCTGAAACGTCAGTGGGATGTTTTGGCCCAGCGGTGGGCAAGCTATCTGGCTGCACTGACCGCTGAGGCACTGGATGGCCGTGTCTATAAGACGAGCACCCGTTCGGGCGTGGGCCAGCGTCAGGCTACGCGCCGCGCAGACGTGTTGATCCATGTCTGCACACATGCCCACTACACCACCGCGCAGACCGTCAATATGCTCCGGCAAGTCGGCGTGCAGCCACTGCCCGATCTGATGCTGATCTCATTGGCCAGGCAAGAGGCGGCAAAAGCGGATTCGGGTTACGGCTGCTGAGCGTTATGCTCTTTGAGAGTCTCGTTTTCGCACTGGAGCGATGAGACGGTGGGCGGGGCATCCGTCGACATGGTGGCTGGACGGGGGGGCGGCGCAAACACGGCCAGCGCCAGCGGGACGGTGCGGAAGGTCGCGGGCGTCCGCACGGTCAACTCACCGTCGGTATTGACCCAATAAGGACGGCGGGTTTTAACTTCAAAATACTGTCCTTCTAGCGTCCGTACTTTGGAAAGCCGCTCCAGTCGCCCACGCCACAGCGACCAAAACATCAGCGGCATCTCAGACCAATGCTCGATCTCGATGCTATAAAGATTGAGTTGTTGGTCGTCGATCTCCGCTTCCTCGTCGACCGTCATGCCGCCGCCAAAGAAACGCCCGTTGCCCACCGTGAGCTGCACCGTTTTGGCTTGCCAACTGTTATGCCCGTCACTGATGACCACGCGGATCGGACGCATCTGCCAAAGCGATTTCGCCGTGGTGACCGGATAAGCTAACACGCCCCAACGCTGCTTGGCCCCTTTGTCGAGTTGCCGACAAATCTGCACACTCAGTCCGAGACTGGCGGCATTGAAGTAGTGCTTGTCGTTGACCCGCCCCAGGTCAATCCGCCGCAAATGACCCGCCGCGATCACCGCGCAGGCCGCATCGAGCTGCAGCGGCAAACCGAGCGTGCGAGCCAAGTCATTCGCCGTCCCCAACGGCAATATGCCCAGCGGCAATTGCGTTTCGACCAGCGCATCGGCAACCCCGTTGAGCGTCCCGTCGCCACCGCCAACGATCACGCAATCGACCTGATCACGGTGTTGGTGGATCAGTTTGGGAAGCTTGCCTGGATCGTCCGGAGTCTGGACAACGAGTTCCAGTCCGGCGTCGCTGAGCAGTTCGATCACCTGGGGGAACTGCGCCGCGACCTGGCGGGCATGGGGATTCGCCAGCAACAGCGCTCGCCGAGGTTTTGCAGGCGTGGACGATGATTGTTGCGGAAGGACGTTGTCCATACACGCGACTCGATTAAGCAATGCACCTAGAACGAACCCCTCAATGCAGCCGTTCAATCATGCAACTTGCATGCCTCCGTTAGGAAACCTCGTCGGGCTGGGTCTCCGTGACTCGGCTGAGGATCATGCCCGAACCGGTCTGAGTCCGCAGTTCATCGCCGGGGCTAACCTGATCGCTGCGTTGAATCACGGTGCCGTCGTCCGTTCGCTGCGTGACGCTGTAGCCGCGCGCGAGCACGGCCAGCGGGCTCAGGGCCGACAACGCCGCTGCGTGCTGCTGCAGCAAGCGGGATTTCTCCTGCACCAGTCGCCGCATCGCCAGGCGGCCACGGTGGTCGAGTTCATCGAGTTGCCGCGAGCGGTCAAGGATCGGCTGGAAAGGACGGGTGAACACGGGCCGCGACGCCAGGTGGCGAAGCTGCTCACGGTGGTACGCCAGTCGCTGCCGGATCGGCTGTTCCATCCGCTGCAGCAGCAGGCGAAGCGACTGTTGGACGCTAGCCCACTCCGGCACGACGCGTTCAGCCGCTTCGCTGGGCGTCAGAGCGCGGACATCGGCCGCGAAGTCGGCGAGTGTGACGTCGATTTCGTGACCTACGGCGGAAACGATCGGTAACTCGCTGGCCGCGATCGCCCGCACCACCGGCTCCTCGTTGAAACACCACAGGTCTTCGAGGGAACCGCCGCCACGACCGACCACGATCAGGTCGACTGCCGGTTGTAGGCGGTTTGCAGCCTCGATGCCCGCCACGATCGACTCGGCCGCACCGCTGCCCTGCACCTTCGCCGGCACGACCGTGACGTTCAACTGCGGCCAGCGGCGCACAGCGATTTGCAGAAAGTCCCGCACCGCCGCCCCGGTGGGGCTGGTAACCAGGGCAATCCGCCGCGGAAAGCGGGGCAGCGGCTGTTTGCGATCGGCGTCGAACAATCCCTCGGCAGCCAGCCGCGCCTTGAGCTGCTCGAACGCCAGTTGCAACGCGCCAATGCCCAGCGGTTCGACTTTCCGCAAGATGAGTTGGTAGGAGCCCTGCGGCGCGTAGACTTCGACGCTGCCCAGTGCGACCACCGCTTGGCCTTCCATCAATTCAAACGGCAGTCGTGCGGCGGTGCTGGCCCACATCACCGCCCGGATCTGCGCGCCGCTATCCTTCAGCGTCATGTACAAATGGCCGCTGCGAGGGCGCGCGAGGTTGGAGATTTCGCCTGCGACCCAGACCGCCGGAAACGACTCCTCAATCACGCCTTTGAGGCAGGCGGTGAGTTGTGAGATTGTCAGCGGCTCGGGGGCCGGACTCGAGGAGGCGCGGCTCATGACTGGGGCCAGATGCCGCTGAAGACTTCGATGGCGCCACCGGTCATCAACACCCGGTCGGCCGCTCGGTCCCAACGCAACTGCAAGTCACCGCCAGTCAAATGGTTGAGGATCGCCTCGTCGGTCCGACCGGTAAGCACGCCGGCAACGCAGACTGCTGAAGCGCCCGTGCCGCAAGCCCAGGTCTCGCCGCTGCCGCGTTCCCAGGTTCGCTGACGAACTTCGCCGCGACGGATCACCTCGACGAACTCCACGTTCGTGCGTTTGGGGAAACGACTGTCGTGCTCGATCAGCGGCCCGATGCCGCTGACCAGTTCATCGGTTGCCGAGTCGACAAAGATCACGCAGTGCGGGTTGCCCATCGAGACGCAGGTGACGCGGAAGGTCTGGCCAGCGATCTCCAGCGGATGGTCGACCACCGGACCGGCCGGCAGCAGCGTGGTGGGGACTCGCGGCGCATCGAGGATCGGTTGCCCCATGTCGACGGTGACTTGACGGACCTTGTCGTCGTCGCCGAGTGTCAGCGCCAGTGACAGCACGCCGGCGCCGGTTTCGATCCGCAGATCCGTGCCGCTGGCCAGCCCGTGGTCGTGGACGTACTTGGCGACGCAGCGGATGCCGTTGCCGCACATTTCGCTTTCGCTGCCATCGGCGTTGAACATTCGCATCCGCGCGTCCGCCACTTCGCTCGGCAGGATCAAGATCAAGCCATCGCCGCCAACGCCGTAGCGGCGATGCGAAATCTGCTGCGCCAGTTCCGCGGGATCGGCGGGAATCGGCTGGTCAAAGCACGACACATAGACGTAGTCATTGCCGGCGCCGTGCATTTTGCTGAATCGAATCACAGTGATGAATTGCTCTTAAACGGAGGTAGGCAAGGGGCGTCTCTATTGTGGTCCTCTGGCAATTTTCGGCCATAGGGCTCAAGTGCACAAACGCTGGCTCGGCAGCGATCGGCTAACATGAAGAGGTTGTCTCAGTCCCCTTCTTTCGGAGCAGGCGATGTCGCTGGGAATCAAGCCAACCGTCGATTTTGCGTTCAAGAAGATCTTTGGCAGCCCTGAGAATGTCCAAGTCTTGATCGGTCTACTCAACGCGATTTTGCAGTTGCCCCAGCCGATCGAGCAGGTGACGATTCTCAACCCATTTAGCTATCAGGAGTTTGCCGCCGATAAGCTGATCGTGCTCGACATCCGTGCCCGCGATTCGAGCGGCCGATGGATGAATATCGAGATGCAGGTCTCACCTGTCGGCGGACTCCTGCAGCGGCTGGTTTATTACGCATGCTCGCTCTACACGACGCAACTTCGTTCGGGCGACAACTACCTTACCCTCTCACCGGCGATATCGATTTGCTTGCTGAGCAAACCGATTTTTCCTGACTCGGCAGTCGCACACCATCGGTTTCGACCCTGCGATCCTGAGCACGGCCGCGAGCTACCAGCGACGATCGAAGTACACACGGTCGAGCTGTCGAAGTACAATTTGCACAAGAAGGACATCCGCCGGGCGAGCGTGATTGAGCAGTGGGTGTTTTTTCTGCTGTACGCGGATCAGTACGACGCCGAACAATTGCGGAATCTGCTGCCGGGCGTCGAGTTTCAGCAGGCCATTTCGGTGATCGAAACGATCGCGGAACGAACAGAGGATCGAATGATGTATGACCAACGCGAAAAGGCGCAGCGGGACTGGGAGTGGATGATCCAAGGGACGCTTCAGGAGGGCCGCGAAAAAGGCCGTGAAGAAGGCCGTGAAGAAGGCCGTGAAGAAGGCCGTGAAGAAGGCCTACAACAGGGGGTCGAACGAGGAACGCTGGTGGGCAAGATTCAGTTGCTGCAGCAGATTCTCGGCATCGAGGAGAGTTCGCTCGACATGCTACGCGATAAACCGCTTACGGAACTTGCGGCGCAGCTCGATGAACTCCAGCAATTGCTCCGCTCGCGCGGCGGCCCGCTTTGACACCGCTTATTCGCCCGCTGACTTGTGGCGAGTCCCGCCAGGTCGATCAAATTGCGATCGATGCGTTCGGGATGAGCGGGCTGGTATTGATGGAAAACGCCGGCCGCGAGGCGGCACGTGTGATTGCCGAGCGTTTTCCGCGCGCTGACACCTGCATCCTTTGCGGCAAGGGGAACAACGCTGGCGATGGTTATGTGATCGCCCGACATTTGCAATCGGCACAAGCTGCCGCTGGTGACAGCGGCTGCGTGCGGATTGTGTCGGTCGTCGATCCCGCCGAGCTTGCTGGCGACGCTGCGGTCAACGCCAACATTGCCGATTTGGCGGGGCTCCCGATCACGGTGGTCACCGATCGGCAGCCGTTGGCTGCCGCGGTCGGTTCGCCAACGCTGATTGTCGATTGTTTGCTCGGCACCGGAGCACAGGGTAATCCACGCGGGCTGTATGCCGACGCGATTCGCCTGAGCAACGCTTTGCCGGCCAAACGGGTCGCGATCGATCTGCCCAGCGGCCTGGACGCCGACAGCGGCAGGGTTGGCGAGCCGACGTTCCGCGCCGACCTGACGCTGACGATGGTCGCTCCGAAAATCGGTTTCGCGGCCGAGACCGCCCAGGCGGTGCTGGGCGAAGTTGTCGTCGTGGCGATCGGTGTCCCGCTGCGGCTACTGAGCCGGTTTCGCTAGTTCAGCCGCTGTTACTCTAACGGCAACTCTGCCGAAGCGGGTGAGACGCCCAAACGCAGCGGCTTACGCGGCTCCGGCTGGTCCCCAGCCGGTTGGGCCATCGCCACCGAGGGATAAGTCGGCACCATCGCTGAAGCATTTGCGCCGCCTGGCGAGTAACCCGGACCTGCCGCGGCACCGGTGGCCGGGGCGTTTGCGGCAGCGGCGCTGGTGGCCGCGCCCGCTTGCACCGGCAGCCCCTCCCGCCGGACAGGAATCGTCGTCGTCGTCAGCCCGCTGCGGGTCGTGTCGCGCTGCGCCAACATTTGGCTAACCGGGTCAGGCCGCTTGGCGATGTTATCCACCTGCACGCGGCGTCCCGGCAAGCCGACCAGCGCCTGTTCACCCTGCACCAGACGTCCTTCCTTGGCGCGGAACGAAGGGATCAAGCTGATCCGCATCTGCTCGCCGCCCACGGCGTCCCAAGGAATCCAAATGCTGTAGGACGCTCCCAGGTCGGACTGGCTGAAGTGCTGCGTGAACTGTTCGGCGGTGAAGTGATACCGCTTCACTTCGCCCATCGACCCGTCCGGGTTTTCGGCGATGGCGTGCACCGTTAAATCGCCCTCGACGGGAACGGCACGGGTCTTCTCGTCATAGAAGAACAACCGTCCGCCAAACCCGCGGGTCGGCGTGCGGCCGGTCTGCACCAGCGTGTCGGGCGTCCAGGTCACCGCCATCTTCACCGGATTGGGATACGGCTTGGGTGGTTTGTCTTTCTTGCTCCACGGCATGTTCCAGCTCGAGGTCCCTTTGGGGCCGGAACTGGTGCATCCGCTGGACGTGATGACCGTCGAGCAGAGCAGTGCGGCGAGCAGCACATGGGTCGTCACTATCTTCATTTTGAAAATCCTGAGAGCTCGGCGGCGGCATTACCATCGATGAACTTGAAATCGGCTGGTTTGACAAATCGTCCCGGCGGATTCACACCGGCGGGCATTGCGGTGGCGGCCGGAGCGACACCCGGTTGTGCCGACGGATACCCGCCGCGCCAGGCTTGTTCGAGTTGTTGTGGCCCGGTTGTGGGGACCATCCCTGGCGCCGCGCTGGGTGCGGGGGCTGACCCTGGCACACCGCCTGGTGGCAATTCACGCATCGGCGTGCCCTGCGGCCCGACTCCTCCTGGCGCGTAGCCTTGTCCCGGCGGGTAGCTGCCGTTTGCCGGATATCCGTTGGGTGGATAGCCCTGGCTTGGCGGATAGCCGCTCCCAGGCGGATACGCTCCCGGCGGCAGGTTCGTGCTGGGCGGCCAAGCCGAGCCCTGCGGTACCGGAGTCGATTGCGGCGGGTAAAGCGGCTGTGGCGGCGTCAGCATTTCGACCTGTCCCGAGCCAACGCCGTGCTGCGGCGACTCGATCATCATCGACGGACCATACAACTTCTCGTCATAGCTCTCGCCATCGATCAACGTGGGGAACTGATCGACCGTCGGGTGCAAGTCGGGATAAATCGTCGGCCCGACAGCCGGTCCCCAGAGTCCATAGCCGCCGCTGAGTCCCACGTCGCCGTGCATCTCGACCATGTCGGCTAAGCAGTAGCTCATCCGGCTCGACTCGACCTGCTTGACGTATTCCAGGTCTTCGTCGCCGTTGACCAGCATCGGAGTCATGATGATCAACAGTTCCGACCGTGTTTCGCTCTCACGATCGAAGCGGAACATCACACCGACCAGCGGAATATCGGCCAGGTACGGCACGCGGCGCGACTGGTTGGATCGGTTCTTCTGGATCAAGCCGCCGAAGACGACGGTCTGGCCGCTATAGGCGACGATCGTCGATTCAGCGCGGGTTTCATTAATGTCGGGAATGATGATTGGAACGCCGTTTTGATCGGTGCCGATTGGCGTTCCAGTCCCCGTGGTGCGGTCGACCTCGGCGCGGCGAGCGACGATCTGCATTGAGATCATGCCATCGGCGCCGACGCGTGGCAGCACTTCCAGCGTCAGGCCCACTTCGACATCGACCACATCCAGGATCGGTGCCGTTCCCAGTTGGCCCTGCTGTAAGCCGGCGACTCGAGCGACCTGCTGCCCAACGTTGATGAAACCGACCTTATTGTCGACCGTCATGATTTGCGGCCGGCTGAGGATTTGAGCACGGTTGGCGAGTTGCAAGGATCGCAACAACAAGCTGAACGAATCGCTGGCGGCGCTGAGCACGAAGCCGCCAAAGCCGGCGGCCTGACTGGCCGTTCCCAGCCCAAACGTGCTGACCGCCCGCGAGGCGACCGTCGCCGGGTCGACTGCGGAGACATTGGAGGTGCCGTTTTGATTGAAGTTGAAACCGGGGATGCCGGCACCCGGAGTCGTCAGCGCCCGGCCGCGATCGAACAGCAAGCTGTCTTGCAGACCGATTTCGCCGCCGAGTTCAAATAAGTCGTCCAACAGCACTTCGGCGATCACTACCTTGATCAGCACCATCGGTGGGCGGCGATCGAGGCTTTCGATCAACCGCCGCACGTCGGTGTACAACCGCGGTGAGACGCTCAGCAACAGACTGTTGGTTGCAACTTCGGCGACCACGACCAAATCGCGATCGGGCAGGTCGAACGGTCCGAGTCCTCCCTGCTGAAATTGCTGGATCTGGTTGACGGTCTGCATCCGCTGCTGGACGTACGCCTGGATGGCCGTAGCGATTTCTGGAGCGCTTTGGTGCCGCAGCCAGACCACTTCAGTGATCCGCTCAGCGAACCCGCTTGTATCCAACCGCAATAGGATGCTTTCGACGACTTCCAGATCGCTCGCCGAACCGCTGGCGATGATGCTGTTGGTCCGCTGATCGGTCGAGAACCGCAGGTTGACCAGCGAACTGGACGCGGCGGTCGCCGGAGCCAAACCGGCGAGGTTCCCTTGGCCGGTGCCTTGATTGGAGGCTTGCGAGAACAGCTCCTGCAGCGCGGTACTGAGCCGCACGGCGTCACCGTTTTCGATCGTAAATACCTTGACCAGCGACTCCACGCCGGGCACCTGGTCGAGTTGGCGGATCAGCTCGCCGATCAGCGACATGCTCGACGACGGACCGCGGACGACGATCGCATTGGCATTGGCATCGGAGGTGACCACAACCCCGGCCAGGATGCCCGAGTCGATCACGCCGCCGGCCTGTGAATCGAGCGAAACGATCGACAGCGAAGTCGATGGCCGGGTGAGGTTCTCGACCGTGGTCGCGTCGCCTTCACCGTTGATCGCCGTCTGCAGCACTGGGGCCAAATCGGCGGCCAACGAGTTCCGCAGCGGGAAGACGCGGATCTCGTTTTGCGCCGGGATCTTGTCGACGTCGAGTTGCCGCAGCAACCCTTCGACCTCCTGCAGGTCGCGCGGCGAGGCGCCGACAATCAGCGAGTTGGTGCGGTAGTCGGCCAGAATCCGCACCCGCGTCCCCAGCCCGGGCCGCAGATCCTCTCCCACACCGGGGCGATCGGCGAAGAAGCTGCGAACGGTTTGCTCGGCGTCGACGGCACTGGCGTGGCTGAGGCGAAACACCTGCAGGCGGCTGGTTTCGTCCAGCGGCAGGTCGATCTTCTCGATCACGCTCAGCGCACTGGCCAACGCCTCGCGGCGGCCGATCAGCAGCAGCGCATTGGGGTGATCCAGCGGCGTGATCGAGACTTCGCCTTGCCGCGCGGCCAGCACGTCTTCATACAACTGATTGAGCAGCGCAGCGGCGGCGGCACCATCGAGGTGCTGGAGCTGGTAAACCTCAACTTCGGGCTGAGTGACCACACTTTGCTGTTCGATCTGGCGGATCACGTCGAGCACCCGCTGGGTGTCGCGCCGCGGGCCGCGGACGATGATGATCCCCAGCTCCGGAACGAACTGGATCTGCGTGTCGCCGATGATTCCGCCACCGGTATCGTCTTGCGGGGCAGCCGGTTGACCGGGTTGCTGGCCGGGTTGCTGTGCTGGTGGTTGAGCGGGCGGCTGGAACATCACGTTCCGCAGCGCTTCGTCTCCCGGACTGATCGGCAGCAGCGCCGCCGATTGTCCGTCGGGCAATTGGTCGAGCAACCGGATCGCGCGCTGGATCGGTGCCGGCTTGGCGTTCTCGACGCGGACCATCTCGATCACGTCATCGCCGCGGGCTGTGGTTTGGTCGAGCGAGCGGATCATCTTTTGCCAGCCCGGCATCGCCGGCTCCGGCGCGACCACGGTCACCACATTTTCGCGGCGGTCGACTTCGATCTTGGTCCCTTCCAGCGGCGCGCCGGTGAGTTGGAACGAAGCCCGCTCGCCGTTTTGGCTGGTGGTCACCGGAATTCGCTTGCCAGCGACCCGCTGCAGCGAATCCTCGAACTCCCGCCACGAAATCGACGCCAGCCGGACCTGCAACGAGCCATCGGCCGTGCGCAGTCCACCGTCGCTGGCGGCCGACTTGCCACCCGAGCGGCTTTCCGCGACATACACCTGCAGCGCCTCGCGCTGAATCTGCGGCTGCAGCGCCGCCGGAGCGAGGATCACCAACCGCGAGCCGCGGACATCGGGCGAAATCTGCACGCCGTCCACATCGCGGTAACGCATCTCCAACGCCGTACTCACGCTGGCCACGAACGCGGCGGGCAGCTCGATCGTATTAACGATGGCGGCCTGGTTCTGCTGCATCTCCACCGGCAGGGGGCCGACATCCGCACGGCCGGGTAGCGACGGCAGACTTTGCAAACGTTCCGCGGGTTGGCCGAACTCTTGTGCAAAGGTGCGTGTGGGTGAAACCAGCGGCAAGGTTGCCGCGGGGCCACCGCCGATCTGTGCGGCGAGCAAGATGAGAAGGGCGTTACGAGCCTTCTGACGACGGTTTCTTCTGGTCATTTGCCCATCGCGAGATAGGGAGGTGCTGGTGGGGTGACGGGGCAGGCCATCGCCGCGCGGACGAAGTGGTGCCACCGGTGTAATCGTCACTGTCGGCACGATCGCTACAGTAAAAAAACTCGCTGGAGCTGAACCAAGCCGCGAACAGGCGTGGAATTCACCGTCGACCGAGGCCTGTGATTTCAGAAAAGGTCGTTGGCGTGGGGGAGAAAAGCTGACATAATGCGGGGACTTAGGCTATTTGGTACCGGGAGTCGAATTGTTTTGTTAAGAAAAGCTCTGCTCGCCCCTCTGCGTCTGGCCGTTGGCTGGGGGATGTATCCGCGGGTCCTCGGCTGGTTGGCGGTGGCGATGCTGGTGCTGTTGCGGCTGACCATCGGCTGGCACTTCTACAGCGAGGGCATCGATAAGTACCAAAGCGGCAATTGGGACGCCAAACCGTTCTTCTCGGGCGCTCGTGGGCCAGCCGCCAGTCAGTTTCGCCAGCTCGTCTGGGACTGGGATGGGGCGATGCGGCTGGACATCGAAAAATCGAAGCTGCATTTTGCTCGGTTTCGCGACCGCGTGATCCGCCACTATGAGTTTGATGAAGCTCAAACGCGCCAGGCTAAAGCCAATTACGTCCTGGCGGTCGAGCAATTGGAGTGGGTGCTGAAGAACAACGCGACCGATATCGAGGAATACCAACTCGGACGTGACCGCATCCAGCGACTTGAAGAGGATTATCGCCGCAGCGGTGTAGCGAGCTTGGCCGGTCAACGGGAGACGATTCGCTCGGAGTGGACGGCCCAAATCAATCCGGTCTTAGCTCAAATCGATATGGTCTGGCGGAACTACGAGGCCGCTCAAAATGCGATGGCCAGCCAGGACCAAGTCGCCGATAAGGGCCCGCTGCTGATGGGGGTGCCACGCGAGCGGATGGTCGACACCAGCTTGATCAATCAGGTGGTGCCGTACTTTGATATGGCCATCGGAATTTGCCTGTTACTGGGGCTGTTTACGCCCGTGGCAGCGTTAGCAGCAGCCGGATTTCTCGGTTCAGTATTCATCAGCCAATTTCCTCCCGTGAGCGGTCCGGGAAGTACCTATTACCAGTTGATTGAAGGCGTGGCCTGCTTGGTTCTGGCTGCAACGGGCAGCGGCCGATTCGCCGGGCTCGACTTTATCTTCCACACCCTCGTTCGCAAATTCTGGCCTCGGCCCGCGGAGCAAATCAATCATGGATAATCTGTCACCGGAACAACGCGAAGTCGGCAAGCACAATTACCACAGTGCCGTCGGCTCGTACTACGACGTCAATCGTCGCGATTTCTTGCGTGGAATCATCGCCGCTGGAGCGGTCAGCGGTGCTGGCCTGGGGGCGATGTACTATGGGTACGGTAAAGTCGATGACCCGGTCCGCGTGGCGATCATCGGCACCGGTGACGAAGGCAATGTGCTGATCGGTGGCTGTACTCCTGAGTACGTTCAGGTGAAGGCGATCTGCGACATCCGTCCGTTCAGCATTCACCGTGCGTTCCATGGCGATTGGTCTTCGCCCGCCGCCCTGGCCCGTCGCCCCGGTCTGCTGAACGTTTACGGCTACCCGAACGAAGCCCAAGCGCGGAAGGAAATCAACGTTTATGACGCCAGCAATGGCGGGATCGCGGAATGCTTGAAAGATCCCGACATCGAAGCGGTGATCATCGCTCTGCCGCTGTTCTTGCATGCTCCGGTAGCGGCCATGGCGATGGAACGCGGCCTGCACGTGTTGACCGAAAAACTGATGGCGCACGACGTCGCTCAGTGCAAAGTGATGTCGCGGATGTCTTATGAGCTCAAGGACACGCAGGGCAATCCGCTGCACCTGGCGACCGGTCACCAGCGTCACTACAACATCAAGTATGACAACGCGGTGAACCTGATCCGCTGGGGGCTGCTCGGCCAACTGCACCACATCCGTGCCCAGTGGCACCGCGGCAACGTGCCGGGAGCCGATAGCTGGTCGATGCCGATTCCCGGCGGCGAAAAGATGCGCGATGGCAAGATTTTTGATCGCATCGCCAGCGACATCCGCCACCGTGAGCGCGCGCTGAGCGAAACGCGTGACGCCGAGGAAATCGCCCGGCTGAAACAAGAGATCGCGCTGTTCCAAGCCTGGGATGCCGACAAAAAGGTCGACCCGAAGAAGTTCGGCTACCAAGACTTCACCGTCCAAGGCCGTAAGTTCAGCGCGATGGAAGAACTGCATCGCTGGCGACTATTTGAGCGCACCGGTGGGGGCTTGATGGCAGAACTCGGCAGCCACCAGCTCGATGCGGTCAGCATCTTCCTCAGCTCGCTCCGCGACGACGGCAAGAAGGTGCACCCGCTGAGCGTGCACGCCGTGGGCGGTCGCCACATCATGCCGATGGATCGCGAATGCGAGGACCACGTTTACTGCATGTACGAGTTTCCTGGGCCAGAATACAGCCCGACGTTTGACGTGGGGTATTACGACCGCGTCGAAGATTACGGCAGAAACGGCATTGCCGGTTACGAGCAGGATCCGAACAAGAAGGTCGTCGTCAGCTACTCGTCGATCAACGGCAACGGCTTTGGCGGCTGGGGCGAAGTCGTGCTCGGCACCAAGGGAACGCTGGTGCTCGACAGCGAAATCGACGTGCTGCTGTACCGCAACAGCGACACCAGCAGCAAAGTCGGCGTGACGAAGAAGTCCGGCGGATTCGCGCTCGACACATCAGCCAGCGGCGATTACTCCGCTCCGATCGCGCAGGCCGCCGATGCCGGGCCGGTCAGCCGTGGGTATCGCGAAGAAATTGAGCACTGGGCGTACTGCATCCGCAATCCGGATAAGGAAAATCGCGTCCGCTGCTATCCGGAAGTCGCCATGGGCGATGCCGTGATCGCGCTGGGGACCAACGTGGCGCTAAAGAATGCCAACCAGGGCAAGAGCGGCTACTTGGAGTTCCAAGAAGAGTGGTTCGACATCAACAGCGATGCCACTCCCGACGGCAGCACGATCGCCGGGGCGACCGAGTTCATGAAAAAGCCGATCGCTTAACGAATCGTTTGAATAACTTTGGTCTTTCCATCGACTTTGCAAAATTGATATTGCCTGTGACTGGCTGGAACAGAAGCCACCACTGGAATTTTAATTTTGCCGATGATCAAAGGCCAGCGATGACTTGCCATCTGTCCGCCGTGACGATTTCCTTCTGCGTCGCGGCAACCTCGCTGTTGGCGGGTTGCCAGCGACCGATGGGGTCGACCACCGGCCCGTATGCACCTGCCGGATCGCTGCCACCGGCGAGCAGCCAGCCGCTCATCCCCTTCGGTTCGCTCAATGGCGCCACCCGCGTGCCGCCGCCGCCAACAGGCAGTTCGCAGGTTTCCAGCGGCTACGATGGGCAACCCGCGGCCCAGTTCACCGCCCAGGGGACGCCGGGCGGCTTTGCTAGTCCAATTTCCAGCCTCGCCAGCGGCTCGTCTTCTGGCCAGCGTCAGTCGCTCGGCGGCATGCCGGTGATCGATCTGACGGCCGGCATGATCGACTCGGCGGCTCCGCTTCCCGGTTTGCCTCCCGAACAGGCCTTGGCCAGCGCGCCGTCCTTTAACAACACCCCACCTTTTCATAGCGCCGCAGCGGTTGGCAGCGGTGTGGTCACGGCCGACTGGCAGAACAGCACGCCAAATATCTCGGTAGCGCCGGTCGACTTGGCCTCCCGGCTGCGGCCGCTCGACGCGGCTCAGGCAACGGCGATCATGCCGCTGCACCCGTCGCAAGATTATGTTCCCGCCGATCATCCGTCGGTGGCGATGGCGCAGTACCGCACCGAAGCCCAGGTTTCACCGGCTCGGCAAGCGGTCCAGCCAGCCTTGGCAGAGTCACCGGTGGCGCACGTTCCCGCGACGGATAACGCCTTCGAACAGCGCGGCACGACCCAGGCGTATGCATCGCAGTCGCCAGCCCGTCCGCTCCCCTCGACCGATCCGGTCGAGCCGCAGCCGAGCCCCGCGGCTCAGACCGGCAACCTGCTGTGGCGCAATCCCGCCGTGGCCCGGTGACCACTGCTAAGCTACTTTCCGCGGGCTTCGATCAGCACCGAGAACGCCTGCAGGTACCGTGCGACCGTCTCAGCAGAGACTTCTTTCCAGTCCGCGGTTTTGTGCCGCAGCACAGCCAGCTTTAACAATTCCACGGCATCCGCTAAATCGCTGGGCAATTCTGGCAAGCCTGCGAATGGCTGCACCAGTGGCGGCTGGGGCTCAGCCAGCGGGTCCTGGGCTGCAGCTTGTGGTTGTGGCAGGTCGAAGTTGCCGTCGTTTCCATTGAGCGCATCTTCATCGCCGAAATCGGGACCTTCGACGGCAGGGCCGGAACTGATTTCATTCGGGCCGTCTTCGTATTTCTTGGCCGAACCACCGCCTTGCCCCGGTTGGGTGAAGTCCGCGGCAGCGTCAAAGTCTTCGTCCAGGTCGCTGGTCGCCAGATTGCTTTCACTCGACCGCGTTGCTTCATCCGCGCCGGTCGCTTCCCACCGCTGTTGCCGCATCGCCGACACGCTCCAGCCGCTCTGGGCCGCACCTTCAAGCCACAGCGGCGCATCGTCCCAGTCCAGTGCAACTAGGAAGTGCGTCCAGTAAAGTCCACGGTAGGTCTCGTAGCTGTCGGCAAAGGCGTCGTAGACCCGCCGCAACCGGCCGACGTGCGATGCGGTCACGCCGCCCACGCGCTGCGCCCAAGCTTCGTCCGAGTATTGCGCTGCCGGCGCGCCCGACTGGATCAGGGCCTCGCGCCACTGGCTGATGATCTGGCCTTTTTCCCAGTTGGTTTGGCTGACCAGTTGATTCCAGCGGCCGACGAACGGCTGCTCCACCAGCTCTGGATCGAGTTCGACATCTGATGCGGAATCGAGCACCGGCTCCTCGGGCTCCAACTCGATCACGGCGGACGGCTCGATGTGGCCGCGGTGGTGCGGAGCGGGCTCTTCGAGATCAAACGGCGGGACAGACTCTTCTTCGCGAACCATACGGCATCAGTGCGTGAGGGGATGGCTTCAGTCCAGCGTTGCGATTGCGCATGCGCGGTTGACCGTTGTGGCCAGCGCAGCGTCTGCAGCCAAGCGGCCGCACCGCAATTGCGATGCACACACGCTAGCTAAGCAGGGTCACAGTTGGAAAGACTTTGGCAGCGAATTGAGCTTCAGCCGGCAAAAACCGCTGCCGAATGCGCCGGGAGAACCGAGCCTAGCGGTGGAAAAGGTCTTGATGCGGCCGGAGGAACGGCGGCAGACGTCGACCGGTCGCTGCGAGGAGACGAAAAAACCGGCCTGCGGGATTTCTCCCCCAGGCCGGTCCTATCGTTGCTTTGGCTGTGCGGCGGCAAAACGGAGCCGCTGGGAGAAACGCGGAGATCTCAGCGTGCTTCTGCACTAGCTTTTTGGTGATCTCGGCGAACCCGAAAATATGGTCCCTCTGCCGGAATTACAGCCAAAGCGGTGTGGGCTGATTCAACCCAACGTTTCGTATTTTACCCGGGGCTAGCCGGGTAGCAAAGTAGTTCGGCGTTTGAATGCCGGCGGATCAGCTTTTTCTCGCAACTTTCGCAGCGGACTCTTGGTCAGCGAACTTGGGCACCCAGCTACAATAGCCGCCAGGCCGTAACGCCATGGCGAGTCGATCGTCACAAACCGTGTCCCTCCGCACACACCAGCGAGACCTTGAATGCCCCAGAGTGAAGTTACCCGTCGGGATTTCTTGAACGCCACCGGAACCGCGGCAATCGCAGCCGGGGCCCTGACCGCCGCCCGGCCGGCACGGGCCGCGGCCGCTAATGACAAGCTCAAGATCGGCTTTGTCGGCCCCGGCGGTCGCGGCTTCGGCGCTCACGTAAAGACGTTGACGCGGCTGGCAGAAGAAGGGCGTCCGATCGAACTGGTGGCTGTCTGCGATGTGTACAGCGAACACCGCGACCGCGCGGCGGAGCATATCAAAAGCCGGCTGAAGACAACGCCGCGGAGCTACGTCGACTTTCGCGAGATGTACGCCAAGGAAGAACTCGACGCCGTCTGCATCGGCACACCCGACCACTGGCATGCCAAACAGGCGATCGAGGCGATGCAGGCGGGGCTGCACGTCTACTGCGAAAAACCGATGACCAAAACAGTCGAAGAGGCGCTGCAGGTCTATAAGGTGTGCCAGCAAACCGGCCGGGTGATGCAGGTTGGCGTGCAATCGACGAGTTTGCCGATTTGGAACAACGTCAATGCTCAACTCCGCGCCGGTAAAATCGGCAAGGTGCTGATGTACCAGACCGAGTTCTTCCGCAACTCCGCGATGGGGCAGTGGCGGTACTACAAGCTGACCGAGCAGATGAACCCCAAGAACATCAATTGGAAGCTGTGGCTCGGCTCCGATGAAGGGCTCTCCGAAGAGCAGCCGTTTGACCGCGAAGTGTATGCCCAGTGGCGGCGGTTCTGGCCATTTGGTTCCGGGATGTTCACTGACCTGTTCGTGCACCGCACGACCTCGATGCTCAAAGCAACCGGACTTCGTTTCCCGGGGCGCGTCGTCGGAGCCGGCGGGATTTACCTTGAATATGATGGCCGCGATGTTCCCGACGTCGCCACCGTGGTTTCGGACTTCCGCGAAGGCGTGCAGGGGATGGTGACCGCCACGATGGCTTCGCAGGAAACCCCAATTCTGCAACTGATCCGCGGGCACCACGGCTCGTTTGTGTTCGGCAATGGCGAAGGCTTTAAAGAGGCGAAGTTCGTGCCCGAACGGCCGCAGGTGACTCGCGACAGCAGCCTGAGCGAAGAGACGTTCCCGGTCGGTGACATCCCCGACTCGACCTATGTCCACTTCGACAACTGGATCGATGCGATGTTGGCAAACGACCCGATGCTCTGCAACAACCCGGCCGACCTCGGCGCTGCGGCGATCACCAATGTGTTGCTCGGCGCGATGAGTTACCGCCAAGGCAAAGTCTTCCACTTCGATCCCGACACGCTGACGATCGGCAGCGGCGACGAGAGTTGGGCGCGCGGCTGGGAAGAAAAGTCGCGGCGCCGCGAAACGGCAAATCACATTCCCGGCTGGACCGCCGGAGACGCCGGCAGCACGCTCGAAGAGCCGACTTATATGAAGCTTGCCGGGCCCTGGATCGACGGCGTTGACCCAGCAACCAAGGGCTAGCCACCGGTTGCCCGTAGCACGCGTGCGGGACGGTCAGCACCATCCGTCCCGCACCGCTGACTCGCCACGGATTCGGCTTTAGTTAGCCGCTGCTTCGGCTTCGCCGGCGGCTGGCTCGGCGGTATCTTCCGCGGCTTCGGCCTCCGCCGCAACTTCATCGGCCTCCGCCGTTACCGCGACTTCCGCGGCCGGTGTCGGCTCCGGTTCGCCTGAGCCCTCTACCGGAAACGGAATCGAGGGTGCCAAACCGCGGTCGACGACCCAGATGTTCCGGAACCGCACCGGGTCAGAATGGTTTTGCAGCTTCGTCGGCAGCAGCACCGGCTCCTCAGCCTTCCCGGCTCCGGTTTTGTCTTCCAACTCTTCGTCGTCCTGCACCACCACACCGTTGAGCCAGGTCGTGATCCGGCCGTTACGAATCTTCTGGCCATCGGCATCCCAGCGTGGAGCGGTGAAGCGGATGTCGTAGGTCTGCCAGGTCAGCGGCGGCAGCGACATGCTCAACGCCGGTGCCTTGTACCGGTACAACGCACCGGCACCGTTGAAAACCGGTTCCTGAGCGAAGGAATCGAGGATCTGACATTCATAGCGGCTTTGAATGTACACGCCGCTGTTCGCCCGCCCTTGATCGCGGGCTTCAGGCATGTAAGGCAAGCGAAACTCGAGGTGCAAATCAAAATCCTGGAACATCGGTTTGATGTCCGCACCTTCAATCAGCAGCCCGTCGTCGGTCATTTGCCCGTTCTTGAATTGATCGGTGTTGCTGCCGTCGAACAGGACGATCGCGTCCGCCGGTGGCTTTGCGCCGAGCGTCGGACTGCGCCGCTCGATCCGCTCCAGTCTGCCGACCCGCTCGCCGCTGCGACTGAGCAGCAGACAGTGATCCTGCTGCGCCAGCACCGCCCAAGGTCCACCAGAGAGCACCAGAAAGCCGTCGGAGAGCTTGCCGACCATCCGCCGCGGTTCGGGCTGATGGTTCTGTTGGCCCGGCAGGCCGCCGGAGTAGGCAATTGCGTCGAAGTCGCCGTTGCCGATTGGCCGAATCTGCAGCCCAACGGTTTCATATTCGTTCTCACCCACGGTCAGCGGCCCGACGAACTCGCCCATCAACAGGTAGGCCGGATCATCGGTCGGCGGTTCGGTAAAGACCGGACCGCGGCCGCCACCCTGGGCAAGCGATGTCCCGGCGGTCAGGAGCAAGATAGCGCACGAGTTTATCAACGACTTCAGTGAAGCAGCGGTCATGGGAAAGGCGTCCTGAGACGGTTGGTGGGAGGTAGGGTGGATGAAAAAAAGCGGAGCGGCACAAGGAACTTGCGCCGCTCCGCTTCATCCGATTTTAATTACTGGCCCGCCGCGTGCACGTCGCCGGCAGATCACAGTGGGTTAAGGTAAGCCAGGGAAGCTGAAATTGGGCGCTGCCGCCGGGTCTTGATCAGCTTGTTCAGCGGCTGCGGCGTCGGCTGGCGTCTCGATCAGATCATCCAGCGAAATCCGCAGCTTGCGGTAGGTCGACTCGGGGATCACGTAATACCAATCCGCGAAACGGCCATTGAGTTCACGCACGCGGCGACGGGCAGCGTCCATGCGATCCTTGCGCTCGTCGAGTTTCCGCTGATTCTCTTTGGTGATCTTCTCCTGCTCGGCCTCCAACCGCTCTTGCTTCTCCTCGTCGGTTTCGACGATCGCCTCCGGCTCATCGCCCGGCTCGGCTGCGGGAGCATCGGCTGCCGCGGTGTCGGCGTCCGCTGCGGATGCTTCGCTCTCCGCGGCTTCCTCATCCTGTGGACCGCAGGCATCCCCGTCTTCTAGCAACGGCTCCTCGGGAGCCGCTTCCTCGGTCTCGACCGGCTCAGTGGCTGCCGGCGCTTCACCTTCACTGTCGCCTTCTGCCGCTGCCGGCGCTGCATCCTCGGCACTGCTTGGCGCGGCTTCCTCTTGCATCTCGGCGTCGGCCGCCGTCTCGGCTGTAGGCGCGTCGGCCGGAGTTTCAGTCTCGACCGCGTCAGCCGGAGGAACTGCATCGCCCTCAGCCGGTTTTTCTGAGGCCGGTTCTGCGGTGCCGCTCTGCGGTTCCGCTGCCGGCGGTGCCTCTGCATCGGCGGCAGGGGGCTCGGCAGCAGCCGCTTCCGCAGTTTCACTCTCCTGCTCGGCCTGCGTCATCGCATCGAGCTCTTCGATCGATTTGGGAATCGGTCGCAGGTCCGGTGCTGGAAACTTCGACTCATCGACTTGCGCCGTCACCAACAGATAGCGATTGGCCCCTCCGGTTGCACCCTCGGCATCCGCCTCATCGGACAGACCCTCGACGTTGCCGAACCGCAGCACGTACTGCACACCATCATTGAGCGTGACGTTCATCTCACCATTGGCCGAGATCACATCGCCTGATGAGATCGGAAAGAACCCGCGAACCGCCAGTGAGCGGACCGCTTCGTTGTCGCTGACCAGATCCTTATCCGCCTTGAGGTTTTCACTCATGCCCTTAGGTTTAGCAGCCACATCGACGATCTTGAGGTCATCGAGCGCATTCTTGATCTCGTTGAGCCGTGAGGTCGCTAAGGTTTCGCCTTCTGCTAACGTGACCGGTCGCGGTTCCTGCTGTTCGTCATAGCGGGTCAACTCCACCAGTTCCCAAGTATTGCTGCTGTCGACGGTCAGGCCTGCATCATAAGTGCGATTGAGCGACACCGAGCCATTGCCGCTGAGCGCGGCATCATAGTTTTGAATCTCCAGATTGGTGATGTCGATGCTGCTGAGTTGCAACAGGTCCTTTTCGATCCAATCTTCAAACTTCGTTGAGAAGACGGAGCCGTCGAGGCTCACCACATACACTGGGTCTTGTTGTGGAATCCTTACATAGTACTTGTCTCCGCTCTCACCAACCCGATTTCCGATAATCACGCTCGCCAGCGAAGCATTTTTGTCGCCTCGGAACGAGACCAAACGCCCCACCCCTTCGTCGCCAAGTTGGTTGGCTTCCGGCTTCGGCTCAACCACACCAAGGCTGGCGTGGTCTTCAGCATTTTCGGTTTGAATATCGAGAATCTTGACGCCGACCAGCGCGTTGGCGGCCTGCTGCATCTGCTCGGCTGCGTCGGCCGGGTAGTTGTTGCGCGATGGCAGTGACCAAACGCCGGTGGCCTCATCCTTAGCGACTTCAAAGCGGCTGACTTCGCCTTGAGCATCATCAAAGGTGACGATGCGCAGACTCGACGCCGCCAGCGGGTCGGTGAAACCCGGGAATAAGGGTTGGCCGATCAGCGCCTGGGTATCGCTGTCGGTTTCAGGCCGCCAGGAGACAAAAATGGCGACACTCAGCAGGACTAGGGCTGCGGCCCAGAAGATTCCGGTTTTTGCGCCTTCGTTCACGTTGGACTCAAACAAATCGGAGGGGATGGACGGGAGGTTATCGGAGCACCGATCAATGCCGCGGTTATTTCAACCGTGACTTGGAAATATTTTCGCGTTCGCGGAGTCGCCGTGACGCGAACACAATCACGCCGATCACCAGCGGTGGGATGCACGGCAGAGCGACCGCTGCGGCTTTGACCCGATTTTGCAACTGGGTCACGGTCAGGTCGGCTTCACGCTGGATTTCGCGAATGCTCTTATCGCGTTCGCGTTCGGCGCGAATCCGCCGCCGATCCAACTCATTCTGCAACGCTTTCTGTTTAATCCGGAACTGCTGCACCTTTTCTTGTGCCACGGCGCGGCTGACCGATCCATCGGCGCTCTTCTGCTGCATCTCGGTCATTTCATCGCGGAGCGTCTTCAATTCCGTGTCGATCTTTTCTTGTGCGTCCCGGATCAGCGAATCAAACTGATCTTGGAACTCCTTCCCTTGAGCGCGAACGCGAGCGGAAGCATCCTCTTTCACTTCAGCGATCATCTGCAGCGTGCTGAAGACTGGTTCATGCTTGCGAATCTCTAAATAGTCGAGTTCGCCGGTGAGGTAGTCGACCGTATTGAGCAGGAAGCTCACGTTCTGGAACTGAAAACGCAGATCCTGTGCTTGATTGGGGTCGGCACGCAGTTGCAAGAACACCGGCAACATCAGATCGATATCAGCCACATAAATGGCTTTGATCGGCTGTTGGTCGGATGCTGCCCCTGCCTCACTCTCGCCGCTGGCGGGCGCCGCTGTGGCGCCTTCAATCGCCATTGCAATCGTGCTGCTGCCGCTCGGCGGACCTTCTTCTCGCATCAACGAGCTTTGTCCGCTGAGAACCCGCTGGGCGGCGTCGCCACCGACGGTTCCGCTGAGCAGACCGGTCCGCAGCAGTGGGGTGTGTTGCAGCGATGCATCCGCTTTGACATTCACACCACCGGCAAACAACGCCAGCACTTGTCGCAAGCCATCGGTGACCGGGTGCGCCGTGCTGACCGCCCCGTCGGCCCCGGGCGCACCGTCATCGATGAACAACCACAAGCTGTTGGTGTTCATGTCGAGGTTTGGATAGGGGTTGTACTGCTGCCAAACCAAGGAGGGGCTGTACAGATTCGGCGCCATCATGCTGGGGCTGCCGGGAACCTCCAACTGCAGCACTTCCCATAACTGGCGGATATCGCCTTTGGGCTCCGGGCCGCCGCCGCCAAACATCCCGCCGGCGGCTTGCTTGGGCTCGCCGGTGCCGGGGATGAAGCCTTGGGCAAACGGCAGCGGGTCTTCGAAGATCGCGGTCGGCACGCCGCTGCGAACCGCGTCGACCAACCGCGCGAACCGCTCCGGTGACAACGACGACGGTTGCACGGCGACCAAAGCATGGTATTGCCCCGGCAGCACCGCGCCGTCGAGTTCCACCGCTTCAACGTCATATTGTTTCTCAAGTTCATCGACCAGCGGGTGCTTTTCGACCTGTTGGAAGCTCATCCCGCTCATCACCGCGCCGCCCATCAACCGCGCATCGGTGGCGACGATCCCAATCCGCTTGCGGTCACCGCGCGCAACCGTGTTGATCGACCGCACGAGCTCATATTCAACCGGAATCCCATATTCAAACACCGGGATCGTGACCGACTGCAAGCCGCTGCGGAACGCGGCGCCGAGGATCAGTTGCTTCTGTTGGTAGGAGCCTTTTTCGCGGACCATGCGGGTCACGGGGACAATGTCAAACCGCTCCTGAGCCAGCGCCGCTTCTTCGCTGAACAGCTCGATGTTGTCATACAGATTGACTTCAATCGTGCGCCCGTTCTTAGAGGCCTCACTGCGGAACTCCTTGAGCAAGTTGACCAACTCATAGCGTGTGCGCGCGTATTGTTCAGGAACTTCATTGCTGATGAACGCGTCGATGACGATTGGACGTTTGGTGTCCAGGTTGCGAATCAGTGACTTGGTGGCATCGGCCAGCGAGCTGGTTTTGTTTTCCGTTGCGTCGTGTCGGATCACGTCCCAGTTGCGAAACAGCACCACCGCGCCACCGGTGATCAGCACCAGCGCCACGGTCCGGGCCAGGTAATGCCAGGCCATCGTGTTGCCGTCCTTGCCACCGGTCCAGTGCCGGCGGCCGATCAGCACCATGCACACGTACAGCGCCACGATCGCGGCCAGCACAAAGTAGGTGATCGAAGAGATGCTGATCACGCCGCGGCCAAAATCATCAAATGGGCGAGCGATGCCGGAGTCGCTGATGATGGCGCCAGCGCGCTGCGACGGCAGCAGCGAATCGGCCAGGGACGCAAAGGCCAGCGGTGCATTGAACAATGCCCCCAGGATAAATCCGACGGTCAAGTTACCGGTCAGGAACGAGGCGATCATGCCGATCGCCAACATCATCAAGCCGACGAACCAATAGCCGAGGTAGGTCGTGAAGATCAGCCCGGTGTCGAGTTCCCCTTGGGTCAGAATCGCCAGGGTGAGGAACGTGCTGAGCTGGGAAAACAGCAGCGAGGCGGTGAAGATCGCTGCCGCCGACATGTACTTGCCGATCACGATGTCAAAGTCGTCGGCCGGCAGAGTCAGCAGCAACTCATCGGTGCCCTGGCGCTTTTCTTCAGCCCAAATGCTCATGGTGATCGCTGGAATGAACACCAGCATGATCAAAGGAAACCAATAATTGAGCTGATCGAGCGTTGCTAAGTTCTGATTGAAGAATTCATAAGGCCAAAACGCGGCGACCGAAGTCAAGAAAACGAAGATACACAGAAACACATAACCGGTCGGGTTGCTGAAGTAACCGACGAAGTTGCGTTTCATGACGGCGAAGGCCGCCTGTTTGCTTTTGGACAGCAGGGCTACCAACACCAGCAGCACGAGCAAGAAGGCTACGTCGTACAGCAACAGCGTCACGACGGCTGTGGAGATCGCGGATAGGTTCATATTAATTCAGATCAGAATCGTTGAGATCGATGAATGAAATCAAGGCCGGCCGGTGGTTGATCAAGTTCTCAAACATGCACGCCGCGGGTGAGTTTGAAAAAGGCGTCATCCAGATCGGGGCCCGATTCCCGCAGGCCTTCGACCGAACCGTCATACACGAGGCTGCCTTCGTTGATCATCACCACGCGATCGGCCATCGCTTCGACTTCCTGCAAGATGTGGGTGCTGAGCAGGATCGTTTTGGTCTCGCTGAGCTTTCGCAACGTGTCGCGGACGCCGCGAATCTGATTGGGGTCCAGGCCGGCGGTCGGCTCGTCCATGATCAGCACGTCGGGTTCGTGCAACAGCGCTTGGGCCATCCCAACCCGCTGTTTGAACCCCTTGGAAAGCTTGCTGGTCGGTTTGTAGAGCACGGTCGAGAGGTCGCAGATGTCGACCACGGCCTCGATCCGCTCCCGCTTGTACGCTGCGCTAAGGCCGCGGGCCTCGGCAAAAAAGTCGAGCAACGCCAGCGGGGTCATGTCGGGGTAAAGCGGGCCGTTTTCGGGCAGGTAGCCGAGCCGCTTGCTGCCCTCAATGCGACTGGACATCATGTCGTGACCGGCGATCCGGGCGGTCCCTTCGCTGGCGGCGATGTAGCCGGTCAACATTTTCATCGTCGTGCTCTTACCAGCCCCGTTCGGGCCTAAGAACGCAACCAATTCACCTTCGCCGACGGAAAACGTTACGTTTCGGACGGCGGCAAACGGGCCGTAGAACTTGCTCAGACCAATCGCTTCGATCATCGGCCGCCGGGCAACCGGAGGAGCCGTGGTCGCTGCCGTTTGGGATTTCGTCATGTTGGGGACAAATGAAAAGGAGGGTCACTCGGAGAGGGTGGCACGGGAGGCCGAGGTGGGCCGGTCGGTCGACTACTATACCGCACCACCGGAATCGCTCAACGCCGGTCTTACGGTCCACCGCCGCCAGCGGTTCACAGGGAAGGGCCTGCGGCGGCGGTCGCAACGAACCGGTAGATCGCCCAAAAGTGACAACTCGCCGCGGTCACGACGCACAGATGCCACAGGGCGTGAAAGTATTTTACTCGCCAATCGTTGAGCAGCACGGCTACGCCCAGCGTATAGATCACGCCGCCAGCCGCCATCCAAAACAGCACTTCACCGGGCACGCGCGTCGCCAGCCCCAGCGCCGGAACCCAGCCGAGCAGCAGGTACGTGATCGTGCCGATGCCGTTGACTCGGTGCTCAGCGATCACTTTGGAATGAAAACCGACCGCCGCGGCAACCCAAATGCCAATCAGCAGCGGGAGGCGAATCGCTTCGTCTGCAAACTTCCAAACCAGCGGCGTGTAGGTGCCGGAGATCATCACGTAGATCAGCCCCTGGTCCCAGGCACGCAGCCGCCGCAGCAACTGCGAGTCGTGGATCCAGTGATGCGACAGCGCCGAAGCGGTGAACACCGAGACGGCTGAAAAGACGAACACCAGGCAGCAGAGCGTCGTCATCAGCGTCTGCTCGGCCGCGCCGCGAAACATCACCACGGCCCCTAAAGTCCAGACCACCGCGGCGGCAGCGTGCGTCAGCGCGTTGGCCCATTCTTCCTCCGGCAACAGCGGGGCGCTGTCCGTTTCGTCGATCGCGGCCACGCCGGTCGTGGACGCGATCTCCGCTACCAATGGTTCTTCGTAGGACGGTTTCGCGTGCGGCGGTTGATTGTTGAGTGAGGTATTCACCGCGTTTCCATAAAAACAAGCACGCCCCACGCCGGGTGCGGGAGGACGCCGCACTTTCGCCGCCAGAGCGGCGGGCGTCAATCGGAAATACGCTGCCAGATCATCTCGCAACGGCAACCACTGTCGACCCATGCTTGCTCTGCGGCAACCGGTCACAGAAACTAAACCCGGCCAGCGCGCCGAGCAGAAGCTTCGTTCGAATCAGGAAAATACGAGCATGCAGTATCGTCAACTGGGCGGATCGGGTTTGATGGTCCCGGAACTGAGCCTTGGCACCGGGACGTTTGGTGGCACGACGGGGATGTTCCGCGCCTGGGGTGACAGCGATGTCGCCGCGGCGACGCGGATGGTCGACATCTGCCTCGAGGCCGGGTTGACGATGTTCGATTCCGCCGACGTCTACTCCAGCGGCGCGGCGGAGGAAATCCTCGGCCAGGCGGTCAAGGGGCGGCGCGATCAGGTATTGATTTCAACCAAAGGAACCTTTCGCAGCGGCACCGCGGCCAACGATGTCGGCTCCTCACGCCACCACCTCACCCGTGCCGTCGAAGGCAGCTTGCGGCGGCTGGCGACCGACTACATCGACCTCTATCAGTTGCACGGCTTCGACGCGGTCACGCCGGTCGAAGAAACGTTGCGGACGCTCGACGACTTAGTGCAGGCGGGCAAGATTCGCTACATCGGCTGCTCCAATTTCTCTGGCTGGCACCTGATGAAATCGTTGGCGACATCCGACAAGTACGGCTGGTCGCGGTACGTTGCGCATCAAGCCTATTACTCGCTCGTCGGTCGCGATTACGAGTGGGAACTGATGCCGTTGGCGCTGGATCAAAAAGTCGGCGCGGTCGTCTGGAGCCCGCTCGGTTGGGGCCGGCTGACCGGCAAGATCCGCCGCGACCAACCGATGCCGCCGACCAGCCGGCTGCAAAGTGAAGCCGCGGTCAAGGCCGGGCCTCCCATCCCGGAGGAGCAGTTGTACCGGGTGGTCGACGCCCTGGATGAGATCGCCGAGCAGACCGGCAAGACGGTGCCGCAGGTTGCAATCAACTGGTTGTTGCGGCGGCCCTCGGTGGCGACCGTCATCATCGGCGCTCGCAACGAAGAACAATTGCGGCAGAATCTCGATGCCGTCGGCTGGGAACTGACCGCCGAGCAAATCGCCAAGCTCGACGCCGCCAGCCGGGTCACGCCAGCGTATCCGTATTGGCATCAGCTCGGATTTGTCGAGCGCAATCCTCCACCGGTGCAACTGAAATGACAACCGATCCTCATCGTCCCGAGCGACTGACGCGGGTGACCACCGAAGCCGAAGCAGCCGGCATCGTCACGGCGCTTGCGGCTCACGGGATTCAGGCCACTGCGACCGGCGGGTTTACAGCCGGCTTTCGCGCCGAGGCCCCGGGCTACGTGAATGTGCTGGTCAGGCAGGAAGATCTCGCCGTCGCCAAGCAGGTACTGGCAGAGCTAAAGGACGACGGCAGCGACATCGACTGGTCACAGGTCGATGTCGGACAACCGGAATGAAATGCACTGCGAGCGGGTTTGCCGCACCGATGTTACAATCGTTGGTGATCCAAGGCACGATTGCCCGCTGTCCAGAGCCGTGACCCATGAGTTCCGCCCCACGCTACATCCCGCACTACACCGTCGAGGATTACCGTCACTGGCAAGGTGATTGGGAATTGTGGAACGGAGTCGCGGTCGCGATGACCCCGAGCCCGTTCGGCCGGCACGGAGGGATGCTTGCTCGGCTCGTGACGGCGCTCACCAACGGCATTGACTCAGCCGGATGTAAAGCATCGGTCTTGGCCGAAGTCGACTGGATCATTGCCGAGTCGACGGTCGTGCGCCCGGATGCGTCCGTCGTCTGCGGCGAGCCTCCTGAAGGGCACATCAAAGTTGCGCCGGCGATCGTGGTTGAGGTGCTCTCGGCGGCAACTCGAGAACGCGACTTGAATCAGAAACGCGCCCTGTATGAAAACCAAGGCGTTCCCTGGTATCTGATCGCCGATCCGGACCATGCATGCATCTCGGTGCTACGACTCAGTGATCAGCGAGTGTACGCCTCCGTGGCAGTCGATGCAGTGATGGAGTTGACAATTTGCGGCGACTGCAGATTGACGATCGACTTGCGTCGGTGTTTGGGGCGGGAACTTCCGTAGCAGGTTCAGCTCGCCGCATCCTGCTCGCGGTCGTCGTCAGCGACGGCCCACAGATTACGCTTAGGCGGATGACGCTTCCGGAGTCAATTGCCGCAAGCGGCCCTTCGGGTGCTTCGCACAATTGACTCCTGACCCCTTAAAACCCTACTGCTGCAGAGCGTAGAGGATCAGGTTGATGCCGATTTTGGCCGCGTCGGTGGTGTCATAGCCGGGGCACTGGATCGAGTTTTGGCTTTCCAGGGCGCAACTCAGATCCAACGGTGAAAAGAACACGGCTGCGACGGAGTCGACGGTGGCGACTTCGATCTGCGGGATCCCGCGCCGCCGGCTGACTTCCATGGTGCCGCCGGAACGAGCCGGTGAGCGGATCGTCACGCCGCGCAAGTCGTAACCACCATAGGCGGCCGACAACGCCGGATGGCTCTGGTCCATCAGGTTCAGCGGACTGTCGGGCAACGCTGCGGCCAGTTCGCGGCGAAAGGCGGTCGCGAACTCCTGGCTGCCACAGATCGCGTCGACGAGCATGATGCCGCCGCGCTGCAAGAACGTCCGTACCTGCCGCTGTTCCTCGGGCGTCCACTTGAAATCGGCTCGCCCGTGGACCCACAGAATCGGGTAATCGGCCAGTGCGTCAGCGTCCAGTGGCACATCTTCGGCATCGGCCTGCAGATGCGCGGCGATCTGCTCGCCAGCGATCGAGACCAAGTTGGGCAACGCACGGCGGGCATCTTCGGCTCCACTGTCCAGCGCCAGCCGCGCCATCCGAATCACGCCCCGCTGCGTTTCCGTATCGCTCGCCTCCGGGCGCAGCACGAGCCGCTGGTCGAGCTTGTCCTGCAATTCGCGGCCGGTAGCGTAAGCGATGATGTTTTGGCCCAACCGCGCCGCCATTTCAATCGAATCGGCTGCGGCGCCGGTAATCGCCCCGCGCGGCAGGCCGCCGACTCGGCCGCGACCGGTCGGATCGCTCAATTCCCAGCGGCAGGAGAGACTCCGCGGCGAGAAGAAGATCGCTGTCCGGCAACACGCCTGCACGCCGTACAACTGGTAGTCCGGGGCGATCATCGCTGGTTTGACGTCGGCCTCGGCGAAGTACACCGGATGCGTCGGCGGCAGTGGTTCCAGCGGCGCCGTCGGATACCACTGCCGGCAGAGTTCGCGAACGCTTTGCTGGACCTCCGTGCTGTCGCCGCAGCCGTCGCCCGCACTCGCCTCAAACAGGATGCTGCCGCCCTGGTCGATGTAATCCTTCAGCAAATCGCGATCGGCCTGCGAGAAGTTGAGTGGTTCGCGCGCGGTGATCATCAGCACCGGCGTTTGCAGTAAATCCTCAACGCGTGCATTTTCGGTGGTCACGGTCTGCCAGGTCAAATCACGGCCCCAGTAACGTTCCAAGCGGCGGACCAGTTGCCGGGAAGCATCGGGGTGCGCGTGCCACTGGCCGTCGTCACGGTTGGCCTCTTCGCCGTAGCGGAGCCGGCCGATGGCGATCTGTCGCTTGCCTTTGGACAAGAACAGCAGCGCAAACGAGGTGGTCACGTTGCGATCGTCTTCGCCGAAACCAACGCCCGACCAAAAGCCTTGAAAATTGTCCTGCAGTTCGAGCAGTCGCTCGGCTCCTTCGCGGTACCAGTCGTGCCCGCCGATGAACCGTCGGCCGGTCATGCGGCCGACGCGTTCCAGCGCATAGAGGTAATAGTACAGGGTGCTGGAGCCGGCCATTCCGGGATTGACGCGCACGCTGAATCGCTCGCCGAGCCAGTTCAGGCCCTCTTGCACGGCGTCCTTTTCGGTTGTTTCGCCGCCGCAGCAGATGATTTGGCCAGCTTCGACCCGCGAGCCGGCACTGCTCATCCGCCCCCGGCAAATGATTGTCGAAGCGATGCCGGCACAGGTCATGCTGCCGGTCGGCGGGGCTCCGGCGGAATAACCCCAGGCGCCGGAATCGCGCTGCAACACTTGCCAATAATTCGCCGCCGCCTCGTACACCAACGGATCGACGCTGACGTCGCGTTCCTCGGCGGCCTGCAGCGCCAACAACGCAAACTGGGCGTTCGACGGATCGCCGCCGCCGATCCCTCCGCCGTAAGCCCAAGCTCCCAGCCGCCCCGGCGCCATCCCTTCGCCGCGGAACTGTTGCGCTTCGAGCCACTGCACATTGCGGCGGATGCGGACGAGGTCGCCCGGAGCGCCGACCTGACAAAACACGAGCGTCTGCAGCGCCACGGAATAGGTCCGGTCGGGTTCGATCCGCCGTAGGTAGGCCAGTGCCGAGCGGATTGCTGGATCGTCAGCCGGAACGCCGGCGGTGAGCATCGCCAGCGTGCACAGCGATGACAGGCCGCCGGGCTGACCGACCCATTCCTTCCATCCGCCGCGAGCGTTTTGCGTTGTGCGCAAGTAGGCGATCCCGCGATCGATCGCCTGCTGGACCGAGGCGGCATTGACGCTGCCTGGCTCGGCCGCCCGGGCTGCCGTGGTGTGCATCAATCCGCCGGCACTCGCCACGCTGTACAGGGCGAGGCACAGGATGGCGGCGCGGAGTGCGGGGTGGTTAGCTGACATCGGAGGCAAAAAGCTTCTACACTTCTGGAGCAAATCTCGAACACCGGTGGTCAAGTGCCATCTTAGCGACCCGAAAGCGGCTATGAACGAAAAACCGTCCCGCAATGAACCGGCCCCGCCAGCGGGTAAACCGAGAAACATCGGCGATGTGCTGCGCGAGTTCGCCCAGCACCAACAAACGATGCGCGCCGAGCTCGCCAAGGTCATTGTCGGGCAAGAGGACGTGATCGAACAGTTGCTGGCGGCCATTTTTACCCGCGGTCACTGCCTGCTCGAAGGTGTGCCGGGACTGGCCAAGACGCTGATGGTCAGCACGTTGTCGAGCATCCTCGACGTCTCGTTCAAGCGGATTCAGTTCACGCCTGACCTGATGCCCTCCGACATCACCGGCACCCAGGTGCTGGAGGAAGATGAACAGGGCCGCCGCAGTTTCCGCTTCGTTGAAGGCCCGATTTTCACCAATGTGCTGCTGGCGGACGAAATCAACCGCACGCCGCCCAAGACGCAGGCCGCACTGCTCGAAGCGATGCAGGAGCGGCAGGTAACGGTTGGCCGCGAAACGTTCAGCCTGCCCGATCCGTTCTTCACGATCGCCACGCAGAACCCGATCGAGCAGGAAGGGACTTACCCGCTGCCCGAAGCGCAACTCGACCGCTTCATGTTCAACATCCGCGTCGGCTACCCGTCGGCCGAGGAAGAGGAGCGGATTTTGACCTCGACCACGCGCGGCGAGTCGGAGACACCCAACAAAGTGATGTCGGGCCGCGCGATCCTGAACGTGCAGAAGCTGGTGCAGAGCGTGGCGGTCAGCCCATTTGTGATCCGTTACGCCAGCCGCTTGGTGCGGGCGACACGACCTGCCGACGAATCGGCACCGGCTTACGTAAAGGAGTTGATCGACTGGGGTGCCGGGCCGCGCGCCGGGCAGAACCTGATCGCCGCCGGCAAGGCGCTGGCCGCGATGGATGGCCGGTTTGCAGTCGATCCGGCCGATGTGCAGCGGATTGCCCTGCCGGTGCTGCGGCATCGGATCGCGGCGAATTTTCAGGCCCAGGCGGAAGGGCTAACAACCGACGACATCATCCAGCGACTGCTGAAGGATGTCGCCATTCCTAAGCCCGAGAAGATGGAGACATGAGCAACACCACCAAGGGCCACCGGCTGATTTGGGTCGGCGTGGTCCTGTTGATCATCCTGCGCCAGGACAGTTGGTTCTGGAATGATGCCACGCTGGTGCTGGGGATATTGCCGATCGGTCTGGCGTGGCAGATCGGCATTTCCATCGCCGCCGCGATCCTCTGGTACATCGCCGCCTTGATCGCCTGGCCCGCTGACCGACTCCCGCCTCTACCGCCAAGCCGTGACGAACAAACGGAGGTGTCACCGTGATGAACCATCCCGGATTGCCCCAACTGCTGGTGATCGTCGTCTACCTTGCGCTGTTGCTAGCACTGGCTCTGCTGAGCAACCGCTGGCTGCGCGGAACCAAGGCGGATTATCAGTTAGCGAGTCATTCGATCGGTCCGGTGCTGTTGCTGCTGAGCCTGTTCGGAACGACGATGACCGGTTTCGCACTGGTCGGCAGCAGCGGCGAAGCGTTCCGCTCGGGTGTGGGCGTGTATGGTCTGCTGGCCAGCAGCAGTGGGATCATTCACTCGCTGTGCTTCTTCACCATCGGGCTGCGGGTGTGGGGACTGGCGCGGCGGCATGGCTACAGTACTCAGATCGCCTTCTTTCGCGACCGCCTGGAGAGCGATCGGATCGGATTGTTGCTGTTTCCGGTCTTGGTGGGGCTGTCGATTCCGTATGTACTCGTCGGCATCATCAGTGCCGGCGGGATCGTGCAGCAATTGACTGCAGGCTTGTGGGTCGATGGTCCGTTGGGTTTCGCTTCCCCAGGGCCGCATCAGGGCGGAGTGCCACCATGGCTTGGAGCCGGCACGATCTGTGGCGTGGTGTTGATTTACGTCTTCTTTGGCGGGATGCGAGGCACGGCCTGGGCCAATGCGCTGCAGACGCTGTTATTCATGATTTTAGGCGTCGTCACCTTTGTGCTGATTGTCAATCAGCTCGGCGGCCAGCCGACGCTGCTCGCCAATATGCAGCGGTTGGGCGGCGAGTTGGCTCCTGAAATGTCGACGCGCGAAGGGATGAGCCAGTCGCACTTCTTCATGTACTTGCTGATCCCGCTTTCCGTCGGGATGTTCCCACATGTGTTCCAGCACTGGTTGACGGCGAAGCGGGCCAGCACCTTCAAACTGCCAATTATTGCGCATCCCATCTTCATTTTAATCGTATGGCTGCCATGTGTGCTGCTAGGAGCCTGGGCGACGACGCCGCTGTTAGCTGATGCGGTCGCTCAGGCCTGGCAAGCTAAGGGATTTGAAGGGCCACCACCGGCGATCCCCACGAATCCGAACTACATCCTGCCTTACATGGTCAAGACGCTCACCCCGTCGATTCTTGGCGGATTCTTGGCCGCTGGAATCCTCGCCGCCATCATGTCATCGCTGGACAGCCAGTTCCTCTGTTTGGGAACGATCTTCAACAACGACATCGTGATGCATTATCGCGGTGAGCAAAACGTCAGTGACGCTCAGCAAGTCTACTGGACGCGTGGCTTTGTGATCGCCGTCGTCGGCCTCTGCTATGGCATCTACCTGTTGACTCAGGCCCATGCCGCCAGTGTCTTTGCGCTGGGGGTATGGTGTTTCAGCGGCTTTGCGGCGCTGTTCCCCGTGGTCTTTGCCGCACTTTATTGGAAGCGACTGAGCAAAGCCGGTGCCTACTGTGGAATTGCAGCGGCGATTCTTAGTTGGGTATTCCTGTTCTACCAAGCTTGGCGGCAGCCGGAGGGAGGCATCGGCGACTACAGCCTTTCGCTTACCCTCGGCGATCAGACCCATGAGCTGATGCCCGTCGTCGTCATGTTCGCCAGTGCCCTGGTCGCCACCATCGCGGTCTCGCTGGTGACCCCGCCGCCGAGCCCAGCCACGATCGACAAGTTCTTTGACGAGCGGTAAGCCGCCGTGGTCATGCCGCAGGCCCTTGAAGCCATCCGCCCCAGCGCCGTTGGAGTTCAAGCTTCAGCTTGTTTCTCTTGTTGGAGTTCAGGCTTCAGCCTGTATATCTGCTAAGCACCCCGCCCTTCAGCCTACCCCAACCTGGACTTGAATCAGGGGAGGCAGGCTGCAGCCTGAACTCCAACGGCGCAGCGCGGAGTGGGCTCTTGCCGACGCGGTTCGCCATCCACCTTCTAGAAATCCGGGCAGATGAAGCCGGCTGCGCTGCGGCCGTAAAACACAATCAGCCGTGGCACTGGCATGCCACGGCTGATGTCATTGGATTTAACCGACTGTCGCCCAGCGGCTACTGCTTGCCGCGAGCAACGGTGCTTAAGTGCCTACTTCTGGCCACCTGCGTGGGCAGGGGTCTCTTCAGGCACCTCCGGGCTTTCATCCGGGTGCGAAATTGGATCGACGAAGTAGTAGTTCTCCCGCTCCGCATCCCAGCTCAGGCCTGTGAAGTTATACGGGTCGCCAACGATTGGCGGACGAGCGTAGTTGTAATACGGCGGTGGGCTGGAGCACTGCCACTCAAGCGTAACTCCGCCCCACGGGTTTGCCGGCGCCTTGGCACCCCTGAAGAGCGAAACCAGCAGCGTCACTCCGGCGATCAACAGGCCGATCCCCAGCAAGAACGAACCGTAGCTGCTGAGCTGGTGCAAGAATGCGAACTCAGGGTCATACGTGGCGTACCGCCGCGGCATCCCTCGGCTGCCCAATACGAACTGTGGCAAAAACGTCAGGTTAAAGCCGATGAATACGATCGCCGCGGAAACCCGACCCCAGAGTTCATTGAACATCTTACCGGTCATCTTTGGCCACCAGTGGAATAGGCCGCCGACAAACGCGATCAGCGTCCCGCCCATCATCACGTAGTGGAAGTGGGCCACGACAAAGTAGGTGTCGTGCAGGTGCAGGTTGACCGACAACACACCGAGGAACAGACCCGTCAAACCACCGATGGTGAACAGGAACAGGAACGAAATCGCATAACACATCGGCGTCGTCAGACTGATCGACCCCTTATAGAGCGTCGCCAGCCAATTAAACACCTTGATGGCTGATGGGATCGAAACCGTAAACGTCAGTGCGCTGAAGATCACCGCGGTGAGCGAGCCCATGCCGCTGGTGAACATGTGGTGTCCCCAGACCAAGAAGCCGAGCAGAGCGATCGCAACCGACGAGTAAGCGATGAAGCGATAGCCGAAGATATGCTTGTGCGAGTGGACACTGATCAATTCGCTGATGATGCCGAACGCCGGCAAAATCATGATGTACACCGCCGGGTGGCTGTAGAACCAGAAGAAGTGCTGGTAGGTGACCGGGTCGCCATTGAACTCGGGGTCAAAGATCCCGATGTGCATCGTCCGTTCGGCGATCAACAGCAGTAGCGTGATCCCCAACACTGGAGTCGCCAACACCTGAATGATGCTGGTCGAATAGATCGCCCACAGGAATAGCGGCATCTTGAACCAAGACATCCCCGGCGGACGCATGGTGTTGATCGTCACGATCAGGTTCAAGCCGGTGAAGATCGAGCTGAAGCCGAGAATGAAGGCACCAAAGGTGGCCAAAATCACCGAGGTATCGGTCGTCGTGCTGTAGGGCGTGTAGAACGTCCAGCCGGTATCCAGACCGCTGCTCAACAGCGCCGCGACCAAGAAGATTGCTCCGCCGACCCACAGATAGAAGCTCGATAGGTTCAGCCGTGGGAAGGCGACGTCCTTTGCGCCGAGCATGACCGGCACGAGGAAGTTTCCAAGTGCCGCCGGAATACTCGGAATGATGAACAAAAACACCATGATCGCGCCGTGCAGCGTGAACACCTGGTTGTAATGGTCGTTGCTAAACAGCCAACCGGTCGGCGAGAGCAAGTGGGCGCGCAGCGCAAGCGCCAACACGCCGCCGACAAAAAACGATGTCAGGATCCCCACGAGATACATTATCCCGATGCGCTTGTGGTCAAGCGTGCAGATCCAGCTCAGGAACCCTTTGCTGTTCTTTAAATAGTTGTCGCTATCGGTGACGTCGCCGGGATTAAACCCGCGGCTGCGTTGCATCACGTGTGCGGACATGGTCGCTGTCCCTAAGTATGGCTAATTGAGAGTTGTTTGATAATGTTCGTTTCAAAGCTGCCTTGCGCGGATTTGCAAAGCAGCTCTCGCGATCGCGGCAGCCGCACCTACTGCTGAGCCGCATCCCCGCTGGCCGACGTCGACAACGTCTTGAGGTATTCAACCAGGCTGTCGATGTCGTCATCGGAGAGTTGTCCCTTATAGCTTGGCATCACCGGGCTATAACCATCAACGACCTGTGCGCGGGGGTCCAGGATCGACTCGCGGATGTAGTTCTCATTGACAACTCCCGTTCCCCCATCCGCGAACTGACGGTCGCTGCCAAACGCTTCGAGGAAACTGGGGCCGACCCGCTTGGTGCCGTCGAGCGAGTGGCAGGAGCCACAGCCGCGGCGCTGGTACAGCAGTGCACCGTACTCGGCCGGCGTCTGTCCCGTCTGCCGTCCGCTGTACTTCTTGATCCACGCATTGAGGTCCTCTTGCGTTTCGTGTACCACCACGACGGTCTGCATCGCCGAGTGGTCGCGGCCGCAGTACTCGGCGCAGTACAGGTCGAAGAACGTGTAGCCATCTTCGGTAAACTGATAACGGCCCGGATCGAACACACCACTGTAGTTGTCCTGGGTGTCCTGGAGCGCTGCATCCAGCTCGCTTTGGCTGACCTTCTCGCTGGCCACCGTGGCGTTGAACCAGACTTCATTATAGCGACCCGGGACGATGTCACGCTTGAGCCGGAAGGCCGGAATGAACAGGCTGTGGATCACGTCGCTCGAGCGCATCGTCAACTTCGTCGGTTGATCCTTGACGACGTGCAGCTCGGGGTGAAACACCCCGTTGCCATAGTTCATCGTCCAGTCCCACTTGAACGCCTGCAGACCAATCGATTGAGCACCTTCGGGCGGAGTGGCCTGGTCGAGGTAGCCGATCGCTCCCTCGACGAAAATCCAGACGAGCAAAAACGACGGCAACACCGACCAGGCGATTTCCAGCGGCGTGTTGTGCGACGTCTGGCTCTCCGCGTGTTCGCCCTTCTTCTTGTGGTAGCGGATCACGAAGTAGACCAGGGCGATGGTGATCGGGATCAAGAAAAACAGGCAGATCCACAGGATCAGCATGTAAGTCCAATCAACCTGGTCGCTGAAACTCGACGCTGACTGCGGGAACCACAACCGGTCGGTGTAGTCGGCAAGCAGATGGGGTCGCAGTGAGGTCATGGTCATCGTTGAGAAAGTTAAAAAACCGTGGGAAGTAAGGAGCGAACTCGATCCGACCAGGGCCGGCGTCAACTCGCGGACAAAGCCGACGCGATGAGGCTCAGTCAGGCCGCTGGTCCGGCGCGTCAGCGGAAACATTCGCCGCGGCCAGCGCCGCCGAACGTTTGCGCCCTATCCAATATGGTAGAAGTGTAACGAGCAGGCCAGCAACCGTCGTTGCGGCAGCAAGTCGCATCAGCCGCCAAGCTGCTAGCACGTAGCTGCCTCGATCGGGGTCGTAACTGAAACACCACATGATGAACTGGTCGACCCGGGAACCAATCGTGCCGTTGCTGGCATCCATCAACGCCAACTTCGTCTGCTCTGGAGGGAAGGCCACGTCCAACGAGTACCGCGTGATCACCCCTTCGGGCGAAAGAAACGCTAGCATCGCGGGATGGTAGTACTCACGCGTCTGCGCATCGTAGGTGTAGCGGAAACCGACCGCATCTGCCAGCCGCTTGATGGAACTCTCCCGGGCCGTACAAAAATGCCATGCGCTGGCCGCTCCCGGCTGCTGATCGAGCATTTCCACAAACTTCTGCTGCGTCTGGCGCACGCGCTCGGTCGATTCTCGCGGGTCGATGCTCACGGTCAGGATTTGAAAGTCTCTGCCCAGTCGCAGATCGAGGTTATTAAGGGTTTCTACCAGCGCATTGAGCTGCACATTGCACAACACCGGGCAGTCGCTGTAGTTGAGCGTCAGCAACACCGGTCGTGTGCCATCGAAGTAGTGCCCGGTTTTGGTCGACCGGCCGAGCGAGTCGGTCAGCATCACGTCCAGTGGAATCGTTTCGCCGAGTTTTTGCTCGACGGTCACGTCTTCGACTTGCTTGGGAACGCGATCGTTCAGTTGCGCAGCGGCCGGAGTGGCGGTTGCCAGCGTGCACGCGATGGCGAGCGCGATGGCTACCTGAGCTAGACCTCTGCAGGCCGAACGATCCGAGTCAAACAATCTGCTTTGCCGCCTAAGTCTCGTCGGCCGGAGCCGGCTGGTTGTCATGATTGGCTGAAGCCTCGCGGGCGAGCTTGCGCATCGCCTGCTCAATAGGGATGGTGTACGAGCCATCATTCTCATCGACTGAGAACTGGCTGATCGAGCGGGTTTGATTAGCGAGATGCTCGTTGCTGACGGTATAGCGACTGCGTTCCAGCTTGCCAGCCATCACGTAGCCCAGCATCCCGTAATACAGCACCTGAACCGCAAGGATGGTGACGACGGTAACTGCCACCGCGATCACGCTGATCACGGCGATGCGTCGTTCGGGTAAATCGTTGTATTGAGCCATCGAAATTTAGACGTTTGAAGACGAACCGGAGGGGCGAGAACAGCGCGTTGTTAGATGTTCTCGAATGCCAATGACTCGGACAGCCGCGGATCACGAACCGGCAACACCCGGACCTGATTGGCCCGCATGAACCACAGGATCCCGCCGACGTACAGAGCGACCATCCCCAGGGTGATCAGCAGTGCCGTGGCGATTCCCATCACTCCGCCAAAGGTCGTCGAGGCCTCGGGCATCACGATCCACACCAGGTCGACAAAGTGCACGATGAGCAGGTAAATCGACCAGCCGAACACCAGGGCCGGTTGCCGGCGGACGTGGCGGGACAGCAACCCGAGGAAGGGAAACAGCCAGTGGAAGAAAATCAATGCATAGGACACGGCACCCCAGCTACCCGATAACCGCGTGTCAAACCAGTGCGTCTCCTCCGGGATGTTGGCATACCAAATCAGGACGAACTGGCTGAATGCGATGTAGGTCCAGAAGGTCACAAACCCGAACAGCAACTTGCCAAGGTCATGGTAATGCTCAACCGTGACCTCGTCGCGGAGCGCACCGCGAGACTGCAACAAGTACACCCCGACCGCGATCGCCGCGTGCGCCGCCAAAACGCTGCCCGAGAAAATATAGACGCCAAACATGGTGCTGAACCACATCGGTGCCAAACTCATCAACCAGTCGAACGCCGCAAAGGTCGTGATCAGCGAAAAGGCGATGGTCGCCGGACCGCTGGCTGCCTGCATCCGCTCGGTCAACGTGATCTCGCCGGTTTCGTCTTGTCGCCGACTGAGCCGGAAGTAGTAGATTGAAATCGCCGACAGCAGCACGAGGTAAATCAGCGAGCGGATGGTGAACCAGTCACTGCTGAGGTAGCGGAGTTTCTCACTCCAAATACTCGCCGGCACGCCATGCGAATCACCGTAGCCGGCATCGCTCCACGGAAAGAGCGTACCGCTGTCGCTCCAGGCCATCAGCACGACCGGGATGAACAGCAAGCCCAGCGCCGGAGTCGCGATCATCATCATCTCGGCGACACGCCGGACCACGACGCTCCAGCCAGCTCGGCAGAGGTGCTGGATCAAGACGAAGAACAGACAGCCCAGCGAGATCGAAAAGCAGTACATGAAGGCGGTCAGATAGGCCGACATCGTGAACCGCTTACCGCCCACGTCGCCATCGGTCATGACGAATAAGCCAACCAGGATGCCGACCAGCAGCAGCAGCGCTCCACCGATCCCCAACGGGACGGCCAAGGCCGCCAGCGAGGCGGGAAGCTGAAACGAAGGGTCGTCAGCGGGCTTGAGTTTGTGAGTGTGTTCGGACATGGGTTACAGTTGAATGTTCAGTTGGATTCGCTGCGGTGCCGGACGCGGGAGCCGTTGATGCTGGCGGGTGCTCGGCGGTACGGTCGGTGCTCGATGAAGGGTCAGGAAGGCTCTCAGGCCGCCGGTTCCGATACCTCGGCCTCGGGTTCGGTCGCGGGCTCGGCCTCGGGTTCAGTCGCCGGAGCGGGTTCCGGCTCGGTCGCCGGTGCCGGCTCTGGTTCAGTGGCTGGTGCCGGTTCAGTGGCTGGCTCTGGTTCAGTGGCTGGCTCTGGTTCAGTTCCCGGTTCCGGCTCGGTGGCTGGTGCCGGTGCCGGTTCTGGCTCCGTCGCTGGTGCCGGCTCAGGCGCGGTGGCCGGCTCAGACGCTGGTGCCGGCTCAGGCGCGGTGGCCGGCGCGGGGTCGGTCTCTGGTTCGGCTGCCGGTGCTGGCTCAGGCTCAGCGGCCGGTGCCGGTTCGGCTGCCATTTCCGGTTCGGCTGGTGCCGGCTCGGGACTTACCTCAGGCTCGGCCGCCGGTTCTGGTTCCGTAGCTGGCGCGGGTTCCGTCGCCGCTGGCTGTTCTTGCATCGCTGGCTCGGGAGCGGCTTCAGCGGGTGGTGCGGGCTCGGCGGCGGCTTCCGGCTGAGCGGCGGGTTCCGCCGCGGCAGCGGGCGCGCCAGCGGCTTCCTCGGCGCGGCGCCGCTCGGCTTCTGCTTGCTCGCCCAATCGCTGCTCGACCTCGGCCTTGCGCCGGCTGAGATCATTGCGCCGATTGACGGGCAGATCGTCCAGCGAGGCGTTCTGGCTCAGTTGCAGAGCGCGAACATAGGCCACCACCGCCCAGCGGTCACGCACCGAGATCTGGGAGGCATAACCGCCCATCTTGCGGATCCCGTTGCTGATCACACTGAACAGCTTTCCATCAGGGTAAACGTCTTGATACAGCGTCTCCTGATGCAGCGATGAAGGCTGGACCCAGGCAGTCGACAAGATTTGTTGTGCCCGAGCCGAGACCAAACCATGACCGCGACCGTCATTGCCGTGGCAGGCGGCGCAGTAGATTTCAAACTTCATCCGGCCCCGTTCGAGCAGATCCAGCGAGAGCGGACGCGGGTTCTCGGTCAACCAAGGAGCGTCATCGAGTTGCTGCGTCGGCTGCGGAGCGGCCGTTCCACCTTCCGAATCTTGCAGCGCGCGTACCAGTCGGACCGCTCGGTCGTGGTCACGGCGAGCGAGTTCTTCCAGGTCGACACCGGTGTAGAAGTTCGGATCTTCGTCGAATTGGCCGACCGCCACCGTTCCCGGCACGTCGGGCCGCATCGCGCGGCCATCGGCGAACAAGGTCGAGATGGTCTGCGGCTCTTTCGCCGGCGAGAAATCCATATCGTAAAAGACGTGGAACCGCGGGTTGGGGCTGTTGGTGACCCGCATCCGCGCCACCGACAGCAAGGGAACGATCGCGAGGAACGCGAGCACGCCGATCACGACCTTGATCGCAGTTGGAACGCGGGTGCTACTGTTGTCCTCGTAGACGTCCTGGATCTCCGTACCGCCGATCTCACCGAGCAGTCTGGTCACGCCCTGGTGACTAAACCGCTGGTCGGACGCATCGATATACAGGAAGAACTTATCGTCGGTCGCCCGGTCAAACCGCGGGTTGGTGAACACCGGATTGCTGAACTTCGGCAACCGGTTGAGCGCCAACATCCCGAAGAACGCACCGAAGGCGGACAGCAAAATCGTCAACTCGAACATCACCGGGATGAATGCCGGGATCGAGAAGTACGGTTTGCCCGAGATGATGTACGGGTAGTTGATCGAGTTCATCCAGACCTGCATGCAGATCGCGACGGCGCTGCCGGTTAAACCGCAGCCCAGCACGATCCAGGGCAAGGCGGTCGGCCGGATCCCGAGCGCCTTCTCGATTCCGTGCACCGGAAACGGGGTGTAGGCATCGGTTCGGGTATAGCCGGCGTCACGAACCCGGCGGCAGGCCGCCAGCAACGTGTCGACCGCATCGAACTCGGCATAGACGCCGTGCAGTTTCTTTTCTTGCGTGTCAGTCATGTGAATCGATGAACGTCAAATATCGCCGTGTTGGGAATGGTGAAGTTGGCCAGCGAGTGTCGCTTTCACTTCAGCCATATTGATCACAGGCATAAAGCGGCAAAACAGGAGGAACAGGGTGAAGAACAATCCGAATGAACCGATCAACATCGACCAGTCGACCCACGTCGGGCTGAAGTATGCCCAGGCACTCGGCAGGTAGTCGCGCGACAAACTCGTGATCACGATCACAAACCGCTCAAACCACATCCCGATGTTGACGAAAATCGAGATCACGACGATCCGCCACGGAATGGTGCGGTTGGCCTTGAACCAGAACAACTGCGGGCTGATCACGTTGCAGGTGATCATCGTCCAGTAAGCCCACCAGTACGGACCCAGCGCCCGGTTGATGAAGGCGAACTTCTCTTCGCCCACCTGACCGTACCAGGCGATGAAGAACTCAGTCCCATATGCCAAACCGACGATGGTGCCGGTCGCCAGAATGATCTTGCACATGTTTTCCAGGTGCCGGATCGTGATCAGTTTTTCGAGCGAGAAAATCGTTCGTGCAGGAACCATCAGCGTCAGCACCATCGCGAACCCGCTGAAGATCGCACCAGCAACGAAGTACGGCGGGAAGATCGTCGTGTGCCAGCCCGGAACCTGGCTGACCGCAAAGTCAAACGACACGATCGTGTGCACGCTCAACACCAACGGTGCCGCCAACGCCGCCAACAGCGCGTAGGCCTTCTCGTACCGCATCCAGTGCCGCGCTGAACCACTCCAACCGAGCGACAGCACGCCATAGGCCATCCGCCGCCACTTATTGCGTGAGCGATCGCGGAAAGTCGCCAAATCGGGGATCATCCCCATGTACCAGAACAGCAGCGATACGGTGCCGTAGGTGCTGACCGCGAACACGTCCCACAGCAGCGGGCTGCGAAACTGCGGCCAAACCCAGAGGTTCAAACTCGGGTAAGGCGCCAACCAAAACGCCAGCCAAGCCCGGCCGACGTGAATCCCAGGGAAAATCGCGGCGCAGATAACGGCAAAGATCGTCATCGCTTCCGCGGCGCGGTTGATACTGGTCCGCCAGTCCTGGCGAAACAGGTACAAAATCGCCGAGATCAGCGTTCCCGCGTGCCCGATGCCGACCCAGAACACGAAGTTGACAATCGGCCAGCCCCAGAAGACCGGGCTGTTGTTACCCCAGACGCCGACCCCGGTGTAGATCAGGTAGCCGATGCAGATGCCCAGCCAGGACGCCAGCGCCGCGGAGACCAAAAAGCCGACAACCCAGACCCTGCTCGGTGGCCTCTCGGCGATCTGCGACACCGATTCGGTGATCGAGTGATAGGTCGAATCGCCGAGAACCAGCGGGGCGCGCTGGCCGGGCCGTTCAACGGTGTTATCGAGTCCTGGAGTTATTGCGAGAGACATGAGCCAAGTGATCAAAGGGTGCTAGGTGGTTTCGGATCATTCGCTTCGGTCAGCGTCGGCATCGGGCGCCGCCGCTGGCCGCGAATCTCAGTGGTCGCTGTCGCCGCTGGCCGTCGCGGCAGGTTCGTGGTGCTCGCCATCGTGGTGATCGTGATGTTTCGGCTCGCCATAATTTTGCAAATCGTCGAGCTGAACCCGTGTCATCAACCGCGGGTGCGTGTTGCGAATCCGCGCCAGGTACACCGTCCGCGGCTTGGTGTTGAGCTGCGTCAGCATCCCGTAAGCGCGGCGGTCAGCGTGCTGCTGGGCCACCACGGCTTCCGGATCGACGATGTTGCCGAACTGGATCGCACCGCTGGGGCAGGCCATCTGGCAGGCGGTTTTGATCTCGCCGTCGCGGATCGCGCGGCCGCCTTCGCGGCGGGCCTGAATCTTGCCCTGCTCGATCCGCTGCACGCAGTAGGTGCACTTCTCCATCACACCGCGGCCGCGAACGGTCACGTCCGGGTTGAGCACCAGCGCTTGCAGCTTACGATTGGCGTTCTCGATGCTGCTGGGGAAGGCGTCGATGCCGTAACCGACACCCACGTCCTTGTTGTAATTGAAGTAGTTGAACCGGCGAACCTTATAGGGGCAGTTGTTCGCGCAGTACCGCGTGCCGATGCAGCGGTTGTAGGTCATCGCATTGAGACCCTCATCGGTGTGCACCGTGGCCGCGACCGGACAGACCTGTTCGCACGGCGCGGTTTCACAGTGCATGCAAGCCACCGGCTGATGGACGACGTTGGCATGCTCTTCGTCGCCTTGGAAGTAGCGATCGATCCGCAGCCAATGCATCTCGCGGCTCCGCATGATCTGCGTCTTGCCGACGATCGGCACGTTGTTCTCGCTCTGACAAGCAACGACACAGGCATTGCAGCCGATGCACTTGTTGAGGTCGATCGCCATGCCCCACTGCGGCAAGTCTGGATTGGCTTCGCGGATCGCCGCCATCGGCTCTTTGAAGGGCGAGCCTTCCGGACCCACTTTCGGAACGTGCGGTCCCTTGTCGGCCACAAAGTGTTCGTTCTTCTCGAGCAGCGCGGGCGTCCCTTCGCGGATCAGCGTGAAGCTCCGCTGCTCGGTCTCGCGCTGGCCCAGTTCGTCGATTGCCCAGTGGCTCTGCGTGCTGGCCAAGTCAAAATCGCGATACCGCGGCCGGGCTTCGACATTCCGCGCCCACTGCAGCGAGTCGGCGAAGCGGATCGGCGAGACGTCGCTGCCGACGACCGTGACGCCTTCATCGGCGAAGCCGCCGACCATCCCGGCGCGGGTCCGACCGTAGCCAATCGCCACGGTGACCACACCTGGAGCACAACCCGGCATTTCGTAAACGGGCAATTCCAACACCGCGTCGCCGCGCCGCAGCGCGACCATCGAGCTGTCCTTGACCTTCAACTGCCGAGCTGTCCGCGGGCTCATGATCGCCGCGTTATCCCAGGTCAGCTTGGTCAGGGTCTGAGGCAACTCCTGCAACCAACCGTTGTTCGCAAACCGGCCGTCGTAGAGTCCGTCGGCGGGGACAAACAGCACGTCGATATCGTCTTGATCAACGTCCAGGCTAAGCTGCGGTGCTGCGGCAACTGCTTCGCCACCACCGACGTACTCGGCTGCGGCAAACTCGACCCGGAGGGTCTCATCAAAGCCGTCGTGCAGCAGTTTGCGCCAGCGTCGCTCGCTCAGCGCCTCACCAGCCAATGCATCGGCGGTGCGGCGGACAATCGCTTCACCGGCGGTCTCGTCTTCGCCGAGCATCTGCGCGAGCACCTCGATGGCGCAGCGTCCGCCCAACAACGGCAAGATTTGCGGCTGGCAAACGCCGTACAGCCCATCATCGCCGATGCAGTCGCCCCACGATTCCAGTGGGTGAGCTAGCGGCACCGACCAACTGCAGCGAACCGACGTTTCGTCGTGGTACTCACCGACGTAAATCGAGTTTTCTGCCTGCGCGATCGCATCGCCCAAGCGCACGTCGCCGGGGGCGGTAAAGGCCGGGTTATCGCCCAGAATCACCAGCGTTTCGATCCGCCCGCCATTGAGCCGGCCGACCAACTCCGACAGCGGAACCGTTTCGCCCAGATCGCGATCGGCGACCGGCAGGAAACGCTGCAGACGGCCGAGTGAACCGAGCTTGCTGTTGATGCGAATCCCGGCGGCAACGGCATCGGCGCCGAGCGACTCACCGACGACAACCACCGCGTCTTGGCCAGCGTTGCGAAGATCCGCCGCAACGACTTCCAAGAACGCCTCGAGTTGCTCGCTCGGCTCCAGTTCATCGAAGCCGCGTTCCTGTGGAGCGGCACCGAGTTCCGCTGCGCCCGAGGCCGCGTCGATCCGCCGCTCCAGTTCGCCGAGCAGCGCCAGCATCTGGCTGGGCCGCATCGCCAAGCGGGTGTCGGCCATCACGCCGGTGTTGCTGTAGCCGCCTTCGACAACGTACAGCCGGCTCATTTCCTGATCCGGATTTCGGGTTTCGCCGAAGCCGCGTGCGTTGCGGACCATTCCAGGATCGGCACCGAGGATGTCGGCTTGGACCGACAGCACCACCCGCGCCGCTTCCAACTGCAGCGACTGACGGCTGGCGGTTCCGATCGCTTGTTGCGTCGCTACCCGCATCACATCGCCATGCACCCCGTCGTAGCGGCAGAGCGTCATCTGCGGCAGACGCTCGCGGAGATTGCCGACCATTCGCGCCAGCGACGGCGACTGGGTCGGCGGCATCAGGACGGCAAACGCAGCCCCGCCGTTACTTGCTGCGGTGGTGACCAAGGACCGCGCGTAGCTATCGAAGTCGCTCCAGCTTGCGGGCTGGTAGCGGCCGCGTTCATCGCGGTTCAGCAAGGCTGCCGAATCGCCACGGCTGCGATCGGGATCATACAGGCCGAGGATCGAGGCCTGCACATACGGGTCGGTCCCGCCGCGCCCACCGGGATGGCTAGCATTGCCTTCGATCTTGATCGGCCGGCCGTCAACGTTGGTGATGACCAGGTTGTAAACGCGGCCCGCGAGTTCGTAATTGGTCGCCCGGGAATAGGTTTCGCCAGGCAGACGACCTTCGGGGCGCACCACAAAAGGAGCGATGATTTCCGTGGGGTAGCGACAACCGGCTGCGCCGGCCAGCGACAGCGACGCCCCCATGATTTGCATCCAGCGACGGCGCGAAACGCCATCGGGGAACTCCGAGGCGGCAACCGGAAACTCGCGGTTGAGGTAGTCGTTGATGAAGCCTTCGTTCTGATGCAGCTCATCAAGACTGCGCCAGTAACGATCGCGTGGCTTCAGGTTGGTATCGGCGGCGTCGGTCGGGATCGAAGTCATTGCGGTTTCGAAGCGATAGTGATCTTGAATATCGGAACGCAGCCGCTCCGGTGGCGCGGCTCGTTAGCGGAGGCGGGCGTCGCTGTAGACCCCGCCTCGACCTGCCTGAACAGGGCAAGCGTCAGCGCAGGTGCCGGCAGCTAGCCAGCTTGAATCAAACGAAACTTAACGGTGGCAAACGTTGCAGTCATCTTTCGGAGCGATCCGGTGCTCCTGCATCAACTTCTCGACTTCCGCCGCGACGTCGACGCCCTCTGGCCAAGTCCACTCCAAGTCCGTCACAAACTCGGCCGGCCGGATATGCGGGGTCGGATCGCGGTGGCATTCCAAACACCACGCCATCGACAGTTGCCGCGCTTGGTAGACGGTCTCCATCTGATCCACCCGGCCATGGCACGAAACGCAACTGACACCGGCATTGACGTGAGCGGAGTGGTTAAAAAACACGAATTGCGGCAGGTTGTGAACCCGTTTCCAGGCCACACTGCGGCCGGTTTCCCAGCTCTCATGGATCGGAGCCAACCGCAGGCTGTTCTCATGGATCGAGGCCAGCGGTGTCACGCCGGAGTCGTCCGCGGGGCTATGGCAATTGATGCAGGTCGCCGTCGGCGGCACCGAGGCCTGAGCGCCGTCGAACACGGTGTTGTGGCAGTACCGGCAGTCCATCTTCAACTGACCGGCATGCAGGGCGTGGCTAAATGGCACCGGCTGAACCGGCTCATAGCCAACGTTCAACGTTTCTGGGTCGGTGACCAGACCGCCCATGGCGCCGGCGTACACGGCTCCGGCAATGATCACTGCTCCCAGCAGTAGCAGGAAGGAGTTGACCCAGCGTGGGAAAAGAAAACGTTCCATAACTCCGAATATCCAGGCTCCCGAGTCCGCAACGGCATCGAGTCAGTAGGAGAAAAATCGTCTGGGAAAGCAATCGCCAACCGCGGCCAGCGGCCCGCAGTCTTGCGCGGGAGTTAGTATCGTGGCCAGTCCGCCTTGCTTACAAGGCCACCGGCAATCGCATCCCGCCAAAGCGACATTGTGTCGCAGTTTTAGGTCCGGTCCTGCGGGCTGTTGAGGGCTTTGTAGTTGGCAGCGGCGAGCACATAGTGGGCAGCGTTCTGCAAAATTTGCTCGCGCTGCTGCTCACTCGTCGGGCGAAGCACCTTGGCCGGCACGCCGACGACCAAACTGCCCGGCGGAATGACCGCCCGCTCCGTCACCACGGCGCCAGCCCCGATGATGGAGCCCGCACCGATCCGGGCACCGTTGAGGACGACGGCGCGGATGCCGATCAACGCCCCCGACTCAACGATTGCCCCGTGCACCACCGCAGCGTGACCGATGGTGACGTCCTCGCCGATCTCGCAGGGATAGCCAGGATCGCAGTGGATGACGGCGAGGTCCTGCACGTTGGACCGGGCGCCGATCGTCACCGGTTCGACATCGCCGCGAATCACCGCACCAAACCAGACGCTGCTCTCCGCCGCGAGCTGCACCCGGCCACGGATCACCGCCCCCTCAGCGACAAAGGCCGACGGGTCGATCAGTTCGGGGTAAGTTCCTGTGTCAATGTTGCGCGTCATATTGGTTTCATTGGGTTGCCCGCCCAGGGAGCTCAACGGCAAAGTGAGCGTAGCCGATCATCATCTCCTCCCACGTCTGATCCCCCCAGCGGACCGTCTGAGTCGGGTCGGGATTGTTCAAATTGTTTGCGCTGTTGTCGTAAACCGCCGTGCAAAACAGTTTGTCACCCGCCCGCAGCGGCAGCGGGTGTCGTAACAAATACGTCGTCTGCCAATTGAAATCGTACTGCGGAATGTCCAATAAGGTCTCCCGCTGGCCATCATGCCGGATCAGTTCATAACGGAACGCCTTGCCACGAACGTGCATATGCGGGCTCATTCCCAGCAGCAACCCGTCGGTGTGCATCGCCGGCGAGGTGCCGGTCACCACGTGGTGCTCGGCTCCCGGCGGAATCGCAAAGTCGGTCTGCAGCGCACTGCTGGTGTGCACTTCGTGCGTGATCGTTGCCGGATCGGCAAAACAGAGCCCCAGTTTGCTCTGGTCTTCTTGCGGTGTGCCGATCGGTGTGTAGTGGACCTGGAAAATCAGTTCGCTACCAGCGGGGATCCGCTTTGCCATTCCGGCGGGCCAAGCATCGCTCCGCGCCCCAGGCACGTAGCCGACGAGAAAACCGCGGGCGCCGTTGAGTCCACCTTGCGAGCCGCGCGGGCGGGTAAAGGCCAGGATGTGGTGCACCACTGCACGATTGCCCGGCAGCAATTCCGCCGCTTCTAGCCAGACCTCTTCTTCCAGGCCCGGATCGACCTGGAAATATTGATACCGGACCGCTCCGGTCGCCGGAACCGAAAACGGCTGCGGACTGACAGCGACCACCAGGTCCGGCTCGCGCGGCAACCGCCAGCCGCTCGGCTTTTCCGGCGGTTGCGGCAGCAGGTGCCCTGAGCCTGCCAAGTCGCCCAGCGGTGCCCCCGCCTCGGCCCATGCGTAGAGCGTCTCCTGTTCTTCTTCTGGCATGCTGCGGTCATTGGCAAACTCGCCATGCTCAGGCGACGCATGCCACGGCGGCATCCGTCGCTCGCGGACCACCTCGGCGATCATGTCGGCCCAACCGACGACCTCCTCGGGGTCTTCCAGCGAAAATGGGGCGATCTCGCCCTCACGGTGACATTCCACGCACCGCCGCTGCAAAATCGCGGCGACCGAATCGACGTAGGTGACTTCTGCTTCGGGATCGGTCGGCTTGGTGCGACCGATGATGCAGCCGACGCTGCGAGTCCTGGCGATGGTGACGCTGCGGCCAGCGAGCACCTCATCGATCGCCAGTTGCAAATCCTCGCGGTTGGCTTGATCGCGGGCGTAACCGATTCCATAGCGATCGTCGACCCGACCCCAGTACCTCAGTTGTCGCTGCTGATCAAACAGAAACACTTCGGGAGTGCGTTCGGCGCCGAGCGTGTCCGCGAATCGGTTGCGCGGATCCTTGAGCACCGGAAACACAAGCTTCTGCCGCTCGACGAATGCAGCGATCTTTTGCAGCGAATCCTGCCGGTTGCTGATCACGCCGACCACACGCACGCCGCGATCGGCGTACTGCTCCGCGATCTCGCCCAGCCGCGTCGCGTACAACTTTGCCAGCGGACAATCCGTCCCCAGAAACGCAACCACCAGCACCTTTCCCGGCGCCAGTTGGAGTTCAGGCTTCAGCCTGTCGTTCCCCTCTCCCGACAACAAAAACTCGTCGAGCGTCCATGTCCTTCCGCGGTGATCCGCCAGTTCGAGCGACTCCAGCCGCAGGCTGAGCGGTGGCGCTGCATCTGCTGAAGTCGCCAGCGCACTGGACGCCAGCACCAACCCACAGGCGACCCACAGCGGGAGCAGCCGAGCCATGGCCGCCAAATGATGTAGAAGCGTAAAGACCATAAGTCATGCTTGCCGAAGCAGGGGATGGTTTCGAGAGGTCATTAGACGCACAGCAGGATCAAGCTAAGCCGCGTAACCTAAGTTGCCGCAGCTTCCGGTTTTTCTTCGGTGCGGTACATTTCGCGCCAGGGCAACTGGATACCGCCGTCGATGGTCAGCGTGCTGCCGGTAATGTATTCGTTGCCGGGATCGCAGAGGAACGCGACACCGCGGCCGATCTCTTCGCTGCGGCCCAGCCGGCCCCACGGCAATTTCGCGGCTTGCTCAGCCAGCGTTTCCTCAGAGAAGAACTTGCGTTCGCCCGGAGTGTCGATCCAGCCGGGATGCACGATGTTGACGCGGATGCGGTACTGCGCTAGCTCGACCGCTGCCGTCCGAGCCATTTGGTCGATCGCCGCTTTGGCCATGTTGTAAGCCATGGATCCAGGCACCGCCATCACGGCGTGCGGGCTGCTGATCACGACGATGTTGCCTCCACTGCCAGCGGCCACCATCCGCCTAGCCGCGCCGCGAACCATGTAGAACGGCCCCCACATCGTCACGTCGATCGTCCGCTGGAAGCCTTCCAGGTCGGCGTCGAGCATCAATTTGCGATCGCTGAACGCGGCGTTAGGCACCACGATGTCCAGCCCGCCGAGCAATTCCTCAGCCTGGCTCAACAGCGCCTCGGCATCCGCTTCGGTCGATACGTCGGCGCCCACGGCATGCGCCGTGACCCCGAACTCGCGGCAGCGCTCGCAAACTTCCTGGCCACCCTCGGCGTTGCCGCGGTAGTTGACCACCACGTCGGCTCCACTGCGGGCAAGTTCAATGGCGATCCCCCGGCCAATGCCGCGGGAGGCACCGGTCACAATGGCCCGCTTGCCGGCCAGCGGTCGCAGAGAAGGGTTAGCTGTCATGGGATCCTTTTTCATGGTTACAGCAAAAACGCGGCCCTGGCGCAAACCGGACCGCTGAATGTCAGTGGCGTTCTGCCGCGGAGTATACGCAACCAGCCGCTGAGAAGAAACGGTTCGCCAGCGCCCCCGAGCTCGGACTTTTGCCTCTGGGCGGCCGCCGGCTGGTCTTGTGACGCGGCGTCCGGCAACGGTATCGTCCGCCGAGCAAGCGGCCGCCGCACAGCGACCGCCCTGGAACAAGGTGATCTCCAGTCAAGGATGACGAAGGCGTGAATGACGATCCACCGGAGACTCCGGCAACACGGCTGGAACGGCTGCGATTGATCCGGGAGGTGGTCGCCGCCGAAGCCGCGGCGCTGAGCCGTGTCGCCAGCGCGATCGGTCCGGCAGCGGTCGACGCGGCGGAGCGGATCGCGGCCTGTACCGGCAGCGTGATCGTGACCGGCGTCGGCAAAGCGGGACTGGTCGGTCAAAAACTGGTGGCCACGTTGGCCAGCACCGGCAATCGCGCTCATTTTTTGCATCCCAGCGAGGCCGTGCACGGTGACCTCGGACGCGTCGGGCCCGAAGATCTGGTGTGGGCGATTTCCAACAGCGGCCGCAGCGACGAACTGCTGCGGATCGCCCCGCACTTGCAAAACTATAGCGCCGGGCTGATCGTGATGACCGCCAGCGAACAGAGCCCGCTCGCCACACTGGCCGATGTCGTGGTCACGCTCGGCCAACACCCCGAGGCCGACCCGCTGGGGCTGGCGCCGACAACGACCACCACCGTGATGCTGGCCATCGGCGACGCCATCGCCGTGCTCGCCAGCCGTCTGGTCGGCTTTCAAAGCAGCGATTTTGCCCGCTTTCATCCCGGCGGCAGCCTGGGCCACCAACTCGCTCCGGTCGACCAGTTGATGCGGCCGCTGGCTGTTTGTCGCACGGCGCCGGCCAGCGGCACGGTGCGTGAGACAATGATCGCCACGGGCCGAACCGGTCGCCGCACCGGAGCGGTGATGTTGCTGAGCGACCAGGGACAAATCGTCGGTCTGTTCACCGATAGCGATCTGGCCAAGCTGCTGCAGAACCGCCGCGACGATCTACTCGATGGCCCGATCGCCGATGTGATGACGACCTCGTTTCAAAAAGTCGACTCCGGCACGCTGCTGCTCGATGCGATCGAAATCCTCCGCGATCGGCACATCAGCGAACTGCCGGTGGTCGATTTCGCAGCGCGGCCGCTGGGGCTGTTGGACATTACCGACGTGATCGCCGTGGCTCCGATTCCCAGTGAACAGGGCCGACACACGGTCGCTCAGCCGCCGTCGGCGGTCTGGCCGCGGCCGGTCTCGGGTACACCCAACCATTCAACGCCCACGCGGCGACGGAGCGCCTAAGCGATGCCGCGCGAAAACCTTAAGACCGATGAACCTCCGGCGGCGAGCGACCTGCAACTCGCTCGGCCGATCCGCCTGATCCTCTCGGATGTCGACGGCGTGATGACCGGCGGCGAACTGTATTACGACACGCTGGGCGTGAACCTGAAGCAGTTTCACGTCCGCGACGGGATGGGAATCAAAGTTTGGCAGCGGTCCGGCGGCACGTTCGGAATCGTCAGTTCGCGGATTCACTCCGGTGTCCGTCTGCGGGCGGGCGAGTTAGGGATCAAACATGTCGTGCAGGGCGTCGATCCGAAACTGCCCGCGGTCGTGCATCTGCTCGAAGCGCTCGGCGTGTCGCCCGCCGAGACCGCTTACATCGGTGACGATCTGCCCGACTTACCGGTGATGGACCACGTCGCGCTGGCGGTTGCTCCGGCCGATGCGAGCGCCGATGTGCTCGCGGCCGCCGACTGGGTGCTGCAGACGCGCGGTGGCCAAGGGGTCGTGCGCGAATTGATCGAGCGGTTGATGCGCGCTACTTCAACGTGGGAGCAGCATGCATTGTCGTGAGGTGCGACGATTGCAGCGATCACTATGCTTCAGCGACTGACCCGATACGCCACCGCCCTGATCGTTCTGGGCTCAGCGTGCGCGGTTTACCAGTTCGCATTTGTGGCTTGGCTGGAACCTGAACCGGTCGCGCCGATCGAGCTGGCGCAGACACCGGGGCTGCGCCGCAACCATTCACTCAGCGCCCTGTTTCCCCCGGATGCGTGGCAACTGCAGCACTGCAAACGGCTGCAAACCCGCGACGGGGTGCTGCTGTTTGAGCACTGGGAACAGATCGGCGACGACCAGTGGAAACTCTGGCCGCTGAGCCTGGTGATGGGGCTCAACAGCGATTCGCCGCTGATCCTCGACGCACCTGAAGGGGCGGAAATCAAGTTCAGCGAGTCGCTCGACATGATGAGCGGCGGGGCGCCGCCGATCGAGCGCGGCCGGATGATCGGCGAGGTACGGATCAAGAGCGTTGGCAAAGCGATTTCATTGGGTGACCCCCAAGCCGATGGTGCGGCGGCGCCCGAAGGCCACTTGGAAATCGTCTCGAGCGATTTCGGGATCGATTTTCAGAAGATCTGGACGACCCAGCCGATCGAAGTCCGCCTCGGCGATGTCCGTCTGGCCGGGCAAGACTTGACGTTGCACTTGGCGCCGATCAGCCGGCTCGGCTCCGGTGGCGATGGCGCGTTGTCGATTCTCGATCGCATGGAACTGATTTACTTGCATCAACTTACCGTTCCGCTGCCCGAAGGCGGGTTGTGGGGCGCGAAAGCTGGCCAAGCGGCGCTAGCCGCCAGCGAGGACAACCCCACGCCGCAGCGGGCTCAGCGTCTGCCGGCTCCTGGCCAAACCGCCGAGCCGCCAGCCCGAATCGATCTCCGCTGTGCCGGCCGCGTCGTGTTTTTGTTCGGGACCAACGAACTGACGCTCAACCGCAACGTGCAGTTGGAACACCGCACCCGCTATGCGACCGATGCATTTGAATGCAATGACCTGACGCTGCAGTTCGCTGATCTGCTGCGCACGCGGTACCGCGCCGAGCCGAGCGAACGCGATGAGGAGATCGGCGACTACCTCGTGTCCGTCGTTGCCGAAGGCTTGCCGGCGCGGCTGCGGCTGCCGAGCTTCACCACCGAAATTGCCGCCGAAACGATCGAGCTCGATGCCCGCGCCGGGCGGTTGCGAATGAGCGGCAGCGCCGGGGCGCGGATCACCTACGCCAGCCACACCTGGTTGTTCGAGCAATTCACTTACCAGTTCAATCCGAGCGACCCGATGGAAATCGGCGTGTTCGATGCCCGCGGCTCGGGGCTTGTCGAGTTTAGTGGCCAAGCCGAACTGCCGGTCAAGCGGCTGCGCTGGACCGAAGGAGTGAAGCTCGATCAGCCCGATGCCAGCGGCGCGTTCTCCCTGCGCCTCGATGGCAATGTCACGGCGCTGATGAGCGACGACGGCGAGTTTGCCTGCGATTCGGCGCTGTTGGTGCTGCAAGCCGGAGACCGTGAGTTGGCCGGTGACGAGTGGTTGCAAGCGACGCGGCCCAAGCGTTTTCAAGCGACTGGGCGAGTTCACATCGAGTCGCCGATGGTCAACATCGCTACCAAGTTGCTACAGGTTTATTTTGATTTTGATGCCGAGTCGACTCTCCCTGGAGGGACTGTCGCTCAAGGTGGCGAGACACCACTGGCTTCCCATTCGATGCGGCAATGGGTCCGCCAGCCGAGCGGCAGCGGCCAGTCGCGAGCAATCGGCTCGGCAATTCCCGCTGCCACTTCGACCCCCGTGCCAGGCCGCCGGCCGACGATCTTGGGCGAGACAATCAATGCCAAGCTGCGACTCAGCGGCCAGGAGCTGACCGCGACCGACTTGAGCGTGCTGGGCAACGTCTCGGTCCGGCATACCCTCGATACTCCTGGTGGGTCTTTGCCCGCGGTGCTCACCGGCGATCGGCTGCAACTGCGCGACACGCTGGGCGATGAGATTTTGCAGATCGGCAGCGGGATCGACCGTCCGGCGCGGCTGTCGCTCGGCGATGGACATTTCATCGGCCCACTGATCCAAGTCCGTTTGGCTGACAACATCGTGTGGATCAAGGACGCTGGCGAGTTTCAGGTGCCCACGCAGTTGCTGCCCATCAGCGGGGTCGTGGGAGCAAGGTTCCAGTCGCTCGACGCGCCCGACGTTGCGGGCAAGCGCGGCGCGGCTGCTCCGCCGAGCGAAGGAAATCTGCGCTGGGTTTCCGCGCCGCTGTGCCGCTGGCGTGGGCAGATGCTGTTCGATGGCAGCCGCGCGGTGCTGACCGATGGAGTGGAGATTCGTGGCACCGTGATGGTCGGCGATCAGCAAGATATTTGGGACATCGATGTGGTCGGCGATCAGCTCGAGGTGGTCCTGGATCAAGCAGTCCAAATGCGACAGTTCGAAACGGTGCGCGCCGCGACGGTGGATCATATCAGTCTCACCGCCACAGCAAACCATCCGCTGGTGATCACCGCCAATCAACTCACCTCCGACGGCGTTCGCAAAGCTCGACACGTCTTGACCACCCCTGAGTTGACGCTGCATCCACAGACTTCGCTGCTCAGCGGCAGCGGACCGGGCTGGTATCGGGCGTGGGTCAAGACTGAAAACAAGCCGATGGGCGCCGCGGTCACCAGTGGCGGCTTTCGCTCCAGCGACGCCTCGATGGTCGGCGTGCATTTGGTTTATCAAGACAAGTTAGAAGCCAACCTGACCCAACAGAGTCTCGATTTTCACCGCGGCGTGCGGATCGCCAGCCGACCGGTGAAATCCTGGGACGAAGTCGTCGACGTCGAATCGTTCCAAGGCTTGCGTATGGACGAATCGACCTTGGACTGCGATCGACTGCGGTTGGCCATCGACACCACCCAGCCGCGACATCTGATCGCCAAGGCCTGGGAACTGGAAGCGATTGGAGGCGTGGTGTTCCAAACCCGCAATGATAAAGGGTTGTTCAATGGCAACGCCGCCCGAGCAACTTATGTCGCCGCCAAAGATACTTTTTCGGTTCACGGTGAACCGGGTCGGAGCGCCACGATGCATCGGACTCTGCCAACCGGAGCTCCCGGCGGGAGCCTGTCGGGCAACGGCAGTGTGAACACCCGTACCATGGACGTCCACTTCGAGCTCAACCGGTTGCAGTTGGGCACCTTGCCAAGCCTCTCGCGGTAAAGCGTGATCGTTTAGTCCGCTCGGTCACGAAGCGTCTCAGAATATGATATCCAGTAAAATTCTATCAGCCGGCAGGCGTTAGCCTCCGGTTCCCACGAGTAATGAGCCGCACAGCAGCGACCGCTCTGACCGCAAGAATCATCCCGAGTTGCTTCATGCTTGCTCCCGGCATCGCGGACCGCCGCAAGGCTGTGCGAGATGGGCGTGAGAGATTAATTTGAAGGTCTGTGCCTGGTGGTGAGCCGATTCCTCTTGTTTTGTGATTCAGGGTTTGATTACGGTGCCGTCGACCGCTCTCGTGGTGCGTTTACGATTGCTCGCCGGAGCGCTGGTGGTTGCCATTCCGCTGGTCGTGGCCGCGCGGTTGACGCCGGATCCCGCGGGATTGGGGACACACCAACAACTTGGTTTGCCGCCCTGTGCGGTCCGTGCGCTGTGGGGCGTTCGTTGTCCAGCCTGTGGGATGACGACCTCCTGGGCGTACTTTGTTCGTGGACAAATGGTGTCGAGCGCCCAGGCGAACCCTGCCGGGGCGCTGCTGGCGGCGCTGGCCTGTGTCGCCGTGGTGGTTTTGATGATTCACGCCGTCGCGGGAAGGACACCGCGGCGCGGTTGGTTGGCAGCGGTTGCTGGCGGAATGATGGTGGTGTTGGTGATCGCCTTGGCCGACTGGGCTTGGCGACTGATGTAGTGCCTGTGCAGACTCAAACTCGTTGGACGCGGCCGCCGGATCGGCCGCAGCGAAAGGATTCGCCATGAAGCGTTGGACTGGCCCGAGACGGGCGCTGCTACTGTCGTTGCTGACGCTCACAGTGACCACACAAACCGGTTGCCTCGGCGCCGTCGCCAACCTGATGAATGTGGTCCGCGGCCATACGGTCAAGCCGGAATATCCGGGACTGGAGGGCAAACGCGTGGCGATCGTGACGCTGACCGACAGCAGCCAGTACAGCGACGACGCGTCGGCGCGGATCCTCGGTCGCCGTGTGATGGACATCCTCAAAACGGAAGTCAAGAAGATTGAACTGGTTCGCGAGGACGAAGTCCAGCAGTGGCGCGACCGTAACGGCTGGGATGCGATCGAGTTTCTGGACATCGGCCGCGGCGTCAAAGCCGACAAAGTGGTCGGCATCGAGATGACCAACCTGCGGCTCAAGGATGGAGCGACGCTCTATCGCGGCCGGGCCGAAGTCACCGTCTCCGTCTATGACATGGACAGCGGCAGCCTCGAGTTCCGCCGGCACCTGGACGACTTCACCTATCCGGTCACCGCCGGCATGTACACGAGTGAAACGACCGAGACCAAGTTCCGCGGGCTATTCCTAGGCGTGTTAGCAGCCAAGATTGGACGTTACTTCCACGGCTACGACTTCAGCGACACCGTCGCCCTCGACGCCGCGATCGTCTCGCAGTAATCACTGTCACCTCAGGTTGATACGCGTCTGTTTTTGCGGACGCCAATCGCTTACGTGCTTCCGCTGCTAAATAGCCGCCCGTCCCAGAATGGCTATCGCTTTGGCTTCGCGTGGCACGCTCAGAGCCCCAGCGATGGGCGTGAACCGTGGAAACCGCGACAATGAGCGGCTTTGTCAGGGACCGGAACGGTCGGCGATTTCGATCTTCCACTGATCCGACTCATAGATCTGCACCACACCTTCCCCTGTCTGAACAATCTTGCTTGTGTCAGGAAAATCGCGGGAATGGGGGACTGGCGGTAGACGTCCCTGCTCGCTCCAAAAAATCTCATAGACATCGCCATCGTCTGTCGAGCAGAGATGCCTTGCCACCACACTGATCTGCACATTTGGTGCGGGAGGCGCTGATCTGCTCACCACCGTCTTGCTAATCTGTTTGGAACCAGCGGTTGTCGCTAGCGGCAACGTGCTAGCTCTCCTCGCAGGGTCAGTGATCGAGACAAGCCGTATTTCCGCTGCGGCATGATGTAATGCTGGGCGCACTGCTGCCCCCATGAGAGCTTTTAACTCCGCATCTTTTTCTACTAACTTGCTGGTGGTGATTATCAATGTAACGGCCATCGCGGTCATCGCAGTGGCTAAAAACAGCTCTCGGAGTGTGAACTTCATGACGTACCCTTCCGACACGGCTGTAGTCGATGTAAGGAGGCCGAGGGTTTCGTTGGTTTAGCAGCAGATGAGGGTAGGTCGGCCCAATGGGCGGGGTAAATCCTTCATGAATTATTCATGAGCAGTCTTTCGGTGGGGTGCAGTTTCTCTCCTGCATGGGTTGCGGCCGCCAATGCTGGGGAAAAATCGTTGTACAATCGGACGCTGCCGGCGCTCCCGCACCATCAATCAGCCGGAGGACACGGATGGACGCTCCGGCGTCGTTTATTCCTGCCGCATCACTGACATCCACTTCCATCGCATTTGTACGGTGAGTTTGCTATTGCTCGGTTGATCACTTATGCCGCTGGGGTGGCGGCGCTGCTGCTGGCCGGGATGTTGTTTGGCGCTTCGCTGTGGTTGCTGGCGGCCTATGCCGGGGCGCTGATGATCGCTGCCGGGCTGTGGTTCTCGGCCCAGTGGCATCGCGGCGCGGTGGCGGTGCGCCGCGAAGGGGCGAGTGAACTGGAGATCGGCGAGTCGCTCGAGGTGGTGATCGAAGTCACCAACCGTTCGCCGATCCCGATCGCTTGGCTGTTGGTTGAGGACCTGCTGCCGCGTGGGGCGATCGCCGTGCGGCCGCCGGCGCTGCGCGTCGAAGGCTCGCGGATCGCGGTGTTTTTTCTGCGTCGCGGCGAGACCCGCCGGTTGCAATACCGACTCGTCTGCCAGCGCCGTGGCTATTTCCAAATTGGCCCGACGGTGCTGGAGACCGGCGATCTGATGGGGCTGAGCCGGCGCTATCGCATCGGAACGCCGCCGCAGTACCTGTTGGTCTATCCGCGCCAAGTGCCGCTATCGGGTTACGACATTGCGTCGCCGCGACCGATCGGCGAAATCCGCATTCGCAATGCCCTGATCCAAGATCCGACACGGATTCGCGGGATCCGCAAGTGGCAACTCGGCGATCCGTTGCGGAGCGTCCACTGGGCCGCGACGGCGCGCACCGGAACGCTGCACAGCAAGGTCTACGAGCCGACGACGATGGCCGGAGCGACCCTCGTGCTCGACCTCCACCGAGATACGAACCCGCCGCATCACGAACCCGTCCGCAGCGATCTAGCGATCTCCTTGGCCTGTTCGGTGGCCGGGGCGGTGTACGAAATGGGCCAGCCGGTCGGGCTGCTCAGCAACGGAAGGGACGCCGCCGATCGCATCCGCACGGAAGGTTTTGACAGCGATTTTCGCACCCGCCAGGCTGCGCAGACTTCCGCGGTCATGCGGCCCGAGGATGATCGCCTGCGCCCCGTGCTGGAGCCGGCTGATCGCGGACCGGCCCATTACCAGCAACTGCGGCGCGTGCTGGCTCGGCTGGAGTTGTCCGACGGGATGAGCATCGGCCAAACGCTGATCGAAACGCAGCAGCGACTGGCCCATGACACGACCTTGATCGTCGTGCTGCCGCGCTGTCAGCCCGAGCTGGCGGCGCTGCTGATCGGCATGAAACGTCGCGGCTGGGTTGTCGCGGTCGTCATCAATACGCCGGATCTCAACGACTTTGCCGGCGATGCCGGGGCGTTGCAAGCCGAAGGGATCGACACCTTGCATCTGGCCGACGAGACAGCGCTGGCGCAGGTGATGCGGCGGGTCGCCACGCGCTGATTTGCACGGGCTGGGTGCGGGACGTGCTGAGGTTGGCGCGGGACGTGCTAAGGGTTCTATTCGAAGCTGGTGGCGACGGCCACAATGGAGCTTCAGCGATTCCTTTCCCCATCGAGAGTGCTGCAAATCCATGAGTGACTACCCCGAATCCAAGCATCCCGACGACCACGATAAGACGCTCGGCGAGCAGATTGGCGAGTCGATGCGGAGCGAAGACGAACCGCTGGAAGACAACAAGCCCAGTGCGCCACTGGCGCTGGTGATGGGCAGTTACCCAATCATCTTGACGCTGCTGCTGCTGGCGCTGGCGGCCTATTTCTTTTGGTTCCGCGGCGCCGGCGACCAGGGCGGAATCGACGACAATCCCGCTCAGCCTGCCGAGGTCGAAACGCTCGACCCACCGGCGACCACACCGGCCGGTTAGCCGCTGGCGGTGATTGCAGCGATGCTGTCGGCAGCTCACGTTGGAGTTCAGGCTTCAGCCTGCTGCCTATGTTGGAGTTCAGGCTTCAGCCTGCATCCGATGCCCGAGTTCCGCTCTAGCCTCCGTCCTCCATCGACTTTCCGAAAAATCCACAGCCTCTTCGCCTCCACACTCCTTACTGATTGCTGCCATGTTTCTTGGGGTCGCCCTGCGAGCGTTTTTTGCCGCCCTGTTCAATCGCCAGCAAGCGGAAGCGATTCGCAGCGCCTTGGATGCCGAGCAGCCGCGATTGACGACTGGCCACCGCGAAGGAACGGAAGCAACGACGGCACCGCCCGCGGTCGCCAGCCCAACCGCGACGCCCAAGTCGGCCGTCTCAGGCCCCAGCCGGCCGGGCCGCAGCGACGCGGTCGCGCTGCTGGCAACGTTGCAACGCGAGGCGCGGCTGGTCGACCTGATCCAAGAGCCGCTGGACCAGTACAGCGATGCACAGATCGGTGCTGCGGCCCGCCCGTGCTTGGCCCAGTGCCGATCGACGCTCAAACGGGTTTTTGATCTCCGTCCTTTGATGGATGTCCCTGAAGGTCAGAGTGTGGAGGTTCCTGCGGGCGGGTCGCCGCAGCGTTACCAGTGGGTCGGCGAAGCTTCGACTGAAAAGCGTACCGGCAAACTGGTGCATCCCGGCTGGGAAGCGGCGCGGTGCGAACTGGCACAGTGGACGGGCGAAGCGGTCGATGCCAACATCATTGCTCCAGTGCAATTGGAATCGTGAGCATTGAGAGCCTTTTAAATCATTCTGGAGTACGATGACTGCTCGCTATTCGATCGGGATCGACTTGGGGACAACCAACTCGGTGGTTGCCTACACGCTGCTGGACGGCGAATCACCTGCGCTGCAGTTGCTGCCGATTCCGCAAGCGGTGGCTGCTGGCCAAGTCGATTCTTTCCCAGCGCTGCCGTCGTTCCTGTACATCGCTCCGGCCGGTGAAACCGACGCCTACCGGCTTCCTTGGCAAACCGCCGCCGCGCCGCACGTCACTGGAGAACTGGCGCGCAGCAAATCGGCTGAAATGCCGCAGCGTGTCGTGGCGACGGCGAAAAGCTGGCTCGCGCACAGCGGCGTCGATCGCCGCGCGGCGATCCTGCCGTGGCAAGCGCCCGACGAAGTCGACAAGGTGTCACCGGTCGCCGCCACGGAAGCTTACCTGCGGCACCTGGTGGCAGCTTGGAATCACGCGCATCCCGATGCCGCGATCGCCCAGCAGCAAGTGGTGCTGACCGTGCCGGCTTCGTTTGATCCGGCGGCCCGCGATCTCACCCGCCAAGCCGCGCTGGCCGCAGGCTTGCCCGACGACTTGGTGTTGTTGGAAGAACCACAGGCCGCCGTCTATCGCTGGCTCGAGGGCCGCGGCGACGCCTGGCGACAGGAACTTTCCGCAGGCGATTCGATGTTGGTGGTCGATGTCGGCGGCGGCACCACCGACTTGACCTTGATTCGTTTAACCGAGGCAAACGGCAACGTCGAACTGGAACGCCAGGCGGTCGGCAATCACCTGTTGGTCGGTGGCGACAACATGGATTTGGCGCTCGCCTATCACGTGTCGCAAAAGCTGGCGGCCCAGGGCCATGCGCTCGATCCGTGGCAAAACGTGTCGCTCTGGCACGCGTGCCGAGCGGCGAAAGAACGCCTACTTGCGCCGGCGGATGCCGGTGGCGAGAGCTACACGATCTCGGTGATCGGCCGCGGCAGCCGGTTGATCGGCGGTACGATCTCAACCGAGTTGCTCCGTCATGAAGCGGCCGAGTTGCTGCTGTCAGGGTTCTTTCCCCAGTGCGACGCCAGCGCTCGGCCGGAGCGAAATCCGCAGTCGGGCTTTCAAGACTTGGGGCTGCCGTACGAATCGGACCCGGCGGTCACTCGGCACATCGCGGCGTTTTTGGCCAGCCAGCAAGACGGCGGCTCCATCAAGCCGAGCCACCTGCTGTTTAACGGCGGCGTGTTTCGCTCGCCCCTGCTCCGCGACCGCGTCCGCCAGGTGTTGGCCGATTGGTCGCAAGGGGCGCCGCCGGATGTGCTGGGCGGCCCCGAAGATTTGGACCATGCGGTCGCGGTGGGAGCGGCTTATTACGGTTGGTCCAAGCACCGTGGTGGCCTGCGGATCCGCGGCGGGACGGCGCGCAGTTACTACATCGGGATCGAGACCGCGGGGTTGGCGATTCCCGGTGCGCCTCGGCCGCTGCGAGCGCTGTGCGTGGCGCCGCGCGGGATGGAAGAAGGCACCGATGCTGAGGTGCCGGCCCAGGAGGTCGGCGTGATCGTCGGCCGCCCGGCAAAGTTTCGGTTTTTCTCTTCAGCGGTTCGCCGCGATGATCTGCCCGGTGATCGCCTCGATCGCTGGAGCGAGGATGAACTGGTTGAGAGCGATCCGGTCCAAACGACGCTGCACTCGGAAGTTTCGGAAACCGATGCCTGGCTGCCCGTCCGTTTTCAAAGTCGCGTGACGGAGCTGGGCATGTTCGAGCTGTACTGCTTCAGCACCAAGACTGACGAACGCTGGAAGATGGAGTTCAATGTCCGCGAGGGCGCGTCGTGAACGCCGCGACTCCACCGCCGCAGCAGAGCGCGGCGGACCCGCAAAATGCCAGCCGCTACGTCGTCGGTATTGACTTGGGGACAACCAACTGCGCGGTCGCGTTCGTGGACTCGCGCGCCGCTGGCGGGCGTGATTGGCAAGTCGAGACGTTCTTGATCCCCCAGTGGGTCGACTGGGGCCAGGTCGAACGCCGAGCGACCCTACCGTCTTTTCACTTTGAATTGCCGGGTGATCTCGCGGGTTCTTTGGCCAGCGGATTGCCATGGGAAAAGGCTGACGACGCTGCGGGTCCGGCCTACGCGGTCGGCGTATTGGCGCGCGATGCCGGCATGCAGGCACCGGCCCGCCGGATCGCGTCGGCCAAGAGTTGGTTGTCGCACGCAGGCGTCGACCGTTCGGCGGCGCTGTTGCCCTGGCAGGGCGACCCCGACGTGCCGCGTCACAGCCCGGTCGAGATTTCGGCGCGCTACCTCGATCACATTCGCTCGGCTTGGGATGCCGCCCACCCCGACGAGCCGCTGGCCCAGCAAGATGTGGTGCTGACGCTGCCGGCATCGTTTGACGAAGTGGCCCGCGAGCTGACGGTGGCCGCTGCGCGTCAGGCCGGTTTGGCGCGGGTTTATCTGATCGAAGAACCCCAAGCCGCCTTCTATGCCTGGATCAATCGGCACCGCGACGACTGGCACACCCGCGTCGGCGCCGGCCAGATGATTTTGGTGTGTGACATCGGCGGTGGGACGAGCGACTTTACGCTGATCCGCGTTCGGCCAGCGGGCGACTCGGGCGATCAGGTGCAGTTCCATCGTGTGGCGGTCGGCAAACACCTGATCCTCGGCGGCGACAACCTCGACCTGGCGCTGGCACGGTTCGCCGAGTCAAAGCTGCTGGGGCCAGACGCTGCGGGTAACAGCAGCGGCCAACAACTCGCACCGCGCGACTGGGATCGGTTGACCCAGGCCTGTCGAGTCGCCAAGGAGACGATGCTTGCTCAGGCGCGTCCGGAGTCGCTGACGATCACGCTGCCCGGCGACGGCAAGCGACTGATCGGCGGTGCCCGCAATGTCGAAATCACTGCCGCGGAAGTCGATCAAGTGCTCGTCGATGGCTTTTTCCCCAGCGTGGCGAGCGACGAAAAACCGACGGCAGGCCAAAGCGGCTTTCGCGAGTTCGGGCTGCCCTACGCCCAAGACCCTGCGATCACGCGGCACCTGGCCGACTTCCTGGCGACGCACGCGCGGTCGGGGCTGGACGAGCACGATGCGACCAGCGCCACACGTCCGGACTTGGTGCTGTTCAATGGCGGTGTGATGTCGGCGGAGCGGCTCCGCGGGCGGCTCGTCGATTCGATCGCGGGCTGGTTCGGCGAGCGGACGGGGTGGCAGCCGGAGCAGCTCGATGCGGCCCAGCTCGATTTGGCGGTGGCTCATGGAGCGGCCTACTACGGCATGGTCCGTCGTGGGCTGGGCGTGCGGATCGCCGCCAACCTGGGGCGCAGCTACTTCATTCAAGTCGCCCAGACGCCGCCGGAAACGATGTGCCTGGTGCCCGGCAGCGCCCAGCCCGGCGATCGCTTTGCGCCGCCGCAGGCGTTGCGACTGCACCTCGGCGAACCGGTGCAGTTTCCGCTGTGGGTCAGCAGCACGCGGTTGGCCGATGCGCCCGGCGACTTGGTTCAAATCGATCGAGCCGAACTTTCACCGTTGCCGCCGATCCGCACCGTCTTAGTCCGCGGACGCCAGAAAATTGCTCAAGCGATCGATGTGCGGATGGAGGCCGAACTCTCGGAGATCGGTACGCTGGGGCTGTACTGTGCCGATGCGGTCGGAAGCCAACGTTGGCGGTTGGAGTTCGACATTCGCAGTACCCTACAGACCGACCGCGAAGCCCACGGTGGCAGCGGTGAGTCGCTGGGAATCGTCGACGCCGACACCCTGGCCGCGTGTGAAGCCGTGATCCGGGCGGCGTTTGATCGAAACGCTGGTGCTTCAGTAACTGCGGGACCCGGCGCGGTCGCCAAAAAACTCAAGGCGGCTGCCGGGATGGATCGCAGCCAGTGGCCACCGTCGCTACTCCGCGGCATCTGGCACGCTTTGATGGATGTCATCGACGGTCGGAGGCTCAGCCCAGCTCACGAGACGCGGTGGCTGAACCTTGTCGGCTACTGCTTGCGGCCCGGCTATGGGATGGCGGTCGATGACTGGCGGGTCAGCGAGGTCTGGCGGCGAGTGTATGGCAAACTCGTCTTCCCCACGCCCGGCTCGCGGACCGAGTCGCTGATTCTGTGGCGGCGGATTGCCGGCGGGATGACGGCCGGCCAGCAAGAACAACTGGTGTCCCCATTGTTGGGCGCGCTCGGCAGCAAGTCACAGCGGACCGAACCGCATGAAGCCGCCGAGCTGTGGCGGATGGTCGGATCGCTGGAATGGATCGCGGCCCCGCGCAAGTCGCAACTGGCCACCGCGGCGCTCGCTGAACTTGAAAGAAAGCGGTCGGCCGGTTATCGCGATGCGCTGCTGTGGGCGATCGGCCGCCTGTGCAGTCGCCAGCCGCTCTACGGGCCGCTCAACACCGTCGTTCCCGCCGATGTAGCCGAGGAAGTGCTGCAAACGCTACTAGCCGACGACAGCGAGCTAGCGGTGCGGCAATTGGCGGTGATGCAGCTCGCACAGCAAACCGGCGACCGTTACCGCGACCTGGGGGACGCAACGCGTGAGCGCACGGTCAACTGGTTGCAGCGAACCGGCGCGGCCCAGCGCTACCTCCACGTCGTGCGCGAAGGCGGCAGCCCGACCGCCGAAGACGAAACCGCCCTGTTCGGCGAAGCGCTCCCGCTCGGCATCCGCCTTGTCCATGCATAACCACCGCAGAACCTGAGATTCGGCAAAATTCGATCAGCCGGCACGCGTTAGCGTCCGGTTCGCACGAACCATGAGCCGAATATTGGCGGCCGGCTTGACCGAAAGACTTGGCCATACATGCTTAGTCGGGGCAGTCGCCCCTCAATTCTCTACAGCAGCAATCCTGCTCAGCGCAGCGATGCTCGTGCTCGCCGCAGCGATGCTCGCCTCCGAGTATGAGTACGAGCATGAGTGAACACGGCGGGCTAGCAGCGTTTCATATCGCCTGGCGCGGCGGTATGATCATCGCCAGGCGGTCCGGTTGGTCGCCAATTCTATGAATGACGCTAACAGGGTGATTTTGCTCACGATGTCCACGACGATTCCCACCACCTGCAACATCGGTCCCATGATTGCCGACTCGGCCCGACTGGGATTGGGCTATGCCGAGCGGATGCTCAAAGGCATTACCGTCGATCAATTCGCACGCCTGGCCGCCGTGCAAGGTCAGACCATCCAGTCGAATCATCCGGCATTCATCTATGGGCACCTGAGCCTGTATCCCTGCCGGATCGTGGAGGCGCTTGGCGGCGATGCGTCATCGATCACGCCGTCGGCAGCTTATCTGCAGAAGTTCGATCACAACGCCCAGTGCGTCGACGATCCCGAGGGCACGATCTACCCGGCGATGGACGAGATCACCGAGCGATTTTTCACCTCCCACCGACTGGCGATCGAGGCGCTGGAGCAAGCGGACGACGCGCTGTTCACCGGCGCCAATCCCAACGAAGCGATGCGAGCCAAGTTCGCCACGATCGGCTCCTTACACGGCTTTTATCTCGGTGGACACGTGATGATGCACATCGGCCAGCTCAGCGCCTGGCGCCGCATGACCGGCCTCGGCCCCGCGTAAGGCAAACCGTTCGCGCATCGCGGTCAGCAAGGCTCTCCCTTCAACCCCTGCTTGCTAATTGAGCAGGGGCTCACCCACTCAGCCGCACCGAGGAACGCCTGCACAGAGCCCGCTGCAAATCGACGTATTGAACCCGAAGATTTACGACTCCGAGTTGTGAAAACGGCAATTTGAAAGCCAGGTTATCGCGGGCGGCCATTGCACACCACAACTGAGCAAGTATTGCGTAAGCAGCCTCGGTTCTTTTGCCCGCATTCAATACTACCTCCGTCTCCTTAGTCGCGCGGGATTTGAACCGCTAATGAACGCTGATTAACGCTAATATTTAAGTAGCCATCCCGAGCAACATCAGCGTCCATTAGCGTTCATCAGCGGTGCCTCACTCCTGTTCTCTGGTTCCCTTTCCCCTGAGCTTTGCCATGTCACAGCCCTTTGCTGACGAAGGTTACCGCCTGATGGGTGCTGCGTTCGAAGTTCACAACGTCCAGGGAGGCGGGCTGCTGGAGGAAATCTACCAACAAAGCCTGGAAATCGAGCTTCACCTGCAAAAAATCCCGTTCCAGAGCAAGCTCGAAGTGGCCGTATATTACAAGGGGCAAATTCTGAACAAGAAATATGTCCCCGACTTGATGGTGTATGAGCGGATCGTCGTCGAACTGAAAGCCGTTGCCGCGCTGCTGCCGGAACATGAAGCCCAGCTACTGAATTACATGCGGATCACCTGCAGCCCCGTCGGCTACCTGATCAATTTCGGACCGATTGGAAAATTAGAATATAAGCGCATGATTCTCTCGGAGTTCTTATGAGGTGAACCGCTGATGAACGCTAATCGACGCTGATGTTGCTCGGAAAAACAATTTGCTGATTTGACTTTTGGGTTAGGTAGATCGCTCCCGCGTCGCTCCACTGGCCATGTGCTGTCATCTTCCTACTTAAATATCAGCGTTAATCAGTGTTCATGAGCGGTTCGACTATCTGCGAGATATAACGGCTAAGAGACGGAAGCACCGTATTTCAATGAGGGTGCTTATTCGATCGAGCTGTCGTCGTCGGGATCTTCATGGCGGTATTCGACCGGGGTGTCGCCGGGGTCGCCTTCATAGGGCAAACCGATGTCCTCATCGAGCCAGCGGCCCAGATCGATCAGTTGACACCGCTCGCTGCAAAACGGGGGCGCCGGCGAGTGCTGCAGAAAGAAACTGCGGCCACACGTCGAACAGGTCATTGGAGTCAGCTTGGAATCGCCGTTGGAATTGGATGGCATGATCATTCAGGAGGCGTGAGAACCGGACGCTAACGCGTGCCGGATGATTGAATTCGGGCGGGAAGTCTGATTGTTCCCCATTCAGTCCGCACTGGCTGCTTGAAGACGCTGGTTCCAAAACGCGCGAGCGGTTTGCACTGGGGCAATGTGCGCGGCTAACTCGGCTGCGGGTAACTTTTTGAGTTCCGTTTCACAATCGACCAACCAGCGGCCAAAGAACTCGACCGCCTTGCGGGAGATCCGCGGTGAACCATCGAACTGGATGTACCACGGGGCGCTGATGGCGGCGCGGAAATGATCTTCATAGCCGGTGACCACGCGGACCAGCACCCAGCCGCTGCGGTCGATCGTCAGTGGCGGGATCATGCCGCCGGCCAAGGTGAATTCATCCAGCCGCGCACTGTAAAACACTTCGCCGTTGTGGATCACTTCCAGATAATCGACCGGATCGCGAACCGCTAGATGCAGTTCAACCGACAGTTGCAGGACTTCGCCGCTGCGCGCTTCAAAGCGATGTCCGGGGGCTTGGCCGCCGAGCGTCGGGCGCAGTAGCGGCCCGTTGGTGACGACGCTGCGGCCAGCCCACACCGCGTCGTACCACTGTTGCTCGCTGGAAACGCTCTCTACCAGGCGCTGATCTTCGGGATCATCACTCGGGCCGATGGCGTAGACGCGGTTGTAGCCGACGGCGGAGGTGGATGCGGCCGGGCCGGTGCCGGCCAGTGGAGCGAGCGCAAATCCGGATTCGAGCAACCGCCAATAGACCGATTCGGCGTAGCGGCCGGGCCCTTGCAAACCGGTAAAACCGATCTCGCCGATCGGGCGGCTGCCGGCGATCTGCTCGACCCGCGTCCCTTCTCGCAACCAGTCGCCGAGCAGAAACAGGCCGTCGATCCGCTCGCTGGCTAGCCACACCGGCAATTGCCAAGCGAACGGGTCAGCAATCGCCACGCGGGTCGCGGAACCGGATGGGAGCTGCGTCAGCGTCGTGCTGGCAAGCCGGTCGTTGGCCAATTGCTCGTCGGTGCCCGCGGCGGGGTAAAGCAGCAGCCCTTCGCGCTGCGCCACCGGCTGGCCGAGCCACAACGGAGCGAGCTGCGGCTGCTCGGCAGTCAACTTTTCTGTGGTCAACGCCCAATCAGGCGAATTGGGTTGTGAGACCACGGCTGCGACATGCAGATCTTCGGCGGCCATCCGCAGCGGCAGTGTGGCAGAGGAATCGGCAACGGCCATGTCGCCTGAGAGGTAGCCTTCGGCCCGCATGTCGACCATTCGCGGGAGTGTTACCAACCGCTCATCGGCAGCGGTTGGTTCCAGTGTGAACTCGCCGGTCCAGACACGGTATTCCGGCCCGCGCACCAGCCGAAAACGGTATTGACCATTGGGCAAGGCCAAGTCCAATGAGCGGTTGAGCACCACGCCGGGGCCGCTGGCCACAGCGCGTCGCACAGTGGTTTTGCGGCCGTTTGCGTTGCGAAGTTCCAGTCGCGCCGGGACTGCCTGGCCCGTCGCTTCGTCGCGGGTCGCCAGGGTGAGCACGCCGCCGGCGGCACGTGCGTGAGACGGAAGCAGAACGCACGCCACAGTGCACAGCGCGATGATGATTGCGACGATGCGGCGCGGGAACTGGTTCATCGTTTGCAATCCCGTATGAAAGGAGTCAGCGGTCTGCCATGATGTCATTTCAGAGGCAGAGCGTGCCAGAGAACCGGCGTTTTTGAGATCTCCAACTGACGCATCCGAGACAATTTAGCAGATGGCAGAAGACCTGTACCAAACCCTCGGCGTGACTCGCGAAGCCAGCAAAGACGATATTCAGAAGGCCTATCGTAAGCTGGCCCGCAAGTACCACCCGGACATGAACCCCAACGACAAGCAGGCGCAGGAAAAGTTCAAACGCGTCCAGGAAGCGTACGATGTGCTGAGCGACGCCGAGAAACGCGAGGCCTACAACCGCTACGGTACCGACTTTGAGAAGATCCGTCAGGGCGGGTTCCACCGTGGCGCTGGCGGACCGTCGTTTGAAGGCTTGGACCTGGAGCAAATCTTCGGCGGTCGCTCGGGCGGTTTTCAAAACGGGTTCTCGGACTTCTTCGAGCAGATCTTGGGTGCCGGAGCTGGCGGCGGGGGCGCATCGACTCGCCGACGGACCGCCGCACCGACCGCAGGCGAAACGCTTCGCCACGAGCTGCACATCCCGCTCAAAAAAGCGCTGCTCGGCGGGCAGCACGAGTTCTACCTGCCGATGCCCGAAGGCAATCAAAAGATTGCAGTCACGATTCCGGCCGGGGTCGACAGCGGCACGAAGATGCGGCTCCGCGGCAAAGGGTACGCCTCGCCCACCGGCGGGCCAGCCGGCGATTTGATTTTGGTCATCCAGGTCAACGAACACCCGCTGATCCGGCGGAAAGGCAAGAACCTCGAACTGACGCTGCCGGTGACGCTGCGTGAAGCGACGCTCGGGGCCAAGGTCGAGGTGCCGACACCCAAAGGGACGCTGGCGGTCACGATTCCCGCTGGCAGCAGCGGCGGGCGGCGGCTGCGGCTCAAGGGCCAAGGAGTCGATGATGGCAAAGGTCCAGCCGGTGACATGCTGGTCGAGTTGCAGATCGCCTTGCCGGCAAAGATCGATCCGGCGGCTGAGGCGCTGGTGGAGAAGTTTGACGAACTGCATCCGCTGGAGCCGCGGAAGAAGTTGCACTGGTAAGTGTGGCCAGTGTTCCGGCTACTTTGAGGTTGAGCAGGGCCGCGGGCCCAATACAGGCTTCACGCCGAGAGCCGCCTGTGCCGGCCGTGCGGCCTGAGAAGTGTTGGCGGTTTCTTGTAACCGGAGCCTGACGGCTCCGGCAGTGGATGTACCGGCCCTGCGGGCCTGAGAGGGTTTGCGATCTAGTTGGAAGGTTCGACCGGCGGAGCGGTTGACCACCTTTGTCGCCGATCGCTCCGCGATCGGAGCGGGAACGCAGACATCCTTGTTGGACCGGCGGAGCGGTCGAATACCTTGGAACAAGATGACGAACCATTTTCCGAAACAACATCGGGTCACCCGCGGCGATGACTTCTCGGACATCATTCGCCGCGGGGCGTTTGCTGCCGATGAGGTGTTGGTGGTGAATGTGCGCCGCAGCGCCATTGCTGCTGAGAATCAGGAGGCTGAGCAGGCGAGCGACCGCGGACCGCGGCTGGGGATCAGCATCCCTCGCAAAACCGGCTCAGCGGTGGTTCGCAACCACTGGAAACGTTGGATCCGTGAAGCGTTTCGTTTGCAGCGCGGCGAGTTACCTGCCGGAATTGATATCATTGTGCGGCCGAAACGCGATGCGGTCGGCAGCTTTGCCGCGATCGCCAAGTCGCTGCGGTCGACGACTCGGCGGGCCGAGAAGAAACTGCGGCGTTAACCTGTCGAAGCCTTCACCCCAACTGTCGATCCACCGTGGGCAAGAAAATCGCGATCTTCGCCATCCGCTGCTACCAGGTGGGGTTGAGCCCACTGATGGGTCGCTCCTGCCGGTTCGTGCCGACGTGTAGCAAGTATGCCATCAGCGTGATTGAAACAGACGGGGTGTGGCGCGGGGGATGGCGAGCACTGCGGCGGATTTTGCGTTGCCATCCGTTCAATCCCGGCGGTTACGATCCGCCGTGAAGATTCAAGACCTGCTGGAGCGGAACTGTTCTGCACGGTTTGGGTTATTGAGGTAGGTTTGACGCGTAGAATCAAGCGTCCGGGTCTGGCTGACGGAACTGATCACGCAGCCGCTGCGTCTTATCTGACTCCTCGTCCCTTGGCCCCGTCGGTATGCCGCTCAGCGGCTCGCGCTCCTTGGCTAATTCGGCCTGGGTAAGGCGTAGGGGTTGTGGCGTATTTCTTCGTTCCGACGGTTCGGTAGCGTCGAAATACAGCTTCAGGTGGCCGAACACAGCGATTCATCATGAGCGAGTTCATGGAATCGACTGGTGTCCCGCGCCGAGGAAGTGGGCCGTACCGCCCGGACGAACGTCTCTCCACTGGCAGGTTGAATCGCGTGAAGGTTTCCAACAGACACTCGTCGGATCGTTTGACCTCATCGGTCGCGGGCGCTTCATCATCGGCAGACTCAGGGGCGGGTTCAGCCGCGGGCCGCGGCGGGCTGAGCCGCTTGCGCCGCGCTCTGGCCTCGTTTTTGGCGTCACCGGAGAGCCCTTCGCCGCGCCGCGGGCGGTTGTTGCTGGAGCAACTGGAGAGTCGCCAGATGATGGCCGGCGACATCGAGATGCTGTTCAGTTCGGGAGTGGCGGACACGAGCCCTAGCAGCAGCGAGTCGGCGTACGTTTCCACGACGACCACGCCGGAGGGTGAGGCGGCGCCCGACTTGGTTGCCTTCGCCAAGGCGCTGACGACCGCCGGAGTGAAGTTCTACGGTGCGGCGTGGTGCCCGGCCTGCACCGAGCAGAAGCGGTTGTTCGAGGACGGTGCCCAGTTCCTGCCGTTTATTGAAGTCACCAATGCGGACCGCACGCTGAACGAAATCGGCGAAGCGAACGATATCGAGGTTTTCCCGACTTGGGTATTCGCTGACGGAACCCGCCTGACCGGCGTGCAGACGCTGAGCGACTTGAGTCAGCGGAGCGGCGTGGCGATCCCGCAGTCGAGCAGCCCCAGCTTTGCCCCCATCGGCAATCAGAACGTCGCCATCGGCTCACCGCTGCACGTGCCGGTCGACGCCTACAATCCCGGCGGCGGTCCGGTCACGATTACGGTCGAAGTAGCCGACCCTGCGCTGCTGGAAGCTGTGGTCCTCTCGGGTAATCGCAGCATTCGGATGCGGGTTGCGGGCTACGGCGATATGGTCTTCGAACTGTTCGAAGATCGTGCCCCGCGACCGGCAGGCCGGGTGATCGAACTGGCTCAGTCCGGCTTCTACGACGGCATCATTTTCCACCGCATTATCGATAACTTCGTGATCCAGGGCGGTGATCCTACTGGCACGGGCACCGGCGGCTCGCCGCTGGGCAACTTTGACGACCAGTTCCACCCGGATTTGCAACACAACCGCACCGGCGTGCTGTCGTTCGCCAAATCATCCGACGACACCAACAACTCGCAGTTCTTCATCACCGAAGGGCCGCAGCGGACGCTCGACTACAACCACTCGATCTTCGGTCAGTTGGTTGAGGGTGAAAAGGTCCGCGAGGCGATCAGCGAAATCGCCGACCAGGCCGACTCGGGCGTCAACGGCAACGGTCGTCCTCTGAGAGACATCGTGATCGAGTCGATGACCGTGTTTGAGGACACAGAAAACTCGGTGGTGATGCTCAAGGCCAAGGGCAATCAGAGCGGGACGACCACGGTCAAGTTCACCGCGACCAATGCTGACGGCAGCACCTACACCGAAGAAATCACGGTCACCGTCGGTGCCGACAGCGGAGCTGGCAGCAACTCCGCGCCATACCTGCAGGACATCCCGGCTCCCGGCTCGGTGCCGAACGACAAGCCGGCAACGTTGCAGCTCAGCAGCATCGACGTCGAGGGCGACCCGGTCCAATACTTTGCTTCGACAACGACCTCCGGCGTCACCGCGACGGTCAACCCGACGACCGGTCTGGTCACCGTCACGCCGTCGGCCGGTTTTGTCGGCGCCGCCGTGGTGACAGTCGGTGTACGTCCTGCAGCGGGTGTCTCGGGCACGCTCACCGATCAGAACGACACGCAGCGTGTGACCTTCAATTTCGTCAATCCGCAGCAGGTCGTGGCTGCGCCGACGAGCGTCGATCTAGCTGCAGCGAGCGATTCGGGCGCCAGCAACAGCGACAACATCACCCGCTCAGGCACACTGACGTTCAACGTCGCCGGGGTCCAGAGCGGCGCGGAAGTGATCATCTATGCCGGCTCGGTGGAGATCGGACGCGGCACGGCGCAGGGGACGACCGCCGCGGTGACGACCTCAAATCTTGCAGCCTTGGGCGATGGAAACTACCAGATCACCGCGCGGCAGGTGGTCGGCGGTCAGACCAGCAGCGCCTCACCGGCGCTGAGCATGACGTTTGATGCGACTCTGCCAGTCCGCATTCAAAACTTCCCCACGGCGGCCAATGTCGGCGTGCCGCTGAATGTCAACTTGAGCCATCCCGAAGAAGGGACGGGGCTGGTCTACGCGCTCACCTCGGCGCCGGCAGGGGCAACCATCAACGCGCAGACCGGTGTGATTTCGTGGACACCGACGGCCGCGCAACTCGGCGCCCAGTCGCTGACGCTGACGCTGACCGACCTGGCCGGCAACGTCCGCACCGAAACCTTCACGGTCAACGTTGCCGCAGCTCCGCGGGCCGGCACACGCCTGGAGGTCACCGACCTCCAAGGCAACGTGATCACGCAGATCGATCCCAACCAAGAGTTCTTGTTGCACTTCTATGCGACCGACCTGCGGGCCGTGTTGGATCGTAGCGGCGTTTTTGCCGCGTTTACCGACATCCTGTTTGACAACACATTGGTCGCTCCGGTTACCGGAACGCCGATCGATTTCGGTCCTAATTTTGGCTCGACCGTCTATTCGGGCAGTTTTTCGAACGGGTTAATTGACGAACTCGGGGCGGTGAGCGATTTGCTGAATGCGGCGGGATCAGGAGAAGCTGAATCGCTAATCGCCAGTGTGCGGATGCGAGCAATCGCTGTGGGGACTGCGACCTTCGTCAGCGAACCTGCTGATGTCAGCGGTAACGAGTTTGTGCTGTACAACACGGATACGGAGGTTCCCAATGAACTCGTTAGCTTTGGTCGCACTGAGTTACGTATCGGCGCCCGCTTCACCGCCGCTAACGACACTTTCACGGTCGCTAAGGGAGCCGCCGCCCAGAACCTCAACGTGCTGGCCAACGATACGTTTGCAACCGGCTCCACCGGCACTCTGACGCTGACCTCGGTGGGGACGACGTCCAACGGTGGCACAGTGTCGGTCGCCGGCAATCAAGTTCGCTACCAGCCGGCGGCGAACTTTGTCGGCACCGAAACGTTCACCTACGTCGTCACCGACAACACCGGCGTGGCCAAGACCGCAACGGTCAGCGTCACTGTCACCGATGCTTCGGCAGCCAAACCGACGGCGACCAACGACGCGTACACGGTCACCGAGGACGCGGCGCTGGCGACCTTCAACGTGCTGTCCAACGACACCGCCACGGCTTCGGGCCAAACGATCTCGGTCACTGCGGTCGGCACGCCGAGCCAGGGTGGCACGGTAGAGATCGGCTCCAATGGCCAGTCGATCCGTTACCGGCCGAAGGCGAACTTTACCGGCACCGAAACGGTGACCTACACGATCACCGATACCAGCGGTGGGACGGCTACGGCGACCGTGACGTTTACCGTGACGGCCGTCAATGACGCGCCGCCAGCGGCCGACATCACCCGCGACTTCTTCCGCGGCAACACCAATACCGTGGTGGCGACGCTGGCCGATTACGGTACCAACGTCGATGGCACCGAGACGCTGACCGTGTCACTCGTCGGCAACTCGTCGGCCGGCGGCACGTTTACCGTCGATGGCACGAGCATCCGTTACACCCCGCCGTCGGCGAACTTCACCGGCACCGACAAGATCACCTACCGCACGACCGATGCGGGCGGTTTGTCATCGACCGGCACGATCACACTCAATGTGCTCGCGTCGATGGCGACGACGTATAAGTTGACGCTCAATACCAATGGACGTCCGGCAAAACTCAACAACACGTTCAGCGCCACCCTGACCGGCACGACCGCCGCAGGCCAGACGGTCAATCGAACCGTCTCGCTCAACGGCACCAACGGCGTGGTCGATGTCGCCAACATCGCGGCCGGGACGTACCAGCTTGAAGTGCCTGCCGTCCCGTTTTTGACCGGCATGGAGCAACCGCAGAAGCTGAGCTTCACCGCCGGTGCGGCTGGTGGCGAGATGACCGGCAGCGTCAACATTGGCTCGTTGCACGCGAGTTACCTGAAGCTTGATGACTTCTTCAGCTCGGCATCGCGCAACAACCTGTTCGCGGTGGTGAAGCCTGGCAGCGACTCGCTGTTGACCCTCGGCCAAGACCGGACAACGCTCGTGCAGTCGCCTACGGTCAACTTGAATGCGAACGGTTCGTCGCTGACGATCCGCGGCAACACGGCGCAAAACGCCGCTACGCAAGCGACCTTGCCGATGACCGATGCCCGGGTGGAAACGCGTGCAACCAGCGGCGATCTGCGGCTGGTCAAGATTAACCTGGCCGGTGTTACGTTTGCCGCTCCGTCCAGCACGCAGTCGACCGAGGAATCGGCTGCGGCCGCCCAGTCGAACGAAGAGACCGGCGACACCGAATCCGGCACAGAGGCGGAGGGCGAATCATTTGCTGCTGCCACTAGCAACGCGTTTGCACCGCCAGCAGGCGGTGAAGGCGAACAGCAGGATGAAGCCAACGACCCGCAAGCGTCGGCCGCGCCCGTCGCGGCAACCGACGAAAGCGATTCCAGCAGTAGCTTCGCCAGCGACACCGTGCACGCGGACGAGTCTGACCCGGCATCGCGCGCGGCGATGCAGACCGATTCGCTCACCGAGGATGCTGAGGACGGGCTGTCACCCGACGCCGTCGACGCGGCGTTGTCGTCGCTGTAGTAAGAGTGAACTTGGATTAGCCGCAACGTGTTGCGGCTCGTTAGCCCAATCAGCCGGCACGCGTTACGGCTTGTTGATTTAATTAGCCGCAACGCGTTAGCGTCCGGTTGTCCACCTTTAATGCCGTGCTTGCACGGCTTGTGATATCCTAAATTGCGGACTGAAGATTAAATCAACAAGCCGGTTAGCGTCCGGTTATCAGGTGTTTTGCAGGGCACGGGAACCGGGTGCTAACGCACTCCGGCTGATTGGACCAATGGCGAGAGACGGGGTCTGGATGTTCTCGTTACCCGGGGTGACGTCCACGCTCGCCGGAGGCTCGGTGAACTTACCCCGGGCTACCTTCTTTCGGTCCCTTCGGGACGGTGCTGCTCATTCGCTGGCGATGAAAAGGCTGAGGACGTAGCCAACGTCCAGCCCCGAAAATGCTCACATGCCTACAGGCGGCAAACACTATTCCCCCAGCGGAATCGCGGTCGTCAACAATCGCCAGCGTTTGAGGTAGCCGATCAGATCGCGCATCGCTTCGGGCGAAAGTTGATTCTCAAACCCTTCAGGCATCATCGAAACGCCGGTGGCGCGAAGCTGCTCCAGTTGCGATCGCGGGATCGTGCGGCGGACGTCGTCTTGCAGTCGCAGCGTGACCGATTGCTGATTGCTGTCTTCGAGCAGCCCCTCGATCACCTGCCCGTCGTCGGTCAGCACCAGGTAACGGTAGTAATTGGCGTCGATCGCCGCATTCGGATCGAGGATCGCCAGCAGCAATTGCTCCGGCGACTGGGTGCGGAGGTCGGAAATATCCGGCCCGACTGCGAAACCCTGGTTATCGATCCGGTGGCAGCCCGCACAGTGCTGGACGAACAACTTGCGTCCGCTCTGCAGATCGGGTGAACCGGCCAGCGACTGCTTGTAGCGGTCGAGCAATTGGTCACGATTTTCGCTGCCCCGGCTGGCGCGGAGCGACTTGACGCGGCTGGCGATCGCCGGATCGGGGTGCCGCTGCAGACGCTGCAGCGATGCCGGGTCGATCAACCCCCAAGGGACTTCGTCGCTGGCGAGCGCTTCAACCAATGCCCCTGTCCATTTCGCGTTGCCGATCAACAGCGCGACCGTGGCCGCGGTCGCACGCGGTGGCAATTCCACCACCCGGTCCACCAGCACGCTGGCCAACGCCGGCTCGTCAAAATGCCGGACCACCTGCAACGCTTCGAGGTACAACTCTTCGCTCTCGTGCTCAATGATCGAGCTGCACATCGCCAGCGTTTCCGGCGACCGGTCCAGCCCCACGCGTTTGAACGACGCCAACCGCTGGCTCAGCGGTTGATCAGGGTTGCTGACGATGCGGCGATCGTGCTGCAGCCGTTCCTGAAGTCGCTGCCGGAGCGGCTCGGGCAAATCGCCGGTGACGCTCGACCAGGGCCGACCACGCTGCGCCAGCCCCGCGGCGAACTCGTTCAGCAGCAGGCCGCGGCCCGAATCGGGCTGCTGCAGGTCGGTGCCGTCGAGCAGCAACTTCAGCGTTTCAGCGGAACCCGACCAACCGAGTCGCCTGACCAGCGGCAGCACGACCTCTGGCTCCGCGGGGCGTTCGTCGCTCTCTGCCAGCAGCCGCGCGACCGTCGCTGCGGCGGCATCGGAGTGCACCAGCGACAGCGCCCGCGCGATCCACTGGCGATCGACCGGCGAGTCGGAAACGCCGCGCGCGGCCGCGATCGCCAGTGGGTCGACCGACTCGGGCTTGGCCTGAGGAGCGAATTCGAGCAACCACTGGTAGCGGACGCGCGGATCGGCGTCGCTTGCCAACCGATCGATCGCCGATTGAAGTTCCGCCGATGCGCTGCTGCGGCGAGCCAGTAACCGAACGACCTGGCAACGGACATCGGGATCACGGTGCACAGCCGCACGCGCAAGCGTGACGTCGGTCAACTGATCGGCGGACTGCAGCAGCCACAGCGCGCGGGTGACGGCGCGGCCGGGGCCGCCATCGGTCACCGCCGTGGCGATCGTGTCGGCGATCGTCTGCAGTTCAGCGGCCTTGGCAGCACCAGCTTCGGCACTGTTCGCCTGCTGCAGCGACTCGGCCAACCGTCGGCCCGCAGTGATCCGCGCCCAGCGATTGTTGCTCGCCAGGGCAGCGGTTTGCTGAGCCACCGAGGCCGAGGCGAAATCGATGCTGGGCTCTGGACGCTGCTCCGCATTCCGCGGGACGACGCGGTAGATGCGTCCGGCGTTGTCGCCCCAGCGCAGGTCCTCGCGGTTTTGCAGTTCCTGTGGCATCCAGTGCGGGTGCTCGATCACCGCGCGGTGCATGTCGACGACGTACATCGCGCCGTCAGGCCCATCCAATAGATCGACCGGTCGAAACCAAGGATCGCTGGATGCCAAGAACTCCACGCCCGCTCGTCCGCGGCTGGTCTGCGGCACGATGCCGTCGAGGTCTTGGCGATAGCGCTGAACAAGTGACCCCGTCGGCTCGCAAGCAAAGAAATCATTCGCCAACCACGGGGACAACCAGTCACTTTGGTAGCGATACACTCCGCAGGCGGCCGTGAACTGGCCAGCATGCAGGTTGCTGGTCGTCCACGCATTGACCAGCGGGAAGACTTGGCTGTCTTCGGCGGCCGGCATCACATCGACGACCCACTGGCCCAACGGCAGCAGCGGATTGCTCGCCACTTGATCGGCATCGGCCAGCAGCAAGCGGGCCGGATTGCGGTTGCTGCAGACGTAGTTCCGGCCACTGTCGTCTTGATAAAAGCCGAACTGCGAGTTGCCGGCGACCGCGCGGTACTGGCCACCGAAGGGCGAAAAACGGAAGTCGCGGGTCGCCAGCGATAACGGTTGTTCGCTCGCTGGCCAGCGTGGATCGGACGAACGGACTTCACCGCCGCGCAGCCCGCTGGCGACGTGGATCTCGTTTTCCAGCGTCCACGTCGGGTGATTGGCTCGCAGTTGCTCATTGTCCTCGCTGAAACCGGTGAACCAGTCCTCGCGGTGGTCACAGCGGCCATCGCCGTCGGTGTCGGCCAAATAGACGACACGACCAGCGATCGTGGCGATCACGCCCTCGCGAAACGGCGTCAGCCCGGTCGGAAACACGAGCGAATCGGCGAACGTCGTGGCGGTTTCAAAGAAGCCGTCGCCGTCTTGATCGGTCAGGATCTTGATGTTGCCGTTGGGCGATTTGCCCGGCAGCGGACCGGTCGGGTAGTCATTCATTTCGAGCACCCACAGCCGGCCACGATGGTCGAACGCGGCGGTCACCGGATCAACGATCTGCGGCTCGCTGGCAACCAATTCGATCCGCAGCTCCGGGTGCAGCTCGAACATTTCGAGCGCCTGGCTGGCTGGCAGCGCGGTTTGTCGTGGCGGTTGGGCGCCGGCCAGATGAGGCACGAGCGCAACGATCAGCAGCAAGATCCGCAGATTCATGAAAGGTCCGGGGCCGGAGAGGTGAGGTGGGAATCGAGGTGGGTGCGGGGGTTAAGGGGTCAGGAGTCAATTGCCGCCAACGGCCCTCCGGGTGCTTCGCACAATTGACTCCTGACCCCTTAACCCCAATCGCCGTGTTCATCAGCCTAATCGATCAAGTAGCGGCCGCGAAGACAATCGCGGTGCGCCCTGGCGAGTTGGGCGCGGGCCGACTGGCCAGCGGCCTCAGCGGCGACCGCCAGTTCCGTCAACAGATGCTCGTAACAACGGATCGAATCGCAGCCGACATCCCAGCCGGCGCGGTAGATGTACTGGTAACGTTCTGCCGCTGCCGCGGTCGTGTGGGCCTTTCGCAGCCAGTAGCGGCAGACGCTCTCACGCCAACCGGTCGCCTCACGATCGACCGGCGACGCATGGACGGCCAGCGTTTGCACATACGCCGGATCGAGCAGCGTCAGCGCTTCCAAGTCGGCCAGCCGAGCGACGGCGAACTTGCCGTAGCGGTCGCTGTCGAAATGGGTGCGGAAGCGCACGGCTTGGTCGGTAAAGAGCGAGGCCAGCGCGCCGCGGCGGTAATGGTCAATGGCTTCCTGCCTGTCCCCTTTCCGCTGCGCGGCCCAGCCGAGGATGTCGTGCGCCCAGGCTAAGTCGCTCCGCGAATCGGCGACCCGTTGGCAATGTTCCACAGCCAACTCCCAGTCTTGCTGCTGCCACTGCTGCGGCGGCAATTGCCAGTGCTCAGCCAGCCGCTGGGCAACCGCTGGCGGCATGCTGCTGGGGTCGAACATCCACTGCACCACGTCCTGTTCCCAGCGAGCGTCGAGCAGCGCAGCCAGTGGCGGCGTCATCCGCCGACGGACCTCGTTGTCCAGCGCCGCCAGCACCAAGTCGCAGCGGATGGCGATTTGGGCCACGCCGCACTGCAGCAGGCGGGCCGCGGTGTGTGGCACGGGAAAATCGGGCTCAAACACTTCGGCGACCGCAGGCGGCAAGTGCTGCAGCGCCCAGCGGATCGCCGGGCGATCGAGCAGCGGTCCACGTACGGGTTGCGGTGGCAACTGAGCCGGAATCGCCAGGCTTCGCGCTCGGCCGGGAAATCGCGTCGCCAACGCGTCATACACCATCGCCTCGGCGATCGAATTGCCATAGGGCAAGCAGTCGCCGCCGCCGTGGTACCAGTAGACCACTTCGGCGATCGTGTTGTCGGCCCCGACACGCGCGCAGAGCCAATCGCCCAGCGCGTTGCCAACCACAGGCAGAAGGTCCGGCGGCATCAACCCTGGCCAAATCACCTCCGGCGTCGCGTCGAGTAGCACTTCCGGGTGGGCCGGTTCACAGAACTCGCCGTCACACATCCCCTCCGGAGCCAACTGGTCGAACCACTGCACCCACTGCGGCGACAACTCCAGGGCATAACGCTGGGCGATCGCCGACGACCAACGCGAAGTCGGTTTCACAGAGCGAGTGACAGGGTCAACCAATGTCGAAATCGGGTCGGAGTGAGTGTGCAAAAGCGGGTTCCGGCGATCGGAGAAACGGCTCCTCGCGCGGCAGTATCGCCAGTCTAAATCAAAATACCATCGGCCGGTGCGGGAGCAGCACGCGGACACAAGATTGTTCCAGGAACGGATGGCTTCGCCACAGTTCGAGTCACGCTAAACGAGCTCCTAGAGAGCCAATCACTGGTGTCCGGCCGCTTAAAAGAGCGCCGCGACCGCCGGCTGACAATCCGGGTTGCAAAACACCCGACAGCGATGACGATATCATCCTGGACCATCAGGAGCTGTTCCCCATTCAACCGGCGGTCGTTCATGTCGCGCATTGCTGCTTACCGGTTTTTTATCGCGTTGCTGGTCGGTTTGACCAGCGGACCCTTGCTGCCGCCGGCGACCGCTGAGCCGCCGCAGGCGCCCCCGACGACGGAGCAACCCGAACCAGTCCCACCGCTGAGCGTGGAGACGCTCTACCATCCCCAGCAGAAGTACGCTTATGTGCCGGCGGTTGCACCGGCGACGCGCTGGACCACCGATGAAGCCGGTCAGCCGCTGCTGCTGATCAAGCGGCCTGAGGGTTGGATGCAAATTTCACCGGCGGCGGTGGCGACGGCGGCGCAGCCGCTGGAAACGCCGTGGCCAGGCGCCGAACAGTTGAAAGCACAACTGCGGTCGCTCGGCGACGTCGATGCTGAGAAAGCAGACGCCGCGGTCTCGGCCTGGATTGCCTTGCCCACGCGGTCGCTCGAACGGGCGTTGGTGCGAATCGATCAATCGTTGGCGCTGGCAGGGTTGCAACAAGCGCCGCGGTGGGTGACCCGCCAAGGCCGCCCCTGGCGTGATGCCACGCTCAGCCCCGACGGCACGCGCGTGGCGTTCGTCCAAGAGAACGACCTGTACGTGCTGCACCTGCCGTCGGAGCGACTGCTGCGAGTCACCGATGACGGCTCCGAAACCCGGCTCAACGGCCGCTTGGACTGGGTTTACCAGGAAGAGATCTACGGCCGAGGGAATTTTAAGGCCTTCTGGTGGAGCGACGATTCGCGGTCGCTGGCGCTGCTGCGGCTCGATAACTCGCACGTCCTCCCGTACACGATCACCGCCAGCGAAACGCCTCAAGGCAGCACGCTGGTCGAACGTTACCCGAAAGCAGGTGATCCGATCACCGCGGCGGAACTGTGGGTGGCGCGGCTGGGCGAAGAGGCGTCGAGCGACGTGACGCTCACGCCTGTATTCGCCCCTGCGGCCCAGGAAGAATTGCTGATTGTCCGTGTCGGCTGGCGTCCAGGGAGCCGGGAACTGATTTATGCCGTCACCAACCGGCTGCAGAACGAGTTGACGCTGTGGCGCTGTGACTGGGATGCGGCCGGCGAGATCCAGCCAGCGGCGATCCTGCACGAGCGCTGTGACCAGTGGCTGGAGATCCTCGGCTTGCCGCATTGGTTGCCCGAGGGTGACTTTTTGTGGCTCAGCGATCTGCCGGACGGACGTCGGCGGCTGTGGCGAGTCCGCCGCGATGGCAGCAGCCGGGTGCCGTTGACGCCAGCCGATTTCGATGTCCGCGAACTGATCGCGGTGAATGCCGCCTCCGCCACCGCCTACGTGAGCGGTGATCGCGAACGCGGGACCGCCGGGCAGCAGCTCTACCGCGTCGCGATCGGCAGCGCGGGCGACGCGCCGGCAACGCTGACGCCGCTGACCTCAGGGCTGCCGTGGCACCGGGTGTCGCTCAGCGGCGACCAAGCGTGGATGCTCGACCAGGCCGGCAGCCTGTCGCAGCCGACGATCGTTTCGCTCCAGCGCTGCGATGGCACTCCGGCAGAACTCGCCGAGGGGCACGTGCTGCACCGCGAAGAACTGCGCCTGCCGGCCCCGGCGATTGAGCCGCAGTGGCCGGTGGTCCAGACGCCCGATGGGCTCGTGTTGCCGGCGTACCTGTTTCCACCGCGGCAAGCCGTCGCCGAACACGACAAGAGGGACACTGATCAAACAAAAAGGGACGACGACCGAGCAGAAAGGGACAACGATCAGCCACAAGGGGACGGTGAACAAGCAGAAGGGGACAATCAACGTTTTCCAGTGTTGATCGAGGTCTACGGCGGGCCGCTGGCGCCGACGGTCCGCGATGCCTGGAGCGCGTCGCGGTACCTGTTTCACCAGATGCTCGCCGACCAGGGGATCGGGGTGCTGGTCGTCGACAATCGCTCCAGCGGCGGCCGCGGCTTGGCCGACGCCTGGACGATCCACCGCCGCGTCGGCGAACAAGAGACCCAAGACCTGCTGGCGGCGGTCGCCTGGCTCAAGACGCTGCCCTGGGTCGATGAACAGCGGATCGCGGTTCGGGGCTGGAGTTTCGGCGGCTTTCAGACGCTGCACGCGATGACGCACAGCGATGTGTTTGCCGCCGGTGTGGCTGGCGGCAGCGTCACCGACTGGCGGAACTACGACGCGATCTACACCGAACGCTACATGGGATTACCAGCCGACAACACCGCCGGCTACGAGGCGACCAGCCCGGTGCGGGCGGCAGAGCGGCTCAGCGGCCGGGTGCTGATGATCCACGGCGAACTGGACGACAACGTGCACCTGGCCAACACACTGCAGATGACCGCGGCGCTGCAGCGAGCTGGAAAATCGTTCGACCTGATGATCTACCCCGCTGCGGCACACAGTGTGCACGGTGCTATGCCGGTCTATCACATGATGCGAACGACGGTCGAGTTTCTCCGCCGAGAACTCCGCGCGGAACCCTGAAAGTTGATGTTGACGCTCCATTAGCCTTTATTTGCGGTGTTGCCGGTGCCTGATCGTGGTCTGAGCCCTACCGCGGCGTCGTTGAACTGGGCGGATGAATTGACGGCCGCCGTCGAACGTTGCTTCGCAGCGATGTGCACGCTCCGGCGGCACTTGCATCAGCATCCTGAGCCGAGCGGCCAGGAGGTCGAAACGACGCGTTTTTTAGCGTCGCTGCTAGCCAGCCAGCGGCTGACCGCGCACGTGCCCGAGGACGGTCGCGGGCTGTGGGTCGATATCGGCGACGATGACGGGTTTGTCGGCCCGCGGATCGGGATTCGCGCCGATATCGACGCGCTGTGGATTCAAGATGAAAAACGGGTCGCGCATCGCAGCGGTGTGGAGGGCGTGATGCATGCCTGCGGGCACGATGCCCACACCGCGATCGTGTTCGGCGCGGTCACGGTGTTGGCGGAACTGGAACGCGCCGGCAAGCTGCCGTGGCCGGTTGCCTGCCGTGCGATCTTCCAGCCGTCTGAGGAGATCAATCAGGGGGCGCTCGACATGATTCGGGCCGGCGCGGTGGCCGGCCTGAGCGACTTGCTCGGCGTGCATGTCGACCCCTCGCGTGCGGTCGGCACGATCGGGGTGCGCCATGGCGACTTCACCGCCGACTGTCACGAGATCGAGGTTCAGGTTGTCGGCCGCGGCGCCCATGCCGCGCGGCCCCACGAAGCGATCGACCCGATTGCGCTCACCGCCCAACTGATCAACTCGATCTATCTGTTTGTATCCCGCAACACCGATTCCCAAGATCCCGTGGTGATCACCTTTGGGCAGATCCACGGCGGCCACGCTCCCAATGCGATTCCTGATCATGTGACCATCCGCGGCACGCTGCGAACGCTCGATGCCGAAGTCAGCCGCGCGGCAATGCAGCAGATTGAACGGCTGGCCCGCGGCTTGGCGGAAGCGTCGCAGGCGCGGATTCAGGTCCGCTGGCAGTCGGGCCCGCCGCCGGTGAAGAACGACCCCGGGTTGGTCGGTCTGCTCACCGAGTCGGCCCGCGCGGTGATCGGCGACCGGCAGGTGCAGACGATCCGCCGCCCGAGCATGGGCGGCGAGGATTTCGCGAATTATCTCGTGCACGTCCACGGGGCGATGTTCCGCCTCGGCTGCGTCGCCGATCCGGTCGCCGCACCGCCGCTGCATAGTCCCTTGTTTGATGTCGATGAACGAGCGCTGCGGATCGGTGCCGAAGTGCTGGCGCACGCGGTCATCCGCTGGTGTGACCCCAAAGATCGTTTGACCTCTCCTGAATCCGCTTACGAGTGAAGCATGCAGCCTATCGAGTTCATCGCGTCGACGTATCCATCACTGGGCGTTGAGATCGAGTTGGCGCTGGTGGACCGCACCACTGGCGCCCTGTCATCCTCCAGCGCTCCACTGCTCGCAGCGCTGCCGGAATTGCCCCGCGGGGCGATCAAGCCGGAACTGTTGCAGTGCTACATCGAACTCAATACCGGCGTCTGCCAAACAGTCGGTCAGGCGGTTAAGGAACTGCGCGGCAACCTGCAAGCACTGCGGACGGTGGCCGATCCGCTCGGAGTCGATCTGCTGTGGTCGGCAACGCACCCGTTTTCATCCTGGCAGGACCAGCAGGTGACCGACGACGAGCGGTATCACGGGTTGGTGACGCTGCTGCAGGACACCGCGCGGCACATGGTGACCTTTGGGCTGCACGTGCATGTCGGAGTCGACTCCGGTGACAAAGCGGTGATGCTCTGCGACCGCATGTTGCGGTACATCCCGCTGCTGCTGGCCGCCAGTTGCAACAGCCCCTTTTGGGAAGGCCGCGACACCGGCTTGCACTCCTGGCGTTCGCGGGTGATGGAAGGCTTACCGACGGCCGGCCTGACTCCGTTTATGAGAAACTGGAGCGAGTATGTGTGGTTGATCAATCACTTGATCGAAACCGACTTCATCCAGTCGATCCGTGAGATTTGGTGGGATGTCCGCCCGCATCATAACTTTGGCACCGTCGAAGTGCGGATCTGTGACATGCCCGGTTCGCTTAGCGATGCGGCGTCGCTGGTGGCGCTGATTCACTGCCTCGTCAAAAAACTTTCCGACCAGGTCGATGAAGGGACCTATCAACACGATTGCCATCCGATGTTGGTCCGGCAGAACAAATGGCGCGCGGCACGCTACGGCATGGATGCCAACTTGGTCGACAGTGAAACCAATGAACTCGTGCCGGCGCGGGAGGCGGTTCGCCAGCTTGCCAGCGACCTGCTGCCGACATCGCGGTTATTGGGATGTGAAAAGGAACTGCAGCGGTTGATTGATTTGACAGGCCAACCGACTTGGTCGCAGCGGCAGCGCGAGCAGATCAACCAAGGTGCCAGCCGCGAACAATTGGTCCGCTGGATGGTCCAACAATCGACTGCGGACCTGGAGTGAGCCAACGTTGCAGGCATCCTTAGGTTTATTGTGCTGCCGCGGCCCCTTCAACGCGCGGATCGCTGGCGGCGCGCAACTGGCCGTCGGCAGTTAATTCGAGCGCTTGCGCCACGGCGATCGAGGCCGGGTCGGCCAGGCGATGCCCACGCTGGGGCAGTGCCGTGACCACGGCAGACGCGTCTGGATCGGCTTGATACCAGGAACGTTCCAGCAGCAGTTGATCAGGGCTCCACTGATGGTGAACGCGCGGCGCGGCCAGCGCGGCATCGACCGACAGCCCCTGATCGAGCACGCGGATCAAGCACTGCAGCACGGCGCTGATGATCCGCGGGCCACCGGCGGCGCCACAGGTCAATCGCGGGTTTCCCAGCGCGTCGGACACGATCGTGGGACTCATGCTCGACAGCGGCCGTTTACCTGGCGCGATCGCATTGGCCTCCGCCCCGATCAGCCCGAACGCGTTGGGAATCCCCGGAGCAATGCTGAAGTCGTCCATCTCGTTGTTCATCACCACGCCGGTGCCGGGGATCACGACGCAGCTTCCAAACGTCGTATTGATCGTGTTAGTGATCGCTACCCAGTTTCCAGCGGCATCGGCAGCGGTCAGGTGGGTCGTGTGCTGCCGCGTGAACAGATCGGTGTCGGCTGCGGGCGGCTGGCCATGCGCACGCACTTCCGTGGCTCGGTTCAAATCGATCGACGCCGCCAGCTCATGGCAGTACGAGCGATCGATCAAGCCTTTGGGGACGCCCACGAAGTCGGAGTCGCCGAGCCAGTGGGCGCGGTCGGCAAACGCGCGCTTCATCACCTCGGCTAACAGATGGACGGCGGTCGCCGGTTCATCGCGCAGCAGCGCCGCGACCGGAAACCGCTCCAGCATCAGCAGCATTTGCGCGACGTGGATGCCGCCGGAACTGGGCGGCGGAAAACCGATCACCTGCCAGTCGCGGTAAGCGGTTTTCAGCGGCGCTCGGGTGACGGCGGTGTAGGTCGCAAAATCGGCGGCCGTCAGCATCCCGCCGTTGTGGCGCATCCAGTCGGCACAGGCCTGGGCGAAGGGGCCGCGATAAAACCAATCCGGTCCCTCATCCGCCAAAGCGGCCAAGGTGCGTCCCAGATCGGGTTGGCGGAGACGCTGGCCAGTTGCCGGGGGCGAACCGTCGGCGGCGAGAAACTGTGCGGCGCTGGCTGGGAATTGTTGTAACTGCGGCGCTTGGCGGCGGATCGCCGCCGCGGTGCTGTTGTCGATCAAATACCCTTCGGTCGCGACGTCAGCCGCTTCGCGCAGCGCCGCCGACCAACCGCCGCGGCCGTACGCCAGGCTTGCTCGGGCCAGCGCTGCGACTTGGCCAGGAACGCCGGAGGCCAGCGGTCCGATGCGGCTGGCCTGCGGATCGGGTTGGCCGTTGCGGAGGTACATGTCACGGTGCGCTTGTGCTGGAGCGGTCTCGCGGCCATCGATCGCGATGAACTCGCCAGCGGCAGTCCGCGCGAGGATAAAACAGCCGCCGCCGATCCCGGAGTTGTGCCCATCGACGACGCCGAGCATGAACGCCGCGGCGATCGCTGCGTCAAAGGCGTTGCCGCCGCGATCGAAGGCATTCTGAGCGGCGCGGGTCGCCAGCGGGTGCACGGTCGCCACCGCCCAGCGATTTCCCGCCGCGCCGGCGGAGGGTGTCGAGGCAGTGGCTGACTGTCCCTTAGCTCGATGGGGGGCACCCAAGAAAGGCCCGAGCCCCGTCGCCGCACCAGCAACTCCCGTTGCGAGCGTGGCCAGCGCGCATCGGCGGTCCATGCGCTTCCAGTCGGCTGAGAACGGCATGCTGCCCTCGGTTCTTCGGGGATTTTAGTGGCATGACTTCAGAGAACGAGGTTTTGAAAGCATTGCTGCGATGTCCGAAGTCTTGCGGGATATGTGGGCGACAGAGGGAACAACCAGCCGCCGAATCGGATCGGCGACGGGCCGTGAGCACCTTCGGTGCATCGCAGACCGGACTATTTCTCGGTGAGTTGCACCTCTGCAGAACTCGCTTCCACTTCACCCGGCACTGGCAGGCTAGCCTCCGATGCTCCGCTCAAAATTGTAAGAGATGAGCCATCATTAAAACAAAGGATATCGAAAATAAGGCAAACGGAATGATCGTAAACACTCGGTCGAAGGCACTGACCGGAGATCTGGGCGCATGATCGACTTCAAGGCTAGCGGCCAATCGCTTCACCGCGATCGAAGCTGTCGAGGAAGCCAGCATCGATGCCACAACGACCGTGCCGGTAATCCACGGACGATCCTTGGGCGAATTGGAAAACAAAACCGCCGTGGTGTAGATGAGCGCGGTATGGAGAGGCATCCAAGTCATCAACACGAGGTTGTGCAGGACACCTTTGCGCTGAGAGGGCATAGATTCGTCCATACGCAATCGTCAGCCAGAATGGTGTGTCGGCGAAAGTTTGTCGTCACCGGGACCGCGCCTAAAAGTCTTCTTTACACCAACCGTCAACCCGCGGTCTCCGGTGGACGACCTTGTTCTGCCTCATCCGGCGGCTCAGGTGGCAACAAATGGCTTCCATGTACGACGGTGAGGATGCGCACCTCGAAGCCACTTATCCGATAAATGAGGCGAAAGGAATAAACGAGCACTTCACGGATGTCGTTAACTCCATACTCCGGCACGATCGATCCAGGGTACGGATGGTCGAGCAATTGATGTGGACGAGAGAGAATCAGCTCGCAAACAACACCGGCGTAGCCAGAAGATTGTCTGGCAATGTAGTCAAAGATGCCAATGACGTCCGCAGTCGCCTTTTCTGTCCAACGAACCTTCATTCAGTTCGCAGTCGTTGCTTGTGGGCATCCAGTCGCTGCCTCAATTGCTCTGTGTCGATCATTCTGCCAGCTTCTTCGTCGGCCAGGCCGGCATCGATCTGCTGGCGGACGTAAAGTCGGTACTGAACATCGTCCCAGGAAGAATCCTCCGGCAGCGAGTGGAGCACCGCGAGCGCAGCGGATTTTGCCTGAGCCTGGCGTTGAATCATGGATTTGCCCTTCGCACAGATGGTGACCAGTCACGAATATACCGCGCCAGCGGAGACGCGACAAACGTCAGCCAATCTGGCAGAACGCCACCAATCACCCCGCCCGCACCTAGGAGATGGCGATCAGGAGCCGGTAGCCCGAGGGCTGGGATGGATTGGATGGGGTACGCCCGGCATGGGCATGATTTTATGGGGTGCGAGTCCCCTGTGCGCGACTGGGAGTCTCAAGGAGTTCAGGATACCAAATGATCGCTCCGAATGACAAAGCACTAGGCGATGGCAACTGCGCGGCGGCGACCGGGGGTGGGGAGGAAGCCGGAGCCAAAGCTGCGCGGCTACGAACAGAATCGCGGTACAAGGCCGGAGGGGCGGGCGAGTGGGCCCATCACCATGAAGCCGTTCCCAGTTTGATCCCTTTGGTAAACCGCGAGCCCCGCGCAGCGAAAGATCATGTTCTTATCCGCACAAGACCTGCACAGCTTGGCCACGGCCAAACGTCGCTCCCGCAAGTAGGGCTTGCCTGAAAGCGTGGAACGGACCGGCGAAAGCCGGGCCGGGCGGTGCAGGAGTCAGCAGAGGTCGTATTACCACCACTCGAAGTCCAATCGAGACGGGAAGGACCGAACGATGAAGAACAAGGAAGAGCCTTCGATCGGCTCGGCGTTAGGGAACCCCTCCAGACCAGCAGGCCGGCACAATCCCGGCCGCGTAAGCATGGAGACTACAGGTTCAATAGTCCGCCAGGACGGTGCGGCGCCGGCGCAGGTCGAGAAACCAGTCTTGCGCAAGTCGCCCGATTGACAACGGCAGTGACCAGCGGAGCTACCAACCCTGCTGCCACTGACCTGCAATCACTCGACCGGCTCGTGTCCAGTCTTTGTCGAACCGCCGGATGCGGACCCGCATGTGCGGTGGTGCGGGGGCCGGGACGGGCAACCGGCCCGGCTACCCGATTTATCTGTGGTTGCGTAGTCTGAGCGCCGTCGCAGATCAGGATGGATCCGAAAGACTTTGGCGAATCCCGTCGAGTAGAGTCTGGATATCTTCCATCGCATCCTCATCAGGATAGTCACCGAAATGGCGCCACCTCCGTTGCTCAAAGAACAAGGCGGCACGAAGTTGATCAATTGAACCGTCGTGACCTACGTTAGCGAATTTTGCACAGCCATCGAATCCGTGGATTTCATATCCGGGATAAGTTAGTGCGAATGAACTGATCGCGTGCCAGTCAGCGTCCATGGAGGGAATGTCGGACAGCTTCAGACGTTCATTCGGTATCGGCTCAGGAATGGTCACTATTCAGTTGCTCGAATCGGATAACGATTGGCATCACGCGGCGGCGACCCAAGGGTTGGCGATGGCCGCAGCGGTCGCTACGCCGCTCCCGTGGATGCCTTAGTTACCCGCCTTAGTTGCCGAATGGCCATAGGTGTCACGTCGCAAAGCGTCGAGGACGGACTTTTCGTCAGGGAAGCGATCGGCCAGGTCGTCGGGCAAGCGTATTGTGCGAACGTAACGCTGGAATTTCGCAAAGTGCTTGCCGCGTTCGGGCGTACCCATTGAGGCAAAGTCGTATTCTGGAAGCATGTCGTCGTTATCGGTTGGCATCGGAATATGCCCTGCGTTCTAAGGAAGTAGCGATGCGAGCGGAAATCAGCCGGGTCGAGTCGCCTCGCTCGGTATGCACCACAACGACCATTGTACCAGACGATGCGAATCCGATCGTCAGAAATCGATCTTCGTCTGCAGAGTGGTCAGCGTCGAAGAAGGTCAAAGCCAAGGGATCGGAGAAAACGGTCGTAGCTGACTCAAATGAAATGCCGTGCTTCCGCAGATTTGTTTCCGCCTTTTCGTGGTCCCAGTCAAATGGAGGCAAGGTGTGGCTCGATCATGTGGGCAGGGTGGGTGTCACGACAATCGGGTAAAAAACGAATAACAATCTATCCGTCTGTACTCGGACGGATAGATTGGGCGTTGAACTGAGACGCTTGGCTCAGGATCGATGGGGCGTATGCGGATGCTTTGCCACTTGCGTCTCGAATTGCCGCAGTTTAGCGGAGCTGACAGCCAGCCGGCAACGCTGCGGTGGTCAGAAGAGCAGCAGAGTGAGAGACCGCTGGCAACGGTCCTGAGGACTGAAACGCCGGGCCGCTGGTGCCACTGCGGACCGCTAGCCAGAGACACCAACGCGAGTCGCTGGTCATCCGGTGCGGGGGCCTCA
>Ga0182745_1000109_pt1 | contig 115025 bp, 90 predicted proteins | sample eDN3rd30CKraftBY_FD_128523 | JGI IMG/M metagenome (GOLD analysis project Ga0182745, IMG submission 128523) | Enriched backyard soil microbial communities from Emeryville, California, USA - eDNA 3rd pass 30_C Kraft BY (version 2) (version 2) | ecosystem: Environmental > Terrestrial > Soil >...
GCAAGACTGGTTGTGCACAGAGGCAACAACACTTCATCTGCGAACTGCATAATCGGTGGAAGCACTGACACCTACTTCAACGCCTTGGTTGGAAATTTAGCTGTCGGTCACACTAGCCCGCAAGCAAAGTTTCACTCGACCGGCTCGACGATTCTCGGTGCGTCAGACTCTGCTGTTGCGGACGCTAATCTCGGCAACGGTCAAGTCAATATCTGGATCGACAACCAGAACACTTTAATTTTCAAGGTCAAAACCAGCGGTGGGACAGTGAAAACCGCTTCGCTGCCTTTAACGTAATCAGGAGTCACGGCGTGTCGAAGAATGTTGTGTTATTACCAGTCGTCACCCTCCATTTTGCCGTTGACGATAACGGAAAACAGGTGCGTCTCAATCCGCTCCCGGTGCAAATGCCGCCCGGCGGATTTAGCGAATTGGCGGTGGCATCCGAGCAAATTCGGGCGGAGTTGCAACAGCAAGTTGACGCAACTGAAAAAAGTAAGTCGCTGTTCAATCGCGTGAAGAACTACTTCAAACGGAAATAAGTAATGGCAACAATCGTCTTCTATAGCGACCGAATCGGAGACACACTGTCGTTGCGACTGAGTAGCGATAACGGCAGTGTTGTGTCCACAGTTCCGTTCAGTGAGGTCGATGCGGAGAACAAGCCACTGCGGTACGAAGCGACCGTTGACGTTGCTGTTGGCTGGTACACGGCACAGGTGTCTGATGCTGATGGTGTGATTTACTCGGGGCGGGTGAACGTCGCCGGAACCGGAAGCTATTTGATTGATGATCCGTATGGTGCATTGAATGCAATTGAAGATTCCCTTGACCGGATTGAAGAAACTCAGGAAGAGCAAGGACTGCAACTCGACGGCCAGGATACGGCACTGTCAGATATCACGGATGACATCGCCGCAGTGTCTGAGCAGATCGACAATATTACTGTCGATGTTGACCCGGAAGTTATTGAAGAGGCTATTCGTGATGCGATCGGCGACGGTGTGATGATTTCTGATGCCGCTGTCGCCAAGCTGGTCGGAACGATTTCACGGTTTGTCTTTCCAGCGTGGAACGGAACCGGCTTCGATAAGTCATTTACATGCGGTTCGTCTTACTCTGGTTCGCTTCGACCCTATATTCCTGTAACGAACTGGCAGGGTTCACAGACAATTGGTTCATCTACGAGTGTCACGTTCACCGGCGTACGAGCCGAGAACTGTGAAGAGGACGGATTTTCATTCGTGATTGACCCTGAAAGCCTCGTCACGGAAGGCGACATTACGACGATTTATGTCGCACTGACGGACGCTCAGACGTTGTCAGTTTCTCCGGGACTCTATCGCTGTGATATCAACCTTGAATGGTCCAACGGCGAGAAGTTTTCCCTGTTTCCTGACGGGTTTGCCTGTCGTTTTCGAGCCATCAACAAGGCGTCGTAAGTTGTGTCGGATCACTTTAACCTATGTCGTCAACGAAGAGTCAGACGACGTTGAAATCGATTGGGATTCTACCGCTGAAGACGCTCAGGAAGCGTATGAAGCACACCCCGGGATCGGAGTCGGAAACGTGAAAGTCGCTGGCGGTCCGTGGCCTGGTGTTGCATTGCACGTAATCTTTCAGGGTGATCTGTCAGGCAAGCCAATTGATTTTCCGTCTGTTCAAGACGATTTGACTGGGGGCGGATCATTGAGAATGTGGAAAGCTTCGTCCGCGAACTGGAAGGGGTATGAATAATGTGTCTCTGTTGCCCCAAAATGTATGTGCCGGTGAATTACGCCACGATCTTCAAGATTCGACGTTCCGATGGTGCCGTCATATGGCACGCAAAGAAGCGTCGGTTTCCAAGAGCCAACCACGAATCACGAGCTGTTCTGTATGATCCGGAAGATGACTGGATTGCAGACGCGGGCGGACGAATTTACGTTGACGATAACACTAACTCGGTGTGGGAGTCGCGAACGGATTTAGGATCGTCGTTTGACACGCTTGTGTCGTCGAGTATGTCTAGCGTCACGATCCCACGAACATCCGGCTATTATCATTGGTGTTTGTCGGCGGACGGAGAAGGTAGCAGGCGGGTGTGGGGAATTCCGTCTGATACTTCAACAAAGCCGCCATGGATCGGAGGGCCAGTCACGCCGACACCTCCAGGAGATAACAGCTACATACTCGAGTATTCACTCGATAGCGGAGATAGCGAAAATTCGATGATTTTTAACGGTGGAACGCAGTCCACTTCAGGGGGAATCGGGTACACAAACTTAGGGTACATGGCAGACAAGAGAACTCCGTCACGAAAGAATATTTCGCCAAATGGAAGCGGTGGAGTGATTTACCGGTGGTGGAGAAGCGATTTCATTCCTTCGCGCACCAGTCACATTGAGTCGTCTGGTGTGATTTCACTCGGCGTGTCATCCGTCACGGTTCTAGACTTTGCAATGCTCTCGTTTGGACTACCGTTCGTACGGCACGGTAGTTCTCACATTGCATACAAGAGTGTGCTTGGGTCGGGTTCAAACATGCGCCAGACTGGGATTGCTGTATCACACGTCGACAGCCTTGGTTCCCGATCTTTCGTGCAGCTGAGCAGCACGAACATCACTTACGAAAACAGGACGTCGCACGGTGCGGACGCAATTGACTCAAATGACACGAACATCGCACTGAGGGTACCGGGCCAGAGGACGCTTTACCTCGTCGACAGTGATCTGAATGTGATCTTTCAGTACACCGACTCTGACTTGAGCCGGTGGGCACAAATTGCCCCGTCGATCTGCGCCGGGGAGGACTCTGCTTATAACTTCTCCCTTGGCGGAACAGGTGGAGTCACAGCACACAAGTACAACGGCGGAGGAGTGGTTTGGTCTAAGGTGATTGGCGATATTCCCGACACGATCGCATCAAACTATGACGACAGTTACTACCGTGTCGTGTTCGAGTCACGCGAGCGGGATGGAGTCGTCTACTGCTCCGGCCTGTGCGTCATCGACGACAAGCTCTGCCACGCTTGGGCGATCGACGCTGATACTGGAGATCTCGTCTGGTCAAGACAACTACTGGACGACTCTGTCGCAAGTTCACACGGAGCCGATTTCGAGTTCTCGGAAGACGGCGAACATATCTACCTTGCGTGCAGCGGCAAAGTCGAGATTAGGTGATCACACCGCCACGCCATCCAGCACCGTCAAATAAACACCCGGTCCGATAAATGAGCGTTTCTGGCCGCCGGGGAAATGAATGGTGACTACGATGCCATCATCTGCACGATGTCTTCTTCGTCCAGCTCAACTTTCGACACATGGAAACCGGCTTTTTGTACGCTGGAAATTGCCGATCTGATGGCATCCTGAAGAGACGTTGCATTCCGGTGGAATGTCACATGCGAGATTCCCTGACTGCTTCCGTACGAAGCGTCATCGCACCCCGCTTCGTGCAGTTTGTCTGCAATTTCGTCAGTCATTTTCGGAACGTCTGACAGGATCACTGTAAAATCGTACTGTTTCATTGTTGTCACTCTCCCTGCACTCATTATTTGGGGCATTTGTCGACGGCCCTGCGAATGTCCTTGGCATTGGCTTCAGGCACACGTGGCGTGCTGGAGACCTGTTCGCGGCACTGACACGCATTTGGACAAAGCACGGCACCGTACGAATGTCCCTTTTTGCTTTTCACAAAACGCCATCCATGATCTTCAGCATAACGAATTGCGGCTTCGATGTGTTTGTTCGGATGTCGTTTTCTGTCAGTCATGTCTGTCCCCTTGCGTGTTGATTAGATAATATAAAATCAAAAGGAGGTCGCAAGACTGTTTGGCTTGATTTTTAGATATTATTTCAAAATAATCAGGTCATGAAAAAATCAAAGAAAAAACCAACAGGAAAAGGCCCTCATGGAGGGTATCGCGATGGTGCCGGACGACCAGCAAAATTCAAGGGGGAAACCACAGTTTTGACTGTCGTGGTGCCGATTGAATTGCTCGCAAAACTTGACAGTCAGGCTGAAAAGCGTGGGGTCAAGAGAAGTGAACTGATCCGGGAAAAACTCAGTCGATAGGGCCGCAAAGGCAGTCTGATTCGTCACTTAAAAATTCGTCAAAACCGAACTGGACAATCGTTCACAAAGAGGTATCTTTCACCTATCAGGGACATTCAGGCACAGGGCTGTGCGGCGGAAGTAACGCACCTCTTTCGGGCAGGGTCAATGACGGCTCTTTTCTTCTCAATCGATCCACGCTACTGCCGGGCTGCAGCTCTATTTGCAGCCAACGGCGGCGGAATTTCGTCCAGCTTCTGGAAGACCAGATAACTCCATCTCTGGCATCGTGTCAGCCTGCTTTTGCTGATGCTTGAATCACGTTACTGGATCTTCTGCGGTCCCGGTATTCGCGTTGCTTGCCGGGCACACCTATCTATCACGTCACCCGGTGTTCGTCCGGGCTGCGAAAGGCATTGTCATGATTACTCTCGACCGACATTTCAATCAGGTTATCCGCATCAATGACGAGATCAGCATTACCGTTTTGCAGTTCACCAACGGCAAGGTAAAGATTGGTATCCAGGCTCCGAAAGAGGTTCCGGTGATGCGGTGTAAGATTGTCGATTACCGAGTTCCTGCGTCGCAGCGTGGCGGTCAGGAACCGCAACCGCCGGAGCAGAAAGAAAGCCCGCTCGGGAGCAGGCTGCTCGATGTCAAACGCCGCAATGCTGGGCGTCTCAGGGTTATTCACGCTGATGATTTCGGCGAGGGGGCGGTTTGATGGAGGCTATTTCGCGAACACAAAATCAGAAGCGACGAACACCGATTCGCCTTTAAGTTGTCCACTCGTAATTCTGACTTCGTAGTTAAAGATGCCTGAGGAAATCACCAATGCTGTTGTCCCTGATGGAACTTCCGCGACCAGCCCGGACCTTGCAAGCTGTTGCCATCCTATCTGGTCTTTTGCGACCGCAAGTTTTGTCATGCGGTCGAACGCCTCTTGCGAATAGGCAATTGGAACGAGTTCACCGTCTAGCCTCAGCACTGCGGATTCGCCAGTGCTCGGACGGGGAATAACTTGCGGACGATCTCTTACGGCCACGTCTGACATTGTTCTCAGAGTGGAGGAAACAAAGATGGCAAACACAATGACCACAATCACGGCAATGACATTCCCAGCGGTTTTCATCCTCGGTGTGATGACATCATTGACGATTCCACAGGTTGGACATGTCCATTTTTTGCCCGCCATGTCCTTTGGGGTTTCGACAATTCTCTTGCAGTTCTTGCAGGGAAACTGGATTGCCTGCTCTGCCTTGCTGGTGTTCGCGAGAACGGAAATACCTGGCAAATCACTTGCGGTCTGCTTGGGGGCTTCACACTCGCTGCAAACGGCAGGCTCGCAACCCGGTACGATGTCAAAATCCTCTAAGCAAGACGGACATTGCCAGGAGACAGTAGCGGGTTTTAATGCGGGAACTCGAACAGATTCACCGCATTGGGGGCAAGGAAGCGATTGTCCAGACTTGCGTTCCGGAGCTTTCAGTTTTACCCCACACGCAGTGCAGTTGAAGCCAATTTGCTCGCTCATACTTCAAGCCCTTGGTAAATCAGACCATTGCCGCATAGTCAACCATCAATTCCCGGGCAAGGTCTTCATTGTGCTTCCTGACCATGCCAGGGATGCGAAAAAAATCAATGATGTACCAAGCCAAAAGTCCGCCACTAGTGATGTAAAAGAGCAATTGCATTGGAATCTCCCCAAGGTAGAGATAGTGGAGTCCAATCAGGAGCCATGCAATATAGGCCCAGGCAACCGATTTTTTACGTCCTCGGAAATCCTTCCGAAAAGATTGCTGTTGTGCTTTCGACAGAGTTCTGAGCTTCTCTTCAATCGCGAGGGAAAATCTCATTGGCCCAAATCTCCCATCTATAGAAACCGATGTTCTATTTTATTTCCATCAGAGATACAGTACAACACGGAGCGACCCGGTGTGAACTGCCACGAACACACCGGGTCGCCATCGGCGTCAACCTGTCAGAGCAGGAATCAGCCTACCGTGATCTCGTTGTGTTCCAACGCCTCGGGCGTTGTTGAATTCTGTTCGCACGCACTGCGGAAATCTGTCCCGCAGGTTCTTGCGCGTCCGCCTCCATCCTGCAGCACCACGCTCAAGGTCCGCTCGCTTCGGCGAGGCAGCGTGAGCATGGCCTAAGTCTTTGCTTTTGGCTGGCACCAAAATGCAAAAGACCACGAAATCCTGGCAGATTTCGTGGCCATGCTGTTCGGTCAAACAAATCCAGTACCACCCGGAAGTTGCTCTATGAACAGCACTGTAGGACAGAATACGCCCGGAGTCAATGCAAGTCCATGCCTTTGTCGCGGCCAGGTATGGAGTGCACAAGCACTTTTGATTGCATTGAAGATCGGCGAAAGAACTTTGGCCCGCTGGGAACAGGCCGGATTGCAACGGCTCCAGCCTGCAACTGACGAGGTGTATTACCTCTCCGACGACGTGATTGAAATCATGCGATTGCCGTCTGAGAAAATTCCCAAATACCTTCCGAAGTACAAGCAAAAACTGAAAGGGAAGTGATTTATGTCTGACGTTATCCGGGTCTCGGTCATCCGCCGAGATGGAAGGAAATTCTTCGAGTGCAGGTGGCTGGACCCGGTGACAGGACGAAAGAAAACGAAAAGTTGTAAAACAACAGTTCGTCGCGACGCTGAAAGATTTGCGGCGAGACTGGAAACTCAGCTGCAACAAGGGGAGTCCGTGACTAAGGCGATCACATGGAAGGAATTCCGGGAGGTCTACGAAAACACGGTTTTTCCGTTCCAGTCGAAGAAAACAAAAGCGACGACAACTTCGACTCTGAATTCCTTCGAAAAGCACATCAACCCTGCTCGTCTCTCGTCTATTTCCCCGAAGGAGATTCAGGCGTTTTCCATTGCTGTTCGGAATGATCCCGGAAAGCGAAAACAAAAAGAGGATGGACCGCCGATCCGTAACAGCGAACACACCGTCAAAAAACATCTCAGTGAATTGCGAAAGGTTCTCAATTGGGCCATGCGTCACGGATACATCAGGAAAGTTCCTCATATCGACATTCCGAGGAAGCTTCCCGCGATGAAAGGCCGCCCGATCACTCGCGAAGAGTTGGAGAGAATGCTCGATGCCGTTGACGGCATGTTCAAAGAAGAATACCGCCAAGGGTGGAAGTTTCTTCTTGAAGGATTGTGGAACTCTGGATTGAGACTTGGCGAAGCGGAACGGCTCCATTGGACCGACGATAGGGATTTGTGCGTCGAGATCAATAGCCCTCTTCCGATGTTCCGAATCCAGTCCCACGCCGAAAAGGGGAAGCAATTCAGAATGCTTCCAATGGCCCCAGAGTTTGCCGAGCAACTGAAGTCGGTCCCGGAGTCTCAGCGAGTCGGACTGGTCTTTAACGTGTGTGGAATTCGAAACAAGAGAGGGCGTCCACAGCCCGACTGGATCTCCAAGGTGATTTCCAGGATTGGCGAAAATGCCAACGTGAAAGTTTCGGAACGGAACTCGGAGCCAAAGTTTGCATCGGCTCACGATCTTCGCCGTGCCTTCGGTTTCCGCTGGTCTCAGATGGTCCTGCCGCCAGTTCTTATGGAAATGATGCGGCACGAGTCGATTCAGACAACGATGGCGTTTTACGTGGGACGGAATGCAAATGCCGCTGCACAGCAAGTGTGGGACGCCTATCGCGACAAAGTCGCGAAGTCGGCATCTGGTAACACTTCTGGTAACACTCACGTTTCCAACCCTAATTCGCCCCCTTCGACGTCGAAGGAATCCCGATAAAACACTTGTTTTTTGATTACCCCCGGCGGGATTCGAACCCACGACCTTCGGTTTAGGAAACCGACGCTCTATCCTGCTGAGCTACGGGAGCAAGTTTGCAAGTTGTTTTCCTGAAGCAGTTTGTGGAGCTTCTGACGTGTTTGAGGCTTGACGAATTCCATTGATGTTAGCAGATGCGTTAGCAAAGGCATCCCAGATGGCATCCGCAGTCTCTTGGGCATTCTGCCCGACATAATAACGCATCGTCGTATCAATTGACGAGTGTCTCATCAGTTCTTTCAGGCGAGGTGGTAACACTCGAATTGACCATCGGAAACCAAATGATCGACGCAGGTCATGAGATCCAGCGTGTTTGGTTTTTTCACTCCGTTCATACTCTCCAACCTTCACCAGAGCCTTTTCACCGATCTTCGAAATAACTTTGGATGCTGTATCAGTTCGGGGCCGTCCCTGGCCCATAGCCGGATTGAAGACATAACCGGTACGATCGGTTTCGGCTTCCAGAAACTTGGCGAATTCCGGAGCCATCGGGGTCAGCGTTTCTTTCCGGTTCTTTTGTCCCCGGGCTTTGATCTGGAACATGGGCCGCTTCCCGGCAAAGTCGACCATGATGAACCGGTCATCGTCCCAGGAAAGCTTCATGGCCTCGTCAAGACGCAAGCCGGACCACCAGAGACCTGTGATCAGGTATCGCCATGAATCCACGAATTCCACTTCCACGACCTTGGGCACCGCTTCCAGTATTCTGTCGAATTCCTCTTGCGTTACGGCTCTTCCGGTTGTGTCGGTTGTCTCTGGCATCTCGATACGGGGGACTTCCAGAATGAGCCGCTGGCCGTGAGCCCAACGAAGTAGAGACCTGATGTTTGATAGATGTCCTTTGACGGTTGGTTCCTCCCGTTTCAGCTCCCGCAGCTTGGCCGCAAACTTGCTGATTGCCCCTTCGTTCAGAGCTGCCAGTGTCGCCGGTTTGATGTGTTCCTCTACCAGGTTCATTGTCCCTTGATACTTCCATTGGGTTTTCTCGCGACGTTTCGGGAACTCTTCTTCTTCGAAACGCTTTCGAAAACTCTCCCATGTGACCCGTTGGGGCTCACGAAAAGTTCCCTGACGCAGTTCTTTTTCGAGATTCCCCGCAAAACGCTCAGCGTCGCGCTTCCGGTCGGTGCCGGTAGAGCGAGTTTTCTTCTTGCCGGTGTCGGGATCAACCCACTGAGCTTCATAGCACTTTCGACCAGCGCGTTTGAAAATACAGACTTTAATCATGGAGGAATCTCACAAATGTAGAGGGAATGTCAAAGAGATCCCGGGCATCCACCGGGAGAGAGACGAAAGGCAGCACAACGGCCTGGAAAGGTGACTCCTTGGATGCGTCGCCACGCCGTCATGCTGCACTAACCCTGTCGGACGCGCATCCCGCTCGACAGGGGAATGTCCTATGCTGCTCCTTCGTTCTGGTGGGCGGCTTGCCAGAGTGCCGGTGGTAAAAGCAGTTCATATCGGCACGATTTAGTCATGGGATCCAGCAGCGTGGGGCAGATCGGGTTAAAGCCCTCGGGTAAACCGAACGCATGGCACAGCAGGCGACGGCAACGTGAGATGTTGCGGGCGAGTCCCCTGCGGGAGAGATGTCCGCCTGTTACTGGAAATGAGGTCCCTTCCGTCGCTTCCCACAACTGGAGCTGGCTGCATTTGCCGTCATTCTCAACAAATGTTTCAATCAGCTTCAAACAAATCCGGCGAGAGACTCGAATGTAGATGCCGTTGAAAGTGAACCCGTGATCTCTGAATGCAAACAGTTCTGCGGGAGGGCAGGTCGGAACGGCAAAATCTCGCGGTCGCAGATTGACCACTTTTTTCGCTTCCTTCAGAGATCGCATTGCCATCTTTGGGCCATGCCGGAACGACATCGGACATTCCATTTTCTCCACCGTCTCACGAAGTTCAGGAAAGGAGTTCAAATAGGATTGTTCGGTGACGTTTTGAGGAGCATGAAGCAGGAGAACCTTCCCCATACCGGGGCGAACTCGATCCGCTTCGGAGCAGGCAGTCCGCCGGATATCGTGCATCGTCCAATCAACACCGGAATGTTCCCGCAGCACTGCTTGGTAGCTCGTGAATTTCCGCTGGTCGATCTGGAAGATGCGTTCATTCCGCCGTTCCAAACGATCCATGTGGGCGAGCACGACTTCCGGCAAAGGCAAATCAGCTTCCACGCCTGTCTTCCCTGTCTTCACGAATAGCGTTGCATCCTGCGTATTCAGGTCGCTCCACTTCACCCGGAGCAAGTCCCCCAAACGCAACCCCGTGTAGTAGGCCATCACCACCACTGCTTGCCACCAGAAACCCGGATGCGGGACGTTACGTGTCGGCAGCTTCATACGGCAGGATGCAAGATAGATTCGGTCCATATCTTCCATCGAGAGGCGTGGTGGACGTCTGAATGGAACCTTACAGGGACGCATCGCGGGAATATGGTCAATAATTCCTAATCCCCATGGATTGCGTGTCTCCTGAGGACCAATCCTTCGCAGGATGCTGCGACAAGCTCCCCAGTACCGATTGACTGTATAAGGAGCAAATTCCTTGAGTGCAGCAGAACGGAAGTTGTCCACCATAATGTTATCGATGTCGCGGACATCCGGTTGCTCTGTCAACCGCTCCCACAGTTTGAGAGCGGATTGATAAGCCACAACGGTCGATCCTCTAAGTTCTTCAATCCGGTAATGGCGTTCGAATGCACCGGTGAGTGTCAGTTTTGAATTGCTCATGTTGCACCTCCTTTCAGTTCGGGGTTTACCCACAATGCTGGTGGCAAGAACAGTTCGTAATTGCATCCCTCATACGGATGATCCAGGCAGGTCGCACAGATCGGGTTGTATCCTTCCGGCAACTTCAGGTTCCGTCTGAGAAAGTCACGACAGTAAGAGACCTGACGCCACAGTTTGAGACGCCCTTGATGCCCTCCACCTTTCGGGAAGGGGGTGTTCATGACAACTCTCCATAACTCCCGTTGCGTGCAGACACCGCCATTCATGACCAGCGTTTTCAGGATCTTCAGACGGTTCATCGTCGCCGGGATGAAATGCCCGCCGAACGTGAACCCGGATTTCGTGAACCCGAATAATTCGATCGGTGGATGAACCGGGACCGTGAAGTCATTTGGGCGAAGCGTGACGACTTTCGTGGCTTCCTTCAGAGCCCTCTGAGTCATCTTCGGCCCGTGTCGGAAAGAATCTGGTTCCCTCATCTTGGCGACAACGTCGCGTAGGTCAGGCAGTAGATTGAGGTAATACTGTTCCGTCACACCAGAGGGAGCGTGGAGTAGCAAGGCTTTCCCCATGCCTGAACGAACACGCTCCGCTTCAGAGGCTGCTGTCCGGCGAATGTCATGGAAACCGTCGAACCCGTCCAGTTCGGCGTAAGTTTTCAACTCCTTCATGAAGCGATAGAACAGCCTCTTGTCACAATGGAACACACGTTTGGTGCGTCGTTCCAGCCGGGACAGGTGACCAATGACGCTGGGGTGCAGCGGCAAGTCGGCCTCCATTCCCGTCTTCTGAGTTTTGACAAAAAGTGTCTCCTCCTGCTCATTGATATCCGACCATTTAATTTTCAGTAGGTCAGACACACGTAAGCCGGTGAAGTAAGCGGTTACAATCAGAGCCTGCCACCAGAACGCCGAATTGGGAACATTTCGGACCGGTCTCTTCATATGGCGTGAGGCCAGATACAGCCGATCGATGTTTTCCATCGCCAGTCGAAGGGGACGCTTGAACGGCTCCTGCACTGGTCGCATGGCAGGGACCCTCCAGCTCGGGAAAAGATCCAGAGCCCACGGGTTCCCGTCCGTCACTGGTCCCACCCTCCGTAGAACAGATCGAATCTGACGCCAGGTTGTATTGATGTATGAGGGAGACTTCCCCGAATCAATCATCGCCTGACGAAATTCAGCGACAGTGGAATTCGTGACCTCCTGAATCGGCGGATTGCCGGTGAACTTCTCCCAGTTCTTGGCCGCAGTCCGCATCAGAGACTTGGTTCCCTTGCCCTGCTCATCACTGAGATAGTGTTTCTCCAACGCTCGCCTGACGGTCAGTTGATCGGTCTTTGATTCTGCTGTCGTCATTTCTCACCTCCCTTCCATGCAACAGGAAACGGCATCTGATTGATTCCGTCACGAAGAATTCCAATCTCTACTTCTCGATCAGCATGCCCCAGAAGTGCCGCTCCCAGCCCCGTGGAAACCTTCTCGATTTCCGAACAGGCGAACCGACGGACATCCAGCAAACCGCGCTGGATCGTTCTGTCTGTGTCCGAGAAGATCCGTTCGCCAGTACGGTGAAGCCGGTTCAGGTGATCGACGATGACCGGATGCAATGGCCGGTCGACGAGTCTTCCGGTTTTCTTCTGGTGAACGGTGACCATGTCAGCCTGAATTGCTGACCATTCGATATCAATCAAATCGCCGGGCCGCTGTCCGGTGAAATAGGCCAGAACAATGAGTGTCTGTCGGGCAATGCCTTCGCTGGCTGAGTAGAGTTCTGAGAGTGCGGTTGTGTTCATGAGTTTTGTTCTCCTTCAAGCTTGGTTGCAGTTTCAATGCAAAGACCCGCGAAACGACGAAGTTCAGCGGCAATAAAACTTTCGGCCTGCTCAACGGATGGCAGTTCAACGTCATAGCAATCGTCGTTCACCTTATGGTTGATTGAGAACACGGGAACGCATTCATGTGTGATGAAGATGTCAACAATGCCGTCGGTCGTCTCTTCGATATGAGCAAGCGATTTTTTGAGTTGCTTCCGACGACATTCGACGGACGTTTCACCATCGGGTTTCAAAAATACAAGAATCCGATTCATGCCCATTGGGATTCCCCTTCTGTAGCAGAGAGATTGTGATACGTATCACAGCACAGACCTCCGGCGCAGAACGGCACCGGAGGGACAGAAGAAATCAGCCGTTCAGCAAAGCCAGAACTTTGCCAGGACTTCCCGGGCTCTTTCGAGCGCGGCTTCGTCAGAATCCGAGTCACTGACGATCAGGCAGACATCCGGAACACCGGAAATGGAAATCACCCGTTCACCAGGCGGAACAACCCGCAGGGTTGGCCGGTGATCTGTTTCCACATGAGTTGGCGATAACGAAGGAGCAGAGAGACGTTGATGAATTGACGGAGTCATGCGAAAATGCCCTTTGCTTGGCCTTGCCGATGAGCCTGAGAAACTGACGGCAAGACTGATCATGTGAGGAGCCGGTGACACCATGTTGCCGGCTCTTTTTCTATGTGCTGCCCGGTCTGGCTGTCCTCTCCCAGCCAAAAGAAAACGCCTGAGTCCGGCAGGTTCGAGCTACACGGGTCAGGCGTCAGTCCAGGCAGATGCCCGGGAATTCAAATTGTTCTGGAGACCGTCCCTCGAACGAACAGTTCCAATGTACGTACATTATTATCACACTGTGCTGCGCATTGTCAATGTCATGCTTTGTACGCACACTGCGTTTATGGACGATGAGCCAGAAAATCGGACAGAAAGATTTCTCGGACGCTGCACCCCAGAACAGAAGCGTCTCTGGGAAAAGGCTGCGCGCATTGCGAAAAGATCGCTGTCCGATTGGCTCAGAATCGTGGCAGACGAGGCCGCTGAACAATTGATTCAAGAAAAAGACAAGAAAACAAAGGGGAAATAACTTTCCCCCTATTCTACGACAGTCTCCTCGTGAACCGTTTCCGCTCGTTGAACTTCAATCCGGATTTCCGACTCGTCACTACTGGACTCCTCGGAAGTTACAGGATGTTCTATTTCTGGAAACTGCTCGTTCGATGCTGTGGGGAGTTCAGAGTGTTCTCGCTTTTCTTGCGAAGAAGTAGATTCCGATTCAGCCTCTACAGAAGCATCAGGGACAATCAGAGGATCATCATTTGCCCGTGTGGCGATGGTTCCCTCCAGGACTTTTCCGGGATCTGAAAAACTGACTTTTGGAGGAGGCGGAACCCATTCCCTCAGATGCTGTCCGACCTTCTCATAGAATTCCAGAATCAGCCCTTGTGTATCCTGGACAAATGTTTGAGCACCTTTAAATCGACCTGCCAAGTCGCGAGAAACGATGATTTCAAACGCGACCGGTGGTGATGTGGTTTTATCTGAAAGTGCCACATCTGGATTTGCTTTCAGAGCGGCCAGCGTCGCAAATGTATCTGGAGTTCGAAAAGGCCAGCTCACTTTCACAATCAATCTGTCGTCGGCCACGTTCTTCAATTGTGACAGAATCCAGTTGATTCGTGCCTTTGCTCGAACCCGGTCCTCAGGAGCTTTCAGCTTCATCGAACAACTGACCGTCCGTCGTTTGAAATCGACTGCATATCGAATACGTGAAGCTGCATGAGGGATGTCAAATTCCGCATCAAGTCGATGGTCTGTCGCAAGCGACTGACAGTCGTCAGACAGACGTTTCATTGAGTCTTGAAGATATTCTCTCTTCATTGGTACTGTGACGCTCTGGCCAACAGCAACACTCATTTCGAGGGACAGGCTTCGGATAAACTGGTGCCAACTGCCAACACATTCCGAGACCTCCGTAGAGGCTTTGTTCACTGGCATTCCACTGTGAATTGTTCCGCAAACATCTTTCCATTCCGAGTTCATGCGGTCAAATGATGTGATCCCTGAGCTGGGATGTTGAAGATAGCGGGCAAACTCCGTCAGGATATATCCTTGGTCGTGATCGGCGACGCCGTAATGCTTCGTCCACATGATCGCTTCTGTGATCAGGTACATCCATGACCAGTGATAAACAGAAGCATTTCTGAGCTTGATTTTATTGAGTTGCAGCGGATGGTGGGTGGAATCAGCAACTGAAAGGTTTGAAATTGTGATGACGGCGTCGATTCCATGCTCTTTGCATAAATCAAGGTAAGATTCAATTTGTTCCTTGTTCAGATCGGCTTTGCCAATCTTGCTTTCTACCAGAGCACGCCATTCTTTGTTGCCTGTTTTTACAATCAGCAGGCCATCCGGTCGGATTCGGTTGGTGGGATCTCCTTTAAATACGATTTCGGTAAAACCCTGGATTTTTGACGTTTTCCCCACTCGGACCCCAAGAGATCCAAGCAACCCTTTCCCAAACTCTTCTACTGACATCATCGTCGCCAGCAAAATTGACGTGATCCGGCATTCTCGACTGGTATCTGCAACTGAAGGGATGAGTCGAGCTTTCTCGCCGCTTGCGAGAAATTCTGGACGAGGCAGGTCGAACAATGCCATTAGATGCCCTTGTGCAATAGAAACGAATGGCCCAACACACAGCAGTGACTATTCTTGGAACCACGCCGGGATTATGCAACTGTTCCCGCTCTTGAACTTTCAGGCCCCCGTCGCATAATCCTTTCAGGGGATAGGGTAGCTCCAGAACGTGTGGTATAGCCGACCACGCTTCCCCTCTTCTTTTCCTTTCGGCTGGGAATGGCTTCCCCTGATGTCAGGCGAATCTCAACATCTCTCTGAAGAAGAGACTCATAAGTTCATCGCGGCTCTCAATTCTCCTCCCCAAATGCCACACGGTATTTCAATGTGGGAGACGTACCGATCTGGCAAGTACGGATCAACGGGAATCTACACGCAGCGACAGCGCGAGAATCCATTTCAGACTTTGGAAGAACTGGCAGATTGGCTGGAGTCGGTTCTCGTCAACACTGACGACGATCAATACATTCGGAGACTTCTCGAGCTTTCGGAAACAGATGTCTTCCCGGCAAAAATTGAGCGGGCTCGGGTGGTGATAAATCATGCTGAGCGCTGGCGGGATTTTCTTTTGAAAAAAACGCACAAACGGCACCGCGCACCTGGAAGCTTGGACGAAGCAACGAACGCTTTGGCGGAATTGATTGTAGAGTTCCGGTCCGACAGTGATCGTGTTGCCTTAGAGGAGTCGGTACCTCCTGGAGACATGGTTCCAATTTGGGATGCAGAGCTTCATGAGTTGAAATGGAGAGGAGAGGTTGTTCGAGAAATTCGGCCGATAGCGAATAAGGCAATCAAGATACTGAATGCCTTTCAAGAGGAGGGATGGCCTCGGAAAATCTACAGCCCACTGGAACACTGTGAGAATTTGTCTGAGGCCGTCCGCACATTGAATAATGGATTAGTTCATCTTGTCTTCAAAAGAGATGGCTCGGCCGAAGGGATCCTCTGGTCGGAAGTCGATTCTGAATAGACCACACATCAATCCTACACAGTTCTCCCATTCATCTCCGCATTAAAGTCCACACAATGCGGGCATGCAACATACAACATCATCACTCATACAGGCTGCATCCGAACTGCTGCAGCAACTATCGGCTGACGAGATCCGTCGACGACTAGACGAGATCGACACGGAGTCTAAAACCCTCCGTACACTGCTTCGCTCTGTTGTCGCTAAAGAGACAGCACAGCGACGGAAGGGGGCTCGCCCATGAGTACCCCTACTCCTTCACCTCCCGGCCTTATTGACCGAAACGCAATCTATACCGCGTCTGAATTCTGTCGTCGCATGGGCATTGGCAACCATGCCTGGCGTTCGCTGAAACGTCAGGGTTTGCCTGTTACCCGGCTCGCAAAACGGGCATATGTGCGCGGTGATCAGTTTTTCGACTGGCTCGCCTCTCGGACGGAAGGGGGACAGTCGTGACGACACCTGCCCTCGAACCAGGCATTCTCCATTTTCCACATGACGAGCTTTCCGAGCGCTATATTGTCGGCGCTGCCATTTTATTTGGGCACATGCAAAGTGGGATCACGAGTAACCATTTCTATGACGCCCGTGCGAGGCTCGTTTGGTCTGCCTGTTTTCAATTGCATCAGCACAATGAGCTTACTGATTGTCCGCAAGAAAACATCGGGCGCGTCTATCGCTTTCTTAGAAATCAGAACGAATTGATTAATGCCGGTGGTTCAGCCTATCTCAATGGATTAATGGCGGCTCTTACACGTATCGACTTTGTTGATTATCATTCCGGAATTCTGAACGAGATGAAAATTCGCCGGGATTTAATAAAACAAGCCGAGGACCTTATCAGGTCTGCTTCGGACTTATCGAGTGACGTAAATGCTCTCATTGATCAGAACAGGGGGATTGCGTGATGGCTGCAGTCTCCAATATCGCCCCTCAATTCAAACCTTTCCCGCTGGAGCTGATCCCCTCCCCGGCTTGTAATTATATTGCAGACAAAGCAGTATCAATCGGCTGTGAACCCGGATCAATCGCATTACCGATGTTATCAGCACTTGCTGGAGCAATCGGAAATAGTTATCACGTCGAAGTAAAGAGGGGAGAGTGGTTTGAGCCAATTATTATATGGTCAGCAATTATTGCTCCTTCAGGCAGTAATAAATCAGCTTGCGTTAGTGCAGGTACTCGGTTTGTCGCCGAACGAGACGACGCATTGATTACTGAATTTGTATACGCAAACGACACCTACGAACGTGAACACACTCAGTGGACGTGTGACAACAAAGGCAAGCAAAACAAAGCCGATCCACCAGTGAAGCCCATTGCCAAGCGGCTACAGGTTGGAGACATCACTCTCGAAGCCTTGATTGACATTCTCACACATAATCCACGCGGCGTGTTGGCTTGCTACGATGAGCTTTCCCAATTACTGAGATCATTCGGGCAGTATAAAAGTCGGGGAGGAGCTGATGTTGCAAGCTGGCTGTCAATGCACCGAGCCGAGCGTATTACTGTCGATCGCAAGAACAACGGCGGGGTTCGATATATCCCCAAAGCTGCAGTCTCCATCTGCGGTGGAATCCAACCGGGAATCCTGAAAGACTGCTTGTCCGGCGAGAACACAGAAAACGGCTTGGCCGCCCGCTTTCTGTTTATTCGACCCCCTGAATCACCCAAAAAATGGAGTGACAGAGTTGTTGATGTTCTGCTCGAGAACCATATTCGTGCGACTTTCAACTATCTGATTTCGCTGAACTACGACGGACACCCCGGGGCATTGGGACTCTCTCAGGATGCCCAGAGATTGTTTAGAGAGTTCGCAGACGCTCACAACGAAGAACTCTTCGCCACTGATGGCCCCTTGAAATCAGCATACGCAAAACTGGAAGCCTACTGTGCGCGATTTGCGGGATTGTTTCACCTCCTGCATGCCTTCAACATAAACAGTAGACCGGAGCTATTGATTCAGGCCGAGACTCTCGAATCCGCTATCCGCTTGACGGAATGGTTCCGCTATGAAACCGAGCGGGTCTATCAGGGATTGTGCACTGAAGAGAATGAAGTCTCCGAACTGGTCCATCTGATTGTGACCCGGTTTAACGGGCAGGTCACGGCAAGACAGTTGGCCCACAGCAAGAAAAAATATCGTGCATCCGGTGCTTCTGCTGCTGCTCTTGACTTACTCCAGAAATCGAGAGCCGGGCACTGGGAGGACATTCAGACTGGTGGTCGGCCGGCTTCTGTGTTTGTGATTGATCCAGAAATCATTAGAGAAACATCGTATTTAACACACTTGGGTAACGGAACTCTCTGAAACATTGGTTTTATGAACTTCCGTTGTGTTACCCATATAGAGAAATGAAATAGCGTTTTTCTCCCTTTAATTTTATTTACTTATGCGGGTAACAGTAACAGAAGTCGACTTTCTCAGTGTTCTACGCACTTCCGTTACCATCTCCCCCTCTGTGGATAGGTGATTCATTGAGAAAGATGCAGGAAATCAGCCATAGGACGGGTAACAAAAGGCAACATGCGGTGACAGAAGTCCCCACAACCCTGTGTTCCCGGGTTTGTCCGGTGACAGAAGTGGTAACGAAATCGCCACCCGTTGGCGTCATCTGCCTCGGTGGCGATTCAGGGATTAGTGGCTTCGGTTTGACCGTCCGATTCCATGTCTCGCAACGATAACAAACCAAACAACTTGCGAGTTTTTATTGCGGTTAGTTAGCCAGAAAGTTAGCCCACGTGGGCGGAAAGTTGACGGTGAAAAGTCATGACACATCAGAACGGAATACCTATATCGGCATCACGTCGAACCCGTTTAAGGCACGGTCTCCGAGCAGGAAGATTGCCTCCTGGTTGTGCCGCGATTCGTCGGAGCATTGATCAGTTGCGTCGTCAGCTGGAAGACGCTTGCGTTGCTGCTCATGGAGAGATCGGCATCGTAGCCGCTGCTCAGATTCAGACCGCCATCCGATGGGAACGGCATGCCATGCTTGCCCAGAGGTGGTTGCGATTAAATGCCGATGCGCTCGAGCCGACAGAGCGCCTCAAATACTCATCTGACATCGCCCGGGCATCTTCAGAACGAGACAAGGTCATTTCAGCCTTGAATCTCAATGCTCGACGAGACGAGTTCAATCCGGCAGAACAGCTACGAGCCCGGGCCGCCCTGAGTCGCTCTCAGAGGCTCGAGCGGGTGGAACAGGTGTCAGACGTCATGTTTGTTCAGGAATCGCGGGACGGGGCCGCTCTGGATCTCACACAAGGGGGTGAACAATGAATCCTTCGGAATTTCGGGATGGGCTTCTGGTCGAGTCGAACGGTGAACCGAGAATGCTCGGTGAGATTATTGAACCGTGGCAACAAGCCGACTTCAAGGCGATGGATCCGGCCTGGACTGTTCTGGCCGGTTTCCCGGTCGAGGGTGATGTGATCCGTCGTTTCTGGTTGGAACGGGCGCGCGGTCACTCGAAAACGTCGGATATCGCAGTCGCTGTTCTCTGGCTGCTCTTGTTTGCCCCACGATCCGTCAAAGGGGTGGCAGCGGCAGCTGACCGGGATCAGGCCAAACTGTTGCTGGAAGCGATTCAGCGTCTTGTCTCGCTGAACGGCTGGTCAACGATCATTGATGTTCAGCAAGGGCGGGTCCTCAACAGGAAGACCGGCAGCGTGTTGGAGGTGATCACTTCGGATGCAATGACCTCCTATGGATTGCTGGTCGACTTCATCGTCTGCGACGAACTGACCCACTGGAGAAACCGAGACCTGTGGGATTCCCTGCTCTCCACAGCGGCGAAGAAATCCCGCTGTCTGCTGCTGGTGATCACGAACGCCGGATGGTCAGATAGCTGGCAATACGAGACACGCGAACTGATTCGGGAGAATCCGGAGTGGTTCTTCTCTCACCAGGATGGACCGGTCGCTTCGTGGATTACGGAAAGCTCTCTCGCAGAACAACGGTTGCTTCTACCCGAACCAGCCTATCGTCGATTGTGGTTGAATGAATGGTCCAGTGGAACCGGCGATGCCCTGACCGGGGAAACGATTGATGCTGCCGTCGCTCCGGAACATGCGCCAATGAGCGGTCAGGAATCGGGATTCGCTTTTGCCGCTGGTTTGGACCTGGGTGTCAAACGGGACAAGTCCGCATTGGCGGTCGTCGGCAAAGACCGAAGTAACCGGTTGTGGCTGGCGTACTCGCGGACATGGTCCCCCGGCCCCGACGGGATGGTCGATCTGATGGATGTGGAGGAGACGATTCTGAGCGTGGCCCGACGGTTTCGTGCAGCCGTCAGCTTCGATCCATGGCAAGCCGCTTTAATGCGTCAGCGAATTGCCAGTAAGGTCGGTATGAAGGAGATTCCGTTCAGTGGTTCCAATCTTCAGGCGATGGCAACCGCCACACTCGAAGCCTTCAACAGTCGCAACATTTCTCTGTTTCTCAATGACGAACTGATCGGCGATCTGAAACGGTTACGGGTCGAGGAGCGGAGTTATGGATTCCGACTGGTCAGTCCCCGAACGGGAGCAGGGCACGGCGATCTGGCGACGGCATTTCAGCTTGCGGTGCTGGGGACGAAAACCATTCAGGCTCAGCCGGTCTATGGTTCGAAGCCTCAAGGGGCCAGAGGCGGTTTATATATTGACCTCGGACGAAGCTATCAAAGTTGCACAGGGAAGCGAATCTTTTAACAGGAGAGATATCATAAATCCTGTCCGACCTGATAACTGAAATATTTCAGAAACTGGCGATAAATAATAAATGTTAATTCACATTACAGATTCGAGAAACCTGCTTGAGGTCGCTGACGAGTTGTCACGCGGACTGGAAGGAATCCTGACCGCCATTGGAACGGAGATGGCCGGGTTTGTTCAGGAGGATTTCGAAACGAAGTCACGCGGCGGCGCCGGAGCGGAGGGGATTACATGGTCTCCCTTGGCAGAAGCCACCGTCAAAAAGCGAATGCGGCGAACGAAGGATAAGACCAACACGCAAATGCAGATCGGTGTAGATACTGGCCTGATGCGGATGTCGATCCAGCCGGGGTTCTCAGCCGGTGATTCACTGGGCGGTAACGTTCTGGAAGTGAGAGGGAATGAGGTCGAAGTCGGTTTCGGGCGAAAGTATGCGAAGTATTTCGATGAGGGCAAACCGGCCCGTGCCTCTAAGTCGTCAGGGAAAAAACAGCGACTCACAGGACTCTCTGAAATGCGAAGCGATCTTTCTGGTGAGGTCAGGGACAAGACGCCACACAAACCCGACATGAAGTCGAGTGCCCCCCAACCCGCCCGGAAGCTCATTCCCGACAACATTCCCGAGGCATGGGTGGAAGCTGCCGAAGCGATCGCCGAAGAATGGGTCGAGGACTTATTTAACAAGAACATTAAAGGATAAGACATTGATTACGCTCAACTGCAAGGTTGATTCAACGCCGGTCGAAGACGGCACATTTACGCTCATCCTGGAACCATTTAATGCTGCCGAGTTAATCGGCTTCATGAACGACCGGTTTCGCCAGGGGCGATCCATCGCGAGTACCGATTTAGTTCTGTTCGCTCTTCAGTATGTCGTGGACTGGCGCGGTGTTCTGTCTCCGAACGGGCTTCCCCGGCCATTCGACTGGGAGGTGTTTCGTGAGTGCTTTAAGGAAAACGATTCGTTCGCCATGGCTGTCATGAAATCCGTTGAATCCTGGTTAAGTGAGGTCTGTCAATAATGGCCACAACCCTGACGATCCGGACCGATATCGAACAGGCTCAGCGCGGACTGAAACAATTGTCCCGGGAGTTGGACAACACCACCGACGCCGCGAAGTCGATGGGGCAGGATTCCGAAAAGGCCATCGACAGGATGGCCGATTCACTGGAGTCTGTTGAAGATCAGGCTGGAGATGCTGCCGACGCGCTGGAGGAGGTTGCCAGCCCCGGAACGATCCAGTCCGTTGAGGAGCTGCGGTCATTATTGGATCAGGCGAGCGAATCCGCGGAGTCGGTGGGAGAATCTGCAGAACAGGCTGGACAGCAGGCGGAGCAGTCGTTCGAGCAGGCGGGTCAGAAACTGGATGAGTTCCTGCGGAAATTGAAAACGGCGGAATTACAGCAGCGTCAATTCAATAATCAGACCAGAGGTTCAGGACAAAGCTTAAAGACAGCGACCGATCTGCTCTCCACATTCACGAAGGGGTTAGGTCAGTCCGGACTGGCTGGTGGTGTCGGTGCTCTGCTTCCGAAATTGATGAGTCTCACCAGGTTTATGGGAGGTCCCTGGGGTTTTGTCCTGAGCACGGGAGCCGGATTACTGGGATCACTGACTGTTGAATATCTCAAGAATGCAAAGTCGGCCGAGGAGAATGAGAAGGCCCAGCGGCGGGAAGCGGATGCGATTCGCGATCTGAATGATGATCTCAAGGAACAGATTTCGTTGGTCCGGGAGAGACGGGAGGCCAGCCAGCAGGCAAATGAAGCGGAGTTGGATCGGCTGACCGGGGAACGTGAGGATTTAGCGAACACCATCGATGAACTGAAGCGTCGGCGCGAAGCGGCAGTTGACCCGAACTTGTCGAAGCAGCTTGATCAGCAACTTGCTACCGCTCGAATGGATTTGTCAGAAGCCGAACGTCGTTCCGATGAACTCCAGTTCCAGATTGCCCGCCAGAAAACAGAAGCGAACAAGGCGGCTGCCGAAGAAGAGAAGCGGCGTCACGAATACCTGAAACGTCAGAAGCTCGCCGAGGAACTGGAAGAGGCCGACAGGGAACGCGAACGGAACATGCAGGTCAAACGGGACCTGGAACAGACTCTGGAAGTGGAACTCGATCCGCACGGCTCCATGAAAAAGCGAGCCGATGAAGAACTGGCCCAGAGGAAGAAGATTTTGGAGCAGGCCAAGTTGGACAACGATGAGTTTGTCCGACTCTGGGAACAGGCACAGGAAGTTCATCGCCGCAAGATGGACGAGATCAACAAGCAGATTGAGGCACGAGAGCAGAAGCTCAAGGAAGCGGAACTCCAGAAGGAAGCCCAGCTCTATCAACAACACGCCGAAGGGATCAAGGAAGCAATTCACGGTCCCGATGCGCTGGCAGCAGGGAAGCAGTTGATTGACCAGATTTCCCCTCAGCAGATTGCACAAGAGATCGCCAAGCAACGGACGGAACAATCAGACGCTCAGAAAAAGCTGGACGATGTTCTCTATCGCCAGAAAAACGTTGGTGACGTGTCCGACCTGGATGTCCGTCGCGCTGAGCGTGAACTGGAGCAGGAACGTCGACGTCAGCAACGAACCGCCATGCAGCAGATGCAACGTGGTCAGATTGATCCGAACGAATTAGCGATGGCCCAGAGCGAAAGCGTCGACGCCCTTCTGAGGAATTCCGAGACTAATGCACAAGTAAGCCGTCAGGGGATCGAAGCAATGAGACAGGCCGCTCAGATCGCCATCCGCAACGAAGAGGAGCTCGCTCGACAACAACACGAGATAAAGCAACTCAAGAACGTGTTCGAGCAAATCACCAGCAATCAGAAGCGTCGCGCCCAACGGGGAGGCGGACGCGGTTAACAAATCACATTCCCCCTGATTCACAACTTCACAACCTGAAAGGTTTAGTAATGTCCAGCAATGATTCACGTATTCCTGATGTCCGCGAAGAGATATTCCCAAAGCCATTCGCAGAACAGAACCCCGAATCGGGTACGAAGCGGATCGTCTGGTTTGTTCCTCCAATCAAGGGACACTTTGAACACGTCACGATTCCCGCATATAAGGCGCTCACTCCTGATGACATTAAGACCCTGATGGAGGCGGATCTGCATGAACGGACCGTTGCTGCCAAACGGCTTGGTTTGCACATTATCCATCATTCCGATGAGGAAGGAGCCAAGTTAGTTGAACGGGGCCGGGCTCACCGAAAACTCTGGGCCGAACTGGCTGATCATTGGTTTGGAGTGACGGAAATTGTGGCAGACGATGTGAATGCCATTCTGAAGGAACTGCAGATTTCAGAAATGAAAGCCTTTGAAATCAGGAACCGTGCGGTTCAGCCGATCAAAGACCATGTCGGCAAGGTCTCTGATGAAGATCTGGAAAAAGCCAGACAGGAACTGGAAGAGTTTGAGAAGACATACACGAAAGCGGAGATCGATGATTCCCGCCGTCTGAGTCATCGCTGGGCCGAACTCCATAAGCGGCCACGAGAGATTCTCAAGGCAAGGGGACTGATTCGGAACGCACAGGAAGAATACCCCCTCCTCTTTCAGACTCCCGAAGATAGAGCCCGGCTTCATCCCCTGAAACGGAAAGCGACGAAGGAGAATATCGTCAATGCCAACAACTCCCGAACAGACAAAACCGAAGCAGCCCCGAATGCCTCCAGCACTGAAGATTCCGGGGAAAGTCCGACTCGTTAAAGACTGCCTCAAGGTCGGTCGCTGGCTGACCGGTCATGATCTGAGTGGGAACCCTGAATACTGGAACGTGACGATTCCCCTGCTGGACTGTCTCGTCTCCAACTTCAATTCCCAGTTCACCGCCGGTCACTATCACCCGCTCCAGTGGGGACACGGTTCCTCTGTGATCGGGGAATCACCTCAGGCCGGAATCGACCTAATCCGTCAACTCTGGCGCGATGGGGAGACCCTCTATGCAGGTGTTTATGTCTCTCCTGACGTGGCCCGGAATCTGACGGCCATGAATCGTCAGGTGTCTGTTCGCGTCGTCCCCAGTTGGGGAACACAGGCGGGTGAGTCGTGGTCTGATTCACTCATTCACATCGCCGTCGTCGACCATGCCGCCGTTCCCGGGCAGAAACCGTTCATGCAACTGTCAGCCCGTTCTCGCCAACCTCGAACCGTTTCGATTCCAAATCAACGCCCGTTTCGTTCTCTTGCCGCAAAGGTCAATACCATGGATCTTCAGAAACTCGCCACCCTGACCAATCGTCTCCTGAACCAGATTCAACCAGGCTTGAAAATTCCCGATGTGGCGACAAGTTCACCGGAATCCTTTCTGATTGCCCTCTCACTGGCGACGGACATCCTGGTCGGAACCGAGAACGGACAGCAACAGGCCGTTGTCAATGATCTCTCCGCCCGGTATCGCCAGCCCGCTCGCCGCGTGACGTCCATGACTGAACAACAAGCCAACGCCCGGGCTCGTAAGTTGCTGGGGCTGGATTGACTTCCCTTCAAGGAGCAACAGTGACCGAACGAAAATTAAATACCGAACTGGATGAGGAAGCCGCCGAGTGGTGGCAGTTCCGTGACGATCCGGACGTCGTTAAATGGCTGGCGACTCATTACCTTGAGTTCGCCAAGAAATTGGCATGGGGGATCTATCACCAGAATTCCCACCGCTCACTGGAGTTTCAGGAACTGGCCTGCGCGGCGTCGCTGGGATTGCTGGAAGCAATTCACAGATTCCAACCGGAATCGAACGCGGCATTCACATCTTTCGCAACGTGGCGGATTCGAGGTGAATGCGTTGACGTCGCCCGCGCAAACGACTGGGTTCCTCACTCTGTCAGAACCAGGGAGAAGAAAGGGAAGATTGAAGTCCCATTCATGTTCCAGTTGAAAGAAACGACCGATCTCCTGGTGAAAGAGGAGCATGGTGACGTTCCTGATCTGGAAGCCATCATCCCGTCGATCCCGCAGCAGCACCAGAGAATCGTCCGGAACCTGCTGAAGTTTACCCCGGAAAAGGTCGCTCATCTCGAACACTGCAGCGTCGCTGCCATTTTGGCCATCGCCGGGAGATCCATCCGGCTGGCACTGGATGGGTAGCGCCAGATCAGCACAAACAGATTCAAAATCCTCTCTGCCCGTGTGCCCCCTCGGTTCCGTCTTCAGTTCTTCCGAGGGGGCCTCTTTATGCGCATTGGCAGTCTGGATATATGTTAGCAAAAGTGTCAGAAACACCTGCTCCCGATACCTGTTCAGACGCGAACCAACCTCCATCCGACCGATAAGAAAGGCCGTCTTTTGCGGCTATCCGACCACTATCCGACTCCTATCCCGAACCTTGGTTCTCTTTAGGAAACCGACGCTCTATCCTGCTGAGCTACGGGAGCGGATATTGTAACTTCATTCTTGTAATCAGTTTGCGGATTTGTGGGCTACCCGGCGATCTCTTCTGCTTTTCTCACCGTTTACTCTGGCATGTGTCCGGGAATTACGGGTTGCAGCAATGAAAACGCTGGGACTCATGCTGTCACATGATAGACCAAATCGGTCTGAAAGTCGCCCCATTCTACGGTCCGCCGTCAGTTGTCAACAGACAAGCGGTCTGTCATCTGAACCTGCATCCTTTCTTCACAGGTCCATCTCTGATAAAAATTGGGGCCACAAGAAAAATTCGATTGGCAAGAACGCCGCCCATCAAACAACAGCTGCTTATCTGAAATGACCCAACCCGCAAAACTCGCTCTCGCGGATGGAACCGTGTTCTCTGGAATCCAATTTGGAGCTACCGGAGAGGTTTATGGAGAAGTTGTCTTCAACACCAGTTTGACCGGTTACCAGGAGATCCTCACCGATCCCTCGTATAACGGGCAGATTGTGACGATGACCAATCCGCTGATCGGTAATTACGGAATCAATCCGGTCGATGTTGAAAGCGACAAACTCGCCCTGCGTGGTTTTGTCGTTCGTGAGTTGTGTCGTGAACCGAGCAACTTTCGATCGGTTCAGTCGCTCGATGATTACCTGCGGGAACACAATATTATCGGAATTGAAGGGATCGACACCCGGGCTCTTGTGAAGCGGATTCGCACACAGGGAGCAATGACCGGTGTCTTGTCGACAGTGGATCTCGACGATGCCTCACTCGTGGAAAAAGCCCGCTCGAGTCCCGTTCTGGTGGGGCAGGATCTGGTCTGCCAGGTGATGCCGAAAGAAAGTCATCCCTGGGAAGAAGGGTTGAATGAATATGTTCTCGATCCCATTACTCCCCATGTCAGCCGTCGCTCCAGCAATGGCGACACGGAGCCACATGTCGTGGCGATTGATTATGGAATGAAGTGGAACATCCCCCGGCATCTTCAGGAAATGGGATGCAAGGTGACCATCGTCCCGGGATCGGCCACTTCAGCAGACATTCTGGCGTTGAGTCCAGATGGAGTCTTCCTTTCCAATGGGCCTGGGGATCCGGAACCTCTGGAATATGCGGTCGACACCATTCGTGGACTGCTCGGCAAGAAACCGATTTTCGGGATTTGCCTGGGGCACCAGCTTCTGGGACTGGCTCTGGGAGGTCGCACCTTCAAGCTGAAGTTTGGACATCGGGGAGCGAATCAACCGGTGCTCAACGTGAAAACCGGACAGGTGGAAATCACGTCACAAAACCATGGTTTTGCCGTCGATGCCAGCACTCTCCCTGAAGGAACGGAAGTGACCCATCTGAATCTGAATGATCAGACGGTCGAGGGAATTCGCCATCCGGGGCTGGGAGCGTTCAGCGTTCAATATCACCCCGAGGCCAGTGCCGGACCGCACGACAGCCACTATCTGTTTCGCCAGTTCCTTGAAGAAATTCAAGGGGCCACGGCCTCTGCCTCGTAAATGATCGACATTGCTTCCGCACCATCCGATTGAGGGGAGGGTGTGTTGTTTCACCTCAGAAATTCGATTCAGGCTCATCACATGGCTTTGCAGCAAACTTTGATTCTACTGAAACCGGATGCCGTTCAACGCCGCCTTGCCGGACGGATCCTCACCCGCCTTGAAGACCGTGGCCTGAAGATCTGTGCATTGAAACTGCTGAAGGTCACCTCTGAGCAGTCGAAGCTGCACTATGCCGAGCACGTTTCCAAGCCGTTCTATCCACAACTGGAAGAATTCATCACTTCCGGGCCGGTTGTGGCCTTGATTGCAGAAGGACCCGAGGCGGTTCAGGTTGTTCGGGATATGATGGGAAAAACCAATTCCAGGGAATCGGCTCCCGGAACCATTCGGGGAGACTTCGGTCTTTCCCGCCAGATCAACCTGATCCACGGCAGTGACAGCCCGGAATCCGCCCAACGGGAAATTGGCATCTACTTCCGTCCGGAAGAGATTGTTTCCTACGAATCGACTCTGACCGAATGGGTCTGCGCCGACGAAGAAAAGTAATCGCGCCCGCGTCAAATCAAAAAAACAAATCCAAAGAACCAGGAACCAGAGGCTTGCTCATGGAGCGTCTTTGGTTTCTGGTTCTTTTCTTTCTCAGCCTTCAGGGACCCACGATCGTTCACCCCGAAGGAGATCCGCATTACTTGGTTCACCGATAAAATTGTGTTGACAGATGTTTCTGGCGCTGTTAATCTGGACGTCCAGATAGAGTTGTTAAATAGGACGTCCATTGTAAATTTTTGAGTGAAAAGCGATGGCCTCAAAGTCCAATCTCGAAATTGCCTATCTCCATATTCGCGAGCAGATCGAATCCGGGATCGTTCGGCCGGGGCAGCTTCTTTCCCGCCGTAAAATTGCGGAGGAAATTGGTGTCGGGTCAACCGCCGTTCAGCTGGCTTTGGCACAATTGGAGCGAGAAGGGATTACCGAGAGCCGGCCACGAAGTGGCACCTATGTTCGGGAGTTGTCTGAAAAGGAATTTCTGGATCTCTGTGATGTCCGTGAACTGGTGGAGCCATACGCCGCAGCACTTGCGGCAGAGCGGATTGAGCCTGATCAGATTCAGGTGTTATGGGATTCCTGTCAGCGTTACAGACGAATCCGGGAAGAGGCCCCTCGGCACAAGCACACTGTCGACACATGGCTGCTGCGATGTCAGGTGATTCGTGAGGAATTGATCTTTCACGGAACCATTCTGCAGGCATCTGGAAATGACGTTCTCACCAAACTGGTTTCGACGCTACGACTGATCAGTCAGGTCAGCCCCCAGCTGGTCTATGAGGGGGGCCAGGATCATGAGAATAATCCTGAAGTGATCGCCGTGGAGCATGAGGGGATTGTCGAGGCGATCAAAGCTGGCGATGCCTCGCTCGCCCGGGAGAGAATGTTCAATCACATTCGCGGAGCACGTATTCTTGTGCAGAAGAACTGGCCCACTTCGAAATCAAATCAGAAGAAGCCTGTTCGATTATGAGGGTGAAAACGCTGCAGTCTTTGTTTGTATCTGATTTTATAGATTGTATGCCGTATTTAATAAAAAGTGTATCTATCTCTTCTGTTTAGTAACAATAAAGAGTGTGTCATGCGAAACTCCCGTCATGGATTCACGTTGATTGAGCTTCTGGTTGTCATTGCGATTATCGCGATTCTGGTTGCATTACTGCTTCCGGCAGTTCAACAGGCGCGGGAAGCAGCGAGGCGATCTCAGTGTAAGAATAACTTTAAACAGGTCGCCCTTGCTATTCATAATTATCATGACACGCATAGCGTGTTTCCACTTTCGGATCATCGCTCAACATCAGGCACCTGTGCTGATGCGCTCTATACCGGACAGTTCTTTCGCTATTCCTGGGGAGCGATGATTCTTCCATATATCGATCAGGTGCCGCTTTATAATAACTTCGATTTCTCAGTCAATTACAATGCCGGTAAGAACATTCCGGTTTCGTTACAGACCGTGGGGGCGACAGTCAATATGTACCTCTGTCCGACAGATCCTCAGGGGGACCCTCGGTGCGTTCACACGGGGGTAATCGAGAATAGCCCAAGCGGCAGGGATGATCTGGGCCGTTCGAATATGGCTGGTATTGGAGATTCCGTGTATGCCTTTTGCACTCCCGTTTATTCTGGATCAGGAGCTTATCCGGCAACAGCGCTTCCCAACGGTGTCTGGGGAAAAACCACCGGAGACGGAATTCTGGGAAACAACTTTAAAGTGAGTATGCGTGATGTCACTGATGGAACTAGCAACACCATTCTGGTCGGAGAAGTCACTGGCGGTGGACGTGGATTGAATGACTGCAATGAATGGGCAATCAATAACCAGACAAGCACTGGACCGGGAATTAACAATATCTACACAACACCCGGAGGGGCGACAGCATGGGATCGAAATCTCAGCCAGCATCGGATGGGAATTTCGAGTTACCATGTTGGGGGATGTCATGTTGCCATGGCTGATGGAAGCGTCCGCTTTCTGAATGAAAATATGAATGGAAGTACGCTACAGGCACTTGGAAGCCGTGGCAAAGGCGACCTTATTGGCGAGTACTGATCCCACTGTGGGATTCAAAAATCGCCAGTCCATATGTCGATCCGGAATCTACATACTGAATATTCAACGGATTCACCAGCTCTTTTTATCGTTGTTCTTCGGCGCCTTGGCTCGTCTTTAGTTCGCTCGTTCTGTTCCCGGAAATTCTATGAAGAATTCACGTTCACACGTTTTGAGTCTTTTATTGCTTGTCTTAGCTTTGGGGTGTCAGCAGAAGGTGGACGGACCATTCAGAGTGCGGCTTTATGGTCAGGTCACATTAAACGGAAAGTCGCTTGAAACAGGAACAGTTCACCTGATTCCGCTCGATGGGGACCGGGCCAAAATGAGTGGTGCAGAAATCGTCAACGGAAGCTATGACGTTTCAAATAAGGGAGGGGTCATTCCCGGAGAGTATCGCGTTGAATTCACTGCAATGAAATCCATCCCTCCGTACATCGGCGGGGACGGTAGTGAAGTGACAGTCGAGCAATATCTTCCTCCCAAATTCAATGAAAAGTCAGAATTTACATTGTCTGTGGAGGGAAAATCTCGATCCATGAAACATCATTTTGAACTCAAGGATTAACGTCGCATCGGGAATATCGTTCAGAAGATATTTTGAAAACACCCATAACAATAAAATGTTCTATCAGGAGGATTACTTAGTGAAGTCTTTCAGATTTATTTTGGTTGCGCCCCTTGTCGTCTTATTGGTATTCCTGAGCAATTCTGCATCATCAGTGAAAGCTGCACCTCCAGCGGGTGTAAAGTCCTCTCCTGATGTCGTGATTTATGACGGAAAATATCCGGGGTGGCCTTGGATCACGACCGGTTCCGACGGAACGATGTATTGCGTGTTCCGTGATGGGACCGAACATGGGTTTTCAGCAACTGGTGTCGCCCTGTTCACGAAAAGTACGGATCGCGGACGGACCTGGTCACCAGCGAGTGTGATCATCGATGAACCCGGTGTCGATGATCGGAATGTGGCAATCGTTGAGCTTCCGAATGGTGAACTCTTTGTGACATACAACACCTACGCCCGTGATCCAGAATCAAAGAAGACGACATCACAGGTGATGTCCATTCGTTCAAAGGATGGTGGCAATCATTGGGAAAAGCCGCAGGTCGGCCCTGTTTCAAACAGCCAGTCCAAGTCTGCTGCTATTGTTTTGAAAGACGGCTCTCTGGTCTGGCCATATTATATTGCCCCCAAGAACGGAGCGGTTCTTTCCATATCCAAAGACATGGGAGCAACGTGGGAATCGATTCGTATCCCTGAGTCCGCTGATTTCACTGGAGACGAGTGGGATTTGGTTGAAGTTTCTCCAGGTCACCTGATCGGAATCTTTCGAAATGCAAATCGCAGCAAACCGGCGGCACTCTGTTTCTCGGAAAGTCTCGATGGTGGACGAACCTGGACAGTGCCGGCTTCGACCAATCTGATGACGGGGATGTTTGCCCCCGGTCAGATCTTCCTTCAGGGGAATAAGCAGACCCCGACAGTTCTTTATCCCGACCGGCGGATGATTTCGATTTCCGCCGCCAAAACGAATGATAAGGCGATGCTGAAATGGGATACAGACAATTTATTGAACTGCTATCTGTACAACGCCGATCAGTCACGAATTCCGGATGGAAGCTATGCTGTTTCCGCCCCAACCGGAAATCCCAATGAACGCCTGATCGTCGATTACGAAATCCGTCCGGATTCAAAACGGATTACAGGATACTTCGTAACATTCCCGGAAAACTGGTGAGAGAAAAATTCCTGGTTGTCATCAAGCTCCAGAACACAATTTCACCGTGGCCCCTTTTAGGATTCAATTGAGACGATGCGAAAGAGCCGCATTAAATCCAAACTCCTTCAAAATGAACCGGTTCTTATTACCGCGCTTCATTTCTTTGATCCCTCTGTCTATGAACTCGCGAGCCTGTTAGGGTTCGATGGTCTATGGCTGGATCTCGAGCATCACGGAACATCGGTTGAAACGGCTTCACAACTGATTCGAGCCTCCCGGGTCGGCTCGTCAGATGTCGTGGCTCGGCCAGCAAAAGGGGAGTTCATGAGAATGGCCCGACTGTTGGAAGCAGGGGCGAATGGAATCATGTATCCTCGCTGTGAAGATGCAGACGAAGCGCGAGAACTGGTCCGCTGGGCGAAATTCGCTCCGATGGGGACTCGCGGTTTTGATGGCGGTAACGGGGACATGCCGTATTGCATGGAAGACATGGCCGAATATGTTCGCGTTGCCAATCAGGAGACGTTTCTGATTGCTCAGCTGGAAGATCAGCGTGCGGTCGCGAATGCGGACGAAATTGCATCTGTTCCCGGCATCGACATTCTGTTTTTCGGCATTGGAGACTTCACCGTTCTGAACGGAATCCCCGGTCAGTTCAATCACGACTCCGTCTGGGAGGCGATCGAAACGGTTGCGACCGCCGCCAAACGTCACGGGAAAGTTTGGGGAACTCCTTGTTTCAATCCAGCGCATGCCGAACGGTTGTTAAATCTGGGGGCTTTATTTCTGTCTCATGCCTCAGATCTGGTTCTGGTGAAGCAGGGGCTGGAAGGGATTCAGGAGAATTTTGAACCGCTTGGATTTACCTTTGGCGGTAAAGGCTCCTCTGCGGCACACCAGAACGGCTATGCGATGTCCAGAATGTAGTGCCTTGTCAGGCTTCAAATTGAGGGTTATCTCACATGTTCCGCGGCTCGTTGGCCGCTCCCGTTTCGATTCTTTCACCCTAATTTTTAATGCTGACGTAACAGTAGCATATTGGTCTAAAAATCGTACCAGAGGCCCCAGCCGATTTGCTGTTCGCTGTTATCATAGAAGGTGTACTGAGGACTTCCGCCGTTGTAGAAGAAAAGTCCTGTACGGAGTGTTCCCGCGTTGAGCCCTTCACCTCGCCATGCCCAGCCTGCCTGAAGATTTACGTTCCCGCCGAAGTCCAGTTCTTCCCGAAGGTGCCCGTTGATTGCAAAGAAGGGGGCTCCCCGAATGCCGGTCGGATGTGCTGGTCCGTAATCAAATCCGAATTGGAAATGCCACGGCTCTGCAAAGTCCCGGGAGAAGGCGTAATCCGCTTCTCCATAGATCCTGAGCTCGGGACTTGGATTATAGGAATATCCTAAATAGAGCGAGTCCCGATAATAATCGATTCGATTAAAGGTCGGGTGTCGCACCATATATTCGTCACCAGCATGGGAGCTGACATGATAGAATCCGAATTTCCAGGCATGCGGTCCCCGACGATAGGTAAGGGGAATATCATACCGATAGTCGGTGCCGGTCATATCGAGGTTGTTTTCGGCATCCTGTCGAAGTTTGGCTCCCCCCAGAATGTCCAACTGGAATCCCTCTTCGGCGTACCGTTCCCCAAAACGGACAAGCCCGATACGTCCGCCGATGTGTGAATCAAGATAGCGTTGTCCTCCCACATCCTTGAGGTACTGCGTGGATAAGCGAGGTTCCGCCGCGCTTGCCCAGTAAGTTCGATAAAGAAAGCCCTGGGGAAGAAGCGTCCATCGCCAGGTGGGGGAAATGATCTGATGGGCCCCGACTCCGGAAAGCAGCCCCGGTGGCATTGCTTCCTGTGACGTATAGGGATTTTGCGACTGTGGAAACGGGGCCTCGTCGACGCATTCTCCCAGTGGCATTGTAAATGACGTGGGTGTGAGCGAGGTCTCGGAAAGTGAAGGCTGCGTTTGAACCGGTGCCGGATCGAATACTTGTGACGGTGTCTGAGCCGCCACGATGGAGACACTGCATTCCAGCAGCACCGCCGTGAAGATTGCCAGTCTGAGTCGTCTCCGTATCTGCATGTGTCTCACGAGGTGTTTCAATTTGAAGCGGTCATCCGGAACGAGCGAGATTCCGCCGACTGCTCTTTAAGGCCGCGAACAAAACCTCTCAAACCATGAGAATTTCCTTTCCGCGAGCGGACCGGTGTCAGTTTTGTTAGGGGGTTTTTAGAGCCTTTTGCACCAGTGCGTCGACGGGATCTCGCCGTTCTCCTACGATCTGTTCACCGAACCGGCAGAATATGCCCAATGTCATCGCCTGCTCGCCGTATTCTTAATGTTACATTACAGTTCCGATCGGAACCCGATCTGGACTCTTGCGAATTCATCACATGACATCACTGGATCACATCTATTCTTACGACTACGAACTTCCAGGCGAACTGATTGCCAGCACGCCGGTTGATCGTCGCGACGCTTCGCGCTTGCTGGTGATTCGCCGGGAGACCGGGGCCATCTCCCATCACCGGTTTCACGAACTCCCGGAATTGCTGAATTCGGGAGATCTCCTGGTGGTGAACGATACCCGAGTTGTTCCTGCACGACTGATGGGAATCAGAGCACAGACCGGGGGGAAATGGGAAGGTCTCTTTTTGAGACAGGAAGAAAAAGGACGATGGCGACTGATCGGACAAACTCGAGGACGTCTGCAACCGGCAGAACGACTGACATTGTTTCCAGCGGGAGAATCCATTGCAGATGCTTCCGCAACATTGGACCTGATTCTGGAAACACGTCACGAAGACGGCACCTGGACTGTTCGCCCCGATTCGGAAATTCCCACGCTGGAACTTCTTGAACAGTTTGGAGCGTTGCCGTTACCCCATTACATGCAACGGGATGCGGAACGGAGCGACAAAGACCGATATCAGACCACGTACGCCGAAAAACCGGGCGCCGTCGCCGCCCCGACGGCCGGATTGCACTTTACTCCGGAGTTGTTCGAACGCTGCCGACAGAGACAGATCGATCGGACACAAGTGACGCTTCATGTCGGACTGGGGACGTTCCGCCCTGTCAGTGTGGAGCGTCTGGAAGAACACAAAATGCATTCGGAATGGTGTGAACTCCCCGCCAGCGCCGTTGACCAGATTCTCCAGGCAAAGCGTCACGGGCATCGTGTCGTTGCTGTCGGAACGACATCGGTCCGGCCACTGGAAACAGCCGCCAGACAGGGACCGCTCCAACCGTGGCAAGGAGAGACAAATCTCTTCATCCGTCCGCCGTATTCCTTTCAGGTTGTCGACGCTCTGGTGACGAACTTTCACCTCCCCAAGTCCACTCTGCTGATGCTGGTCTGCGCCTTTGCCGGTCGTGAACTGATGATGCAGGCCTATGCGGAAGCGATTCGCGAACGTTACCGTTTCTTCAGCTACGGCGATGCCATGCTCATTCTCTGACGAACTCTGACGAAAAGCTGTTCTGACGCCAGATTTTCGTCATTTTTGTAGTCGGGGGCGTCTGGTAAAATTTTCAACAGATGATTGACATTCAACAATATGTCGGCGACCATAAGAAAGATGATGGAATGACTCAGGGTTCAATGTGATCCTGAGTCCTGTTCCGATGAAGATTTCCTGTCTGAATGTTTTGATCTCCCCACTGAATCCAGTCGTTTCCGAAATGAGAGCATTTTCCGATTTGCCTCGGAATCCTGGCACCTGATTTTCGTTCCGTAATAATTTCCAAAAAACAACGCATCACATCGCCAACAGACGCCGCCTGCAGTCCATTGTCGGACTGAGCAAGAGATTTTGTTGACGCAACCATTGATTCGCGAGGCAATGATGTCTGCCGCGAGAATTCCGATGATCGGAATCGTGGGGGGAATCGGTTCAGGGAAAACCACCTTGACCAGCGCCTTACAGCACTACTTTCGTAGCGAACGACTTGATGCCGACCTCGCCGGGCATCGAGCCTTGCGATGTGCTGATATTAAACAGGAACTTGCCGATCTGTTCGGTCGGGAAATCCTGGATCAGCAAGGAGAAATCCACCGGCCTGCATTGGCTGCCAAAGTTTTTGGAAATCACCCGGAACAGGTTGCTGCACGGAAACAACTGGAGCGGATTGTTCATCCGGCTATCAGGGAAGCCCTGCTGGCTGAAAAACAAAAACAGGAACTTTCTGGTCAGTGTGATCTCCTCTTGCTGGACGCTGCACTGATGATGGAGTCTGGTTTATCAAAGTTGTGCGATGCAATTGTTTTCCTTGACGTTCCCCGATCGGTACGACTGGCCAGGGTGCAACAGCGAGGCTGGACTGAAGAGGAATTTCAGCGACGCGAAGCAAGTCAGTTGACTCTGGCAGAAAAACGCGAAGCCGCAGATTTTGTACTGGATCTCACCGGACCCCATGAACATGAAACCATAGACGACTCGAGTCGACGGCTGGCGGAATGGATTTGTAGCCGATTCCCCCAGGTTCACTGTTCTTCGCCGGTTCCTGTTAACTGATTCCCACTCTCATTCGTTTTTGAAGCTCATTCGTATTTGAAGATTGTCAACTCCGCCCGGCCCATCAGTGACCAGCGGCGACCTGTCCCCTCCCTAGCGACTCAATCTGAGGACACCATGCCACGACCCTCTTCCACTTCCACCTCTCGCGTCCGTTCGAACGACGCTGATGCTTCCGAACAGAACGGTCAGACGAACGACGTGGAAGCGATCTACGATCCCGCCGACAGTCGTTACGAAGAAGCCAAGCGAGGAGAAATCCACATCGCCGCCTTGCAGCGGATGACGATGAAGGAACTGATCGAACTCGCCAAGGCCGAAAACGTCAGTGAATACACCGGTCTCAAGAAGCAGGACCTCATTTTCCGCATCCTCAAAGAGCGGACGAAAATGAACGGCCTGATGTTCGGGGAAGGAACGCTCGAAATCCTTCCGGACGGCTTCGGATTTCTGCGAAGCCCCGACTACCATTACCTCCCCTGTCCAGACGATATCTACGTCTCTCCCAGCCAGATCCGTCGCTTCGGACTGCGAACCGGGGCGACTGTCGCTGGACAGATTCGTCCTCCCAAGGAGAACGAACGCTATTTCGCTTTGCTTCGCGTGGAAGCCATTAACGGCGCCGATCCGAATCTGGTTCCAGAGATCGTTCCATTCGACGATCTGACTCCACTCCACCCGAAAGACCGTCTGGTGCTGGCGACGGATCCCGCAGAACTGGCCACGCGCGTCGTCGATATCGTCGCTCCGATTGGACTGGGACAACGGGGACTGATCGTTTCTCCTCCTCGCGCCGGAAAAACGGTTCTGTTACAGAAAATGGCCAAAGCGGTTCTGGAAAACCGTCCGGATACCTATGTCATCGTCCTGTTGATCGACGAACGCCCGGAAGAAGTGACCGACATGGAACGTCAGGTGAAAGGGGATCATTGTGAAGTGATCTCGAGCACCTTTGACGAGCCTCCAAGTCGCCATATTCAGGTTTCTGAAATGGTGATCGAGAAAGCCAAACGGATGGTGGAATATGGCCATGACGTGGTCATTTTCCTCGATTCCATCACACGCCTCGCTCGCGCTTACAATACGGAATGTCCGAACTCCGGAAAGATTCTGACCGGGGGAGTGGATGCCAATGCACTGCAACATCCCAAACGATTTTTCGGAGCCGCCCGTGCCGTCGAAGAGGGAGGCAGTCTGACGATTATCGCCACCGCGCTGGTCGATACCGGTTCCAAGATGGATGAAGTGATCTTCGAAGAATTCAAAGGGACCGGTAATACCGAGCTGCATCTCGACCGCCGCATGGTTGAGAAGCGAATCTGGCCTGCCGTTGACGTCAACAAGTCCGGAACGCGCCGTGAAGAGTTGTTGATGAGCGAGGAAGAGTTGCGTCGCGTCTGGATTCTGCGTCGGGTTCTCAACGACATGAATCCGGTCGAAGCGATGGAACTGCTGACCAACCGGATGCGCCGCAGCAAAACCAACGACGAGTTCCTGCAATCCATGAATTTGAGTTAGTGCTGTGATTGAACCATGCTTGTTTCAGGCGAGAAAACTCAGGGAGGGCGAAGCTCCTGCTGAGCCGCATGGAAGGTGAAGCGCCCTCCCCGGTTGCGGCTCGGCAGGAGCCTCGCCCTCCCGAGTCACTTTCAATGAACCGAAAGCCCTGATAACAGAAACAGGGAAAGTTCACGAGTCACGTTCTCTATTGTATTCTTAGCGCCTTTGCGTGAGACAATTTCATTTTCAGACGAAGGACCTGCCACTCATGGCCGCACTGAACGCTGCCAATGCCAATCATGTCATGAAGAATCCCACCCTGATGATTTTCGGGGCCTCCGGGGATCTGACTGCACGAAAACTGATTCCAGCATTGTTTTCATTGGCCCGCAATGGCTTTCTTCCGGAAAAGATGCCCATTATCGGCGTCGCCCGTCGACAGAAAACCAATGAGCAGTTTCGGGAAGAACTCAAGGAAGTTCTCACCAGAGAGCTTCCGGCCGAAGAGATGCAGGGATGGGAATCGTTCGCAGAACGCCTGTACTACATTCCCACCGACTTCTCGCAGGCGGACGATTACCGAAACCTGAAAACGCAGGTGGAAGAACTGGAAGGCCGTCTCGGTTTGCCGGGTGAACGCATCGTTTACATGGCTCTTTCACCAGACCTGTTCCTTCCGTCCGTGAAAGGACTCTCCGACGCCGGTCTGGTCCCGCCGGACCAGTCGAAGCTACGAGTGGTGATTGAAAAGCCGTTCGGACGGGATCTTGCTTCCGCCCAGAAACTCTCGCACGACCTCTCACAACTCCTGCTTGAAGACCAGATCTACCGGATCGATCATTACCTCGGGAAAGAGACGGTACAGAACATCCTTCTGTTCCGGTTTGGAAACTCCATCTTCGAGCCGTTGTTCAACCGAAACCATATCGACAACGTGCAGATCACGGTGGCCGAGTCGCAGGGGATCGAAGGGGGACGGGGAGGCTATTACGACGAATCGGGGGCACTGCGAGATGTCTTGCAGAACCACGTTTTGCAGCTTCTCTGTCTGGTCGCGATGGAGCCTCCCGCTCTGTTCGACGCCGATCACTTACGTGACGAAAAGCTGAAAGTTCTCAATACCCTGCGCCCGGGGAGTGACAAGGGGGTCGATGAATGGGCGGTCGCAGGCCAGTATGCAGGGAGTTCACTCAACGGAGAACGGGTCAAAGCCTATCTCGATGAAGATCGGATTAACGCCGATTCCCGTACCGAGACATTCATCGCACTGGAAGCACGAATCGACAACTGGCGCTGGGCCGGGGTTCCGTTTTATCTCCGTACCGGAAAGCGAATGCCGCAACGGGTCAGTGAAATTGCCATCACCTTCAAGCTGCCACCGATGAACCTGTTTCATACGGTGGAGTGTGAAGGGAACCTTTGTGAGATGGTGGAGACCCGGCCGAATCAGTTGATCTTCCGGATTCAGCCGCAGGAATCGATTGCGTTGAAGTTCTCCGCGAAGCATCCCGGAATGCAGTATCAGTTGCAGCCCGTGAATATGGACTTCAGTTTTCAGGAGTTCGAAACCAAGCTCCCGGAAGCCTACGAACGCCTGCTGCTCGACGTGATTCGAGGAGACTCCACTCTCTTCACACGCAGTGATGAACTGGAAGCAGCCTGGGCGTTTGTCGATCCGATTTTGAATGCCTGGGAAAAGCCGGATCATCATCCGATTCTCTATCCGGCAGGAAGCTGGGGCCCAAAACCGGCGATGGATCTGCTCACCCGGTCCGGTCGTCAGTGGCGCGTTCCGTTTGCCCGACCGTCAAAGGTGGTTTACCCGCATTGATTCGAATTTGAATCCGTGACACAACAGAACAGGGACCCGATGAATTGTCATCGGGTCCCTGTTTTTAGTTGTGGTAACGCGGTTCGGTCGTGACGGCTATCGATCCCGGTTGTTTGAAAGAAGCCCCAGGCGAATGACCCAGTAAATCACCACCAGAATCGCCTGCAAGGTCGCGGCGACATAAGTCCATGCGGCTGCATTCAATACTCCGGCGACTGCCTGTCCGCTGTGACCGTCGACAATTCCCATGTCATACAGTAGTCGCTTGGCACGATTGCTCGCATCGAATTCAACGGGCAGATTGACGATTTGAAACAGCGCCGCTGCCGCAAAACCGCCGATTGCAACCCAGAAGAAAAGCTGTCCAAATCCCGCTTTGGCCAACTCAACAGAGAAGGCCGGGAGAAGCATACCAAGGAACAGAAAGCCCATGAACCAGATTGGACCGAACTGAGCCGCCGGAACCGCCAGGTTTCGGATTACCAGCGGGGCATAGTTCTGCGCATCCTGTAATGCATGTCCCGCTTCGTGTGCGGCGATTCCAACGGAAGCGGCAGTCCGCCCCCCGTACACGTCCGGAGACAATCTCAAAACCTTGGCACGCGGGTCGTAGTGGTCAGACAAATGGCCATCCACCTGTTCAATGCCGACGTAATCCAGACCGGCATCGTCAAGAATCTGTCGGGCGACCTGCGCCCCGCTTTCTCGTGTGGGGACTTCCATGGCCTGTGCGTACGTCGAACGAATCCGCCATTGCGCCCACATCATCAGGAGCATGGCGGGAGACAGAACGATGAAGTACCAGGGATCAAAAAACGGCATCATAGTTTTTTGGAGTCAGTTGAAATTGAAAAGTTGAATGACAATGCCTGTCTCGCAATCCACGAGCAGCCACATGTCTTGGTGGGAAAGGGAGAAACTCGCGCCGAGAACCACTCCGTTGGCCGCCTCGGCAGAAGTCTCTCCCCTTCCCTGTGTTTCAGTGAGAAGCGTCGTTCAGGATTTTCTTACCTTGAATCTTACGGCTTTCTAACGGCCGCTTCCATTTTATACAACACCTGAATGTTCGCGTAGAGGGAATCTGCCCCGAATTATCCAGCGTGCTTTCTACTGTGAAAACGTGCATTTATGACGGAAGGATCAAAGTCTCTTTTGAGAAATTCTTTGCACCCTCTCCAGATCCATTTGACCTGGAATGAACAGTTTGTTCAAATTTGTTCATGATTGGTCATGTCCGCCAAAGTCGAATTCTTGATTACCTCCAGAAGCATCCGAGCAGCAGCATTGAGCAATTGCAGCGGCGGATGGGGGTGTCTCGGTCGACGATTCGTCGTGACCTCGTTGAGTTGGAGGAGCAGGGAGAAATCGTCCGGGTGCATGGGGGTGTCGTTCATCGCGATTCACTTCGTGGTGAACCCACGTACGATCGTCGGGGACGCGAAGCAATGGCCGCAAAACGTCAGATCGCCGCGACCGCCGCCGCCATGGTGCCGCCGGATTGTGTGGTCTATCTCGATGCCGGGACGACCTGTGTCGAAGTGGGGCGTCAACTGGCCGCACGAAAAGACCTTCGAATCCTCACGCATTCCGTACGATTGCTCATCGAAATGGGAGAGAGTGCCGCCAGCCTCACCTGCATTGGGGGAGACTATCGACCGGTCAGTCAGGCTCTCGTTGGAGGATTGGCCTTTTCCTGGTTGAATCATCTGCGGTGTGACATGGCGATCATCGGAGCATCTGGACTCGACGACACAGGAGCAAGTACTACGGAGTTATCCGAAGCCGGACTGAAGCAATTGATTATTGAACGGAGCCAGCAGGCAATCATTGTGGCCGATCACCGAAAATGGGAGAAACCGGCCGCCGTCCAGTTTGCTCCATGGAATCAGGTTCACTCCCTGATTACTGACGAAACACCGTCCCACTCTTTTCGTAAAGCAGTGGACGCTCAAGAAACAAGAATTGTTGTCGCCCGACAACAAGCATAAACCACTCTATAAATAGCATAGAAAATTAATTATGAAATCCGCACGACTGAAACGACTGTTTAACGCCAAGTCCAACCGCTGCTTTGATGTGGCCATCGATCACGGTTTCTTTAATGAATTGCCGTTTCTCAGTGGACTGGAAGATGTGAAGTCAGCGGTGCGTGTTCTTGTTGACGCCGCTCCTGATGCCATTCAGCTCACCGTCGGTCAGGCTCATTACCTGCAATCGATCGCCGGCCGTGAAAAACCGTCACTCGTGCTGCGAACCGACGTTGCCAATGTTTACGGGAAATCTCTCCCTCGCTCCCTCTTCAGCCGGATGATTGAACAGCCGGTGTTACAAGGACTGAGACTCGACGCCGCCTGTGTTGTTGTGAATTTATTTAGCATTCCGGGAGAACCGGAAGTGGCAGATCAGTGCATTCAGAACATCCTTAAAATTAAACCTGAATGTGATCATTATGGAATGCCACTCATGATCGAACCATTAGTCTTTCAGTCGAATGAAAAGGCGGGAGGATATATGGTGGACGGAGATGTCGGGAAAATTGTTCCACTTGTCCGTCAGGCAGTCGAACTCGGGGCCGATATTATTAAGGCCGATCCGACAGATAATGCATCCGATTACCATCAGGTGATCCGTATTGCCGGTGATATTCCGGTTCTGGTACGCGGAGGGGGCAAGGTTGGTGACAAGGAACTTCTTGAACGGACCGCTGAAGTGATCAAGCAGGGAGCCGCTGGAATCGTGTACGGACGAAATGTTGTTCAGCACGAAAATCCTGCCGGAATCACTCGGGCATTGATGGCCGTGGTTCATGATGGAGTCACCCCGGAAGAAGCTGCGACTCAATTCTTGAAGTAGACCACGTTCATTCTTTGTGAGAACAACGAACGATTCGGAGCGTTTCAGGAAATTCAAAATCCGAAGCACGAAATTCAAAACAAATTCGAAACTCAAAAATTCAAAACAGAGCGATTGTTCACTGTATTCGTGTTCTCTTGCATCGCTTTGAATTTCTGATTTTGAATTTGTTTCGAATTTTCGATTTTGAATTTCAATAAAATTTGCTCCATCATCACGACAAAACTTTCGGCCTCTCAATTCCTTTTATTATTCATTTCTGCAGTAAAAGATCACGTTATGTCTCAGCGTCGTCAGATTCGGTTTGGTGTGATTGGGTGTGGACTGATGGGGCGTGAGTTCGCTTCCGCAATCGGTCGCTGGTGCCATTTTGCAGAGACAGACGTCGCCCCGGTCATCACGACCGTTTGTGACCCCAATGAAAAAGCGGCTGCCTGGTTCGTCGATCGGGTCCCCGGTGTGACGAAGGTGACAACGGATTATAAGGCATTGTTAAGTGACGATTCTGTAGACGCCATTTACTGTGCGGTTCCTCATAATCTTCACGCACAGATTTATTGTGACATTATCTCTTCAGGAAAGCATTTATTAGGAGAGAAGCCGTTCGGAATTGATCAGGCTGCGAATGTCCAGATTAATCAGGCGATTGCCGCAAATCCGAATGTGCTCGTTCGCTGCTCTTCCGAGATCCCATATTACCCCGGCGCCCTGCAAATCACGAAGTGGATTCAGGAAGGACGATTCGGTCAGATTATTGAGGTGGAAGCCGGGTTCTGGCACTCCAGCGATCTTGATCCGAACAAGACAATTAACTGGAAACGGATGATTAACGTCAACGGGGAATACGGCTGCATGGGAGATCTCGGAATGCACGCTCTGCACGTTCCGCTACGAGTCGGCTGGCGACCGAAGAATGTTCGCGCATTATTATCAAACATCGTGAAACAACGACCTGGCCCTGATGGGAAACCAGTTCCGTGTGAAACATGGGATAACGCGACCCTTGCCTGCGAAGTTCAAACCGGCGAGCAAGAATTCCCGATGGTCATCTCGACGAAACGAATCGCCCCGGGGAATGCGAATACCTGGTTTCTGAATGTCTATGGAACAGAATTTAGTGCCCGATATAGCACTCAGAATCCAAAACAGTTAGCGTCACTTCCGTACTCCAGTGGTGGGCCACAATCATGGCATGTACAGGACGTTCCTCATGTGTCGGCCTACCCGGTCATCACTGGTGGGATTTTTGAGTTTGGATTCAGTGACTCCATCCTTCAGATGTGGGCGGCCTTCTGTGACGAACTGGCAAACGGACGGGAAGGGATGAAGCAGCCGTTCTACTGTGCTACCCCAGACGAAGCCAAAGAAACGCATACGATTTTCACAGCAGCGTTGCAGTCCCAGAAAGAACAGTCCACAGTGCAAATTGCCTGAGATGATGTGCTTGTGTATCGCTTATCCTTATGAACTGGGAAACAGTCGTTTTCCTGAGAGGGGTTAGGAGCTAGGAATTAGGATTTAGGAAAAATCCAGGTCCTCAGTTTCTAATTCCTAACTCCTCCTGATCTTTGATTTATTGAGGACTTCAATGGTTGCTGGACAAAGTCCTATTGTCGTGGCCGGGCATGTTTGTCTGGATGTCATCCCTGCGTTTCTTCCGCGTGAAAGTAGTGAAGGTCCAGCTTTTCGTCCTGGTCATCTTATCCACGTCGGAGCAGCAGTCCGTTCGACCGGAGGCGCCGTTTCTAACACCGGACTGGCATTGCATCGACTTGGAACGCCTGTTCGTCTGATCGGGAAAATCGGTGACGATCTGTTCGGGGAAGAGATTCTCCGTCTATTTCGATCGCAGTCCCCCGAACTGGCGGAAGGGATGGTACGTGTCGCAGGAGAAGTCACCAGTTACTCCATTGTGATCAATCCTCCGGGAGTCGACCGCACGTTTCTCCATTGTCCGGGAGCGAATGATACGTTTGAAGCGAGCGATGTTCCTTCTGGATCACTAAGTGGAGCCAGTCTGTTCCATTTCGGTTATCCTCCATTGATGCGAAGGATTCGTGAGAATCAGGGAGAAGAACTGGTCAAACTGCTGACTCGCGTTCGGGGAGAAGGGCTCACGGTTTCACTGGATCTCTGTATGGTCGATCCTGATTCCGAACCGGGTCGGGCCGACTGGGATGGAATATTAAAACGAACGTTGCCGCTGGTGGACTTTTTCTGCCCGAGTGTCGATGAACTGCTTTATATGCTCGACCGTCCTGCTTATGAGCGAGCCGAAGCAGAGGGCGGGTTTACTCCGCAGCGCCATGTGAATCGGGAAATGCTTCGTCAGCTGGCAGAGCGTTGTCTTCAGTATGGTGCGGCTGTCGTCGCGATCAAACTGGGAGACCAGGGACTTTACTTGCGTGGCACATCTGATGAAATGCGTCTTCGATCCGCCGGAAAGGCCGTCGATCCGGTTCGGGTTTCGGAATGGACGGACTGCGAGTTCTACTCTCCCTGTTACAAAGCCAATGTTGTGGGAACAACCGGCTCTGGTGATTGCACCATTGCGGGATTACTCGCCGCACTGATTCGCGGGGAGCCTCCTCAAGACATACTTCGTTCCGCCGTTGCAACCGGAGCAGCCAGTGTGGAAGCTCCCGATGCGGTGAGCGGCGTTCCGCACTGGAATGTTTTGGAGCAACGCATTGCCAACGGCTGGGATATGCAACAGGGGATAATAAAATTCTAATAAGGCAAAAGCACTAAGAACCAAATGAATGCATTTTATTTGGTTCTTAGCCTCTCGTAGGGTGCATGTAGCAACTTCTGACGCGGTGGTGCATTACGCACGAAACAGCTCCTTCATGGAAATCACACTCTGTTTTTGGAGCGGGAGTTGCGAAATGCACCATTCTCCTGATTTCTTCGTGCTTCATGCACCCTACGAATCTAATAAGGCAAAAGCACTAAGAACCCAATAAGATCGATTTGTTTGGTTCTTAGTATTTAGAATTTCGTATTTATCCGATCACAGATGAATAATGCCTCGTCGGAGGCCAATCGTCACTGCGTGGGTTCTGTCGGTTGCGTCGAGTTTCTGAAGCAGGTTCTGGACGTGCATTTTAATTGTGCCATCGGCGGTTCCGAGTTGGGCTGCAATTTCTTTGTTCGCGAGTCCCTGCGAGATCAGTTGCAGTACTTCCACCTCACGCCGGGTGAGGGCTGATTTCGGGAAATACTCGGTCAGTCGCTGCATCGCTTCTTCAGAGACCAGTGTTCCACCGGCATGAACCTTGCGAATGGCGTCCAGTATTTCACTGTGGACAGATTCTTTTAATAGATACCCTCGAATTCCAGCTTCCAGAGCACGATAGATTTCCTGATCCCCGTCAAAACTGGTGAGTGCGATAATTCGGGCGTCGGGGAACTCTTCCCGAATCTGTTTCACCGCACTGATGCCATCCAGCACGGGCATCCTCAAGTCCAGAAGCAGAACATCCGGTTGGAGATCGCGATATCGTTGTATCGCTTCCAGTCCGTTCTCCGCTTCGGCGACCAGTGCGATATCCGGTTCGTTATTGAGAATGGAGGCGATCCCTTTGCGTACGAGTGGATGATCGTCAACGCAAACGACGCGGATAACAGAGCGTAATACGTCTTCAGTCAAGACGAGATTCCTATGCTAATTGTTCACTTTCAGGTGAAACGATCACGGACGTGCCGTTCGGAATCGGAAGATCGATCTGTACGGTTGTCCCTTCTGTGGGGCCGCTGCGAATGTCCAGTCGCCCATGAATCTGCAGGGCACGTTCCCGCATGCCAATAATACCGTAATGTCCCTGACCAGGATGTTCTTCTCCGTTGAGCGAGAACCCGCGACCATCATCCGCGATCACGAGTCGCAGTCGTCGTCTTCCGCTGACATCCAGGCAAACTTCCAGGTTCCGCGCCGAGGCATGCTTGATGGTATTCGAGATCGCTTCCTGTGCAATTCGTAACAGGTGATATTCCACTTCCATCGGCAGGGAATACTGTAAATCGACGACCTTCAACGTAAGATGGAGATCGTGCGACTCGGTGGCCTGGCGTGCCGCTTCGGAAATCGCAACAGACAGGCGGGTATTGCCCGGCGCGTTTCTTAAACCGGCAACCGTACGTCGTGCTTCACGCAGACACATTCCGGCATCGGAGATCACTTCTTTCAGCATCTTCTGTTCCGGTGCTCCGCCGAGTTGATTGGAGAGCGCCTGCATCTGCATGGTGATTCCTGAAAATCCCTGAAGTAAGGTGTCATGCAGTTCCCGGGCGATGCGGAGTCGTTCTGCCATCACCGCCTGAAACTGGGCACGTAACTGCATCATTCTCAATCGAAAGATTCCCCAGATCCCAATCCCGAGCAGCAATGCTGCAAACAGGTAAAACCACCAGGTCTCATAGAAATGAGAGGGAACCACAAACAGAACCGGAGTCATGGTTTCAGCCCAGTCTCCCATTGGCTGTCGAGCCTCGGCATGGAACCGATATGTTGCCGGGGGAAGATTGGTATAGAAAGCTTCACGCCGTGTTCCCGCGTGGATCCAGTTCGTGTCGAATCCTTCCAGACGATATCGAAACTCTGTTCGTATCGGGATGACATAGCTTGTGGATGTATAGCGTAATGTCACGTTGGCCGGTCCCGGAGAGAGGGTGAGACGATTCGAGTGGCATCCGGGATTGACCGTTTTTCCATTCGCCTGAATTTCTTCAACAATCACATTCGGCGGCCCTAACAGTCGGGGTTTCATCAGGGAATCGACAATCAGAATGCCGTGATTCGTTGCGAACCAGATCTTTCCATCCTGCATCAGTCGCGCGACTGGCTGTACGTCCCGTTGGCATTCCACCGTCCGCAATGCGTCGGTCGGGCTGAATGTCTGACTTACGACACGCGCCAGATTTCCGGCGGCGCATTCCACCAGTTCCGAACGTTGCACATGGAAAATTCCGCGACTGCAGGCGAGCCAGAGACGATCGGTTTGATCTGCGAGAACCCCGAAAATCTCGTCGTCATACAAACCATGTTTCATTGAGAACTGAAACGACGTCCCATCGGGGTGGCGAACCAGTAGTCCCCGGTCACGTGTTCCCATCCAGAGGCGACCGTCGTCAGTGGTGACGAGTGAATCGACATTCGGAATCGGGTCCACCCCGGAGAGAATCGGTTGCGTATGGCTTCCATCACTTTCAAACAGTCCCGATTCCGTGGCAATGATCATCTTTCCCGTTGACTTCGGTAACCCCGACTTCGGTAACAAGGAAAGAACGGTTCGCGAGAAGGCGAGTTCATGAGGATCGACGGGAACAATCTGTTTTCCGTCCCAGAGGACCAGCCCGCTGTCGGTTCCGATCCAGAGCCGTCCGGCGTCATCGATCGCCAGAGCGCGGACCCAGTTCGAAGGGAGGCCATCATTGATGGTGAAATTGTGAATGATCTGACCTTGATCCAGGCAGCAAACCCCCTGATCTGTCCCGATCCATTTTTTTCCATTTCCTCCGGGAATGAGGGAGAAGATATGGTTACTCGGTAACCCGTCGCGCGTGGTGTATTTCATCACACAGCGCCGACCATCAAACATTCCGAGTCCGGATCCGATGGTTCCCATCCAGATGGTGCCGTCAGGATCCTGCAGAATGGGGCCGGCGTCGTTGCTTCCCAGTCCTTCACTGGTCGTCAGCGGAATGGTCCGGCGATCGACGAACTGGTTCAGACCATTCTTTGTTCCGACCCAGAGACTGTCTTCACGATCCACTAGAAGCGAACAGGCGGTGCTCTGACTCAATCCATCCCGGGTCCGAAATGCTTCCAGTTCCGTGTCGCTTTTGCCTGTCGCATTCTGCTCCGTCCAGCTGACACGACAGATTCCGTCGCGTGTGCCGACCCAGATTCCGCCGGTTCGACACGATTCCAGGCATTCCACCGAGTTGTCCGCCAGTCCGTCTTCCCGCGTGAAGAGTGTTTCCTGTTCCCCTGTGAGTGAAACAAGTCCCTGTGACGTGCCGATCCACAATTGACTCTCCGAAGTGGAAAGCAGATCGGTGACCAATATCTCTTTGGGAAGAGCACGAATCATTTGAGGAACGAACCCCGATTTTGTTCTTAAATAAAGCGTATTGCCACGGCCTCCAACCCAGATGGTGCCGTCGGGAGATTCTGCCAGTGCACGCACATCGGGGATGGCGGAAGAAACCTCATCGACTCTCACGAGTGACTTCTGGTCGTAACGGAACAATCCTGAGTCGGCTCCGATCCAGAGTGTTCCGGACTGATCGAAGAGAAGTTTGAAAAGAGCGGCCAATTCCAGTTCCGCTTCAGGGGCGATGGTGGTCGTGATTTCATTTCGATAGCGAATCAACCCGGCCCCATGCGTCGCGATCCAGAGTGCACCGTCAGAGGATTCCTGAATATCCTGAATCCAGAGATTGTCCAAAGGGATCCCTTCGGTCACCCGGCACGGTTGAAATCGCAGGCCATCAAACAGAAATAACCCAACCTGCGTTCCGATCCACAATCGCCCGTCGCTCGATTGAAAGATGGAGAGTACGGCGGCGCGGGGGAGTCCATGGGGAGCCTGCCATTTTCGCAAGAGAGCCTGCGTCAAGGCCCGGTCTGGATGAAGTGCAACCGCTTCTCTCGGCAGAACTGAGAACAGAAGCCCGATGACAACGGCCATCAGCAGCCAGCAGGGAGTCTGTTCGACACTGATTCGCCTGTTGAAGCGGGACACAAAATCATCCTTCATACGGGACTGGCATCCAATCCACTGAATCATAAACGCATTGCCGGGTTACTTCCTGAAAAACAAGAATAATCCAATCAGGCGGCGGAATTGTAGTGGAGGTGACATTCTTCTTCTCAGGTCCCTGTAATTTGGCATATTTTGCCCAGAGTAACGAATCGAAATCTGCTGACTGGTCACCCGAATCTGCTAAACTCTTTGAGTGCTGCGAGCAGAACTGCTCCCACAACGAGACGTCCCTTGTTTGTCCCGATGAGGAGAGAAGTGGGTCATCGGTAGGAAATGTGGAATTTTTTCCAGCGTTGACTGACCCCTGAATCCTGATCCCTGACCCCCTCGTATCGATCACCATGAGCACTCAACTGGCCCATCAAAAGAACTATCCTCAACCTGCCGTTGATGCTCCTGTTGCCAGTCAGCCGGTTCCTCAGGGGAAGAAACCTCTTGATCCGGGAAAGCCCGTTGTGCCTGTTGAATCTCCAGCGCCCCGTCGTGGATCATGGTGGGGATGGGTGTTGGCTGTGGTTGCCGGAGGAGTCGGCTGGTACTTCTTTCCGCAATGGTGGCCGCGTGTGGAGGCGATCCTGCATCCAGCCCCGGTCGTCTCCGCTCCGTCGGGGCCACGTCCTGTGCCGGTGATTGTCGGCAAGGTTGAGCAACGGGACTTCGGGATTTATCTGAATGCTTTGGGAACGATCACCGCTTTCAACACCGTGACGATCCGCAGTCGGGTCGATGGAGAAGTGATCAACGTCGCCTTCACTGAAGGGCAGATGGTTTCCGCCGGAGATCTTCTCGCAGAGATTGATCCTCGTCCGTATCAGATGCAACGGGATCAGGCTCAAGCTCAGGTGGCACGGGATGGAGCGACTCTGAAGCTGGCTGAAGTGACACTCTCCCGGCAACTGGAACTGATGAAATCACAGGCGTCCACCGCCCAGATCGTGGATCAGCAGATTGCTCAGGTCGATCAGGCCAAAGCGGCTTTGCAGATGAACTCCGCCTTGCTCGATAACGCCAAGCTACAACTGAACTATTGCCGTATCGTCGCTCCCATCGACGGCCGTATCGGATTACGGCTGGTGGATCGGGGGAATATTATTCAGGCCAGCAGCGCACAGGGAATTGCCGTTATTACGCAACTGGAACCGATCTCGCTTGTCTTTACGATTCCTCAAGATGACATTCCTCGCGTGCAACGACAAATTCAGGAATCCGGAGAGCTGGATGTCGAGGCCTATGATCGTCACTTCCAGACTCAACTGGGAGTGGGGACTCTGACCGCCATCGATAATCAGGTTGATTCCACCACGGGAACACTTCGCCTGAAAGCGACCTTCAGCAACGAGAATCACGCTCTGTTTCCTAATCAGTTCGTGAATGCCCGACTTCGGGTGGAGACCATTTCGAATGCACTTGTGATTCCCTCGTCCGCCCTGCAACGGGGAGCGAACGAGACCTATGTCTATGTCGTCAAAAGTGACAATACGGTGGAGTTAAGAAAAGTTGTCGTTGGCCCATCGGAAGGGGGAGAAACGACCATTCAAAGTGGACTGGCCGTTGGTGAAGTGGTTGTGACGAACGGGCTCGACAAGCTGCGAGATGGTTCGAAAGTAACGCTTCCTGGTGAGAACCCTTCCCGGAACTCCCCTCCTCAGGGAATGCCGCCTGCGAAAAAGGACGCGGCATGACTCTGTCTCGTTTCTTTATTCTCCGACCAGTGGCGACCGTGTTGTTCATGGTCGCCATCCTGTTGACCGGAATTGTCGCATATCGCCTGTTGCCGGTTTCGGCCTTGCCACAGGTGGATTACCCGACGATTCAGGTTCTCACGTTTTATCCCGGAGCCGGGGCAGACGTAATGACGTCATCTGTCACGGCTCCGCTGGAACGTCAGTTCGGGCAGATTCCCGGGATGACACAAATGACATCGAGCAGCTCGACCGGCTGTTCCGTCATTACGATGCGATTCGATCTGGAACTGGATATTGACATCGCGGCTCAGCAGGTGCAGGCCGCCATCAATGTCGCCAGCACCTTTCTCCCGGCCGATCTTCCCAGTCCCCCGATCTATACGAAGACCAATCCGGCCGATGTTCCCATTCTGACTCTGGCCTTGTGGTCTGATTCACTCCCGCTCTCCGAAGTCCAGGATCTCGCCGACACCCGGCTCGTGCAGCGGATTTCCCAGTTGAGCGGCGTGGGCATGGTGAGTATCAGCGGTGGTAAGAAGCCTGCGGTGCGGGTTCAGGCGAATCCGACCGCTCTCTCTTCTCTCGGTCTGACACTGGAAGATCTGCGAACCACGCTGGCTGAGGCGAACGTCAATCAGGCGAAAGGAAGTTTTGACGGTCAGCGTCAGGCATACATTATCGGAGCGAATGATCAGTTATTGACAAGTGCGGACTACCGCGACCTGATTGTGACCTATCGCAACAATGCCCCGATCCGTCTGGCCGACGTGGCGGATGTGATCGACGATGTGGAGAACTCCCGGCAGGCGGCGTGGATGGACATGACCCCGGCGGTCATCGTCAACATTCAACGGCAGCCGGGGGCGAACATCATCGAAGTGGTCGACCGCATCAAGGAACAGCTTCCTCAACTCAGTGAATCGCTCCCGGCGTCGGTGGGTGTGAAAGTTCTGACCGACCGGACGATCACCATTCGGGCCTCGGTGCATGACGTCCAGCATGAAATGCTGCTGACCATCTGCCTTGTGGTGATGGTCATGTTTCTGTTTCTACGGAACATTCCGGCCACCATTATTCCCAGTGTTGCGGTGCCGTTATCGATCGTCGGGTCGTTTGGGGTGATGTACCTTCTCGGTTATAGCCTGAACAATCTGACGTTAATGGCCCTCACGATTTCAACAGGGTTTGTCGTCGACGATGCCATCGTCATGATTGAAAACATCATGCGGTACATCGAAGAAGGGGACGACCCACATACCGCCGCACTCAAGGGCTCCTCCGAAATCGGTTTCACGATTATCTCGTTGAGCCTTTCTCTAGTCGCCGTGTTGATTCCGCTGTTGTTCATGGGAGACATTGTCGGGCGTCTGTTTCGTGAATTTGCGGTCACACTCAGCGTGACGATTCTGGTCTCGGCAGTCGTCTCTCTCACACTCACCCCGATGATGTGTGCGAAGATGCTCAAGCATCAGGATGAAAGCCAGCGCAACTGGATGTACCGTGCTTCTGAAGCGGCGTTTGATGCGGTCATCCGCTGGTATGGAACGACACTGCGCTGGGTCTTGCGGCATCAGACATTGACGTTGATGTCATTCGTTCTCACCGTTGCCGCGACCGTCTGGCTCTATACGATCATGCCGAAAGGGTTTTTCCCGGTGCAGGATACTGGCGTCATTCTCGGGATTTCTGAAGGACCTCAAGATGTCTCCTTCACGGCAATGGCCGAACGTCAACTCGAATTGAACCGGATCATTCTGCAGGATCCGGCAGTGGAAAGCCTGTCAAGCTTTATCGGTATCGACGGGACGAACACCACCATCAACAGCGGACGGATTCAGATCAATCTGAAGTCTCTGGCGGATCGTTCTGAGTCGGCATTGGAAATCATCCGACGACTGCAGCCGGAAATTCAGAAAGTGGCCGGAATTACATTGTATCTGCAACCGGTGCAGGATCTGACGGTCGAAACCCGGGTCAGCAGGACACAGTATCAGTTCAGCCTGGAAGACCCGGATTCACAGGAACTGGCCGAATGGGCGCCTAAACTGGTCGCTGAACTTCAGAAGTTACCGCAGCTGCGCGATGTGGCGACAGACCAGTTACTGGGCGGATTGCGGGCTCATGTTGTGATCGACCGTGACACCGCGTCACGACTGGGAGTCACCCCGCAAATGGTGGATGACGCCTTGTATGACGCTTTCGGGCAGCGTCAGGTCTCCATCATGTTTACGCAACTCAATCAATATCGGGTCGTACTTGAAGTTCAACCGGAATTTCGTAACGACCCCACTGATCTCTCGTTCATTTATCTCCGTACGGCTAGCGGGAAAATGGCCCCTCTTGATTCTTTTGTCCGAGTGGAACCGTTAAACAGTCCACTGGTGATCAATCATCAGGGACAGTTCCCGGTCGTGACGATTTCCTTCAATCTGGCTCCGGATGTTTCACTCGGAGAAGCGGTTGAAGCGATCAATAAAGCCCGTGAAGAACTGGCCATGCCCGGCAGTATAGTCATGGCCTATCAGGGAACAGCCGCCGCGTTTCAGGCATCGCTGCAGAACACTCCCCTGCTGATTCTCGCCGCGCTCGTTACGGTTTATATCGTGCTGGGAGTTCTCTATGAAAGCTATGTTCACCCGTTAACGATTCTTTCAACACTTCCTTCTGCCGGAGTCGGGGCGTTATTAGCATTGATGTATTATCGACTTGATTTAAATGTGATCGGGTTGATCGGCATTATCCTGTTGATCGGGATTGTTAAAAAGAATGCGATCATGATGATCGACTTCGCGCTGGATGCACAGCGGAATGAAAACCTCTCTCCCCGGGATGCGATCTATCAGGCCAGCTTATTACGGTTTCGCCCCATTATGATGACGACGATGGCGGCGTTGCTGGGGGGCGTGCCACTGGCCTTTGGTGGAGGAGTGGGGACAGAAATGCGGCAGCCGCTGGGGATCAGCATCATCGGCGGTCTGCTGTTCAGCCAGGTGTTGACGCTGTACACCACTCCGGTCATTTATCTGTGGTTTGACTGGCTCAGCGAATGCCTTGGATTTCACCGTGCCACGGATTTGACTGGAGAGGAAGACGAAGAGGAACCAAGTGAGCGGGAGCTGGTCACAATATGAACCTGTCTGCTCCCTTCATCCGGCGCCCGGTGGCGACGACGCTGCTCACATTTGCCGTGCTGTTGTCCGGGATCGTGAGTTATCGGTTACTCCCTGTTTCGCCGCTGCCGCAGGTGGAATTTCCGACCATTGCGGTGACAGCGAATCTTCCCGGGGCGAGTCCGATGACCATGGCGTCGGCGGTCGCGACTCCACTGGAAAGACAATTCGCACGAATTGCCGGTGTCTCGGAGATGTCGTCTGTCAGTGGACTCGGGTCCACAACGGTGACATTGCAATTTGATCTGGATCGTGATGTCCATGCCGCAGCGCGAGATGTGCAGGCGGCGATCAATGCGGCCCGGAGTCATCTTCCCCCGAACCTTCCCAATAATCCCTCTTATCGACTGGTGAATCCTTCGGACGCACCAATCATGATGCTGACACTGGCATCTGATATTTATCGCCCGGCGGATTTATTCGATGTCATGTCGACCATCCTGGAGCAGAAGGTCGCCCAGGTAAACGGAGTGGGGCAGGTTCGTGTGGTGGGCGGTTCTCTTCCGGCTGTGCGGGTGCATCTGAATCCGACCGTCATGACATCACTGGGGGTCGGTCTGGGAGAAGTTCGTCAGACTCTGAGCAATGCCAACGCCAATCGTCCGAAAGGTCAGATTGAAAGCGAAGATCAGCACTGGACGATCACCGCGACCGACCAGCTCTTCAAAGCTGAAGAGTACGAGTCGTTGATTGTCGCTTATCGCAACGGAGCCCCTATCCGGTTGAAAGATCTGGGTGAGGTCATCGACTCGGTTGAAAATGTTCAATCTTTCGGATCCTATAACGGATTGCCGTCTGTTTCGATGCTGATTCATCGGGAGCCGGGGGCCAATATTCTGGAGACCGTCAAACGTATTGAAGACCTGATCCCGCAGATGAAGGCACAGATTCCGGCGGCCGTTGATCTGTATATTCCATTCGATCGAACCGGCACCATTCGGGCATCGCTGCACGACGTTCAGTTTACGCTGATGTTGTCTGTCTTTCTGGTCATTATGGTGGTGTTTGTCTTTCTGCGAGACTTCCGAACCACACTGATTCCAACCGTGGCCGTGCCGGTCTCTCTGATCGGGACATTCGGGGTCATGTATCTGCTGGGATATAGTCTTGATAATCTTTCACTCATGGCACTCACGATCGCGACCGGATTCGTGGTCGACGATGCCATCGTGGTTGTCGAGAATATTCGTCGACACATTGAAGCGGGAATGTCACCGCGCCGGGCCGCGTTCCGAGGGGCAAGGGAAATTGGCTTTACCGTTGTCTCTATCAGTATTTCACTGGTCGCGGTGTTTATTCCCATTCTGATGATGAGCGGTATCGTCGGGCGACTGTTTCGTGAGTTCGCCATTACACTTTCGACCGCGATCGGGATTTCGTTATTGGTCTCTCTGACGACCACTCCCATGATGTGCGCAATTTTATTAAAGCCCAAAAGCGAAACCCGACACGGCTGGCTGTATCGTGCAAGCGAAAAGATCTTCGACTGGATCCTTTATGTCTATGACTGGAGCCTGTCGATCGTATTACGTCATCAACGCATCACCATGGCTGTCACGCTGTCGACAATTGCCTTCACGATTTATCTTTATGTGATCATTCCCAAAGGCTTCTTCCCGCAGCAGGATGTCGGGCGGTTTACCGGGAATCTGGTCGCCGATCAGGACATTTCCTATCAGGCAATGACTGTTCTGACGAATCAGTACATTCAGAAAACTCTGGAAGATCCCGATGTCGTCAGTATTTCGGCGTTCTCCGGTGGACGTTCCACGCCGACGAACAACTCCCGTATGTTTATCACGCTCAAACAGCGAAAAGATCGATCGGCCAGTATTACTGAAATCGCCGCACGGCTTCGTAAAGCCGTCGGGACGATTCCTGGAGGAAGTCTGTATCTGCAACCGATTCAGGATCTTCGTATCGGCGGTCGTCCCAGCAGTGCCCAGTATCAATATACACTCCAGGGAAGTGATCTGGAGGAACTGAATGCCTGGAGCCCGAAGCTCCTCTCGGAGCTGCGAAAAATACCGGGGATGGTCGATATTAACAGCGATCAGCAAAACCGGGGACTGGAGGCGCGGCTGGAGGTGAATCGCCTTACCGCAGCCCGACTCGGCCTCACCTTTCAACAGATTGACGATGTCCTTTACGATGCATTCGGACAGCGTCTGGTTTCAACCATTTATACTGCAGGAAATCAGTATCGCGTCGTCATGGGACTCGAACCCCAGTATTGGGAGAACCCGGAAAGTCTGAAGCTGGTTTATATCAAGAATGCCGACGGAGGACAGATTCCGTTGAGTGATCTGTATGAAGAGAAACTGGACTCGACCTCTCTCTCTGTGCCTCACTCCGGCCAATGGCCTGCCGTCACGATTTCATTCAATCTTTCTTCCGGAACCTCTCTCAGTGATGTGGTTCCGAAGATTGAAGAGGCGGTTCATCAACTGGGATTGCCCGCCACGATTCAGGGACGTTTTCAGGGAACCGCACAGGCGTTTCAGTCTTCGACGCGAACTCAACCGGCATTGATTCTGGCGGCACTCGTTGCGGTTTATCTTGTGCTGGGCATGCTCTACGAAAGTTATCTGCATCCGATCACGATTCTTTCGACGATCCCTTCCGCCGGGGTGGGAGCACTGTTGTCGCTGATGTGGTGCAACACGGAACTGAACATGATGGCCCTGATCGGGATTCTTCTGCTGATTGGTATTGTGAAGAAGAACGCGATTATCATGATTGACTTTGCCATCGAAGCGGAACGGGAACGTGGACTGGATGCCCAGTCGGCCATCTATGAAGCCTGCCTGCTTCGTTTCCGCCCGATCACGATGACAACGATGGCTGCACTACTGGGAGGGTTGCCGCTTGCACTGGGAACAGGAGACGGTTCCGAGTTGCGGCACCCGTTGGGAATTGCGATTGTCGGGGGATTGATTTTCAGCCAGATGCTGACGCTCTATACTACACCGGTCGTCTACCTCTATGTCGACTGGCTGCAGGAATGGCGGAAGAAACGCCGTTTGCAACGGAGCCTGTTACGAGAGCAGCGACGCAAACGTGTCTCCATTCCTATCGATCTCGAGCCGGCACATGTCTGAGAAAACCATATTCAAACGGATCATCGACAAGGAAATTCCGGCCAGGCTGGTCTATGAAGATGATCTGTGTCTGGCGTTTCACGACGTCAGCCCACAGGCTCCCGTTCACCTGCTGGTGATTCCACGCCAGGAAATTCCGTCCTTGCAGCATGTGGAAGAGAAGGATGCTCCGTTGCTGGGACATCTGCTTTACGTCTGTCACAAGCTGGCCGCTGAGCAGGGACTGGAGAACGGATATCGAGTGGTGATCAACACCGGCTCAGATGGTGGTCAGACTGTGAACCATCTTCATTTTCACATTCTCGGCAAACGCCCACTCGAATGGCCGCCGGGATAGGGGAAAAACTAAATTCGAAATTCTAAGAACCAAAGAATAGCGTTCGATGCGAATTGATTTCTCCTCGTTCCCAGGCTCCAGCCTGGGAACGCACTCGACTCGAAGCTCTGCTTCGCATTTCTCATGAATCACTTCAGACCGCGAACGTGTTTGATTCTTGTTTTTTGAATCTGGCTTTTTTCCTATCATTGTTGCCGGGTTTCGCATTCGCTCAACACCAGCCTACGACTTTGGTTTTCCTTTCACTTTTCTCATGGCGCGATGACTTCACCTTCGACATCTCCAACGGATCCCCTTCTGCAACAGGTCGCCAGTGGACTTGGACTTTCGTTACGACAGGTCACCGGGGCGGCGCGGTTGCTGGATGAAGATAATACGATTCCGTTTATCACCCGATACCGTCAGGAAGCGACCGGGGGGCTCGATGAAACGCAACTTCGAAGCGTTCAGCAGTTGCTCAATCAACTCCGTGAAGTGACGGCAGAGCGTGCGAAGATTCTCACGGCGATCGAGCAACAAGGGAAACTGACCCCCGAACTCCGTCAGGCGATTGAATCGGCCGATTCCATGAAGCGGCTGGACGAACTGTATGCTCCGTATCGCAGTAAACGAAAAACCCGGGCGGATGAAGCACGCGAACGGGGACTCGCTCCGGTGGCCCAGGCGGTCTGGTCGGGGCGAATCGGCGATGCCAATCTGAATCAGGTCTGTGCGGCCTGTGTCGGGAAACATCCCGATCTGACCTCTGTTGATGTGGTGTTGCAGGGAGTGCAGGACCTCGTCGCCGCACAAGTTGCTGAAGAGATTGAACTGCGAGATATCGCCAGAAAGACTGCCAGTCGGACGGGGACGTTTTCCACGAAACTGAACGCGAAGTCTGAAGAAGCGTCCACGTTTCAGGATTACGCTCAGTTCGAACAATCAATCACAAAAATTCCCCCGCATCGGGTGTTGGCGATCAATCGTGGAGAAGATCGGAAAGCGCTGAAGGTGTCGTTCAACTGGGATCAGGAACAGGCCCAGGCGAGAATGGCGAACGCTCTGAATACCGGGCGTCATCCAGCCAAACAGTTTCTTGAGAAGTGTATCGCTGATTCGGTAAAACGTCTGATCGGTCCCGCCATTGAACGGGAGATTCGACGCGATTTAACCGAACAGGCCCATCAGCACGCTCTGACCAATTTCGGGCGGAACGTGCGTCAACTTCTGTTGCAACCGCCGCTGCTGGGGAAAGTGGTTCTGGCCATTGACCCCGGGTTTCGAACTGGTTGCAAGCTGGCGGTTCTTTCCGAAGAAGGAACCGTTGTTGATCACGACGTTCTTCATATCACAGATCCCACGGCTCTGGAACGGGCAGAGAAAAAACTGGTTGACCTGATCAAGAAGTACGATGCGGAAGTGCTGGCCATCGGTAACGGAACTGCCAGTCGTGAAGCACAGGAACTGGTCTCCAGCACCATCTCGAAGCATGAACTGAAGTGCCGTTATGTGGTGGTGAATGAGGCGGGGGCGAGTATTTATTCGGCCAGTGAAGTGGGACGTGATGAGTTCCCGCAGTTCGAAGCGACCGTTCGTGGAACGATCTCGATCGGCCGACGTTTACAGGACCCGTTGAGCGAACTCGTCAAGATCGAGCCGCAACATATCGGTGTCGGGATGTATCAGCATGATCTCCCGGAGAAAGAACTTGTCGCCTCGCTGGCCGATGTTGTGGAGTCCTGCGTCAACCATGTGGGTGTCGAACTGAATCACGCCAGCGCGGAGCTTTTGAAATATGTCTCCGGCTTGAATCGAAACACCGCCAGAGCGATCGTCTCATGGCGCGACGCTCATGGACCATTTGAGACACGGGAGCAATTACTCAAAGTGCCGGGGGTCGGACAGAAAACCTATGTTCAGGCCGCCGGGTTTCTTCGTATCCGCAACGGAAATGAACCGCTCGACGCCACCTGGGTTCACCCGGAGAGTTATCCGCTTGCTCGAAAACTGTTGAATCGAGTACAGGGGGAGCGTTCCCATCTGGGTACTCTCAATAACGAAGCCGGCATGATCACCGGGGAACTGAACTGCGACCGTTATACCTTCGATCAGGTGTTAGCCGCCTTACTGAAACCTGGACGCGATCCGCGTGAAGACCTGAGTCCGCCGTTACTGCGAGCCAGTGTTCTTTCGCTGGATGAACTCCAGGTGGGAACCGAGTTGTCTGGCACTGTGACCAATGTCGTCGACTTCGGAGCGTTCGTTGATGTCGGTCTGAAGAATGACGGACTGGTTCACATCAGCCGAATGGCGAACCATTTCATTTCATCACCGCAGGATGTCGTCAGTGTCGGACAAACCGTTCGGGTCTGGGTCGATCAGGTGGATCAGGCGCGCGGACGGATTGGGCTTTCCATGTTAAAACCGGAGTGATGGAGAGTGTTTCTCTCTCCATCACTCACGCCGTTGTGGAGTTCAGGAACTGAACCCCGGCGTACATCGTGGCGGCACACTGAACGGTCTCCAGAATCTGCTCCGGAGACAGCCCCATCATTTTCCCTTTTTCAACGTGTCCGGAAGTACAAGGTTTGCAGGCGTTGATATTGCTGATCGCGATGTTCAGGATCTCGACCAGTTTGTCTCCCAATGACGTACTTTGGAAGGTGTGGGCCCGAAGCCCGACTCCCATTCCGTCAAACAGAGTGGAACCGCTTAAATCACGAAACTTGAAGAAGGTGTTGTACATGTAATTCGTCGCGGCGACGGCGAGAATTTCTGCCACCTGTTCTTTCGAGTACCCCAGTTGCAGGCAGCGGTCGGCGAAGTAATCGAGCCACGGCTTGCACTTGCCGTGAGCAGCAACCGCGAGTGCAATCGCGGCTTTGGTCTTGGCATCAAGCGGACCATCTGTATAGACGAACTTTTTGAAGTTCATGTAGAAGTCGCGCAGAAACGCTTCGACGTTGCCGTAGATGAGGAACGGTTCAGGAAGGTCCGTCGTCCCCAGCATTTCACTGATCCGGCCATAATGCTGGGCCACTTTCTCGGAAGCAGAACTGACAGGAACAGGTTTGAGCAAGGCCATGGCAGAACTTTTCTTCGAGAAGAGATCAACGGAATCGAAAACGGGCATGCTCCTGCTGCTGACGCGACAGGAGCATGGCACCCTACGAAATTGCTCTAGTTCAACGTTTCGTCGCCGGCTTTCCAGTTGCAGGGGCAGAGTTTGTCTGTCTGCAGGGCGTCGAGAACTCGCAGAACTTCGTCTACGTTGCGGCCCACGCTCAGGTCGTGAACGGCGGACCAGCGAACGACACCGGTCGGGTCGATCAGGAAGATTCCGCGGTAAGCGATTCCGGCATCTTCTTTCAGCACCCCGTAAGAACGGGACAACTGATGAGTGGTGTCGGCGAGCATCGGGTATTTCAGTTTGGCCAGATCCGGGTGGGAATCGCACCAGCCTTTGTGAGAGAAGGCGCTGTCGGTGCTGGCGGTCAGAAGAACGGTGTCACGATCTTCGAATTCCCCCAGTTTGTCGTTGAACGACACGAGTTCGGTCGGACAGACAAACGTGAAATCGAGCGGGTAGAAGAACAGGCAAACCCATTTCCCTTTGAAATCTTCCAGTGTCAGTGTCTTGAACTGATCGTCGGAGTTATCCTTGGTGCGGTCATAAGCCTGAACGGAAAAACCGGGGGCGGGCTGGCCAACTTGTGCGCTCATCGAAAAAGTCTCCTCGACTTGATTGGGAACCCCTGGCAAAACCGACCCTGATCCGCTCGCGGAAAGGGAATCTTCACTGTTCAGTGAGGTTTTGTTCGCGGCTCTAAGATGTTTGAAAACGTGGCGATTGTGTTGAAAATTTCACAAGACTCTGGAGTATAGTCAGGTGGAAGAGTTGTTCAAGGAGCCGAATTTTCCGGTTCGGTCTGTTTGGCGAAAAACGGTCGATCTGCTGGAACTCATCCGGTTCAGTCATACTGTTTTCGCCTTACCGTTCGCTCTGCTTTCCGCCATTTTGGCCTGGCGTACGTTTCCATTCCATTGGCAACATCTGTTGGGTCTGCTGCTGTGCATGGTCTTTGCCCGATCGGCGGCAATGGCCTTTAATCGTCTCGTCGACCGGCATTACGACGCCAAAAATCCCCGAACCGCCAAACGGCATATTCCGTCCGGAATCCTGACGGTCACGCAGGTCACTGTCTTTACAGCGATTTGTGTTGCCGGTTTTGTTGCGTCGACGTTGCTGTTTCTCCCCAACCTCTGGCCGTTACGACTCTCGGTTCCGGTGATGCTGTTTCTTTTGAGCTATTCCTACGCCAAACGCTGGACGGCATTCTGTCACTACTGGCTCAGCGCGGCGTTGATGCTTTCCCCAATTGCAGCCTGGATTGCAATCACCGGGGAATTCAGCCCGATTCCTCTCTGGCTCGCGGCGGTGATTTTCTTCTGGGTCGGAGGATTCGACATCCTTTATGCGACTCAGGATGCCCTGTTTGACCGGGATGAAAGGCTCCACTCGATCCCGTCGCGGATCGGGATCCCCAAGGCGCTCCGCCTGGCGTTGAATTGCCATTTACTGACGATTGCCTGCCTGTTTGGATTCTGGAACGCGGCCGGATTGGGGACGATTTTTCTCGTGGGAATCGTTCTGGTTTCGTTGCTGCTCCTCTATGAACACTGGCTTGTTCGACCTGACGACCTGACCCGGGTGAACGTCGCCTTTTTCAACATCAATGCCCTGATCAGTGTCGGGCTGCTGGTGATCGCAATGATCGACATCGCTTTCACCTGACGCACAGCAAGCCTGAAACGAAACAGCCGTTCTCTTCAATCACTCAAAAACAAAGCCCCCAGACGGACATTCCCGTCTGGAGGCTTGTTATTTGGTTCTTAGAGCAACTTGCAAAATGATTTACCCGTCCACGCCACGCGGAAGTCAGCGTTTTTCCTGTTCGAACACCGCGCTGCGCGGGCACATGGTAGAGCAAACTGCTCTAGAATTTTCCCACCTTTATTGCTTCATTGCTGCAGCAAGGATGCGTGATGTGGACTCTCGCATGACGCGAGGATCAACCATTTCACCCCGTTGAAGAGTGGCCCGAACATCTTTTCCGGAGATGAACAACGGCTTCACGTCTTTGTGGTTTTCCATCAGGTCGACACGGCCCACGGATTCGTAGTAGGCCGCGAATCCAACATTGATTGGCTTGATCTTCAGGTCGCCATTGAGCTTGTTGAAGAATTCCTGTGCGTCGAAATCGCCCCAGATGTTGGAACCGTCGGCGTAAGGAACGTCAGCATGCTTGCGGCCGATCACGATATGGGTGTATCCCATATTCTGTCGGTAGATTCCGTGCATGATGGCTTCCTTGGGACCGCCGTAGAACATCTTGATGTCGAGTCCCAGCAGCTTCACTCGATCCGGAACCGATTCCCCACGGCTGGACCAGAGATCGACATCACTGTCGCCGTCCCCCATCTGCCGCTCGGAGATCAGCTTCTCGTAGGTTTCCATACGAACGACGGCGTTGACGTCGTCTCCCTTGGTTTCCCCGATCAGTGGATTCAGAACCGCTCCGGCGTTCTTTCCCGCTTTCAGCAGTGTTTCAAGGGCGTAAACCAGTGCGTATTCGTGAGCCCGGTGGAGTGGATTTCGGGTCTGGAAGGCGACAACCGCTTCCCATCCGGTTTCCCCGAGCAGTTTGCGGACTTCACGTGGAGTCAGTACATACTGGCCAAATTTAGGATTCTTCGGCTGGGGGAGAGCTTTGATTTTTCCACCGACCAGAAACGCCTTCTCGGCGTCCGGTCCGGTCAGCACCATACTGGCTCCGGCGTGATCGAGGCGACCGGTTCCATAGACTGAAGAGAGATACTTCGTCTTGTTCCATGGGTAGACGTCAGTCAGTTCCAGAGTCGCGATGATCTCTCCTTCCGGATTGGTCAAAGCAACGGTTTCCCCAACGGCCAGTGTCTTGGCAAGAGCGGAGGTGACAGGAAACGCGATGGGAATGGTCCAGGCGTATTTCTGTCCGTTGTGATCAATGGTCGATTCTTCCAGAACCTGATCATAGGTTTTCGAATCCATCGGTCCGGTCAACGGACTGAGCGTTCCGTCAGCGAATCGGTAGACGCTGGAAACGTCAGCGGAAGAGACCGGAACTTGCTTCAGTCCCTGTGCGTTTGCCTTGAAAGAATCGAGTTCCTCAGCCGAAACGGTGAGGCAGACAGGTTCGGATAATCCACCATGAGGAAGGATCAAATCAGCCATCGATCAGTTACCTTTGAAGATGCAGGACGCCAGACTTCGGCCGTGTCGAACAAAGACAATTCCGTCTCGAAGTGCGTCAAGAAAACTATTTTCAGTTTGTCCAAGTGAGCAACACTAGAGCATCGGAAAATTCACGTCAAGGGGCGACTCTCTTTTGTCAAGAGTCCCAACCGGATTTGATTCTGAATAGTTGCAGTCGCCGATTGGGGGCATCGTCATTTCTCTGAATTCCCCCTCTCCCACGATGTGTCTGACCACTTGAGGGACTTCGTTGTGGGAGAGGGCCGGGGTGAGGGCCTTGTTGTTACGAACGGATGTGCATTGATCGTCGTCAGTTGCCCCTCATCCGGCCTTCGGCCACCTTCTCCCCGCAATGAACTCCTTCACCAGATCAAAAGCACATGGCGGGGAGAAGGACGAAGTTCGCCTGAAACGGAAACAGGGCCAAGGCAATCACTTGTCGCCTTCGCCCTGTTGAGTTCCCGTTGACTCACAACTTCTATTTCACGTGTTCGGTGACCGATTTGATCGGAGTTCCCAGCTTGTTGAAACTGCGGGTTTCCAGATGGGCAGGGCTGACGTTGATTCCGGTCTGAACCCGAACCAGAACGCCGTATCGTTCTTCCATCTGAATCATTTCACGGCGTTTCTTGTTGATCAGATAATCGGCGACACGCTGGTGCACTTCCACCCGAACTTCGGCAACATCCGGTCCGGACGCTGCCAGCATCAGGGATCGCATGACTTCAATGGCCATGCTTTCGGCCGTTTTGACCTGTCCGACTCCTTTGCAGCACTCGCAGTCTTCGTAGGTGCTTCGGCGGAGTGATGGACGGATTCGCTGCCGGGTCATTTCAATCAGGCCAAACGGGCTGATCCGAAGCACTTTGGTTCGTGCCCGATCTCGTTCCACACAGGTTCTCAGCTTTCGTTCAACACCACGACGATGGCGTTCGTCTCGCATGTCGATGAAGTCGTTGACGATGACACCCCCCAGATCGCGCAGGCGGATTTGGCGGGCGATTTCCTCAGCGGCCTCGAGATTCACCTGATATGCGGCCCGTTCAGCATCGTCAGCGGAACGGGAACTCCCACTGTTCACGTCGATTGCCACCAGAGCTTCAGTCTGGTCGATAACAAGTGATCCCCCTCCTCGCAACGGAACGCGGCGACTCTGGATGCGATCGATCTCGTCTTCAATTTTGTGATGATTGAAGATCGGAGCTTTGCCTTCATAGAGCTTCACGCGATCGACATGCTTGGGGAGAACCACTTTCATGAATTCCCGTGCCCGTTCAAATGCGCCCGGTTCGTCGATCCAGATTGATTCGATATCGGTGTGATAGATGTCCCGGATGGTCCGGGTGATCATGTCACTTTCTTCATAGATATCGATGGGGGACGGCATTTTTTCGAGCCGCCGTACGATGGTTTTCCATAACCGCAACAGATAGTTCATATCCCGTTGCAGATCTTTGGCCGTGCGATCGACACCGGCGGTGCGGATGATGAAGCCCAGTCCGGCTGGCGGGGCAAGTGACTTGAGAACCCGGCGCAAGTCGCGACGAACGTCTTCATCGGCAATTTTGCGACTGACTCCCAGTCGACTCAATCCCGGCATCAGGACGAGATAGCGTCCGGGAATGCTGATATATGTGGAAAGCGTTGGCCCTTTGTTGCCGAGTCCTTCCTTGATCACCTGGACCAGAACTTCGCTTCCTCGCTGGAAGATTTCCTGGATCGGTGGCTTGTTCCGGGCACTGCGGTCGTTGAGCTTGGAGTTCCGTCCTCGTTCGACTTCCTGCTGTTCACGTTCTGTCAGCAGATGTTTGTAGTATTGATATTCGATATCGCTGACATGCAGAAAGCCGTTGCGTCCGACACCGAAATCGACGAAGACCGCCTGGATGCTCGGTTCGATATTAACAACACGCCCTTTGTAGACATTGCCGACATAGCCCTCGGCACTGGATCGTTCAACGTAAAGTTCTTCCAGCACTCCATCTTCAATGATGGCAATGCGGCTTTCCTCCGGCTGAACGACATTGATGAGCATTTCTTTTTTCATGGTTCCCATTTCGTCGTGCGGGACGAACAGGGTCCATCGCGGAACCAGTCACCTTTCCTGTGATTTCCTTTTCCGTCGGGGTGGCGGATCGAGCCTTCCCCGTGCCTGACGTCACCACATTGTGGAAGTGGAGATGCGGCGTCTCGTCACCGGTGTGCGTACCGATTCGGTCTCCGGCGATCCGTCTCTGTTCGACGGCATATTCCCCGGCGATCTTCTCACTCGCAGAAAGGGAACCGGAAGAAGTGACCCGTATGTCCTGATGCCTCGCCACATGCCGGAATTCCTGATGTCGAATCGCGACGGAATCCGCTGAGCCTGAAGGGCAGGAAACAAGAGAGGGCACAAAAAGCGGTACAGGGACGAGGTGGATGTGTCCGTAAGGAAAGACCCGCTGAGGAATCTGGAGTGGTTGTGGATCATCGAACGGCTGTTCTGGACTCAAAGTCCTGACTGAACTTGCCTGAGATGATTTGTTCCCGTTGGCTCCGGAAGTGTTCCCAGCCAGGAATGGAGAGGTTTCTGGCGTGTCACAACCAGCATCGAACTCAGACGGCACAACGGGCCGTAGCGGATTCGAGGTCAGACAATTGCCGCGATACACTCTGATCAACCCTAAAATTTTCTGTTTAATCGAGCCATTTTCAAAATATTTGAAGAGGAATCGGAGTCTGCCCATTGGCGTGAGAAACCAATTTTGTTCTTCGTTGTTGTATTCATTCAACCAGTGCGGAGGACGCCCAGGCGTCTTGCCAGACCGGTGGATTGCAGTAAGGTAATGAAATCACTCTGTCGGAGCCAAGCATAAAAGGGAGTCATTTCGTGGAAATTTCGCTGTTTCCCGGCAGAATTGACCGATTGACACCAAGGTGACACCGCTGATCCGGCACCGGGAAAAATAATACAAAATATTGCATTTTCATTGAAGAACAGCCTGTTTTCCAGGACTTGAGATTTTTTCTTTAAAAATACGCTAACCAGTGTTCCTCTCTGATGTTGTAGCGGAACAGATTCTCCAGAAGATACGACTTGGTGCCCATTGAAAAATCTCTTGCGATGTTCGCGTCCATTGAGCGAGATGCACTTGACCGCACGGGCTTCCGGGGACATTATGGAGATCTCAGGATGAACTCTATGACTTCGTCACGTACGACCTGGACAACTCCGAGGCATCTTCCTTTGGGGGAAGATCAGACTGGGGAGTGCCTTCAGGTTCGCCGTTCTTTATTTGGTGTTCGAAGATAATAGAGATGGTCACACGGACTGTGCCAGATCGGCGGGCTGTGTGAGGCATGGCAAATTGTGTCAAAGCTGAAAGACTGCGTTCAAAAACGACAGGCTGTGAGAATAGCAGGCGGTGAGAACGACAGACAATCTGAGAGTCAGATCATGATGAATGACCTGATTCCGGAAACATTCGGCTTTTGGCACCGGCTCTGAAGAATTCGGAAATTTGAATGACGTTTACGACAATATTGGATGCAGCCGATTCGGTGGGTGTTCGGTTTTGTGGCGATGTCGACATTTTTTCGAAGAGATCGCAAATCTTCAGGAACCGCAATGCTATTCACACAATGATAACGGTGAAATGGACGTCGAGTGGTTTCACCACTCAACCCTGACAGATTCCGAAAAGTGGCCTGCATGGCAGATGATCATGATGAATGACCGCTGACCTGCGACTGTTTCTCCCCCTCATAATCAAGATGGACACACTCAACAGCTGAGAACCCCTGATAAAACTGCCCCCCGATCCGCTCGCGGAAAGGAAATTTTCATGGTTAAGGGGTTTTGTTCGCGGCTCTAAGAATGTTCCTGTCTCGACTGCGGATGCGAGAATTCAATCCACCCAAGATGTTAGCGGGGAACCGCACCTCCTGCACGGAGATTGCGAACACGCCCCCCACGAATTTACGGCCCGTGATGAATAGTCACGAGGTGAAGGACAAGAAGACGATGTCACATATTTTGTTGACGGGAGCAACCGGTCTACTCGGACGCTACCTGATGCGTGATCTGCTTTCCCGTGATGTGCCCCTGGCGGTACTGGTTCGCCCCAGTCGCCGGAACGATCCGCATGTCCGCATTGAAGCGGCGATGCGTGTCTGGGAAAAACTGCTGCAACGTTCCCTGCCTCGTCCCAAAGTTCTCTGCGGTGACATCAACAGCCCTGATCTGGGATTGACCGGTCCGGAGTTGCGATGGGCGGCAGAGAATTGCGGCAGCATTCTTCATAATGCCGCCAGCCTGTCATTCGTCAGCACCGGACGCCATAGCGAACCCTGGCGGTCCAACGTCGGCGGAACACAGAATGTTCTGGAATTCTGTGAACAGGCAGGAATCGAGAACTTCAATCACGTTTCCACTGCTTACGTTGCAGGGAAAAGAACCGGTCGGGTTTATGAAACCGAACTGGATGTCGGTCAGGAATTTGCGAATCCGTACGAAGCCAGCAAGGTGGAAGCGGAGCAGATGGTCCGTGGCTCCAAGTTCCTCAAGACGGTCACCGTTTTCCGCCCGGCGATCATTGTCGGTGACAGTCAGTCCGGATTGACGTTCACCTATCATAACTTTTACGCCATGCTGCAACTGAGTTCGACACTCTCTCAAAGCATGGCGGAAATGGACTTCACCGGAAAACTGCCGGGGGGGACATTCCAGATCAATGTCGACGGCAACGAACGGAAAAACCTCGTCCCTGTTGACTGGGTCTCCGAAGCGATGAGCCGAATTCTGACGACACCCAGCCTGCATGGTCAGACCTATCACCTGACTCCCCGCGTTCCCATTACGGTACGATTGATGCGGGATATTCTCGAAGAAGTCGTTGGAATGTACGGAGTGAAGTTCTCCGGCTCGAATTCCTCAATGGGAGGCATCGGCGGAGAAGAAGTGGAGCAACTCTTCTACAAGCATATGGAAGTGTACCACTCCTACTGGAAAGATGACCCGGAGTTCGACTCAACCAACACCATTCAGGCACTGCCGGATTTGCCTTGTCCGTTGATTGACCGGAAGATGCTGACCCATCTGTCTCGCGTGGCTCTTCAACATGGCTTCAACTGGCGCGATCCGAAAGTCGAACCGACCTACGCCCGCCCCGAACTGGTAGCGAGTTAGAACCGTTCACACGTTGCGAATATTGCAACAACTGTGAGGCGGAGGAACTCGGAGTCGCAGAGGACACTCTTTGCGGATCCGGGTTTCTCCGCCTCTTCAATTTGAGCGGCCCGGAGGCGTTGATTAACCATTTCTCCCATCATTAATGCCGGGAGATCCCTGTGTCTCATGCTGCAACCATTTTTTCCGTAAATCAACTCTGGAAGCAGGCTTTCCGGAATCAATCGACCGGCATACAGTGGATGAAAAGTTTCGGCCTGCCAGAGCGGCGTTGACACTCTTGATTCTAAAGAGGTTTCATGCAACAACTGAGATGGCAGGAAAGCCCCCATCCTTACTAAAAATGGAGCGCGCTCGTGTCCGTATTTCCTCATGATGTTGTGGTTGTTCCCATCGATTTCTCTGATGCCTCGGACAATGCATTGAAGGTGGCTCTGGAGATTGTCGGAGGAGAGGTCAGCAAGTTGAAGCTGGTTCATGTGATGACTCCGCTGGATGCAATCTCTCCATCGTCAGTCTGGGGAGAATTCTCGGAGAAGAACCGGCAGGATGCGGTTCGTCAGGTGGCAAAAACCTTTCTGGAGTCGCATGGGGTTGGGGACGCTTCGTTCGACATCCGGTACGGAGCACTGGGACTGGAAATTGCGGACTATGCCCGGAATCAGGACGCGGATCTCATTGTGATTTCGTCCCACGGATATCATGGTGTGAAGCGCATTCTGCTGGGGTCTGTTGCAGAGACGATTCTGCGACACGCCCATTGTGCGGTTCTGGTGTTGCGACGACAGGACTCCGAGTGAACGTGACCGGTTGGCTTAAGATGATCTCCGGGGGAAATCGCGAGTGGTATGCCGACCTCTCTCGCCTGGGACTCTCACTGGCCAGCCTGCCGTATGGGCTGGTCAGTGAGCTTCGAAATCGGGCATATCATTGCGGAGCGTTCCCGGTTCGTGGCGTTTCGGTTCCTGTGATTTCTGTGGGGAATCTGACGGTCGGTGGAACGGGAAAAACGCCGACCGTCGCCTGGGTTGTGCGTCAATTAAAAGAGTTGGGAGAACACCCGGCCATCCTGAGTCGCGGTTATCGGGCTCTCGACGACTCTGAGAATGACGAGAAGAAACTGCTCGATAGCCTGTGTCAGAACGTGCCGCATCAGCAGGGGCCCGATCGGCTTAAGAGTGCGGCGAAACTGCTGTCAGGTTCCCATGTCACGGTGTTCGTTCTGGATGACGGTTTTCAACACCGTCGGATGCACCGGGACCTGGACATTGTGCTTCTGGATGCCCTGAATCCGTTTGGTTACGGACATCTCTTGCCTCGAGGTTTACTACGTGAACGCTGTGCCGGTTTGTCCCGCGCCGATCTCGTTCTGTTAACCCGCTGTGATCTGATTCCTGCTCCGGAGATTGAATCGATCCGACAAACAATCCGTCGTTGGACCTCCGCACCGATTCTTCGAACCCAGTTCGAACCGACCGGCTTTGTTAACGGAGAGGGAAAGTCTTTTCCGCTCGGTTGGATTGACGGAAAAAAGGTTTTTGCCTTCTGTGGAATTGGGAATCCCGAAGGATTTCGCCAGACGTTGTCCGTACACACAGCGATTGAAAACAACCAGTTCGCCTCGTTCCCGGATCACCATCACTACACCGGATTTGATCTGAGCCAGCTTCATCGTCAGGCTCAGAAGGAGCGGGCAGACATCTTCATCACCACCCGAAAAGATCTCGTGAAATTGCCGGTTGACGGAATTCATGGGCTTCCTTGCCTGGGGCTGGAGATTGAGCTGAAATTTCTGGACGATCCGCAACCGTTATTCCAGATGTTACGACTTGTTTTCTCCCCTGCTGACCGAGAATTCACTGGTTCCACTTGTCGAACGCTGCCGGAGAACCGATAATTCATTTCAACCATTGTTGACTTGTGTCCCGTCATGCAGGGCGCTCAGTTCAGGATGGCCTCCCGCCGAAATGTCTCGCTTTCCAGAAGTTCTGCTCACAGCAGAGGGTTCCTCCCATGTTTGACTCCCTTCTCAATCGTCGTGATCTGCTGAAAAGAACCGGGCAAGGGTTAGGTTATCTCGGACTGGCCAGCCTGCTCGGAGACGAAGTTCTTCGGAATCAGGCTCAGGGGGCAACCATGTCTCCGATGGCGGCCAAGATCCCGCATTTTCCCGCCAAGGCGAAACACGTTATTCACATCTTCTGCAATGGCGGGCCGTCGCATGTCGACACGTTCGACCCGAAACCCATGCTGACTCAGTATGCGGGGAAAGAACTTCCGAATTCACTGAAGACAGAACGCAAAACCGGGGCCGCACTCGCCTCACCGTTCAAGTTTCGCAAGTATGGCGAAAGTGGAATCGAAGTCAGCGAACTGTTTGAACAGACTGCCGAGTCCATCGACGACATCTGCGTCATCCGTTCGATGAAGGCGGACGTGCCGAATCACGAGCCGTCGCTGATGCTCATGAACTGCGGCGATTCCCGACTGGCCCGACCGAGTCTCGGAAGCTGGGCCACTTATGGACTGGGGACCGAAAATCAGAATCTTCCCGGCTTCATCGCCATGTGCCCGAATGGGTATCCGATCAAGGAGAGCGATAACTGGCGCAGTGCGTTTCTGCCGGGGGTGTATCAGGGAACGTATATCGACACCAGGCATACCGAGATCGACAAGCTTATCGAGAACATTCGGAACGCCAAGCTTTCAACGGCTCAGCAGCGGGATCAGCTTGATCTGGTTCAATCGTTGAACCGTCAGCATCTCACTGATCGTGGAACCGACCCGGCACTGGAAACCCGAATCCATTCCATGGAACTCGCGTACCGCATGCAGATCGAAGCGGCCGATGCCTTTGACATCAATCGCGAACCTGAACACATTCGCAAGATGTACGGGGAAGGAGTTCATGCCCGACAACTTCTCATTGCCCGACGTCTGGTTGAACGAGGGGTTCGGTTCGTGCAACTCTGGCACGGAGCGGGGCAGCCCTGGGACAATCATGATGATCTCGAAGTCAATCATCGCCGTCTTGCCAAACAACTGGATCAGCCGCTTGGAGCGTTAATCAAAGATTTGAAGCAACGGGGAATGCTCGAAGAAACCCTCATTGTCTGGGGAGGAGAGTTCGGACGAACGCCGACGGTAGAACTCCCGACGCCCGGTTCCAACGCCGGGAAGATTAACGGCCGAGACCATAATCACTATGGCTTTTCAGTCTTTCTCGCAGGAGGAGGCGTGAAGGGGGGACACATCCACGGAGCCACCGACGAATTCGGATTCCAGGCGGTCGAGAACCCCGTTCATGTCCACGACTTGCAGGCGACCATATTACGGCTGCTTGGGTTCGATCACGAGAAACTGACCTACCGCTTCGCCGGCCGCGACTTCCGACTCACCGACGTGCATGGTCACGTGGTCGATTCGATTATTGCGTGAAGAGGAACTGTAGGGCAGGCATTGCCTGCCGCCCCGGTTGCATCGTCATGCGGTGCATGACCTGTCAATACTGGTTGGAGAGATGTGCATGTTGTGGAACCTCATTCAACAGGCTCAGATCGAACGTGCCCGAGCCACCAGTCAGAATGCAAAGTCCACTGCGAGAGATGCTCAGTCGGAAATTCGATTTCTCAAGGATCGTGTCCACGATCTCGAGCTGTCATTGGATCGATTGTCGTTAGCCACAATGGCAATTGCCGAAATCTTACGGGATCGATCTCACATCACTGAAGAGGAAATTGAAGCGAAGATCGAAGAGATTGATCTGCGGGATGGAAAGCTTGATGGTCGTTTGCGTGAACCTGTGACGACATGCACAAGTTGTGATCGTACAAATCCGGCACGACGTAGTCAGTGCCTGTATTGTGGAGAATCTCTTCCCGTCCGCTCAACAATATTCTCACCCGGATCTCCCGAGAAATAAGTAATTGTAAGGTAGGCATAACCTGCCGTTCGGTTGCATCGTTATGCGATGTATGACCTATTAAAACTGTAATCCAGTTTTATCAGATGCAGGGGGGGGCCAGCATGAGGAAGTTCACATGTTGTTCAATTTTCTATTTCACTTCACTCGCATGCCTGTCAATCTTGCTTGTATGGTCAGTATCTGATGCCAGCTTTCCAGATGCCGTTTGGGGAGTGAATACCGTACTTGGTTTTCAAAAATCTAACACATCCTATTTTCTGAATTCCTTGGGTAACGCATCTTTTGCAATTCGTGTGGGAATTCTGTTCACGATCATGATTGCAATTATTTGTTTTATGGTTCCGATCCTATATTCGGCAGTACGACGTCCAAGGGCAACGACAGTCCTGATGCTCATCTCAATTATCTTTCTTTGGGTATTATTTGTTTCGTTTCAAGATAGAATAGGGCGAGCAAGGACCATTCGTCAGGTATCTCGCCGGATCTCGATGTTCGAGTCGACAGCCATGGAACTAAAAAAGCATTGGCCTGAACAATCTGGTATATTATCATCAGGTGTTCAGTACCATCTCGGCACTACACCATATGCTGATGTGTTGATGTTAAGAAATATTGAAAGATACCCGTTCCAGGAAACATTCGGCCCGACCATTACACGATATGAAGGCGGCATTATCAGGTTTGACCTTAATCCTTCATTCAACGCTTGCCTAGAGTACCACCCTGGCAACACATATCCAACCGAGCACATTTCTGGTTTCGGCTTTCCTTCTCCTCCAGTTTCTTATGTCTACAAGATTAAAGATGGCTGGTTTCTTGCTTATTATTCACCAGATACAAAGTGAGGTAGCGACTGTAGGGTGCATGAAGCAACGCCCCAGGGTTAGCTGATGGGTGGCTGGGGCGCAGTGCCGACATTCCATGCGAAAAGGCGAGATGGCCCCAGTTTTTTATGTAACGAGGGCGTGCTTGAGAATTCCGGAAGACTGGGGCCCCCACGTTCTTCGTGTTATTCCGCGTCGATTCCATTCTCCGCTCTTATGTCTCGCATTGCCCCTACGGCGCCCCAGCCACCCCGTCGTCCTGCAGGCGAATATCGACACTGTTTCTGTGGGCCGTGAGTCCCTCTTTGTCGGCCATGGTTCGGACTAGATTGGCGTCTTGAGCCAGAGCCGCCTGGTTGTAGCGAATGACGGATGAGCGTTTCAGGAAATCATTCGCACAGAGTCCATTGGCAAAGCGGGCCGTTCCTCCTGTCGGCAATACGTGCGATGGACCAGCAACGTAATCTCCCAGAGCCACCGGAGTGTGATGTCCGAGAAAGATGGCGCCGGCGTTTTGGACTCGCGCCAGAATTTCATCAGGGGTGCGAGTGGAGATGTGCAGATGTTCGGTCGCCAGTTCATCTGTCAGTTGCAGAGCTTCTTCCACCGTTCTGGTCAGAATCAAAGCCCCATAATCTTCAAGGCTGCGACGCGCCAGATCTCCCCGTTCGAGTCGGGAGAGTTGGCGTTCAAGAGCTTCCTGAACGCTTTCAATCAACGGGGCATGCCAGGTGATAAGAACCGCTGAACCGGGGCTGTGCTCGGCCTGTGAGATGAGATCACTGGCGACATACTCCGGGTGAGCGGTGTCGTCGGCGAGGACGATGACCTCACTCGGTCCGGCAATACTGTCGATATCCACGGCACCGAAGACGTGACGTTTGGCGAGGGCTACGAACAGGTTCCCCGGCCCGACAATTTTGTCGACTCGTGGAAGTCCTTCGACTCCGTAGGCAAGTGCCGCAACGGCCTGCGCTCCGCCGATCCGGTAAACTTCAGTGATTCCCAACTCGTGACAGGTGGCCAGAAGATCGGTGTTATAAGCTCCAAACGGAGTGGGAGGGACCACGACCGCCAGTTCAGGAACTCCGGCCGCCTGAGCCGGGACGGCAGTCATCAGGACTGTTGAAGGATACGCCGCCGCTCCCCCCGGAACGCAGATCCCAATCCGTTTGAGAGGGAGATAACGTTGCCTCAACTCGACTCGGGCCTCGCCTGCTGCCCGTTGAATGACCACATCCTGACTGAGTAACGCCTGCTGAAATTCGAGAATGTTTTCGCGGATTTGTCGAATCGTCTGGAGGAACTCCGGAGCGGCCTGAGAGTGGGCAGCGGCGAGTTCTTCAGCGGAGACCCGCAGCGTCTCCGGAGTCAGCTCTTTGCGGTCGAGCTTCTTCGTATACTCGAGTAACGCTGGAAGTCCCTGACGACGAACATCGTCACAGATTTTTTCGACCACCTGTTGCGGGGAGAGCGGTTCCCCAAAGAGTTCGATGGTCCGCTGGCGTCCGGCTTCGGAAACAACATTTCCGTCGGGGCTCAGTTTTTCACGCAGTTCCAGCAAGCGGGCAGTCGCGTCTGCCTGAGCACAATCAATCGTGCAAATGGACAACGGCATCGTCAACTTTCAAAGCCATAGGATGCGTCGCGACGCACCCTATGGGAGTGTTATTCAGAGAGGGAGGTTGTTTGAGCGGGGGCAGCGTCCGGTTGAAGAACCCATGTCGGGTCTCCGGAGTAGAGGAACTCCCGGCTGTTCGGATCGAAACGGTCTCCAGGGCGATGAAACCGTTGCACGATCACTTTCCGCCAGATTTGTGGTTGTTCCCCTTGTTCTCCACGTACTTCGTAGGAGTTGGTGAATCCACCGAAGATGATTTTGAAGAAGCGGGTGTTCGGATCCACTCCCTTCCATGTCGTTGCTCCGTAGATCCATTTCTGATCTTCCACATCGGAAGCAACCGGTTCAGGGAGATCCTGTACGACAGCGACCATATCCTGATACTGGTCACGCTCTGTCTGACGAATTTGCGTCATCGCTGCCGGCAGGATTTCGTCATGCAGAATCTGGTTCGGGATTTCACTCGCTGGATCCGAGTAGGTGACGAGCGTTAACTGCGGAATGAATTTACGTGGACCGGGGAGGGGATCCAGTTTATTGACAGGACGATCATCTGCATCCGCTTTTCCAGGAAGTTGACGGACGATGGAACGCCAGGCGAGATACCAGACCTGATGCCGGGTCTTCTCTCCCGTTGTGGGATTGACTTCATCGACCCACACCAGCCGCACCGGTTTGAACTCCACGTCCATGGCCCAGTAATCCGGCTGGCGGGACAATTCCACTGCAGTGACCCCCGCTCTGGCAGAGCGGTCGAATCCACGGGTCACCTGAGCATCGGCGACAGAGGAGACGGTCAGCCCCACAGCGCAGACCGTAGAAAAGGTGAAACAAAGTGAGGCAAACGAAGAGTGAATTGAATGAAGCACAATGAAAGCCTTTGACAAAATCAATCGTAATTCGTTCCTGACGGGAGGGATTCCGATTTCACTCCATTAGAGCAGTTTCACGATCTCCGTACCATGTTCTGCCGGGCGTGCCGGAACGGAGATGTCGTTTTCGAAAACGCTCTCAATGCAGTGCAAACGCAATGCAGTACAAACGGCGAATCCCGGTCGTCAATCCTTCACAGCACCTCCTTGCTGCACTGGTACTCTGCTCTGTCTGGCACCAGTCCATCACGCTCCAGCATGAGATCCCACACGGGGCGCGCGATTCGTCCTCATCAATGCTTTCGAATTCCTGAACCAAATGCGATCACCTGTCTCTGTCGGAGTCTGATTTTCCGTCAGATCTGGCGGGGGCCTTAACGAATCTGGCGAATTTGACGACTTCACCACCATGAAAACAGACGAAACTAATCAATATTGCTCAATGCGATGCAGGCTCTGCTCTGTGATTTCCGGAGATCGACTGTTGTTCACCTGCGCCCACATGTCTTGAGCGAGGAAAGACTGCACGTTGGCTGAAATCCCCGGATTCATCTCATTCCAGGACAGAATCAAGTCGATAGTGGAATCATGGATTCTCTCGGACGGACGAGAAAAGCTCTCGTATGGTCTGGGATTTCCATCTCGTTTTTCCAAAAAGAACAACTTGCAAGAGCCAAGGTCGGCAGCGTTTTCCTGTTTGAGAATTGCTTCTGTCTGAATCTTTGTAAGTTGCTCTAAGAATAAAGATGTCGCGGGCACGGCCTCTGAAGAAATCTGGCGATTGCAGTCAGACTGTCATGAGTTCCCTGTGATGAACTTATCATGGTCATTGTCTGACTGATTTCAGGATGCTGTTGCGGGCCTGGCATTTTTCGGAAATTCGCAAGAATTCAGTGGTTGAGCACAGCCGTTGTTGATCGGGTGACAAGATCATTCGATTGATTTCATCGTCTGGGAGCCCGGGGGGGCTTTCTGCAAGGGGGGGCAAGGATGCGCCGGATCGCAAAGTTGTCGTTGTTGTTGGCACCATTATTCCTGGCGTCTGCGTCGGGATGTGCCACTTCAGGATTATTCGCCAAGTCAAACAACCTGGACGCTCGCGCAGCTCGGGTCGACCGCCTGCTGTCCATTGCAGTCGACTATGAGAATAACGGCCGTCAGGATGCGGCGATGAGCGTGTATCAGCACGTTCTTGCTCAGAATCCAGAGAATACATACGCCCGGCAGCGATATGATCTCCTCGCTCAAAGCGGAATTGCGCCCAGCGAACGGTCGACGAAGTCCCCTTCCGTACGTCGAAATCAATTGGCTCCTCCCACTCCGGACGTGCTGATTGCTTCCCGTCGCGAAGCTCAGAACGCGGCCGGGAAGAGTGTTGAACCGGCGAAGTCTCCGGCAACCAATATTGAATCGGTCGCGAAAAACACTGCAGCTCAGAACCGCGTTGCACAGAACAGCGCTGTGCAAAACAACGTTGTGCAGAACAGCGTCACGCAGAATGGCGCCACGGAAATCAGTGTCATTGAGGAGACGACTTCACATGCGACTCAGGTGAAAGCCGAGTTCGTGAAAGCGGAACCGGCTCGCCCAGTTCCGGCCTCGTCCGCTCCTGTCGCCAAAACACCGGCGATCACCGATGTCGCTTCTGAGTCCTGGACTCCACGACAGACGGAGAACTCCACGGTTGCGAAATCGCGGCGGGGGCTCCCGGAAATTGAGTTGTATCTCGGGAAGACGAAGGCATCGGGATTCAATCAGGACTCCCGGGTCGCAGAGGCCGCGCCGTCTGAATCACTTCAGACCTCTAAGGAATGGACAACCACCAGTCAGGCTCGCACCGAATCTGACGTGGTCGTAAAAACCGAGACCGAAACGTCTGTCTCCCGGTCTACCGAATCGTCTGTTATTGCTTCACAACAGTCAGCGGACTGGACAAGAAGTTCGGACTCCACCTGGGAAAAATCAAAAGCGTCATCAGAGAGAACGGTCTCGTTTTCGAAACCGTCTGAACCGGTCAGTTCCTGGAACACGACGGACCTCACTCGTGTGATCGCTGAAGACGCGAAAGCAACGGATGATGTCCATGCCCGGGATGATTCCTGGGAACCAACCCGGTTGATCACGCTCTGCGACGGTTTGCCGGAAGAACTGATACCGCTCGTGGAAAAGCTGGAAAGCGACGATCCACTTGTCCGTGTTCAGGGATTGCAGGGTTTGGCCGAAAATCGCGAACATGCCCGCCCGGCAGTCGTGGCCGTTCATTCCTTATTGGAAGATCGGGAACCGGTCGTTGCGGTTTATGCCGCATCCACCTTGCGTGAGATTGCCAATGATGCGTGGAGTTCGGTTCGAACACTGACGCACTATCTCAAGCATGAGGATCCACAGATCGTCCGGCTCTCCGCCTATCTGTTAGGACAGATGGGGCCAGAAGCGATGGATGCGGTTCCGACTCTGGAACTGGTTCGAGAATCCGACAATCTGCTTTCCAGCCTGCATGCCGCCGAAGCCCTGACACACATTGCTCCGGCAGATCGGAATTCCTTCCAGACACTCAGCAAAGCGTTGTCGAACGAAGATGAAACCGTTCGCTGGTTTGCGGCTGTCTCCATGGGAACCGTTTCCTCTCAATGCGAAAAAGACGCGGTCGCCGCACTGGTGAAAGCCTTGAAAGACAGTGAACCAGAAGTTCGGGCCGCTGCATGCCTGAGTCTGGGAGGACTGGGAGAGCATGCCATGGTGGCGATTTCCGATCTGGAAGATGCCGCCCAGAGCGAATCCTCCGAGGTCAAGGTCGCTGCAGAAACAGCACTGGCCTGCCTGAGAGACCAAGGTTGAGCGAAGACTTTGGGAAGAAGAACCCCATTCGAAATTTCAAGAACCAGAAAATTTACCATCATTGGTGAATCTTTCTGGTTCTTAGAATTTTCTGTACGACGTCGGCTACATTTCAACAGACGTCATTTCCTTCGTGTCGTCCATCAGGCCGAGTCGTCTTAATTTCTTGTAGAGACCGACACGACTGAGCCCGAGAGCCTTTGCGGTGCGGGTCCGGTTCTGCCCATTTTCCTTGAGTGCCTGTTCAAGCAACTCACGTTCACTCAGTGCGACCCGATCGGCCAGTGTCCAGCTTCGTCGAATGAGATCGGCGTTGCTTTGTGGTTCTTCTGAGAACTGAGCCTGAAGAACCTTCGGGGCAAGATCATTCACCGTCAGCACGCCGTTTTCGCAGAACAAAACGGCCCGTCGCACGTGATTTTTCAGTTCTCGGAGATTCCCCGGCCAACGATAACGTTTCAGGGCCGCCAGGAAATCACTGTCGACTCGACTGATGGGAATGTGATGAGCCTGACTGCAATCTTCGACGATTCCCAAAGCCAGCGGGGTTACATCGAGCGGACGATGCCTGAGTGGGGGCAGGCGGAACTCCAGCACGTTCAGCCGATAATACAGATCGGGACGGAACCGCCCGTCCTGTGCCAGATCTTCAAGATTAACATTCGAGGCCACAATCAGTCGGGCTTCAGACTGCCTGGGTTCTGCAGAGCCGACCATCTCATATTCACCGGTCTCAATCACCTTGAGGAGTTTGGCCTGCTGTTTGAGTTCCAGTGAATCGATTTCATCCAGCAGCAATGTTCCCCGACCGGCGGCCTGAAAGCGTCCAATTTTGTTTCGCTCGGCCCCGGTGAATGCTCCACGCATATGACCGAACAATTCACTTTCGATCAGATCACCCGGTAACGCTCCACAGGCCAAATGCTGGAATGGCTTGTCACGTCGCGGGGATCGATTGTGAATGAATCGGGCCAGTGTGGTTTTCCCGGTTCCTGTTTCCCCGATGAGAAGCAGTGTCACATCGCGATGAGCGACACGCATCAAATCATCAAGAACGGGAAAGAATTCCGACGTGTAAGTGCTGACCGTAATCTCGTCGGCAACGACCCGTCTGCATTGTGGAATTGGACGTGCCTTCGCGGCAGAGAGAACTCTGATCAGGCCCTCATCCGGAAGCTGAATCGCTCCCTGACCGCTGATTCGAACATGCTGCATCGTCAGCAGATCGAGTTGTTCCGCGATCCGGATGGGATAAGTGCCGTCTCCCAGTGAAACAACATTCAGAGCGGGAAACTCTGCCGCAACTCTTTGCAGTAGTTCGACTGTTTCCGAGTCACAGAATTCGTCTCGACTGTCGAGAAAGAGTGTCGGAACCCGCTGGGATTTTAATCGTTGAATCGCCGTTTCCGCAGTCCCGGCGAACTCCGCCTGAACCCCCTGGCTTGCCAGGCAGTCCCGGTTGAATGTTTCGTAAAGTTCTACGTCGCGAACAAACAATAACGCCCGCTCGAGCATGCCCTGTACTCCGGATATTTCTACAGCCAGTAGTCAGGAATGAGATTTGTCTTGTGATCTCGACCCTGGAGTCGCTTGTTCTGCATGTGTCACCCTGTGTTATTTCGATAGGGAGGACTCAAGATTCCGCAGCGGACTTCAGGACAAGTGCCTTGTCAGGCTTCAAACTTAGGGTTGTCTCACAGGTTCCACGGCTCGTTGGCCGCTCCCGTTTCGATTCTTCCGCCCGAAATTGAATTCCTGACAAACCACGAGTATCTCATTCATCACTACGTGTGATATCAATTGTGGATAACGACGGACTTCAAAAACAAACTGACCAATCACGGTCCGCACTTTTCCTTTTCGCAGGACAGGCCCGTCCAGATTGATTTCTGAATCGTCCTTGATCGTCGACAGCCGATTGCTGTTGACGGCTGTCATCCTGCCAGTCCGTCACGATTTCTCTGACAATGCAACTCTCAAACCATTCCAGCGCAGTTTCTTTAAGTTGACACAACTGTCACCTTGCGATTGCAACTGTCTTGTTGGCACCCACTCAAAGACCACACTCGGGCACCTCAGGTAGTTCAAGACGCTGTTGCCAGTCCGATGCAAGCTGTTCCATGTAGACGAATTGTGTCAATTAGAATCAACTTGTTGGTTTTTTGAGTTGTAATGAAACGTTGCTGTTTCAGGACAGTCAGATTAGGAGGAATGTGAAACCTGTGTCAAATGGGATGTGTAGAAAATCCGGGAAATATGTATTAAAAAGTGGACGGCGGCTTCGTTGGCGCTGTCGGGAGTGAGCGCTTTCTGAGGTGAGGGACTCAAAACACCGGCTCGATTCAGGGGAATCTCCTCTCCAAGGCTTTTTTGCTTGTTTCAAGATGGGGCAATCTTCGGGAGGGCGAAGCTCCTGCTGAGCCGCAAGCAAGAGAATGCTTTCCATGGTTTGCGGCTCAGCAGGAGCCTCGCCTTCCCTGACCATCTTCAATAAAGCGAAAGCCCTGACCTCCTCTTTTTTTGTTGCGACAAAGCAGTCGCGTCCGGCATACTGTTTGCTTTGATTCTGTGGTTGAGATCTGCAGGAATCGCAATGGGCAAGGGCGAGGGGCTGGTCACTCAGGCAGGATGCTGCACATACAATTGTTGGCAATCGATCAGGAAGCAATCGAATGTCATCTATATTAGGGCATGACTGGCGGGAACAGGCACGATGGAATGCCACTACGACTCCTCATCACGGCGGACGGGCCTGCCTCGGGGCAATCATCTGGCTGAAACCAGGTTGACCGTGTTACAACGGAAACGTTGGAGACACATGGGGATTTCAGCAATCATTTTGCTGGTTGTCTGTGGATACGGGCTCCGGTCTTCTCTCTCTCTGGCCAGCGACCGCCCTGACGCTTCCCCGAAAGAGAAGACCGCAAAGAAAACTGTCTCTGTGCGGGTTCCGCTGGCCTTGGAGCTGGAGGAGGGCGCCGTCGAAAAACGGTTGATGTCAGATGTCGAGTATCTGGCATCCGAAGAACTGGAAGGACGTGGAGTCCGCACCAGGGGACTCGAACTGGCGGGGGAGCATATCGCCAAAGCATTCACGGATTCCGGGCTCACCGCCGATCATTACGGAGGTCCGTTTCATCACTTCCGTTTGTTTTCAGCGTCCCGACGAGGATCTGTTCAGACAGCCGAGCTCGTGAAGTCCCAGGAGACATCATCCGAGAAATTGTCTTCTTCCGATTCCTCTGACACAAAGACGACGCTCGTCAAAGGGACCGATTTCACCTCTTTGGCCGCCGGTCCACAAGGACGTTTCGTATTGCCGATTGTCTTTGCCGGATACGGAATTACCGCAGAGAAGATCAACTACGACGACTATGCCAATCTCGATGTTCGTGGAAAGGCGGTCATTGTCCTGCGCCACGAACCACAACGGAATGACGCAGACAGTCCGTTCGACGGGACGGAAAACAGTCCGCATGCTTTTGTTCGCTCAAAAATCAAGAACGCCATGGAGCATGGAGCCGCTGCCCTGATTCTCTGTACCGGAACCGCTGAATTGCAGCATGTGTCCGATGAATCTGGCGATACAGACGAAAGTTCTTCCGACCCTCCGGCACCGGGAGCAGAGTCTCTTCTTCAGGCGGAACTTGGCAGAGCGGATGTGACCGACAATATTCCGGTGATTCATATTCGTCGTGCAGTGATCGAGAAGCTGATTCGTGAAACTCTTTCTGAAGAACTGACGGCAATCGAAAAGCGGATCGACCAGACATTAAAGCCGGAATCAAAAACGATTCCCAACATCACCCTCAGTGGCGAAACACAAATCATCCGGTCATCCCGACGCCTTCGCAATGTCGTGGCAAGTCTCGAAGGAAGCGGAGAAAACGCGGAAGAAACAATCATTGTCGGGGCACACTACGACCACCTTGGAAAAGATGGATGGGGCTCTCTCTCTCTGAATGGTCAGGGAGAAGTTCATTACGGCGCGGACGACAACGCATCTGGCACAGCCGTACTGATGGAAGTGGCCCGACAACTGGCGTCGCTTCCTAAACCATTGGGGCGTCGGGTATTGTTCATTGCGTTTAGTGCAGAAGAACTGGGACTGATCGGCAGTAAACAGTATGTACAGGATCCTCTGTTTCCGCTCAATCAGACGGTGGCCATGGTCAATCTGGACATGGTAGGTCGTCTCCGGGAAGGCAAACTGACCGCTTTTGGCATGGAAACGGCGCAGGAATGGTCGCAGCTTGTTGTCGCCGCCAGAGACAAGATTTCGAGCAAAGACGAACTCAAATTGATCCTGCGACCCGGAGGGTATGGTCCCAGTGACCATGCTTCATTCTATGAAAAAGGGGTTCCGGTCCTGCATTTCTTCACCGGATTCCACCCGCAATACCACCGTCCCTCAGACGTTGCGAATTTGATTAACGGTGAAGGATTGCGTCAGATTGCCGCGTTGACCACGGAAATTGTTGTTGAACTTGCCAATCGTGAAGCTCGGCTGACACCCAGGTCTTCCGGTTCTTCGGATGATTCCATTGCTTCACTGCTGGGAGAAATGGCCGATCCGGTTCCTTCTCCCGACTCTCCGAGACTGGGGGTGCAGGTTGCCCCGGATTCTGGTGGAGAAGGAGTTGTCATCCGACGACTGGTTTCCAAGGGACTCGCCGACCAGAACGGCATGAGAGTCGGCGATGTCATCACCAGTGTGAACGACAAGCCTGTCCGCTCCGCCGCCGAGATTGTCGAAGTGCTTCAGAAACCGGATTCACCGAAAGAGTGGACCGTCCGCTTCAAGCGGGGAGATGTCGTCGCCGAAGTGGTGGTTCGACAGTCGCTGTAAGGAGCTGCGAAAAATTGCTTGATGAATTGGAGTGCTTCAGCAAATTCAAAATTCGAAGCACGAAATTCAAAACAAATTCGAAATCAAAAATTCGAAACTGTGTGACTTTCCAACGGTATTCATCGTTGCTTGACGCAAAGCAGCACAGTGGACCGGCGATCTGCCACTGAAACAGTTGCTCTCGACGATGCCAACTCCCCTCTTTGCGACCTTCGCGTCTTCGCGGTGATAATGTGGATATGGCTCCGACTTTTCTATCTCGGTGGCCTATAAAAACAATCACCGCCAAGACGTAAACGATATCGAAAGGGTTTTCCTTTCACCCATATCGTTTACGACTTGGCGGTGATCTTGTGCAGAGTGTCGAGTGGAGTCGATCCGGAAAGGCTCCGGATCGTCCACCGTTATTAACGATTACTCTTCTTCGCGAGCTGGGTTCATTGAGAACAACGGACCAGAGTTTCCGGCCGTTCCTCCCTTGAGTTCCCGTGAGGCTCCGTCGCCGGAACCGGCGTTGCCGGCGGAATCACCAACTTCTTCAATCTCGGCATCGAGTTTCATACTCAGGCCGATCTTGCGATCGTTGGTGTCGACGCGAAGAATCTTCACTTCGATTTCATCACCAACATTGACGATTCCTTCCGCTGACTTGGTGTGGTCTCCACCGGTCAGTTCGGAAACGTGCAGCAGACCTTCGAGTTCTTTTTCCAGTTCCACGAAGACACCAAAGTTGGTGATCTTGGTGACTTTCCCTTTGACGATCGCTCCGGCCTGGAACTGATCGGGAATGCGGTTTTCCCAGGGATCTTCGTCGAGCTGTTTCAGGCCCAGTGCGATTCGCTTGCGCTCTTCGTCAACCGAGACCACGGTACACTCGATTTCGTCTCCCTTTTTCAGCATTTCGCTGGAGTGGGAAATCTTACGGGTCCAGCTCATGTCGCTGACGTGCAGCAAGCCGTCGACCCCTTCTTCCAGTTCGATGAACGCACCGTAGTTGGTGAGATTGCGAACGGTTCCTTTGACTTTCTGACCAACCGGGTATTTCTCGGTGACATTGTCCCAGGGATTCGGCTGGGTCTGTTTCATTCCCAGTGAAATTTCCTGCTTGTCGGTGTTGATGCCCAGGACAACAACTTCGACCTGATCGCCGATGGAAACCATTTCGCTTGGGTGGTTCAGGCGGCGGGTCCAGGACATCTCGCTGATGTGAACCAGACCTTCGATTCCGTCTTCCAGTTTCACGAAGGCCCCGTAAGTCATCACATTGACAACTTCCCCCTTCACGCGGTTGCCCACTGGATACTTCTCGGCGACATTGTCCCATGGACTTGGATGACGCTGCTTCAGACCCAGTGCGATCTTCTCTTTGTCACGATCGACATTGAGGATCATGACTTCGATTTCGTCGTCGATCTTGACCATCTCGGATGGATGGTTGATACGGCCCCAGCTCATATCGGTAATGTGCAGCAGACCATCGATTCCACCCAGGTCGACGAACGCCCCGAAGTCGGCGATGTTCTTGACGATCCCTTTGCGAATCTGGTTTTCTTCGATCTCGGACATCAGGCGACGCTTCATCTCGGCGCGCTGTTCTTCGATCAGGCGACGGCGGGAGACAACGATGTTCTTACGAGCGTCGTCGATCTTCAGGATCATACACTCGATTGACCCCCCCACGAATTCGCCGATATCGGACGGACGGCGAACATCCACCTGGCTCGCAGGCAGGAAGACATTCACGCCACGCTGACCGCTGGTAGACAGGGCTTCGCCGATGTTGACCAGCAGGCCCCCTTTGATTTTGCGGACAACCATCCCCTCGATGGTATCTCCTTCGCCGTAGCGTTTGATGACCCAATCCCAGTCTTTCTGGCGATCGGCTTTTCGCTTGGAGAGGAGGACGAGACCGAAGTCGTCTTCGATTTCTTCCAGCAGCACTTCAATGGTGTCACCCACGCTGGGGCGGGTTTCGTCTTCGGCCCATTCGTTGAGCGAAACCATTCCTTCGCTCTTGTATCCGATGTCGACGAGAACCTCGTCTCCTTCGATGCTCAAAACTTTTCCATGGACCAGCTGATTGGCATCGAACGGGCTGGAGGTGCGTTCATAAACGCGGTCCATCCTGTCGTCTTCGGCGGCAATCCAGTCACCCAGTTCGCCACCCAGTGCGGCGTCTAACTCTGCGTCATCAACTTGAAATTCACGAATGAGGTTACGGTCGACCATTAGAAAACCTGTTACACCAGTCTCGACATCATCCTTACAGGACTGTCGGCGTCGGTGACGCCAAAACAAATCAGGAGAACGTATCGGGCTAAAGCTCTTTGCCGGGCAGTTGTTCCGAACATCGGAAACATCATTTCTGACCCGGCAAAATCGAATCAGGAACTGTACCAGATCGTCCCCCTTTGATGCCAGTCGCTTTAAAGCATAATATAGACGAAAATGACGTAAAAAACGGGGCGGCCTCCCGTCCTGACCGGCGATTCACCACCATCGATTCACCCTCTGAAATTGGGTTTCACCATGCCTGACTCCTCCTTCGAAAAAATCGAACAGGCTCTTAAATCCGGGGGCTCCAATGCCGCCTTCGAGCAGCTTGTGAACACCCTCCGGGAACAGAAGGAGTGGCACAACCTGTTTGACTCCAGGATGTTGCAGAGAAAAAGTGAACTTGGCGTTTCTCTGTTGCGTCCAAGTTCTCTGCAGGATGTCCCGGATTCTTTGAGGAAGGAAATGGAAGGAACTTATATCTCCGCCGCACGCGAGGCGGGGGAAGGATTTCTCTCCCAGAACGACATTCCCTCGGCGTGGATGTACTTCAAAGTGATCCGGGAGCCGGAAAAAGTGGCATCGGCAATAAGTGCGCTTCCGAACACCCTTGACGACTACGACCAGATGGAAACACTCATCCGCATCGCATTGCACGAAGGGGTGAATCCGGAAAAGGGACTCAAGATGATGCTGCGTGGTCACGGCACCTGCAGCACCATTACGACGCTGGATCAAATCCTTCCACAACTGTCGCCGGACCAGCGAAGCAAGTGTGTGGCACTGATCGTCCGCACCATTTACGACGAACTGTCGGAGTCCGTCCGGAACCATGTCGAGAAACGAATCCCGATGTTGCCGCCGGACCAGAATCTGGAGCAACTCATTAACGGAAGAGACTGGTTGTTCGAAGGAGGAAACTATCATATTGATGTTTCTCACCTCAGTTCGGTCGTCCGTTTCGCCAGGTCACTGCAACCCGGTGCAGAAGAAATCGGTTTGGCCCGACAGTTGGCTCAGTATGGGAGCAAGCTGGATAAAGCATTGCAGTATGGGGGGGAACCTCCATTTGGAGATTTCTATCCGGCTCATTTAGCGTTCTTCGATATCCTTCTGGATCGGAACACAGACACCAATCTAAACTATTTTCGCCAGCAACTCGACAATGAGCCTGATGAACAGGACAAGCCCCTGTTTGCCTATGTTCTGGTTGATTTGTTAGTGCGTCGTGATCGGATGGAAGAAGCGATTGAACTGGCGAAAAAATACCTGACCAATCTTGGGGAAGATGTGAATGTCTCTTTCTCAGAATTGTGCGAGAAGGCGGGAAGATTCGATATCCTGAAACAGGTCCGACGCGATCAGAATAATCTGGTCGCCTTCATGTCTGCGATACTAAAAGAACATCAACTTCAGGAAAACAGAAGGTGAAAGTGTTCGTCTTGATCATAAGAAAACCGTGAGTCAAACGAATCTTCCGAAGAAAGGTCATTGAAACACAGAGAAGCACAGAGTTCTGGTTTTCTGCTTTCTCTGTGATCCTCTGTACCTCTGTGTTTCAATCATCATCTTTGATTGAATATTAATTTTATATTTGAACTTATCTGCATATTGAGAATGTCCGTGACTGTATCAACTCCTGCTGCTCCCGCCGATTCCACGACTGTCGAGTTCTCTGTGATTAATATCGCAGCATATAAATTTGTTGACCTCGACAATCTTCCGGAACGTCGACGTACGTTGTCAGCATTGTGTCGGGAAGAAAACCTGAAAGGGACAATTCTTCTGACTCCGGAAGGCATTAACCTTTTCATCGCCGGTAGCCGACAGGGGATCGACCATTTGCTGTCGGTGCTTCGAAGTGACGATGCACTGAACGACCTTGAAGTGAAGGAGAGTTTGAGCAATCACCAGCCTTTCTCCCGAATGCTGGTCAAAATCAAACAGGAGATTATTGCCTTCGGTCAGGAAGGAATCGCTCCCGCCGTAAAGACCTCACAAAAAATTGCCGCTGAGGAGCTGCGGTCGTGGCTTGATTCCGGTAAGGATGTCGTGCTGCTCGATGTGCGGAATGACTACGAAATCGGAGTGGGAACCTTTGAAAACGCCGTCCCGGTTCGTGTCGATAACTTCCGTGATTTTCCCGAAGCCATTGAACGACTTCCGGAAGAATGGCGTGAGAAGCCGATTGTTATGTTCTGCACAGGGGGAATTCGCTGCGAAAAAGCAGGGCCATTTATGGAAGCGGCCGGATTTCGCGATATCTATCAGCTAAGTGGAGGGATCCTTAAATATTTCGAAGACGTTGGGGGCGCCCATTATCAAGGGGAATGCTTTGTCTTTGATAAGCGGGTCGCACTCGCTCCGAATCTCCTCGAAACGGAGACAAAGCAATGCTACGCCTGCCTGGCTCCTCTCTCGGTTGAAGATCAGAATTCTGCACTGTATGAGCCTCCCCATGCGTGCCCTCACTGTCATCTTTCTCCGGAAGAGAAGCGGAAGCAATTACTCGTTCGTCGACAGGAAGATATGATCAAAGTAACAACTCCATTGCCGGGGAGCGTTCCTTATGATAACCCGCGTCCTTTAAACGTGCCGGGTCGATTTGACGGCTTAATATTACTGGAGTTCCTGATTCAGTACCATCCACATATGGGAGAAGAATACTGGAAAAATGCCTGCGATGAAGGACGGATCCGTCAGAATCATCAACCTGTTTCAGGCACCCGTGTCGTCCGGTCCGGCGAACAGTTCGCTCATCTTTATCCGGAACAGACCGAGCCGGATGTGAATGCGGATATTCAGATCCTTTATGAAGATGAAGCGTTCGTTGTTGTCAACAAGCCGGCTCCCTTGCCGATGCATCCGAGCGGTCGATTTAATCGGAATTCATTGCAATGGATTCTGAACGAGGTTTATGCTCCATTAAAGCTAAGACCAGCTCACCGTCTCGATGCGAATACAACCGGTGTTGCCATTTTCTGTAAGTCTCGTGATGTCTCGCGACGCTTGCAGCCGCAATTCGAAAAGCAGGAAGTGGAGAAACGTTATTACGTTCAAGTTCAGGGGATTGTTCCCTGGAGTGAACAGGATTGCCAGTTACCAATTTCACGGCAGGCAACCGATTGCGGGGGGCGAACCGTGGCGCAGAACGAAAGTTCTGACGAAACAAGTCCAGTGCAGGAGGGACTGCCGTCTCATACGTTCTTTGAGAAGGTCCGTGAACTGGACGACGGCACCACTCTTCTTTGGGCCTATCCTCGTTCGGGACGCACCAATCAGATTCGGGTGCATCTCTGGCAATTGGGGTTCCCGGTTGTTGGAGATCCATTGTATCTCCCGGACGGACAACTGGGGGAGACGCAAACGCAGTCCTGCGATCAGGTGATGCGGCTGCATGCGGAATCCATCACCTTCACGCATCCTTCCAGCTCTGATCGGGTGACCTTTTCTACGCATCCACCAGATTGGATTTCTTCGTGATTCTTGGTTACATTGAAGTTGCTTGATTCCTGCCCTGAGTTGAACAGTCTGAACTGCTGTGTCTTTCGATATTTCGATTTATCTCAGGAACTGAAACCTGCCAGAACACCGGCGACATCAATAGCAAGGAACGTCATGACCACTGCCCGCATGAGATGGAGTCCCCTTCTGGGGTTGCTGCTGTTTGGAGCGATTCACTGCTGGTCGATTCCTGTCGCCCGGGCCGAAGAACCGGCGCCGACTCATGAGCGCTGGGAGCCAAACATCCGCAAGTTTGAGGAAGCGGACAAGGAGTCTCCTCCGAAGTCGGGACAAGTGGTCTTCGTGGGGAGTTCCAGTATCGTTCGCTGGAATCTTCCGGAATCATTCCCCGGGTTGGATGCATTGAATCGGGGATTCGGTGGTTCCAATCTTTCGGATACCGTTCATTTCTTTGAAAGAGCTGTTACGCCTTATCGTCCCCGGACCATTGTGGTCTATGCAGGTGATAATGATCTGGCGAAGGGGTACTCGTCAGGGTATGTCATTGAACAATTTCGCCAGTTATTAAAGAAACGTGCGGAACAGCTTCCGGAAAGCCGTTTGGTATTCATCGGTATTAAACCCAGTATAAAGCGCTGGAATCTAATTGAGAAGATTCGCAATACGAATGCCGAAATTAAACGAATCTGTGAACAGATGCCACTTACGGTTTATGTTGACGTCGATGCTCCAGCGATCGGTGAGGGCGGAAAACCGAAAGGGGAATATCTCGCCAGCGATGGTCTGCATCTGAGCCCGGAAGGTTATCAGCTATGGAATGATCTCGTTCGTCCTTATGTAACAGGAGATGCGAGACTGAAAGTTAAACGGGGAACTTATGATGCATTTCATCCCTGGACACCGCCGGAAACGCTTGCGGAATGGGAAGTCGAACAGGAACGGATTCGACGACAGCTTCAGGTGGCATGTGGTCTCTGGCCATTGCCGGAGAAGACCGATTTGAACCCGGTTGTTCATAGCCGCATGGATCGTGGCGACTATACAATCGAGAAAGTTTACTTCAGCAGCTTTCCGGGAATGTATGTTTCGGGAGAACTCTATCGTCCCAGGAAGATCGAAGGGAAAATCCCCGCTGTTCTTTGTCCACATGGCCATTTCAATGACGGACGATTTCATGACTCGGGGCCGGGGGCTGCCGCAGGCGAATTGAAGTCAGGGGCCGAGAAATACCTGTCCGGTGCACATCATCCATTACAGGCCCGAGCCGTTCAGCTGGCCCGCATGGGGACAATCGTCTTCTTCTACGACATGATCGGTTATGCCGATCAGGGACCACTCAATCATCGAGGAGGAATGGATAACGCCGCGGCCAGTTTATGGCTTCATAACTTCCTGGGGTTACATACATGGAACTCGATTCGAGCCCTTGATTTCGTGACCTCGCTTCCAGAGGTGGATTCCACTCGAATTGGTGTGACCGGGGCAAGTGGAGGAGGGACCCAGACCATGCTGGTTTGTGCGATTGATCCCCGTCCAACCGTTTCGTTTCCGGCGGTCATGGTTTCTACCGGAATGCAGGGGGGCTGCATTTGTGAGAACTCAGATTATCTTCGCATCGGGATTAACAATATCGCCATTGCGGCCGTATTCGCTCCTCGTGCGCAAGCCATGTCCGGAGCGAATGACTGGACGATTCAAATTGAAACACTCGGGCTTCCGGAGTTGAAAAAGGTCTATGGATTATATGGGGCTTCCGATCTTGTTACAGCCCGTGCCTTTCCGCAGTTCCAACATAACTATAATCAAGTGGCCCGGGAGATGATGTATGACTGGTTTAATGTCCATCTAAAGTTAGATCTTCCTTCTCCGGTATCACAGACCGACTTCTGGCCGCTGGCGAAAGCCCAGCAATCCGTCTTTACCGACCAGCATCCGCGTCCGGCCGATGCGCTGGACGAAGATGGAGTACAGAAACAGTTACAGGAACGTGATCGAAAGTGGATCGATGCCCTGAGCAGCGGTCCTGCCGACGCTTTTCAAAATGTCATTCGCCCTGCGATCGACATTATGCTTCCTCCCGCCCGTGGAGAGCAGGCAATTGTAAATGTGTCTGATCGTGCTGTTGCCGAGGGTGTGACCAGAAATGATGTCATGATTCATTCGGGAGAAACTTATGTTCCTGTGACGTTGCTGCAGCCAGCTGCCAAATCGAATAAAGTCGTTCTCTGGCTGGATTCGGCAGGATGCTCTCACTTGTTCACGGAGAACCAGGCGCCAGAGTCTGCGGTGCTGGCCTTACTGAACAAGGGATACGCCGTCGCCAGCGCTGATTTACTGTTGACCGGATCTACAGCCAATGGTCCTAATCCTTTTGCTGCGAAATTAAGTGCTCCGGAGAACTGGCATAAGCCTAAAATTCCCGGTGATACTTATACAGCCTTTTTAAATGGCTATAATCTGCCGTTAATTTCGGAACGTGTTGTCGACATTGATCGAGTGCTTCGATTTCTTCAGTCGCGAGATTTCAAGGAAATTCAACTGGTGGGAACCGGTGAGGCCGGACTCTGGGCGTTGCTGGCCCGATCACGCTGGACGCCTGATGCCGTTTCAGGAACCGTGGTGGACTTGAACGGCTTTCGCTTCGACTCGATTTCGACTCCGCAAGACCCAAACTTGTTGCCGGGTGTGATGAAGTACGGTGGGGTCGGCGGACTGGCCGCCATCGCTTTCCCCGCACCGCTGACAATTGCCGGCGCTGGCAATCTGGATGATTCCGAACTGGCCCCCCTTCGAAAAATCTATGGCGACAACCCAGGGTTGAAATTCCATTCCGATTCACAATCCCGGCAGGCGATTGTGAATTTGATATCCGCAGTGAACTGAGTCGGGTTCAGTAGTCGTTCGCCCCAGATTTCTCTGCGGCGAACGACCTTTGTATTGTTGCCCAATTGGGATATACACACCGGTGTTTTCCGAGCCGGCACATTTTTCTTTCAGCGATATGATTGACCGAGCCGGTCTCACTCTTCGCGCGCAACCGTATGCAAACGGTTGAATACAAAGCCCTTTCGGTCGAGAGCGTTTTGGGGAATGGTCTGTCCGTTCCTTGTCAGCTTGAGGCAGCAGAGGAAGTGCGTCGTTGTCTTGTCCTGACAGCTCCAGGAATGGGGCACGCGGAAGGTTTTGTGAAGAGGCAGTCGTCACTTCAATCAAATACGGAATGATTGAAGTGAGATGATCTGCTTCAAATTTCTGAAAGGTCTCTGATTGTTGCTGCGTATCTGAAGGATGAGTTCACCAGCACTGTTGGAGATGTTCACTCTGGCAGTGGTTTCAATTCCGCTCGGAAAGAATTTCCATGGTTCGCGAAGTACGTTTTCTCTGGAACAACCGTTTGCAGTGTCCGCCCGAGTTGCGACGACGGGACTGGGACTTCGATGATCACGAAGATGTTGTTCCACTGGTCGACGAATCTGTTCCGCCACGGAAGAGTCGTCGACCGCTTAAATCACAGCATCCTCATCCAAGATCCTGTTCCAGACGATAGAGCAGTCTGCTCGACCGTTTGCACTCGTGGTGTCTGTTTTGATTCATGAAACAGACACCACCAGGCGAAAATATTCCTGATCTGGAAGGAATCGCTCCGGCCTTTTTCGGAGTTAACTGTTTTGTCCGCGCTTCTCCAGCCATTCGGCCACGGCATCGGTCAAGTGGTCGATCTGCTCTTGTGTGTTGTAGAGATGGGCCGAGACACGTATCAACGTTTTCTCTCGCCAGCGGACCACCGGGACTTCGATCTGATGCTGTTCCCAGAGGAACCGCTGCAGTGCATGGACTTCGCCCGGGCGAGTGGTCTCCTCCTCAAGGGGAAGCACCACTGCCGACATCGATCCATACCATTGCGGGTCATCCGGAAAGAACGAAGTCGCTCCCACTTTCGCTTCCAGTTGCTGCCGGGATGACCTGACCAATACATGTGTTTCGTCACGGAACCGTTGGATGCCGTAACGGGTCAGGAAGTCAATCGCTGAGGGAACCGCCAGCGCTCCGGTGGGATCATACGTCCCCGGCCAGTGGAATTCGTCCTTCCAGTGAGGCGGTTCTCCATTCAGACTGCGGCCCCAGCTGGTCACTGTGGGGCGGAGTCCCTGTTTGAATTTGGAACGGACATATAGGAACCCGGTTCCAAATGGACCGCACAGCCATTTATGACAACTGGCGGTATAAAAGTCGGCGTTGATCGCTTTCAGATCGACCGGTACCTGAGCGGGAGCATGTGGACCGTCCACACAGGTGAGAATCCCTTGCTGACGTGCTCGCTCGCAGATTTGCTGGATCGGAAAAATCATTCCGGTAGGGGACGTGACATGGCTGACAACCAGGACCCGCGTGCGCGGTGTCACCTGCTGGAACAGAGTATCGATCAACTCTTCCGTTGACGTGATTGGAAACGGAAGGCGGGCCAGAACGGTTCTGGCTCCCGTCGTCTGACAGGCCTGTCCCCAGATGCGGATGACGGCTCCATATTCATGATCGGTCAGCAGCACTTCATCTTCCTTTGAAAGTGGAAGATTGGCGGCGACAACATTCATTCCGACCGTCGCGTTCGGTACGAAGACCAGATTGTCTGATGGTGCATTCAGGAAGTGTCCTAATTTCTGCAGAGAATCATTCAGCAGATCCGGCAACCTGCGAATCAGAAAATCCATTGGATTGGATTCGTGTTCACGGATCCAGCGTTCACGTTCTGACTGGACTGCAACGGGGGACGGCCCGAATGATCCATGATTGAGATACGTCACCCCGGGGGCGAGGTGCCAGTCTGTCTGAGGAGATTCAGGCGGCCCAGATCGGCTTACGGGAACAGTATTCATAATATTACGGGAGGTATGGAGATATGAGGAGCAGGACAAGTCGGAAGAGGGGGCGGCCTCTTTATTATTCCGAATTGTTCGCCACGGAAAAGACGAAAATGACGGAAATGAGACTAAACAAATGAGTTGTGACAGTACTTCCAAGTTTGTTCGTGATGGAAAGCAAGGGGTCAGGATTCAGGGACCAGGGGTCAGAAAAATCTGGAAAAGCCTGCGTTTTCTATCCACAATTTCCTACCCACTACCCACTTCTCTCTCCATTGGGGCAAACTTGGAACGACTGTGTGAAGAATTCCGGTGACTTTCAAAGAGGACAGTCCGTTTTTTCTATTGTGAGATCACCTTTTTGTTTCCGTTATTTCCGTCTTTTCCGTGGTTCCTCTGCGTTTCCCGGGGTAGAGAATCAGTGAGATAGATAATTTAGGTCGAGTGGAATGTTCTATCTCAGCAACGGAACGGGCGGATTTTGCCGTGAGGCGGTTCTCAAGTGGGAACCGAAAGGGGCCAGTCTCTTGTTGGCATCTGGTCTCCGTTTCCGCCTGATTTTCGGCAATTTCGAGAACGTGACGGTGGTGCGGGGAAGGAAATCTGGTTGCCGGGACTCTCCTGTTCACGCGAGATTCCTGTTTCGTTTCTCCAATTGAATCGTGTATCTCACTTTCCGGTCAACCTGCTGTTCTTTTTGTGTCGATTATAAAAAGAACAGCATTTGTATCGGGAATTTGGAGGGAGGGTTCGCGTGCAGAATCTGCATCTATCCTGTTTTTCCCAATCTGCCTGCAACTGAAAATTGATACGAACATGGATGTTTGCATCTCGAATCTGATGGAGCAGCGGAGTCGCGCGTGAGAAAACGCCCCCCTTCGGCTGCGATGTCTCTGTTTTCCTATCTGGACGGTCTCGTCTGTACGATGGGGGCGCTCATTTTGTTGCTTCTGCTGACCGCACAACACGTTCGGGATCAGGTTCTGGAAGAACATCAATCCGCTTCCAGCCCATCGACGGCACTGCTCATTCCTGAAGAAATCCCACTGAAACTGCCCGAACCGGAGGTGATGGAACCGATTCCCCTTCCTGGACCTTCCGATGCGGAAATTGAAGCACGCAATCGGGAAATTGCCCGACTTCAGGCAGAGAACGAAGAAAAATTGAGCCGGCATCAGGAAACCGCGAAAGCCCGATTCGAGGAATGGCGGCAGAAGCTGAGATCGCTCGATCAGATGAACGACACTCTGGCCGACGAGTTGAAGCAGTCCCAATCCCGGGTGGCGAGCACTCAAACGACGGTTGCCAAGCTCTCTGAAGAGGCCGCACAGCTACAAGCAATGATGTCTCAAACCGGAGCGAAGGCGAATCTGGTTGAGCAGACAGAAGAAGATTTCAAGAAACTGGCAGAAGAATTACTGCGTCAGCGCGAAGAGAGTCTGAAAAAACTGGAAGCGGCGAAGGTGCAGAAAGCACTGCGAAATCCGGTCTTCGAGATTGAAGCCCGGGAAAGCCATTCCGGGACGACGCGGCGTCCAATCCTGATCGAATGCACCGCCGACAGTGTTATTTTCTGTTCGGAAGGAATCCGCATTTCCGCTGAAACACTGGGAGAGTTCACGCCGGAATTCAATCCGTTGCTGGCGGGGACAGAAGCATTGATGAAATACTGGAAACAGGTCGACAGCAGCCAGCATCCCAACAGGCCTGCTCCCTATGTGTTGATGATCGTTCGGCCTGGTGGAACCGTCGGGTTCTATGTGGCCAGAACCTATCTTGAGAAACTGGGTTCCGACTTCGGATATGAACTGGTCACTGCCACCGCTGAGTTCAAATGGCCGCAGACCGATCCTCAGGCGGTTGAAGCGTGCCAGACTGCCATCAACGAGATGCTCAATCGGTCCCGTCCTCAGGTCCGGGGATTCGGTTCCGGGTTCGGACGTTCCAATAGCGGCGGAGGAACTGAAGGTGGTGGCAACCGGACGGGTGGCGGAAATGGTGCTTCTTCCCGATTTGGCTCCGAGGGGATCGTCGGGGAAAACGGAGAATTCAATCTGGCGGAAGTCGATCAACTTCGAAACTCCCGTCCATCCGACTCCATCAACATGCTCGGTCCAGAGTGGAGTAAACCACAGCAAAGACGATTAGGAACCGTTCCCCAAGGCTCCGGCAATCAGGGCTCAGGTCATCCCGGAACTGGAAGTCCCGGGACAGGAAGTCAGGGCTTCAATGGTTCTGGTGCCAGGGATCAGGGATTTGGGAACACCGGAGAGACGGACAGCAATGGCACCCCAGGCAGCGGGAACATGGGGAGCGGAAACATGGGCAGTGGGAACGTGGGGGATGTTAACCCCGGTGGTGAACCGACACTGTTGCGCGAGATTGATGAACAGATGAGATCCGGCCAGAACTCTGGAATTCAAATGAATCCGGCTCCCAGCGGAGCACCTCCAGGATGGAATCGATCGCGCGGAGTTCCACCCGCCCCCGATTCCACGCCGAATTCTCCACGAATTTCCCCACGACAACTTCCACCCCCTCCACTAACCCAATCACCGAGCAACCCCGGGAAATGGAAGGATGATGGGGGCGTCCAACGAAAATGGGGACAAGGTCAATCCAACGGAGCCATCGGCATCGAACGGGCCGTCACAATTCATTTGAAGACGGATCGCTTCGAGATCAGCAAAGGTCCGCAAAGTGGAATTCCACTCGAAATGACCCGGCACGAATTTCAGGATCTCGTTGCGGCATTGATCGATAACCACGCCCGAACCTGGGGAAGCCCTCCGGCCAATTATTTCTGGCGTCCGACTTTTGAAATCAAGATTCACCCCGGCGGCAACGTCCATTACCCGCAACTCAAGGAACTCATGGAATACTGGGGCTTGAGTTACAAAATCGATTTTGTTTCCGAGTAATTCATCGGTGTGATTGAACAGAACAAGTCGGTGCGATGAGACGCCCCCTACGACTGCGGAATTAAGACACCACATTACGACACGACGGCTTACCACACTACGGCATTGAACCTGTCCCATGCGTCAGCATCGCGAAGAAGTTGAATTCGGTTCCGACTCCTTTCTGGATGTCCTCGCAAACCTCGTCGGGATTTTGATCATCCTGATCGTGGCGGTGGGGGTTCGTATTGCCAAGATGCCGCCGGAAGAACTCCGTTCGGCTCAGGCAGAGAGCAAGCAGGCTGTTCAACCGGTCGAAATTGTGCCCGAGATTGCGGCCGTCAGTCCGGTCAAAACCTCATCGCAAGTGGTGCTTCCTCCCCGGGAATTGCCACCGCTGCCAAGATTCGGTTCTCTCCCGGAAATTCGTCCCACGGAAGAAATGCTGACTCAGGCCGCGCAACTGAAAACCCGGTATGACGCACTGATTCAGGAACGGACGGAACTGGATACACTTGAAGCGCTATTGAAATCCCAGCTCACCGACGGGCAATCCTCGCTCCAGTCATTACAGACACAACTGGACCAGACCACGACGAAAATTCAAAAGAACACAACGGAAGTTTCCGAACTGGAGCAGAACGTCTCCTTACTTCGATCTCAGGTGGCCGTCCTGAAACAACAGGCCGATGAGATTAATCTGGAAGAGGCCCATGTCGAGAAACTTCAACATCATCTCCCCCCCGTTGGACGGGTTGTCTCCGGGGATGAAGTTCATTTCCGTCTGCAGGGGAACCGGATTACGTATGTTCCGCTCAACGAACTGGTTCGGGAAGTTCAGCAGGAGATGGAACGTCGCAAAGAGATTCTGTTGAACCGCTCTTTCTTTCAGGGAGCGACCCGACCGGTGGAAGGGTACATGATGGAATATGTCATGCAGCGCATGGTGGATGAGCAGCGATACGGTCACGGAATGATCCGGATTGGAGTGAGCAGCTGGGTCGTCAAGCCGGTGGGACCGCTGAAGCAGGAAACTGCGGAAGAAGCCATGCGGGCTGGTTCCCATTTCATGAGCGTTCTCGGACGACAGGGGCCGACAACAACGGTGACATTCTGGGTTTATCCTGACAGTTTTGACGCCCACTCGAAGCTGAAAGCATTCACGCACGACGCCGGTTACTGGATCGCCTCGCGCCCCTTGCCGACAGGGGTTCCCATCGCCGGATCTCCACAGGGGTCGAAATCCGTCGCCCAGTAGCGGTGTGGCGAATCCCCAAATGTCCAGCGGGTGGGCCGGTCCTGCCTGCAATCTCAAATTACTCACGTTCGGGATGGAATGGGGAATTTCTGATTTTTCCTCTTCCCACTGCCGAAATGACTCGATATGATCCCAGACCGAGAAAAGCGAGCGTCGTGGAAGGTCTGGACTGGCATTGCTGGTTGGTAATGATTCAGGACAAGAGGTTTCCTTCTACTTGATGCGTCTTCAGGACGGCATCCAGCTCATGCCGTCGGGATCCCGGAAAGCATTTCCTCAGAATACTTTAGAGGAACAGGCCCCGGAAGACGGTCTTTAAAATCGGCCCATTAAAAGTGGTATATCAACGTTTTCAAAACGGAACATCGCTTCCCAACAGGACAACTGGCATGCAGAACCCTATTCGAGCCGTTCGGGTTTAACGGCATTTGCACGATCAGTCATTGACCAGTCGTCATTGACCAGTCATTGATGATGTGTGAATCGCCGGGCGTTCTTCGCCGTGCCGTCTTGCGTTTTGAACGTATCTGTTTTCGTGTTTGTTCCTGCTTCCGACGAACACCGTTGAGAACATTTTCAGGTTTCCCCGGAAACCGCTCCGGGTTCTCTTTATACGGTCTTCGTTCTCACCCCTGGCTAATATCAAACTGAGTTCGCAATGGATCTTTCAAAAATTCGAAACATCGGGATCTCCGCCCACATCGACTCCGGAAAGACAACGCTCAGCGAGCGTATTCTTTTCTACTCAGGTCGAATTCACAAGATCAACGAAGTCAAAGGAGACGGCGACGGCGCGGTCATGGACTTCATGGATCTGGAACGTGAGCGTGGAATCACCATTGCTTCCGCTGCCACTCAGGTCCAGTGGAAAGACTACACAGTCAACGTCATCGATACCCCGGGACACGTGGATTTCACTGTTGAAGTGGAGCGTTCGCTCCGCGTTCTCGATGGGGCGATTCTGGTTCTCTGCTCCGTCGGGGGAGTTCAGAGCCAGTCTTTGACCGTCGACCGACAGATGAAACGCTACAAAGTACCTCGTATTGCGTTCGTCAATAAGATGGACCGGACCGGAGCCAACTTCTACAGCGTTGTGAATCAGATCCGTGACAAACTCGGCGCGACCCCGGTTCCCATCGTAATGCCGATCGGAGCGGAAGCTAACTTCGAAGGGGCCATTGACCTCCTCGATATGAAGGCCGTGCGCTACGAAGGTCCTCGAGGGGAAAAAGTCGTCAAAGCCGACATTCCCGCCGAACTGCTGGAAAAAGCGACAGAACGCCGACAGGAGATGCTGGAAGCTCTCTCGATGTTCAGTGATGAACTGATGGAAGCTCTGCTGGAAGAGAAGGAATTCCCGGTTGAGGAACTCCGCAAGATTATCCGCAGTGCAACACTCACTCAGTCGATCACTCCGGTGATGTGCGGAACCGCATTTAAGGACAAGGGAGTTCAGGAACTGCTCGATGCAGTCACGTACTACCTGCCGAGTCCGCTGGATCGCCAGATCAGTGCCATTGACATCGACGGCACTGAAAAAGGACACAAGGACGGCAGTCTTCCGGAAGGGGAAAACCTGCGCGTCCAACTCGAACCCGACCCATCCAAACCCCTGGTCTGCATGGCCTTCAAAACGGTTATGGAGCAGTTCGGGCAGTTGACCTACACCCGACTTTATCAGGGATCGATCAAAAAAGGGGACAGCTACATCAACACCCGAACGGGCAAAAAAGTCCGCTTCGGACGACTGGTGCGAATGCACTCCAATGACCGGCAGGATATCGACTCGGCTGGAGCCGGGGACATCATTGCTGTCGTCGGGATTGACTGTGCGTCCGGGGATACGTTCTGCGAAGAAAGTGTCAATTACTCACTGGAAAACATCTTCGTTCCGGTCCCGGTGATTCGTTTGTCGATCGAACCGGCTCAGCGTGATGGTGCCGACCGTCTCGGAAAAGCCCTCGAGCGATTCCGTCGGGAAGACCCCACGTTCCATGTCAGTTCCGATCCGGAAACGAACGAAACCATCATTGCCGGAATGGGACAGTTGCACCTCGAAATTTACATCGAGCGTATCAAGCGTGAATATCGCGTTGAGGTGAACGTCGGGGAACCGAAAGTTGCCTATAAAGAGATGCCGACCAAAGAAGTCGAGTACAACTACAAGCACAAGAAGCAGACCGGGGGGTCCGGACAGTACGCCCACATCGTCGGGAAAATCTATCCGTTGGCTGAAGATGCGGATCCGACTTTCCAGTTCTTCAACAAGATCAGCCAGGGACGTATTCCCGGGCAGTTCATTCCTCCTGTTGAAGAAGGATTTATCCGTGCTCTGACGAAGGGGCCGCTGATCGAGTGCGAAGTGGTCCGTGTTGGAGCCGAACTTCATGACGGTAGCTACCACGACGTCGACTCCTCGGAAAAGGCGTTCGAAACCTGTGGTTGGGCCGCAATGCGTGAGAATCTGACCAAAGCCGGCATGGTTCTGCTCGAGCCGATCATGCGGCTGGAAGTGGAAGCTCCGGATGAATATCAGGGTGCCATTACCGGTCACCTGTCCAGCAAGCGAGGAGTGATTCTCAACACGGACAACCGCGAAAAAACTGTTTACATTGATGCAGAAATCCCGCTGGCGAGCATGTTTGACTACGCCAACGAACTCCGCTCGATGACTCAGGGTAAAGGGGGCTTCAGCATGGAATTCGGTGCTTACAAACAGGTTCCGAAGAACGTGCAGGAAGAAGTCGTCGAACGCCGTCGCAAAGAGAAAGAAGAACGGGCGAAGAAGTAGTTTCGACTCAAATTCCCTGTTCAATTTGCAGACCGTCGCGTCAGTCGGAACATTTGTTTCGACTGACGCGTTTTTTGTTGTGTACCAACTGTGGGAGGGCGAAGCTCCTGCTGAGCCGCATGAAAGATGACGTTTTCCATGGTTTGCGGCTCGGCAGGAGCCTCGCCCTCCCATTCGATTCGCCAGTTGCAAACATGCGAAAGCCGTCAGGGGAGAGGCAACCGGACTCTACAATCCCTGTCGGGACTGCTACACTTTGGGGTCGTGCGCTGACGGTTTGTTCATTGGGCCGCGCGTCTGTTATTTCGTTGTAAGTCATTGGGAAGTTTACGATGTCGGTCACGGCGGTAGTCGGTCTGCAATGGGGGGACGAGGCCAAAGGAAAAATCGTTGATCTGCTCACAGATCAGCATGAGGTCGTCTGTCGTTACCTGGGGGGAAACAACGCCGGTCATACCGTGATGTTCGGCGGTAAAACCTACAAGCTCTCACTGCTCCCGGCCGGGATTCTTCGTCCCGGCGTCACGTCCGTGATTTCCAACGGAGTCGTGATCAATCCCAAGGCGTTGCTCAGTGAAATCGACTCCATCCGCAAGCAGGGTGTTGAAGTTGGAAAGCTGCTGATCAGCGACCGCGCTCACGTGATTTTTCCATATCACATGGTGGAAGAAGCAGGTCTGGAGAAAGCCCGCGGCGCAAACGCCATCGGGACCACGATGCGCGGCATCGGCACCTGTTACCGGGACAAGATCGGCCGGACTCACGCCATTCGTGTTGGCGACCTGTATCGTCCGCAGTTCTTCAAAGAGCGGCTGGAAGAAGTCGTGGCCCAGAAGAAGCTGATCATCAAGGCTCTTGATCCCAGTGCGGAAATCCCCAGCGCTGCGGAGATCTACGAGGAATACAGCCGATACGCCGACATTTTGAAAGAGAGCGTCATCGACACCACAGCTTACCTTCACCGGGTTCTCAAAGAGAAGAAGAGCCTGATGTTTGAAGGAGCGCAGGGAAGCCTGCTGGACATCGATCACGGAACCTTCCCGTACGTCACCTCCTCCAACAGTTCCGGCTGCGGAATTCAGGCGGGAAGCGGTGTGCCGTCCCGCGTCATCGATCGCGTGATCGGTGTTGTGAAAGCTTACACTACTCGCGTTGGTGGCGGACCATGCCCAACCGAACTCGATAACGAAATCGGTCAGCACATTCGTGACGAGGGTCATGAATACGGAACGGTGACCGGGCGCCCGCGTCGTTGCGGCTGGTTTGATGCCGTCGCCACCGGGTACGGATCCCGCATTTCCGGAATCGATTGCGTCGCTCTGATGCTGCTGGACGTTCTCAGTAAACTGGATGAAGTAAAAATCTGTGAAGCCTATGAAATCAACGGCGAACGGACGACCGACTTCCCAAGTCATATCGACGACCTCGCCGACGCAAAACCGGTTTACCGCACACTTCCCGGGTGGAAAAAAGACATCACCGGAGTGCGTAAAATGGAAGATTTCCCGAAAGAGGCCCGAGCCTACATTGATACCGTTGCCGAACTGCTCGAAGCCAAAGTGGGCTTCGTCTCGATCGGCCCGGATCGGGAGCAGACAGTGATTCTGTAAGTCGGGGAGGAATGCTCACGCAAAGGCTGGCAGCATGGATGAGGATGATTTAGCTAATGCCGTCATTGAGATCGCTATCGAAATCGTTCGTGAGATCGGCCCGACCCTGGATGAATCAATATGTCACTCTGTGTTTTTGGATAAATTACGGCTTTCCGGAGTTCGTGTGACATCAGAAGCTCCGATTCCAACTCAATGGAAGTGGTTGGAGAGCGAGGTAGCGTCTTGTGTTGGGTTCATGGTCGATGGAAAACTTGTCGTCGAAATTAAATCAGTACAATCATTATCTTCGGATGATAAACAAACGGTCTTGAATCATTTGTATCTAACCAAATGTCGGTTGGGATTGTTGATCAATTTCGGAGAAGATTTAAGTGAAGGTGGAATTCACCGGATTGTCAATGGATTACCAAACAACCAGCAACAAGACACATGAATCCCGCGATCAACCTCTTCTTTAACTGTTCGTCACACAGGGTGGCATGCATGAAAACAATTCATTTGCAACATGTGCTCCGCGCCAATCCCTTTGCGCCTTTGCGCCTTTGAGTGAGTCTCTCCTCTTCCCTCTCATTATTTAATCTCTGATTGTTATCAATAGCACGGCATGGACTCGACTGAAAACCAATTGCGTGATCTTCTCTCCCGTCGCATTTTGTTGCTCGACGGGGCGATGGGGTCGATGATTCACCAGTATAAGCCCACCGAGGCGGACTACCGGGGGAAGCTGTTTCCCGATCATTCCATTGATCTGCTGAATGCGAGTGACGTTCTCGTTCTCACGCAGCCGCAGATGATTCAGGAGATTCATCGGAAGTACCTCGAAGCGGGTTCGGACATCATCGAGACGAACACCTTCGGAGCGACATCGCTCATGCTCGAAGAGTTTCATCTTGCCGAGTATGCGAAAGAGATGAACCGCAAAGGGGTGGAACTCGCCAAACAGGTTGCCGAAGAATTCACGAAGAAGAACCCTGATAAACCTCGATTCGTCGCAGGGAGTATTGGGCCGACGAAGTTTCAATTGTCGTTCAATGCCGACAAGCCCGGGTATCGTCCGGTGACGTTTGATCAGATGGTGGCGTCCTATGCCGAACAGGTGCACGGCATGATGGATGGTGGGGTCGACCTGCTGTTGCCGGAGACTTCGTTCGATACGCTTAATATGAAAGCGGCCCTGTTCGCGATTGATCAGGTTTTTCAGGAACGGGGAACAACGGTCCCTGTGATCTGTTCTGGAACGATTTTCAACGGAGGAGTGACACTCACCGGGCAGACGCTGGAAGCGTTTCTTGTTTCGGTTGAACACTTCCCGTTGCTGGCCGTGGGGATGAATTGCGCGCTGGGGCCCAAGCAGATGCGGGAGTTCGTGGAACAGACCAGCAACTGGGCGAACTGTCATATCAGTTGTTATCCCAACGCCGGGATGCCCGACGGCATGGGAGGCTTCGACTCCAACGCCAAGGAATTCGCGTCGATTATTCGTGATTTCGCGGCAAACGGCTGGGTGAATATCGTCGGGGGATGCTGCGGAACAACGCCGGAATACATTCACGCTGTCTCGCAGGCAGTTGACGGATTGCCTCCACGTCCAGAGATTCGGCATTCCCGTACCTCCACGTATAGCGGTTCGAAACTCTGTGAACTCCGGCCTGAGTCCAACTTCCTGATGATCGGGGAACGGACCAACGTCACCGGCTCGAGGAAGTTCGCGCGGCTCATTCGGGAGAAGAAATACGAAGAGGCGCTGGAGATTGCCGTCAGTCAGGTTGAAGGGGGCGCCAACGTCATCGACGTGAACATGGACGAAGGGATGCTCGACAGCAAGGAAGAGATGGTTCACTTCCTGAACCTGCTGGCTGATGAACCGAATGTCTCCAGCGTTCCCATCATGGTCGACAGCTCGAAGTTTGACGTCATTGAAGCGGGTTTACAGTGTCTGGCCGGAAAGGGGATCGTCAACTCGATCAGCCTGAAAGAAGGGGAAGAAAAGTTTCTCGAACAGGCCCGAATTGTTCGCCGTTACGGAGCGGCCGTCGTTTGTATGGCCTTCGATGAAGTCGGACAGGCGGTCACAGCCGATGAGAAAGTTCGCATCTGCAAACGGGCGTTTCAACTGCTGACCGAGAAGGTCGGCTTCCCGCCGGAAGATATCATCTTCGACTCCAACATCCTCACTGTTGCAACGGGGATGGAAGAACACAACAACTATGCGGTCGAATTCTTTGACGCCGTTCGCCGGATCAAGGAAGAATGCCCGGGGGCGCGGACCTCGGGGGGAGTGAGTAACGTCTCCTTCTCCTTCCGCGGTAACGATATTGTTCGCGAGGCGATGAACGCCTGCTTCCTGTACTATGCCATCAAAAACGGTCTCGACATGGGAATCGTTAATGCCGGGCAACTGGAAGTCTATGACGAAGTCGAACCGGAACTGAAGCAGTATATTGAAGACGTACTCCTCAACCGCCATCCCGATGCGACCGAGCGTTTGATTGATTACGCCGAAGTGATCAAAAATCGGGGACGCAATACCGAGAAACAGGACGCCGAAGTTGCTGCCTGGCGGAATGGAACCGTCGAGGAACGTCTAAGTTATTCCCTGTTGAAAGGGATTACCGACTTCATCGATGCCGACACAGAAGAAGCCCGGCAGAAATACCCACGACCGTTACACGTCATTCAGGGTCCGCTCATGGACGGCATGAGTGTGGTCGGGGAACTCTTCGGGGCGGGAAAAATGTTTCTGCCGCAGGTGGTGAAGTCCGCCCGTGTGATGAAGAAGGCCGTCGCGTATCTTGAACCATTCATGGAGAAGGAAAAAGCAGAGGCGGCTGCTCGTGGAGAAACACTGAATGACGATGTCGCTCCTGCCAAGTCGACACGTGGAACCGTCGTGCTGGCGACCGTCAAAGGGGACGTGCATGACATCGGCAAGAACATTGTCGGGGTCGTTCTGCGCTGTAATAACTTTGAAGTGATCGATCTCGGTGTCATGGTTTCCTGTGAGAAAATACTGGCGACTGCAGTTGAACAGCAGGCCGACATGATCGGTCTTTCCGGGCTGATTACCCCTTCTCTGGAAGAGATGATTCATGTCGCCAAAGAGATGAAGCGAAACGGCTTCGTCATGCCGTTGCTGATCGGCGGAGCGACTACGTCGGCACGGCATACCGCTGTGAAAATTGCCCCGCATTATGACGAACCGGTTGTTCATGTCGTCGATGCCTCGCTGGCGGTTCCGGCGGTGGAAGCGATGATTGACGCGGAGTCAAAACCCGCGTTTGTGAAGAAGAATCTTGAGCAGCAGGAAAAGGACCGGAACCGTTTCGCCGGGCGACAGGAAAAAGACCTCGTCCCGTTCGAGAAGGCCTGTGAACGCCGCTTTCAGACCGATTGGGCGACTGTTGATCTGCCTGTTCCCAAGTCTTACGGACTGGTCACACTGCGCGACTTCGACCTGACGAAGCTGGTGCCGTTCATTGACTGGTCTCCGTTCTTCATGACCTGGGAACTAAAGGGGAAATACCCTCGCATCTTTGAAGATCCGGAAGTAGGACCGGAAGCGAAGAAACTGTACGACGACGCTAACGGGCTTCTGGAACGGGTTCTCAACGAGAAACTGTTGAAAGCCAACGGAGTTTACGGCTTCTGGCCCGCCAACTCCGACGGGGAAGATATCATCGTCTGGAAGGACGAGTCGAAGCAGGAAGAACTCTGCCGGTTCCCGATGTTGCGTCAACAGTGGGAGCGGGTCGGACAGAAAGATTTCCGTTCGCTGGCCGATTACATCGCTCCGATTTCGTCAGGACGGACAGACTCCATCGGTGCGTTCGCGGTGACGACGGGAGTCGGTTGTGATGAACTGGCCGGATCGTTTGAGAAGGATCACGACGAATACAATTCGATCATGGCCAAAGCGGTCGCCGACCGTCTGGCGGAAGCCTTTGCGGAGTACCTTCACAAGTTCGTGCGAACCGATGTCTGGTGCTATGAACGTAATGAAGAGTTGTCGACCGAAGAACTGATTCAAGAATCTTATCGCGGAATTCGCCCGGCGTTTGGCTATCCCGCCTGCCCGGACCATCTTCCGAAACGACAGTTGTTCCAGCTTCTCAACGCGACCGAAGAATCTGGAATTATTCTCACCGAATCACTGGCAATGTGGCCGGCAGCGGCAGTAAGTGGACTGTACTTCGCCCACCCCGATGCTCGCTATTTTGCCGTGCATCAAGTGACGAAAGATCAGGTGGAAGACTACGCTCGACGAAGCAAGCTGGAAATCGCGGAAGTCGAACGCTGGCTGGCGCCGAACCTGGGATATTAAATAGGGGGGAAATTCGAAATTCAAAAAGGGAAATTCAAAAAAAATTCGAAATCAGAAATTCCAAACCTGAGGGATTTCCTCGTTCCTAAGCTCCAGCGTTGGGAACGCACTCACCCAGAAGCTCTGCTTCGTATTAAGTGTGTTCCCACATGCCTCCTACGGCTGCGCCGCCCTGATTGCAAGCAATCGCGGCCACCCTACTGCTTTTGAATTTTGAATTTATTCTCTTGAATTTGTTTTGAATTTTCTGCTTCGAATTTATTCCTCTCATCCTCTATCAACCTTTAACTCTCCTGTAAGTGACGACGATGGCAGTGCTGTTGCAGATTCAGAATGCGGTGAAAAGTTTTGGTGATCAGCAATTGCTTGATGACACCAGTGTCACCATTTACGAAGGAACCAAAGTCGGTTTCGTCGGTCGGAATGGGGCCGGGAAGTCGACACTTCTCAAGGTTCTACTCGGGGAAGAAGAACTCGACAGTGGTGAAGTCATCCGTCATCCCCATTTGCGGGTTGGTTACCTGCGTCAGCACGATCCGTTTCAACCGGGAGAATCGGCGCTTGAATTCCTGATGCGGGATTCCGGTCAACCCGACTGGAAGTGTGGCGAAGTGGCCGGTCAGTTCGAGATCAAGGGAGCCTATCTCGATGGTCCGATTTCCGCGCTATCGGGGGGATGGCAGACTCGTGTCAAACTTGCAGCGTTATTGCTGCATGAACCGAATCTGCTCATGCTCGACGAACCGACAAACTTCCTCGATCTGCGTACCCAGATTCTGCTCGAACACTTTCTGAAGAACTTCGATCAGGCCTGTCTGATCGTGTCACACGATCGGGCCTTTCTCGGGGAAACCTGTTCGGAAACACTGGATCTCAACCGGGGAAAGCTGACGCTCTATCCCGGTCCCATCGAAGGTTTTCTGCAATACGTTGAAGATCGCAAAGAGCACGAAGAACGGGCGAACGCCGCCATCGTCGCCAAGCAGAAGCATCTGCAGAAGTTTATCGACAAGAACAAAGCCCGGGCCAGTACAGCAACGCGGGCCAAGTCGAAAGAGAAGCAACTGGAGAAGTTGCAGACCGTGGACATTGCTGCGGACGAACCGACACCGAACATGCGGGCTCCCATTGTGAATCCACGTCAGGGACCGGCATTACGCTGTATGGACGTCTCGATTGGTTATGGAGATTACGCCGTCGCCAAAGAGATCAATCTGGAGATTGATCATGGTCAGCGGGCCGCCATCGTCGGGGATAACGGACAAGGGAAAACGACCCTGCTTCGGACCATTGTCGATTCTCTCAAACCACTGACCGGCAATGTGAAGTGGGGTTATGGCTGCGAGATTGGTGTTTACGCCCAGCATGTTTATACCAGTCTTGATTCCAATCAGACGGTGCTCGAATACCTGGATCGGGTCGCCAAACCGGGGACGACCGCGCAAGAGGTTCTCGCCGGAGCAGGAGCATTGCTGTTTCGCGGCGGGCACGTCAAGAAGAAGGTATCCGTTCTCTCCGGAGGAGAACGGGCCCGACTCTGCATGGCCGGGTTGCTGCTGGGAACTTACAACATTCTGATCCTCGACGAACCGGGGAACCATCTGGATGTGGAGACGGTGGAGTCTCTCACCAATGCCCTGTTGAACTACAAGGGAACCGTCATCTTCACCAGCCACGACCGGCACTTCATGAAGAAGGTGGCAACCTCGGTCATTGAAGTACGCGACGGCACCGCCCGAAATTACGGGGGGGATTACGAAGCCTATCTCTATTCGGTCAATCGCGAGATCGAGGAAGGAGAACGGGAAACCGCCGCCGCGAAGAAGCGTCTGGCCGCTCCTCCTGCCGGAAAAATTGCGCCCACTCCGGTGAAGACACTCGACGCCAAAAACGAACGGGTGCTGCGAAAAGAGATGAACAATCTTGAGAAGACCATTGCCCGACTGGATGGCCAGAAGAAAGAACTGAACGCTCAACTCATGTCGACGTCAGACGCGAACCTGGCGTTGAGAGTTCACACCGAACTGGCCGAGGTGACAACCCAGCTGAACGACGCAGAAGAACGCTGGTGCGTGATTCAGGAAGAACTCGGCGGCTGGTGAGTTCGGTATGTTGAGTTTGTGGGTAGTGGAGGGAAAGGGATCAGGGGTCAGGATTCAGGGGCCAGGGAAATGGTAACAGTTTAGCGGTCTGAAGTTGTCCGAGGCCAATTTGCTGTCGAGTGATGATTTTTACCGCAAAGACGCCAAGATCGCGAAGGGATTGGAAATCATGAGTGAGTCATCTCCTCCAACCAGTCTGTCTGGTCAAAATGGCCTGAATACGTGTGGAAGAAACCACGAATCGAACGAATGAATCAGAGTGAGGTTCCTGACAAAAGATTCGTCAGATTCGGCTGATTCGTGGTTCGCTCTTGCTTGGCGTTCTTCGCATCTTTGCGGTAAAAATTTTCTTTGAAATTTGAACAGGCTTCATTCCGTTAAAATGTTACGAGAAATGCAGAAGGTCATTTGACTCCTGTCACCCCACTACTTTTTCTTCGTCATGCTCGGTTGAGTGACCAGAACGTAGAGTCCGGTGGGACGGTCTCGTTGTTCATCGATGCTGACCAGATCATGCACCACAACAGGGGATGCCGCGACCAGTTGCGGCGTTGCGGTCTCTGCCAGTGGATCAATGAATTCGTGGTGAACAGTGCTCGCTCCGTTGGTGCCAGTCAGTTGTTTCAACTGATCGGGAAGGATGCGGTAATACTCCGGCTGCGCTGTCTGGCCTGGCTCGTTCCGTTGTCTGAGTTGGGGATGCTGAAGAATCAGACCGGTCTGGTCTTTTCCTTCAAACCGGTCTGTTCGGGTATCGAGTAGAATGGCGTTTTCCAGCATTTTCATCTGTCCCAGTTCGGTACTTAATCCGAGAAGACCGATCGGTTTACCGACACCATCGTCCCCTTCCCAGATCGGAACACTGAGTGCCACACGTAACCGACTGGAGTTCGTACTGACATACGGTACAGAAAAGTGCGGGGTCTGAATGATGGAAATGTCGTCAGGGACCGCATCTTTCGGGAAGTCGCGTCCCTTCCCGTGGAAGTAGTCACGATGGCTGTAATCTTCCCCTTCACTGACCGTGCGATTCCGAGGAAAGACGACAAGCTGTGTTCCATCAGCAGCAACAATGAACCAGCTGGACGCATTCAAATCCCGATAACGAACGTATTGCTCTCCCAGCCAGCCCTGAAGTGCCGCTTTGTTGACATCATCCAGACCGCCGGAGATCGCTTTCTGAACTTCTGCTTTCAACTGCGGATTGCTGGCAGCCTTGTCGAGAACGGTCCAGCGATTCTGGATTTCTCCACTGAACATCTCCGCGGCATAATGAGCGGAGTCGGCGAGAGTCTGGGCCTGCAACTGCTCAACCGATTCCCGTGCAAACGCCTCACGACTGGCAATGTCGGCATAGCGAACACTGGAAATCACACTGGCTATCAGCAGCAGCCCGATCATGGCGGCGGCCACAAATGAACTGCGACGGTGCAGGTGAATGAATCGCGCGGCCCATTCCCCCGGTCCTTCCGGATGAGCGTGAACTTTGGCTCCTCCAAGATATCGATCCAGATCGGTGGCCAGGTCGAGCGCGGTTTCATACCGGTTCTCCGGCTGCATCGCCATCGCTTTTCTGCAGATCGATTGCAGCGGACGGGGAAGATGACGCATCACCTCGCGCGGAGCCGGATAATCGGCGGCGAGATTATGATCGATCACCTTCGGTTGACGCACTCCCCGATACGGCGGACGACCTGTGCAGATTTTGTAGAAGGTGGCTCCCAGACAGAAAACATCGGCCGGTGGTCCTGGAGGGGGTTGCCAGACAACCTGTTCCGGACTCATGTATGCCGGGGTTCCGCCTCCCTGAAACGAAGAGGCACTCGAAGGAGACATCTTCAGATTCATTGTCTGTTCGCCGTTCATACGGAAACGGTCTTCCCGTCCCACGGTGGCGGCCAGTCCCCAGTCGACAACGAGTGTCTCTCCATACTTCCCGATCAGGATGTTCTGTGGTTTGATGTCGAGATGCACAATTCCCCGACTGTGGGCGTAAGCGATGGCGTTACAGGTATCTTTCAGACGCTGGATGAGATTCCTGAATTCGCCGGACCGAAAAGCGGCCTGCGAACGAATGGGTCGGGAATGGAACCGGTCGATTTCTGCATCGAGCGTTTCTCCACGAATCAGCCGCATCACGTAAAACGGCTTGCCGGTCGGAGTCCAGCCGAATCCATGAACCGGGACGATATTCGGGTGATCCAGACGACTCGTAATCTCCGCTTCGGCGACGAAGCGTTCGAGCATTCTGGGACGCTGTGCGTGTTGTTCATTGAGAAACTTGACGGCCACCTCACGATGCAGCACCGCGTCATTCCCACAGAAGATCTTTCCCAGTCCCCCGGTGGCAAACAGCGTCATCTGATCGACGCTGGTCATCATGGAGACGGTTTCTCCTTCTTTTCCGGCAACCGGAATCTGGGTTGGTTCTGACACGGGATCAATATTCATCTGGTCGGCATGGGCATTGGACATCGATTCGAATTTGTCACGCACCCGTTGCAGTGCCGAAATCTGTTGTGAGAGAGGCTCCTTCAACTCCGGGCAATCTGCACAGAGTTCCTCAACCGGCACATTCCGGCCGCGAGCCAGCGCGTCTTCCCATTGATCCAGAAGTTCATCCAGTCGCGAACTGGAATTCAGATTGTTAGCGGGCTCGTTCACGGTTTTTTTAGCAGTTGCAGGAGTATTGGAGATCAGGCGGGAGAATGAAGATGGGGAAATGTGTGGCGATAATGAGGATCAATGAGCGGGTCGGCTTCCCAGTGCTTCAGAGAGTTTCAGACGGGCACCACGCCAGCGACGTTGAATCGTTTTCAGACTGATGTTCAAAGTCGCCGCCGCTTCTGCCTGACTCATACCGCTATACCAGAGCAGATCAAAGACTTCCCGATCCTCTTCCGGAAGCTCGTCGACGATGCGGTGAAAGTCAGACCACTCCGCCAGTTCCTGAGGACACCCGGTGGTTTCTCCGGGTTCTGGTCCATTTCCCCCAAGAGGATTTCCTTCCCCTGGGATCCATGTCGCATGATTGGACGCAACGCCATATTCCCCCTGATAATGGCGACACAGATCAAGCAGTTCCCGCCGGATTTGCAGTGCCGCCATCCGGTGAAAATGGAGAGGACTTTGAATCTGTACCGACTTTAACGCCCGATACAGCCGGATCATCGCGTTTTGTAAAACATCTTCCGTCTGCTCCCAGCGTCCGAGAGTGGGGTAGTCCCGTTTCATGCGTCGCGCCAGACGAAGCAGCCGTTCGTGGGCTCCGGCCAGTAATGCGTCGGTGGAAAGCTCGGGATCTTTGTGAATGTTCTCATCGGGAATTCGCCCGACGGAATAGACTTCAGTGACACAGATTTCAGCAGCAATCATCAGGACACAGGCCGGTTTCTTCAGGCGGCATTCTGTCGGAAACCTCATTCACCGGAACGAGCGACATCAGGCGGAAGGAATGCGATCTGAATGATCAAGGCACCAACGATGATACCCGGCCTCGTTCCACCCGACCAGAGGGGATCAGGTGATCAGTAGAGCTTTTGTTCTATTGTGAAAGTGCGTCACGGTTGATGAGTTCCGGGAGGGGGAAGCTCCCGCTGAGCCGCATGAAAGGTCACGTTTTCCATGGTTTGCAGCTCGACGGGAGCCTCGCCCTCCCGACTTTCAACACGTTCTGGCAAGTGTGATTCCACTTCGTCACTTTCGATGATTTGTGGTAAATGCGGAACGTTTTTTCTGATGGAGACGTGATTTTGCATCATTGCACTGCTCACAGAGCAGTGGCACAATCGGATCAGATTTTCAACAGAGAGACACAGTTCGAGAAAATCACGCCTCTCTGCTGCGAGTGAGCTACGATGATTTGGTAGAATTTGCAAATCTCACTTTCTGTTCCAGTTCTGGAGACACAGGTATGCGCCCGTTTCTGTTCGCGTTCACCCTCGGTTTACTGACTGCCTGGAGCGGCGGGACCGATGCTGCAGAAATCAATACTCAAGAGCTTCAGTCAACCGTCGGACAGGCTGCGGACCAGTACTCCAAAGCCTTCAAAGAGCGAGACGTTCAGGCACTGGCTGCGCTGTTCACGCCTGAGGGAGAATATGTTGACTCCGATGGGGTCGTCTTCCATGGACGTGATGCGATTGCCGCTGAATACAAGGCCACCTTTGAGGCCACTCCACCGGGGGAGATTTCACTCGCAATCCTGTCGATTCGTCCTGTTGCCGCAGGAGTTCTTGTTGAAGACGGAATTTCCACCTTTCGATCGACCGATGGAGAGTTTTCGTCTCAGGCCCGTTATACCGCCACACATGCCAGGCAGGCAGACGGCAAATGGTTAATCGTCAGTGTTCGGGAATTGGATGTTCCCACGTTAACACCCCACGCTCGATTAAAAGCCCTTTCCTGGCTGGAAGGAGCCTGGCGTGAAGAAGTCGGGGGATTGACTGTCGCCACCGAGTGGAAGTGGTCGGAGGATGGAAACTTTCTGATCAGCGAGTTTTCCATTCAAGGACCTGGCGGAATTTCCCGGAAAGGAACGCAACGGGTCGGCTGGGACGCAGAACGTCAGCAGTTCCGATCCTGGTTCTTTGACTCGACCGGAGGTTCCGCAGAGGGCTGGTGGACGGCAAATGAGAACGGGTCATGGTCGGTGCAACTGGCCGGTGTCGATGCCGAAGGAAAGCGGCACTCCAGCATCTTGAGTTATTTTCCTGATGGAGGGGATGGTCTGGTCATCACGCAGGATCAGCGATATCGGGAAGGACGAAACCTGCCGTCGATTACACAACGGATCGTGAAAACTCCTCCACCAGCGGCGGTTCGAAAAGCTCCATAGAGACCCGACTCTTGTGCGTGACGAAGAGACTCACGCAAAGGCGCCAAGGCGTAATCAGTATGAGGCCGCTCTCTGTCGTAATTTGTGTCCTGAGCCAGCCGACGTTCTGAAAACCACGAATCAATCGAATTGTACGAATATTCTGATCGGCGTCCCTCAGAAATTCATTCGCCAGATTCGTACGATTCGTGGTTCCTGAATTGATAAGAATCGACAGCAAAGACGACTGACTCCAAAGAACTGAACTTGATTTCTTTGCGTCCTTGCGCCTTTGCGTGAGAATCTCCCCCTTCATTATTAAATCTAAAGACTCAATCGCTTCAACAATTCCAAGGCAATCCCATGAAACGAATTTTTTTGCATAGCTGCCTGATTGGTGTTGTTTCCGTCTCTCTGGTGACCGCTCAAGTCTCGGCCCGTGGCTTCGGTGGCGGCGGAGGAGGGGGAATGAGAGGAGGAGGGGGCGGATTCGGTGGTGGAGGCGGTGGCTTCCACGGCGGTGGTGGAGGTGGTTTCGGCGGTGGAGGCGGGGGCGGATTCCATGGAGGTGGCGGGA